>JAAUYK010073476.1_pt1 | contig 11115 bp, 10 predicted proteins | sample 7278021 | NCBI WGS metagenome assembly JAAUYK01 (sample SAMN14350223, study PRJNA611818) | marine sediment metagenome | isolation source: surface marine sediment (1.8m) | place: French Polynesia: Moorea | collected 2018-08
CCTATGTCCTCGGGCCCGAGGGGGTCGACCGCCACGGCATCGTGCGTCGCTTCCTCGATGGCGCCGCGGCGCAGAGACAATCCCCGCCGGACCAGTGCTATGTCCACAATTTCGCCGAGCCCCACGCGCCGCGGGCGCTCAGCCTGCCCGCGGGCCGCGGCCAGACCTTCAAGCAGGACATGGAGGGCATGGTCGAGGACCTGCGCGCGGCGCTCGCCAGCGCCTTCGAGAGCGACGAGTACCGGGCGCGCCGTCAGGTCATCGAGGAGGAGTTCAAGGATCGGCAGCAGCAGTCCCTGGCCGACATCGAAGAGGCGGCCAAGGAGAAGGGGCTCGCCCTGGTCAGAACGCCGATCGGTTTCGCCTTTGCTCCCGTCAGGGAGGGGAAGCTCGTGCCGCCGGACGCCTTCAGCGCCTTGCCGAGGGAGGTCCAGGAGCAGATCCAGGCCGACATCGAAGAACTGCAGAATCGCCTTCAGAGTGTGCTGGAGAAAACACCGCTCTGGCTCAAGGAATCGCGCAAGAAGCTGCGCGAACTCAACCACGAGACGGCAAGCCTGGCGGTCGGGCACCTCATCGGGTCTCTGCGGGAGGCCTACAAGGATCTGGAGAACGTTCTATCCTACCTCGACGAGCTCGAACGCGACGTGGTCGAAAACGTCGATGCCTTCCTGCAGCCAATGGCGGGAGGTTCGTCCGGCAAGGGAGCCGACGCCGAACCTGCCATCGCCGGTCTGTTTCGCCGCTACCTCGTGAACCTGATTGTGCACAACGGCGTGAGCGGCCATGCGCCAGTTGTCTACGAGGACAACCCGACATTCGACCGGCTCATGGGACGGATCGAACAGCGCGCCGAAATGGGCACCTTGGTCACGGATTTCAACATGATCCGGCCGGGGGCGCTGCACAGGGCGAACGGCGGCTACCTGATGCTCGACGCCCTCAAGCTGCTGACCCGCCCGCTCGCCTGGGAGGGCCTCAAGCGCGCGCTGCTGGCGCGCCAGGTCCGCATAGAGCCGCTTGCGCAGGCCATGGGCCTGCTGACGACAACGTCGCTCGAGCCCGAACCGATCGGCCTCGACGTCAAGGTCGTGCTGATCGGCGAGCCGATGATTTATTATCTCCTGACCCGTTACGATCCGGAGTTCACCGATCTCTTCAAGGTCGCAGCCGATTTCGACGACCGTATTGACCGCGACAACAAGACGGGCGCGCTCTATGCCCGCCAGGTGGCGACACTGGTACGCAGGAATCAGCTCCGTCCCTTCGGTCGCGAGGCCGTGGGTCGCGTACTCGAGCAGGCCGCCCGCCTGGTCGACGACCGTGCGAAGCTCTCGGCCAAGACCGAGATGATCGCCGATCTCCTGGGCGAGGCCGACCATTGGGCCAGCGTCGCAGGACGCGACCTGGTCGAGGCCGAGGATGTTCAGAAGGCGATCGACAAGGCGGTTTACCGCCAGGACCGTCTGCGCCAGAGACTTCAAGAAGAGACCGTCAGGGGGACGATCCTGATCGATGACCGGGGTGCGCGCACCGGCCAGGTCAACGGCCTCTCGGTCATCTCGCTCGGAAGCTTCGCTTTCGGTAGGCCGAGCCGCATCACCGCCCGCATCAGGCTGGGCCGCGGCGATCTGGTCGACATCGAGCGCGAGGTCGAGTTGGGCGGACCGCTCCATTCGAAGGGCGTCCTGATCCTCAAGGGATTCCTCAGCGCGCGCTATGCGCCGGAACGCCCCTTGTCGCTCTCGGCCAGCCTGGTGTTCGAGCAGTCCTATGGCGGCGTGGACGGCGACAGCGCCTCCTGCGCCGAGCTCTGCGCATTGCTTTCGGCGCTGGCCGAGGTGCCAATCCTGCAGAGCTTCGCCGTGACCGGCTCGGTCAACCAGCATGGCGAGGTGCAGGCGATCGGCGGCGTCAACGAGAAGATCGAAGGATTCTTTGACCTCTGTTCTGCCCGCGGCCTGACCGGCGATCAGGGCGTGATCATTCCGGTCTCCAACGTGAAGCACCTGATGCTGCGGCCCGATGTCGTGGCGGCGGTGGAAGCCGGCCGCTTCCAGGTGGTGGCGGTGGCGACGGTGGATCAGGCGATCGAGACGCTCACCGGGGAGCCCGCCGGGGCGCGCGACGGCAAGGGACTCTTTCCGGCGGGCACGATCAACCACAAGGTGGAAGCCCGCCTGGAGGACCTGTCCGACAAGCTGAGAGCCTTCGGCCGGCGCGACGAGGCGGACAAGGAGACATGAGCGAAGAGGAGCCGGAGATCACGCTGAGGCGGATTCTGGTCGCCCTGGATGCCTCGGAGCCGAGCCGCGCCGTCCTCGAGACCGCGGCGCGGCTGGCCGCCAGCCTTGAGAGCGAACTCGTGGGCCTCTTCGTCGAGGACGCCGAGCTGCTTCAGATGTCGGCGCTGCCCGTGACCCGCCTGGTGAGCGCCCACTCGAAGGCGCCGGCAGACCTCGACCTTGCAGTGATGGAACGGGCGCTGCGCGCACAGGCGCGCCTGGCGCGCGAATCGCTGGCGCGGGCGGCCAGCCAGTGGCGCGTCCGCTGGTCCTTTCAGGTCGTCCGCGGCGCCACCAGCGAGCGGCTGCTCGTCGAGGCCCGCGAGTGCGACCTGGTTGCGCTCGGCACGACCAGCGGAGCCGGCAAGATGGGCCGCCTCTTGGGATCGACCGCGCGGAAGACCGCCGTCCTTGCGCCCTGCTCGGTGTTTCTTTCGCGGGCCGGGCCGCCCGAGAGCGGCCCCGTGACCGCCGTCGCGCAGGGAAACCTGCAGACCCTCGGCTTCGCCGGTAAGCTTGCAAAGATCTTCGGTCGCCCTCTCGCGATCCTGGCGATCGGCGGAACCCAGGCCGAGGCGGAGACAGTGGGTCAGGTCTGTCGGGCGTGGCTGCAGGGACGGGATTTGGTAACCACCGTGGAGACGCTGGCCCTCGACGAGCAGAAGGATCTCGCCTCGATGCTGCGCGGCAGGAAAGCCGCGCTCTACGTGATCGACCGGCAGGGCCCCTGGGCCGATCGTTTGCATCTGGAAGAGCTCGTCGAGCAGGCCGAGTCTCCGGTGCTTCTGCTGCGCTAGTGTCCCGATACCGACCGAGAATGTGAAGGCGAGGGCTCTTGAAGGGAGCCCTCGCCGGGGCTTCACCAGCTCCCGAGGGCGGCCCAGGCGTTGCGCAGCGCCTGTGCGGCGTCTTTCTGGGTCTCGCAGGTGGCCAGGAGTCGCCGGTCTCTGGCGCCGTCATCGCGCTCGTAGTAGGCGGCCACGCCCCAGGTGCCGCACTTGTTCCGCTCGGTGACGATGGTGACCTGAGCCGGGTGCGCGGCGAAGCGCTCGAGCACCTCGGTAGCGAAGTCTTGCATCTTGGCTATTCCTCCGGATTCGCAAGCTCGACGATGAATGTCCTCTCGGCCCATCTCTTCTCGGTTAGCTTGTGGGCCGGTATAGCCGCGAGATAGTCAGGCTCCGGCCGGCAATCAATCGTCGGATCCATGCGGAATCTGCAATCCTCATCTTCGCCGACCTAGGGGCTTGCCGGACTTTGCGCGAGGCCGTGTAATGGGGCGGCGAGCCGGATTACGCGGCGACAAGGATGGGGAGAGAGGCATGATCTTGCGAATGCTCCTGTCGGCCTTGGCCGGGATCGGGGGGCTGGGCCTGGTCTTCTCGACGGCCCTGGCCGCCGAGCCGATCAAGATCGGCGAGATCAACAGCTACAAGCGCTTGCCGGCTTTTCTCGAACCCTACAAGAAGGGCTGGACCCTGGCTGTTGAGCAGATCAATGCGACGGGCGGAGTCCTCGGGCGGCCGCTCCAGGTGGTCTCGCGTGACGATACCGGGAAGCCGGGCGAAGCGGTCAAGATCGCCGCCGAGCTTCTGTCCTCCGAGCGGGTGGTGTTGATCGCCGGCGGGTTCTTCTCGCACATCGGCCTGGCGCTCGCCGATTTCGCCCAGAGCAACAAGACGCTCTACCTGGCGGCCGAGCCGCTGTCCGATGCACTGGTCTGGTCCAAGGGCAACCGCTACACCTTCCGGCTCCGGCCGTCCACTTACATGCAGGCCCACATGCTGGCCAGCGCGGCGGCCGAGCTTCCGGTGAAGCGCTGGGCGACGATCGCGCCGAACTACAAGTACGGCCAGGACGCCGTGGCAGCCTTCCTGGAGGTGCTGCGCGCCAAGCGGCCCGGCATCGAGGTGGTCGTGCAGCAGTGGCCGCCGCTGTTCAAGATCGACGCCGGCGCCGAGGTGCAGGCGCTCGCCGCGGCCGGCCCGGAAGCCATCTACAACGTGACCTTCGGGGCGGACCTCTCGAAGCTGGTAAGGGAGGGCACAGTGCGCGGCCTGTTCGAGGATCGCGCCGTCGTCTCGCTGCTGACCGGCGAGCCCGAGTATCTCGACGCCCTAAAGGACGAGGCGCCCGAGGGGTGGATCGTGACCGGCTATCCCTGGTACGACATCGATACGCCGGCCCACAAGCGCTTCCTCGAAGCCTATCAGGCCCGCTGGTCGGACTATCCGCGCGCCGGCTCGGTGGTCGGCTACGCTACCTTCCAGACCATCGCGGCGGCCCTGGAGAATGCCGGCTCGACCGAGACCGAGGACCTGATCGCGGCGATGAAGGGACTCGAGGTCGACACACCCTTCGGCCGGATCACCTTCCGCGAGATCGATCACCAGTCCACCATGGGCGCGTTCGTCGGCAAGACCAGCTTGCGCGACGGCCGGGGGGTTATGGTCGACTGGGTCTACGCCGACGGCGCCGACCATCTGCCGGACGACGCCGCCGTCGAGGCGATGCGGCCTTCGGAGTGAGGCCGCGCCGCCAGGTTCGCAGGACCCGCTGAGCCGGTCAGGCGCGGTCGGAGTCGTTCGGGAGCGGGCATGGGCATCTACGTGGCGCAGTTCCTTACCGGGCTGGCCAGCGCCTGCTCCCTGTTCCTCATCGCCGTCGGACTCTCGATCGTTTTCGGGGTGACCCGGATCGTCAATCTGGCCCACGGCTCGCTCTACATGCTGGGCGCTTACATCGCCTACAGCCTGGTTCAGCTCCTGTCACCCGGACCTCTGGGCTTCTGGGGCGCTGTCCTTCTCGCGGCGCTCGCCGTCGGCGTGATCGGCGTCGTCATCGAGGTGCTGCTGCTGCGGCGGATCTACGCCGCCCCCGAGTTGTTCCAGCTGGTCGCCACCTTCGGCGTCGTGCTCGTGATCCAGGACCTGGCCCTTCTGCTCTGGGGTCCGGAGGACCTGCTCGGGCCGCGCGCGCCGGGCCTCCGGGGCTCCGTCGAGATACTCGGCCACCGGCTGCCGAGCTACGACTTCGCGCTGATCGCGCTCGGCCCGCTCATCCTGGTTCTGCTCTGGCTGCTGTTCCGCCGGACCCGCTGGGGCGCCCTGGTTCGGGCCGCGACGCAGGACCGGGAGATGGTCGCCGCGCTGGGAGTCAATCAGCGGCACCTCTTCACCGGCGTTTTCTTTCTGGGCGCCTTCCTGGCCGGTCTCGGCGGCGCCCTGCAGCTTCCCAAGGGCGGGGCCGATCTCCTGATGGACCTCAACATCATTGCCGAAGCCTTTGTCGTCGTTGTGATCGGCGGCATGGGCAGCATTCCGGGCGCCTTCCTGGCCGCCCTTCTGATCGCCGAGCTCAACGCCTTCGGCGTGCTGTTCTATCCCAAGATCACCCTGGTCCTCATGTTCCTGGTGATGGCCCTGGTCCTGGTTTTTCGGCCGTGGGGCCTACTCGGCCGGCCGGAAGGAGTCGCGCCTGCGCCCTCGCGTTCGGCCTCAGCCCCGCGGTTCGGCACGCTCTCCGCCCGTTCGGCGGCCTTGCTGGCGGCCGGCCTGCTGCTCCTGGCGCTGCTGCCCTGGGCCGGCGGCGCGTCCGCGGTCATCCTGACCACGGACATCCTCATCTTCTGCCTCTTCGCCGCCAGCCTGCACTTCATCATGGGGCCGGGGGGCATGATCTCCTTCGGCCACGCGGCCTACTTCGGAATGGGCGCCTACGGCGCGGCCCTGCTCGTCACCTATCTGGCTGCCCCGATGGAGGCCGCCCTCATGGCGGCGCCCTTCGCCGCCGCGGCTTTCGCGCTGGTCGTCGGCTGGCTCTGCGTGCGCCTTACCGGGGTCTATCTCGCCATGCTGACCCTGGCTGCGGCGCAGATCGCCTGGTCGGTGGCGACCCAATGGTACGGCGTGACCGGCGGTGACGACGGGCTGCTCGGAATCCGCCCCTCAGGCTGGGCCCAGGACCGCACTGTCTTCTACTTCGTCACGCTGGCGCTCGCCGCTGCCGGGCTGCTGGCCCTGCGCCACGCCGTCTTCACGCCCTTCGGCTACGCCTTGCGGGCCTGCCGCGATTCGCCTAGGCGCGCCGCGGCGATCGGCATCGACCGGCACCGGCAGCAGTGGTTTGCCTTCACCCTCGCAGGCCTTTTCGCCGGCTTGGCGGGCGCGCTCTATGCCTTCGCCAAGGGCAGTGTGTTCCCCGACCAGCTGTCGATCCCGCTCTCTATCGATGCGCTGGTCATGGTGCTGCTGGGCGGGCTGCAGACCCTTTCGGGCCCGATCGTCGGCGCTGCCGCCTTCACGTTCCTGCACGATCTGATCTCCCGGCTGGAGTACTGGCGACTGATCCTCGGCGCTCTGATCATGCTGCTGGTGGTCGCCTTTCCGCTCGGCCTCGCCGGGTCTCTCGCAGGGCCGGCGGCCAGGCTGCTCGACCTCGTCCCGAGGCGGCGCTGAGCCGTGGCACTTCTGGTCCGCGATCTGCAGAAGGCCTTCGGTGCGCTTCGGGCCGTCGACGGGGTCGGCTTCGACCTGGAGCCGGGGTCCCTGACAGCGATGATCGGTCCGAATGGGGCCGGCAAGACGACGTGCTTCAACTTGCTGAGCGGGCAGCTGCGCGCGGACGCGGGCTCAATTCTTCTGGATGGTGTCGAGCTGACCGGCCGCTCGCCTCGGCAGATCTGGGGCCTGGGGATAGGGCGCACCTTCCAGATCACCCAGACCTTCTCCTCAATGACCGTTCTGGAGAACCTGCAGGTCGCGCTGCTCAGCTACCACCGCGGCACGCTCGGCCTGTTCAGGCGGCTGGGCGACCGGCACCGCGACGAGGCCATGGCTCTGCTGCAGAGCGTCGACATGGCGGAACAGGCCGAGCGTCCCTGCGGCGTGCTCGCCTATGGTGATCTCAAGCGCGTGGAGCTGGCCCTGGCCTTGACCAACCAGCCGCGTCTCCTTCTGCTGGACGAGCCGACCGCCGGCATGGCGCCGCGCGAACGCGCCGACCTGATGGCGCTGACCGCAGAGGTGGTCAGAAGCCGGCACATCATGGCGCTCTTTACCGAACACGACATGGACGTCGTGTTCTCGCACGCCGACCGAATCATGGTCTTGAGTCGCGGACGCCTGATCGCCTCCGACCGCCCCGAAGCCGTCCGGGCCGATCCAACGGTCCGCGCGGTTTACCTCGGCGGCCAAGACGCGGCGGGGTCGGCGCCTTGAAGCCCCTGCTCGAGCTGCGCGAGGTCGATGCCTACTACGGCCTGGCCCACATCCTGCGGCGGGTCTCCCTGGAAGTCGGTGAATCCGAGGTGGTCGTCCTGCTCGGCCGCAACGGGGCGGGGAAGTCTACGACCCTCAAGACCGTAATGGGCCTGGTCCGGGCAGCCAGGGGACACATTCGTTTCGACGGTCTGGATATCCACCAACGCGAGACGCACGAGATCGCCCGGCTCGGCCTCGGCTATGTTCCCGAGGAGCGCCGGATCTTCAGCGATCTCACGGTCCTCGAGAATCTCGCCGTCGGCCGCCGGCCGGCACCTGGCGACCGTCGAGCCTGGACCGTGGATCGCGTGCTCGAGCTGTTTCCGGGGCTCGGCGCGCTGCGCGGCCGCCTCGGCGGTCAACTGAGCGGCGGCGAACAGCAGATGTTGACCATCGGCCGGACGCTGATGGGCAATCCGCGCCTCATCCTGCTCGACGAGCCAGCCGAAGGTCTTGCGCCGATCGTGGTCGAGCAGTTGGCGAGAGGGCTAGGGACACTGAAGGAAGAGGGGATGGCGATCCTGCTTTCGGAGCAGAACCTGGGCTTCTCGGGCGCCATCGGCGGTCGGGCGCTTATCCTGGAGCAGGGGCAGATCCGCTACCGGGGGACCCTGAGCGAGCTGTCCACGGACGGCTCCGACGGCCGGGTCTTCCTCGACCTCTGAAGAACGTCCGATCGTCGGTCGAAGACAATCGGAGGTTTTTGCGGGATTTTTCTCAAATTAACTTAATGAAACGAAATTTGTATTGAATAATCAATGGTAAATATGATAAAAAGCCACAAGAAATCAAGAGATTTTATTTACAAACAACTTTATGGTTCCTGTAACGAAAGTAGAGCGAAGGCCGGTTTGTCAGATCTCTCAAACAGATGCCTCATTCAAGTGCGCGAAGTTCGACAGGTTGAACGGTTGGTCTTATGAGTCTGAGCCTCATCGTCTCGATTCTGATTAGTACTTTCGCTTTTGCCTCGGCATTGGCCCTGCTTCGACGTTTCGAGGACTGGCGCTTCGGCTTCCTGGCGGCCTTGACCGCCTTCATCTCGGCGACGATGGCGGTCTACTACCTGGCGCGGGCCTATCTGGCGGCGCCCGACGTCGTCTTCTCCGTAGGCTCGTCGAGCGAAGACTTGATCGGCGTGATCATGAGCGCCCTCGCCATGCTGGCGGTCGTGTTCATGGAGCGCATCGTCAACGAGCGCCGGCAGAGCGAGAAGGCCCTGCGCTTGCCGCAGTTCACGATCGAGCGCGCGGCGGTCTCAGCCTTCTGGATTGGTCCGGACGGCAACTTTCTTTTCGTCAACGAGGCGGCCTGCAGGGCTCTGGAGTACGAGCGCGACGAGCTGCTGGCGAAGTCGATTCAGGAGATCGATCCCCGCTTCGATCCGACGGCCTGGGAGGAGCACTGGCAAGCGCTCAAGGAGTCGGGCTTCGCCAACTACGAGTCGCTGCTGTGCACCAAGTCCGGCTCACTCATTCCCATGGACGTGACCGCCAACTACATCGAGTTCGACGGCGAGGCCTACAACTGCGCCTTCGCCCGCGACATCACGGAGCACCGGCGCTCCCAGCACGCGCTCAGGCTCGCCAAGGTGCAGGCGGAATCGGCGCGCGAGCAGGCCGAGTTGGCGAACCAGTCCAAGAGCGAGTTCCTGGCCAATATGAGCCACGAGCTGCGGACACCGCTGAACGCGATCATCGGTTTCTCCGAGATCCTGGAGAAGGAGGTCTTCGGCCCGCTCGGCTCGTCCCGGTACCAGGACTACGTGCGGGACATCCACAACAGCGGCAATCACCTGCTGGTCATCATCAACGACATCCTGGACCTGTCGAAGGCGGAGGCGGGCAAGCTCACCCTGGATGTCTCCAATGTGGATCTACCGACCGTGATAGACCGCTGCCTGCGCATGTTGAGCGCCAAGAGCGTCGAGCAGGGGATCCGCGTCGCAGCCCACTTTCCTGCCAACGTGCCCCTGCTCGAGGTGGACAAGAGGCTGGTATCCCAGGTCATCATCAATCTGGTCAGCAATGCGATCAAGTTCACCCGCTCAGGCGGCGCCATTGTCTTGACGTTGCAGGGGGACGGCGAGGGGCGCTACGGTTTCAGTGTCCAGGACAGCGGCATCGGCATCTCGGCGACCGATCTCGAAAAGGTTCGAGAGCCCTTCGTGCAGGTGGCGAGCGCCTTCAACCGGGAACACGAGGGGACCGGGCTCGGTTTGCCCTTGGTCGATCAGATCATGCAGCTGCACGGCGGCAGCCTCGAGCTGAAGAGCGAGCTCGGGCTGGGGACCACGGCCACGATCTGGTTTCCGCCCGAACGCGTGATCGCCCGCCGCGCGCCCCAGAGCAGCCATATAGAGCTCCTGCGGTCGGCCTGAGCCCTGTCTCGATAGTTGCTTGGCGTCAGTCTCTCTCGGCGGAGCAGGGCGTTACCGGCGGCTCGGCCGAGAGGCGGCGGGCTGTCGCCTCCGAGGCGAGCTCCTGCAACCGCGTGGCCAGCTCGCCGATCTCTACATCGGTACGGACGTCGCCGGTCTCGATCGACCGGACGAAGCTCGCGGCCAATTCGAGGTCCCTGACGCGCTCCGCGCTCAGTCGCTCATCGCGTCGCCTCTTGAGGTTCTGTACCCGGGTCCAGATGACCACTTGAGCGCTCCTGCGTTGACGTGTTGTCGACCGGCCAGAAGGGTCGTCGGCGTTCATCGGGCTATTATACGCCCTGGGCGTCAGGACCATACCCCATCGGCAAGCCTGGGCTTGTGTCATGTTTAAGCCGAAAATCGGCGCTCGAAAGGCCCGGAGAGCCAGCGAGCCCTGCTCAAGAATAACGTAGATTCAATAACCTACTGCGCTGCGTCAGGTTCGGGCACGACGCGGTCGGAAAAGGCATCGATCACCACCGCGGAACGCTCTTCGTCGCGGTTCGGCCTCTCCCCTCCCTGAATCTCGAGCAGTTCGCGCCGACAGGCCTCCAGCTTCGACCGCTCTCTGGCGGTCGCCTGATCCCAGCCTTCCATGCAGCTGATCTTGTTCTCTAGCAGGTCGAGAACGACCTCGAAGGTGCGTTTCGACAAGCCCATCACATCCTCCTGATCCCTTGTCGAGATAGACGTAAACAGAGTGGCAAGAGCGCCCTTTAGAAAGGATGAAATCCTATGCTTTACAATTAGTTGCGGTCAGCTGTCGGTCTGTCCCAACAACCAGCGGGCGAGCTTGCCCCGTTCCTTCTTCTGGTTCGACCCTGACTTCCGCTTCTTTTCGGCGACCGGGGCCGCCTGGGCCTTGCCGAGCGTCAGCTTGGCCGCGTCTGCACCCTTGACCGGCTTTCCTGCGGCCAGAATGGTGGGGGGCGGAGACTTCTTTGCGTATTTCATGCTGCCGAGGACATCCAAGGGGTCCTGGTTGACCCTCTGCCTCGCCAGTTCCGCCGCCTCCCAGCGGTGCTCGGCGGCCTTCTTGAGGTCCTTCTGCGCGAGCGCCCGGCGCTGCGCCTCGACTTTCTTCTGGGCGCGCTCCTTGGCCTCGCGCTGGCGGTCGTTCGCCTTGCGCTTGGCCTCGGCGGCGGCG
>JAAUYK010020233.1_pt1 | contig 11113 bp, 6 predicted proteins | sample 7278021 | NCBI WGS metagenome assembly JAAUYK01 (sample SAMN14350223, study PRJNA611818) | marine sediment metagenome | isolation source: surface marine sediment (1.8m) | place: French Polynesia: Moorea | collected 2018-08
CACCTGGAGAGCAGGAGCAGCTGATCAGATCTAGCTTATTTCGATTCCGTGCAAGCTAGCAAATTACCCGCGGCGATAATGGTAATGGAGACGAGATGTGTCTGTGTGTGTGCTCGGGCAGGTCGACTCGGTCGGCGCGTGTTGCCCGGAGGGACATCGTACATATCCAGGGCAGATGAGCATGGTGATTACTACGGCGTGTACGTACCGGTACGTGTACAGCTGCTGCTGCCTATTGTCTACAGAAAGAATTGATAAACGCACGAGAAACGTTAAACTCTTTACGCACATACACGTGTGTACTATGATATTCTGCAGAGCTGTTTTAATATCCTGCCTAATTTTAGCCTACTACGTGCGTACGAAATAAATGTTGAACTCACTCGTTCAGATCGTCCCTTCAAAGATCCTAAACGCCTCTCTAAAGCAAGATTTTCTTGCCCAACATAAAAACGATCTCTTCGCCACTAGCTTTGTTTGTTATACGGCTATCATGGCACATGTTGCCACCTTGTTTGTGCTCTCTCTTTTCCTTCCTCCATTCTCTCTCCTCGTTTCTAGCTTCAGCGGGGGGTGATCAGTCACAGCGTAAAAGTGCGCAAATGAACGAAGCGAGTCATCCACTCCCGGAGGAGCAGTAAAAAGCCAGCTGCCATCATAGTACATCCAGTATGTGCTCGAAACGGCGTCAAACTAATGAATATTAACTGATCTTTTTGTTCTCAGCGGGCGAAGGAATGTACGTACGTTTCTGCCTCTCATTTTTGGGGGTTGGGTCGGTCGGTCGGAGCGAACGAGTCTTTGTCCCCGTTTGCGTAAACTGCCCGCGGTCCGTATAATATTTTAAAATCCAAGAAAAAGAGGGAGAGAGAGAGGCGTAACGTGGTGTTACATATACGAACGAAAAGCCAGTGGCCGCGACGTCTGCTACCATATTCATCAAGAGTGGCGATGACATAACTGGGGTACCGACGGACGGACAAAATGGGCGGACGGACCGATCGAGTCCGACGGACGGACAGACGGACTAACTAACGAACGAGGGAAGATTTCGGACAGAGAATGCCAAGGGTTACGGCAGCAGCAGGACACTCCGCCGTCGGCGTCAAGTTTTAATGGTGGGTGAATGAGTACGTCGGTACGGCAGCTAGGTGAAAATACCCACACCTTTCAACGAATTTGAATAGCCGGCCAGGACACGCGGTCGAACGGGCAAACTGATCCAGAAACGAGTTCGCTATAGTATATACGCAACCATAAATTGAATCCAAATTATTGCTCTCTTATTATCGTAACTATAGGGAGTACACAATTTCCGTACCGCAAAAACTAGTTCTGCAATTATTGCGGACAATCACGGCAGTCGATCCTCGAATGCCTTTCAGAAACGAGAAGATGTCCGGGCCGCGCTCGGCGCCGTTTGACGCTTGGGCGGCGCGGCGCCCACCACACATCCTCCTACTTACGATAGCCAAACTTAGAGGTACATTGCCACTCCCTTTTTCCTCCGGGGGACACTCAGGGTACATCAAGTCTAGGGGGAGGAGGAGGACAGGTTTGGCCGGATCCCCAATTACAATTCGTCTCCCATCCATCCGTCTATTGAGATGTCCGACCGGGCAGAAAAGTCAGGACGACCGACCGACCGACCCGCGCCCTCTTTCTTTCTTTCTTCCTTTCGCTGGCCATCTTCGTCTTCGTCCAGGCGGCCGTGCAGGGGCAAAGAAACGGAGGCGGCGGCGGCGGCAGCTCAAGTCAGGACAACAGGCTTTAGTCGCTTCGGTCGGTTCGTCCGTTCGTTCGGTTCGGCTATGGCGCGCCAGCCAGCCGCCGAAGCCATCGCGCGTAAGCGCGGCCCAGTCACCTATCCAATGCGTCGCGTGGGCCCAGGACCTATACTAGGGGTCAATGTATAATGTTAGGTCAGAAATGTAAGGTTTTAAGGTTGCTGGAGGTCTTAGTAATGAGCTCGGATTGCTCCAAATTTTTTCTGCAGATGCTTCATACGCCCCCTGATGGCCAGGGGAAATAAGGGAACGTTCGTTCGTTCGTAGTACGTCGCCCCCGAGGCGCCTGTATAAAACTGGTGCGATCCGAGCGGCGTATCTTCAGTCCAACAGTTTGTGCTGATTGAGGCAGTAGATTCCTTTCCGCAGGATTGACTGAGCTCCAGTTCAAACACCCTTCTCTAATCACACAACCATGGTAAATTGATAGTGCGAATTAAGCGTCACTGAAGATGTAGCCTTAATTTTCTCCTCACTTTATTTCCTAGAACGCCCTTGTCCTTCTCTGCCTGGTGGCCTCCGCCGCCGCCGCCCCCCAGCACCTCCTGCCCGCCGGCGTGTCCGCCGCCGAGTGCTACAACTACCCCTTCTGCAACGCCGCTGCCCCCGCCGCCGCCCCCGTGGCCGCCGTGGCCTACCACGCCGCTCCCGCTCCCGTTGCCCCCGCCGCCGACCCCAACCTCGCCGTCTACCACCAGAAGAACGCCAGGATCGCCCAGACCTACCAGGCTGTGGCCCACGCCGCCCTCCCCCAGGTCCCCGGCCTGGCCCAGCACCAGCAGGCTGAGGCCCTCGTCTACGCCCAGCAGGGCAAGGTGCCCGCCACCAACATCCACCGCGCCAACGAGGACCGCGTCAGGCAGGCCGAGGAGATCCTCATCCAGCTGCAGCACGAGCAGGCCGCCGGCATCCTCTACTAAACGGAGCGGGGATCCATTGCGGAGGAATAGTGCAATGTCAATATCAAGCAGCAGTGTCCCAAATAATCGGAGTTGATCTCTGACACCTCTTTCATAAGACCGCAGAAGACATGCAGTGCCAAAAGAATGAAGATCCGAGAGCTAAGGGCAGACAGAGAAGAAGGTTTGCTGTGATTAGAGAAGGTCATACGATACAGTAAACACGTATAAAACATCATACTTCTTCACAGAGATCATACACAACTATTTGCAATGTAATAAAAAACAAAAACCCTACAGGACATACTGTGGCACGTTCGCGAATTATTCTGGAGAAAAAAAAGTACAAAAAGGTATTTCTGGGCGAATTTAGTCGACCGCTACGCGCACACGCCAAGCAGGAGACCGAAAGCGGACGTCGATGGCGGAGCGGACGGACGGACGGACGGACGAACGGACGAAACAGGGAAGTGAATCGGACAGGTTTTCACCGGCAGCCAGACCTGCTCCCGGCTCGAGTTTCTTGAACGTCGCAGCCTTGGCTCGTGCGCGACACGTCGTCCGTCCGGACAGACTTTCCGATTAGGCGGAGTTTTCTCCGCGAGCAAGAAATTGCCTAGATTTCACCACAGGTTTCACTTTCCCGCATTTGTCTGTGCGTCGACGATGCCGCCTCCGTCACCATCGCATTCCCCTGCCGGAGGTCACGGTGTTATTTACGCATGATATTTTTCAAGAGGACACACAACACACGTGGTGTTGAGCAACATACGTATACGAACATTTTGATTCGCTCCTTGTGCAGACATGGCGCAAAATAAGAGGCAATGTGACTCATGATCTAGAATAAAATTGCCAATTGAACAATTTTTGATTACATAGGAAGAAAGTTCGTTGCATGCCTCGCTCCATAGACTTGTCACAAAATCGATCGTAGCTACTGCAAGGCAATTTACAAGCGTAATAATGGTTCATTGCATGCTTGCCGCCGCTACCGCCGATTTCAAGTGCGCAGTTCGTCGCTTCGTTCATTTGGTACGTACGGCAAGAAATCGCCCTCGCGCCGTCGCTGCCGCTGATTTGAAGGTCGGTCGCAGCCAGGCGGTGCAGGGGAACTCAAGAACCTTTTCTAGCAAGCTTGAAGACATTTAACTGATCAGCGTATTTCAATTTCACAAGCACTTTTTGGATATTACGCATTAGGCGAAAGTTGCAAGGACATTTTTCTGGTGTGGGCATACATGAGGCTTACCTTATGGCAGAAATTAGTCACTGTCACGGCTTCTTGCTTTACTCCTGCATGTACGTTCGGCCGCTCGCTCGAAACCTGGTGCCCTTTGAATGCGATCTGGAAGAGCAGTTTTCCGTAGTTGCTCTCTGCATCGTTGTATGTATAATTAGCTTTCCTGTAAGCTTGCAACTAGTTGCAATTTTTTAAAACCAATACCCTGTTCCTTTTCATGCACCGAGTATGGAGTGATCCTTAACACCAAACACAAACTGGCTGTTGGTGGGTTTTTCGAGCAACGTAACACGTGCGGACGAACAGACCTGACGTAGCGAACGGACGCGACAGCCGCGAAGTCGATCAACGAGGGATGCAAGTTTTGGCAGTAAGGGTACTTTAGTAGCTTAAAACACTTTTTCAACCTGGTCCGGATCTGATTGAAGTATACGGCGGATGCCATTTAAGTGAGCACGATTACGTTCCACAAATGTTACTTACTAGATCTGGTGCGATAGTGCGTACGTAACAAAGGGTACGTGCGAGCAAAATTAGCATGATTCGGACCGCCGCCACCACTTTGGCGGTGGCGGTGACGCCTCGATCGGCCAAGGAGTTGGCAAAATCGTCCGTATGGCGTGACCATGACGATAGCTAGGCCTTCTATGCATCCATGATATTCTCCATGACGGTTGGAGAGGCCCCCTGGCCGGCGAGCGAGGCGATAGCACGAGTTGCTTGTATCATGCAACAGTACGTGTGGGCCGGCAGGGAGTCTCTAAAATTGCAGTTGCCGTACCTTGCATCCGCCCGCTAGGTAGGTAGCTGGTTGCTTGCATGCACCCACCGGGCAACCGCTATAAAACATCGGGGTGTCGCCCCGTTGTCCTTAGTCCGGCGTTGGAAGTGACGGCAGGAAGGCGAGGCGGTACGTGGTATTGCTATTTTCATCATCCAGTGACAATTGTTCAGTTGCTTCGTAGTAGAGTCCGAAGAAGAATTGGATTGACTGCAGAAATGGTGAGTTAATGAAATGCAGTGAGCGTACAGCATGTGAGAATGCCGCCAGCAGGCGGAGACTTGGAACAATGCGCAGCCAGAATGCGGAGTTGCAAAGAGTTATGCGGAGGCAGTTGTCTCATTAAGCGGGCGGCGTGGTCCACTTCCCTCACCTCTTTCATTCGTACTTTGTAGAATTCCTACCTGACCGTTGCCGTTCTCCTCGCCTCCACCCTTGGCGCCGCCGTGGCCAGGCCCCAGGCCCACGGCATCCCCGCCGGCGTGGACCCCAACCTCTGTCCCAAGTACCCCTTCTGCGACAGCATCGTCATCCCCACGGGCAACAGCTACGGCGCCGGCGCCCCCGCCGCCCCCGCGGCCCAGTCTTACCAGCCCGCGGCCGCCCCTCAGTACAACATCAACCAGGCCCAGACGATCGCCTCGGCGCAGCAGCCCACCTACCAGGCCGCGCCCGCCGCGCAGTACCAGCCCGCGCAGGTCTCCTACCAGCCCGCCCAGTCCTCCTACCAGCCGGCCCCCGCCGCCGCCGCCGCCCCCCAGATCCAGTACTCGACCGGGTCCGCCTCCTCCGCCGCCACTTCCTACTCGTCCGGTCCCCAGCCGTACACCGGCCCCCAGGCCGGCGTGCCCAAGGTGCCCGGCCTCGCCGCCCACCAGGCCGCCGAGGCCAAGGTGCTCCAGCAGCAGCAGCAGGGACCCGTCTCCTACGGCCGCTAATTATATAGTTCGCCGGGGATGAAGGAAATACATGCTGCTCATATTGAAGCGGAAATTGTTCGTATATGCCTCGATAGACGCCATCGATCATGTAACAAACAGGGACCACGGATTACATTAGCCTGTCCGGGCGACGACGGCGACGCGTTGGGGCTCAATGTGGGATTACATGTACGAGGAGGCTAGGACAATTCTTGACAAAGGGTCGCCGTATTCGACGCTGAATTATTTTCAAATGGCTGAAAAATTCTGATCTTTTGATCCCATCAAACTGACCGCTACTAAATGAATTTTGGCATTGCCCGGCCCTGGCCCTTCATGTTGCGTATGGTCGGGCTTTTCTGACTGTATGCACTCTTGAACTCCGCAAGTACGTCGTTGCGCCAGATCGACAGACCAACCGGCTACGACGGTGGTCGGCGGCAGGGCACCGACTGCCCGATCGCATCAAGATTTGTCGACTATATAACCGCGTCTAAGAACAAAAGATTCCCCAGTGCGCGAGTTTGCATTGCAGCGGCAGCAGCAGTAGAGTCCCCTTGCTTGTAAGACGGATTGACTCGGCTCCCTAGCAATCATGGTAAGTCAGCAAAGTTGGAACCAACTATAGGGAGTGACTTTTGGTTTTTGAGCAGCGCCTCTTCCTCTCCGTTGTGCTTCTGGCGGCCTCCGCCCTCGCCATGCCCCAGTATCCGGCCGGCGTCGACCCGACCTCCTGCAGGAACTACCCCTTCTGCTCCGACACCGTGCCGCAGGCGATCGCCGAGCCGGCCAGCCAGTTCCAGGCGAACGCCAACGGCCAGTTCCAGGTCAACCTGAACGTGGGCGTGCCCGCGGAGCTGCCGCAGGTGCCCGGCCTGGCCGCCCACCAGGCCGCTGAGGCCAAGATCCTCGCCGCGCAGAGGGCCCAGCCGGCCGCGCCGCGCCACGCCGCCGGATCCAACACCTTCACTGGGCTGGTCGGCCCCAGCGGCGTGATTGGGCCCTCCGGCCTCGTCGGCCCCACCGGTCCCGTCGCTTTCTAAGTGCAACACATGTGCAATTATTCCGCAAGCAAAGCATTAAAAAAAGTCATTAGAAGCCTGCGTTGAATCGTGCCTACTTCTTCCTTTGTCGCAATTTCGCCTCGGGTGGTGAAAAGACTTCCGATGGCCGCATCGAGTGGACCGGTCGCGTACGTCTTTGCGGTGACGCAATTTTATAGTCCGACCCTCTCTCAAACTGATAGCTCGGTCAATCGCGGTTGCTTTTAGGCATGACCGCGCGGTCGGTCAGTCGGCCAGCTAGGAGACAACTATTTTCTGGCCTGCATTATTCCCGTCACAAGGTGCAGTCACGGCCAGATCACGTGGCGGCGACGACGCGCATCCACTTTTTTTTGGATGCCTGACTGCTAGCTGCATCTGTACACGCCGGTCGGTCCTTGTTGAGCTCAAGGACATCTCGCCGGGGATCTCACATTAATTTCAACCAGATTCATATACGTAGAAGTGGCCTGCGCCTTAAGAACGACAGATGGCTGCATTCAGTACAGATATGTAACCTCGTTGTGCAATCGTATCCAGGGATACATTTATATATAGTAACTTAAGCAGGGGCTTAAAATTGTACTTATTGCCGGAATTCCATCGTCCGTCGATTGGCAGAGAGAACCAGAAATTACTTCACCTTTAACTAGCGGACCGATCGTTTGTACGTACTAGAAGAATCGATCGAGCGATCGATTAGGAGAGATTTGCAATCTTGACCGGGAGTGGGACATTTCAGATACAGACGACGACTATTGCTACATTTAAAGGCTGTCGCTTTTACCCTTTCAGCTCCTACATAACGGGTAAAACGAGCGCTCTACTGCATATGAGGGAAAATTCGTTCCGGCGCGAATAAATTTCTCGCCTATAAATACTCGTAAGTATTCGCGTATGTCCGAATGACCCGATAGAACGTTAACTCCCACGCGTCGGACAGAGATGTCATGTGTTTATCCTGTTATATTCTGATGCTATAGCAACGATTGGTCGGCCCCACCCCCCTTTCTATTTTCAACTGCATGCACTGCTTAGCTGGACCCATCCATCAGGCAATCAGGTGCTCCCGTTTCGGAATGCGCTGACGATTGCGAAACGATCAAAGCCAATGCGCAGCAGAATTCCAGCGGCAATCGAAACCCTGTTTCTGCGAATGGTTCGATCGTCACATAATGGCATCCATTGTCTCTTATTGGGTTAGCGGAGAGAGCGAGCGGGGCCGGATAGGGATCTCTGCAATTGGAAAAGAAGAAAGGAAAAGGCAGCCGGCCGCCATTATTGACTGACGCTCGCGTGCGTCCGTCTCTTCTCACGTATTAATTCTGATTAGTGTCAGACAAAAGTGGATGCAAACGGCGGCGGGGGACGCGAGATGCGATCGAAATTGCGCAGTGCATCTAACTACGAACAGTTCCAGATCGGGCTGTAATGGGAGGACTCGATGCTACAGTTTCTGATCCCGGCACGTGTCCACATGTCAACAGGGCCACGTGACCGCGGCGTGATCGACGTGAGGAGGGGCGACGTAGACAGGATTAAAAAACCATCGCTAATCTCTGGTCCGAGGAGAGATCGAGCCGCTTTCTAGTCTAGCTGCTTACCCCAAGGGACCTGGTCTGCGCATGAGAGCCGCCGTTCCCGGCGATGAGAAACTGAGCAGCGATAGAGATCTCTTTCAGAAACAGTCCTACGTTGGGGACGGAAAATTATATAATAATATTTTCATCCTCAATGTGCACGCAAGGATTTCGCTTTGGGGAGTGATCGACCGCCTAATATTTCCCTTCAAAGTTCCGTCGCTGTTATGGGGTTTCTCCGTGTATGCGCGCTCGTACGCTTAAAACGCTCGTGACAGGCGGAGAGAAAAGGATTATAATTCTATCGGCGGTATGGAGATCAAGAGGCGGAACCCGCACGCATTTAGTAAATCACAGCACGCATATATTTGCCTAGTCCCAACTCAAACAGAGAGTATCAATTTCTAGCAGTGAGGGTAGTTGGGGCAGGCGGCGGGGCTGACGCCGGCGGGGTACCTCAGGGCCGGGTTGGCAGCGGCCTGGGCGTAGGGAGTGCGGGGGCCGTACTCGTCACAGTAGGGATAGTTGGGGCAGGCAGCGGCGGGCACGCCGGCGGGGTAGGCAGTGGCAGGGTTGCGGGCGGGGGCGCCGTAGGTGTTGGCGGTGGCGGGGTACTTCTCGTCACAGTAGGGGTAGTTGGGGCAGGCCGCGGCGGGCACGCCGGCGGGGTACCTCTGGGCGGGGGCGGCGGCAGCCTGGGCGTAGGGGGTGCGAGGGCCGTACTCGTCGCAGTAGGGGTAGTTGGGGCAGGCGGCGGGGCTGACGCCGGCCGGGTACTGGTACTGGGCGGAGGCCGCGGCCACGAAGGCGAGAACGATGAAGACCTGAATGTCAGATATATGAATTGATTTCGAAAGGGTTAAGTTTCTCCAAGCGTGAGTTGTACCTTCATTTTGGTGCTGTTTTGGGTCTGGTAGACTCGATAAGACTATCAGAGTCTCACGCCCAAGCCGACCATATTTATAGAACCTGCTCTCCAATGTCGCTCGTCGGTCGGTCGGACGGTCGAAATGGGGACGCGGACGGACAGGACAGCAGCGAAGAACGAGAAGGAGAAAAAGGCATCGTTTGGTAGGTCGGTCGGTCGGTTTGACGGCTAGCCGAGCGGGCAGGCCAGCGTGAGAGAGCTTGACGATCGCTCGCTCGTTCGCTCGTCCCTCTGATTGACCAGGTGGTCAGGAGCTTTCCTCATGAGTGTACTTTTAGCACCCACCTACGTATACGTACCTAGTTCTAGCACTACGTACGTATATATAGTACATAAAGTCATGCGCAGGCAGGCGGCATCTCTGAATGTCCTGAGACGGCCGGCCGTGTGCATGTAGCACTCGTGAGAGAGTTTTTGATGACGCAACAGAGACGCCCGATTGCACTCGGTTCGGTTTTGTCTCCAGGGTGCAAAGCTTGCACGGCTTTGACGCGCTCTCGTAGCTCTCCAATCCAATGACAGCCGGGCGAGAGGATTTTTCAACCATTCAACAATTGACATGGCTAAAGAAGAAGGAGAGAGAATAGCTACAGGAGCTTACCCACGTCGCCGGAGGCGTCAGAGCTCAGTTTGCCAAATTGCACGCTGGTTAGCAGCCAGCAGCAACAAATGCACCATTGGGGGCGGCGTTTTTTCATGCAGGGCGTTTTGCAAGCGCCAATCGTTTAATCTGAATCGCTCCTCGGCTCGGCGACGGCGTTTTGTCGGCTAAAGCTTGTTTGACGGCCCACTGCATGGTTACGTCCGAACGAAAACAACGCATACCTTTTCCCTTTAAGGACACGCTCGTCGTCCGACCTTGCAATTATGGGCTGTTATCTGCCATTCATTTGGTGCAGCAGCCCGTAATCTCCATTTTTTCATTGGCCTGTTGCACGCACGCAACCGACCGCGACCGCGACCAGCAGGTACGTGTCGAAGAGAATTACGAGATCTAGCTATAACATCGGCATTGCTGACAGGGCGCTGTTAACGATATTGAAGTCGATATGGCCGCCGACGCCTGCGGGGTTCTAATACGAGCTAATCCTTTCTGGCGTAGGCAGCTTCTTCCTCTGATGTAACATCGCACTCATCTCATCATCCCTTTTCCCAGGCATGAGAAAGACGTTATAGTTGTGAGAAATACGCTTGCACGACACTGAACATAAATAGACATCGTTTGTACGTTAGACATATCAAATGGAGCTCGGCAGGAGGTGGTCTGAATTATTGCCAGCCGTCGTCAGATCGCTCGCCTCATCTGCCTCGCAGGTGTTCATGTCCTTGCCGCGGGCGATCGACGGACGGCGAACCATCGAAAGAAACGCCGACGTCGACGTCCACGCCCGTCTAATCGGCCGGAGGGCAGCGGCGGCAGCAAGAATGTCCTTACGACGACGACGTACCCTGCTTTACTGCTCAGGGAGATCTTGACGGTCGGTCGGTCGGACAGCTCTACTATCGCGCGGTCAGTCCAATTTCTGATGCTCTCCGCTGCCGCCGCCGACGTCGCCGCCGCCGACGTCGCCGCCGCCGACGTCGCCGCCGCCGCCGTTGCCGCCGCTTCTTCCCCGGTTGATTGGTATCGGACTGGTTTCGAAGACGACGCGCAAGCGCAGGACAAAATCTCAGGCGGGGCGGGGATGCGCGCGATCGTAAGTCTGACCATACCGACGTCAGTTCATTTCGACTCTCAGCACAGTCAAGATGCTCAGATTGGTAGCCTGCGTATGATTATAAATACTTGCTTTTATTCCACTCTTATGCTTTTTCCCCAAAGGCCACCCTCTCCGTCCTCGTGTGCGCGGCCCTCGCGCTGCCCGCCCAGCTCCCCGCCGGCGTGTCCTACACGGACTGCATCAACTACCCCTTCTGCGACGTGAACAGGGC
>JAAUYK010072552.1_pt1 | contig 11113 bp, 8 predicted proteins | sample 7278021 | NCBI WGS metagenome assembly JAAUYK01 (sample SAMN14350223, study PRJNA611818) | marine sediment metagenome | isolation source: surface marine sediment (1.8m) | place: French Polynesia: Moorea | collected 2018-08
ATACACCGCTGAAGAAAATTTATCGGTGTACTCTTTAATGCGACCGCGCTTTACATTTTTCAGTCGCATCACATAGGCAAGTTTTTCCTTATCAATGCCTTCTTCATCATAAATATAACCGGATGAGTCTGAAAAGGTTACCACTTTGCCCCCCAGTTCCAACAATTTTTCAGCGGTGAATTGGGCAACATTGCCAGATCCTGAAACCAAACAAACTTTACCCTCCAGAGAATCATTCTGAGTGGCCAGCATTTCGGCTGCAAAGTAAACCGAGCCGTACCCTGTTGCTTCGGGCCGAATAAGGCTGCCGCCCCAGTTCAGGCTTTTGCCTGTCAAGACTCCGGTGAATTCGTTACAAAGTCTTTTATACATGCCAAACAAGTATCCGATTTCACGAGCGCCCACACCAATATCACCCGCCGGGACATCCGTGTTCGGCCCAATATGACGAAAAAGCTCGCACATGAAACTCTGACAAAACCGCATAACCTCATTGTCCGATTTGCCCTTGGGATCAAAATCCGATCCACCCTTGCCGCCGCCCATGGGAAGGGTGGTCAACGCATTTTTAAAGACTTGTTCAAACGCCAAAAATTTTAAAATACTAAGATTAACCGAGGGATGAAATCGCAATCCGCCCTTATAAGGTCCGATGGCACTGTTCATCTCGATTCGGAAACCGCGATTAACATGCACCTCACCCTGATCATCCATCCATGGTACCCGAAACATTATCACGCGCTCCGGCTCCACCAATCGTTCCAGTATCTTGGCACTGCGATATTCCGGGTTGCGATCCATGACCGGTTTGATGGATACCATCACTTCACTGACGGCCTGTTGAAATTCATTTTCATGCGGATCTTTATTTTTAACCGTTTGCACAATATCTGACATCGTCATGCCTCCCCTGTTTGGGTAAATAAAATGTTTTTGAACCTATACCTGATAAACGAAGCCCATTGCCAGCCAAACTTGTTTTTCCAGCAGCATCGTATCTAAACCTCGACCGAATAGCTAGTGGAGACCATATCCAATACTAAGGTTTCGCTGCCAAGTAGATTATTACACTACCTATCGAATATAAAACTAGATAAAATGAAAAATATCAAATTCAAATTAGAAATTGTTTCGGTCCGATTGCATAAAAAATCCGCAAACAGAGCCCGAGACGCTTGTAATCTTTAATCCCTTTTAATACCCTAATCATCTGTTCGCATTCCCTTTAACCATGATTATATTAGCCCAGCTGTAAGAAATACCGATGCCCTGTTTCAACCGGCAGGCCATGAGACCCAAATTCAGGAGGTGAATCATGAAGAAAGCGGTTAAGTGGGTTCTTATCATTGGTGGCAGTTTATGTGTCGCCATTTTGCTCGTACTCATCCTGGTTCCAGCCTTTGTGGACATCGCCAAGTACAAACCCGAAATTGAAAAAAAGGTGTCACAGGCCACCGGTCGCTCTTTTTCAGTGGGCGATGATCTCAGCCTGACATTATTTCCCTGGGCCGGCGTGGCGCTTGCCGATCTGAAGTTGGGCAATCCGCCTGGTTTCGCGACACCGAATTTTTTAAGCATTGATACGTTTGAAGTCAGGGTTAAGCTGCTACCGCTACTGACCAGTTTCGGCAAAAACATTCAGGTTAGCCGCTTTGTAATTGATGCGCCTAAAATCATTCTGGAAAAAAAGAAAAACGGCAAGACCAATTGGGAAAATATCGGCGGTGCAACCGCCCCCAAATCACAACCCAAAGCCACACCAAAGTCAACACCAGAATCTCAGGGATTTTCTTTGGAATCACTGGTTGTGGGCGAGTTTGCCATAACCAACGGTAATTTGTTGTGGGTGGACCACAGCTCCGATCAAAAACAGGAAATTTCCAATCTAGACATTAAACTAAAAGAGGTTTCGTTGGATAAGCCGATTAAGATAGAACTAGCGACCCAAATGAATGCCAAACCACTACAATTGAAAGGGCGTATTGGGCCTTTGGGCAAAAAAGTTGGCGAGGGTACGATCCCATTTGATTTGGCAATCGACGCCTTGCAAACCCTTGATCTAAAAATTAAAGGTAAGGTATCTGATCCGGCCAAGACGCCGCGATTTGATCTATCCATTGACATCTCTGAATTCTCACCGCGCAAACTTCTATCCGAATTAGGACAGGCCTTTCCGGTTCAAACTACTGATCCCAAGGCATTGAGCCGACTGATGTTTAACGCCCAACTAAATGGCTCCACTAAAAAATTAGTCGTAAAAAACGCCGAACTAACTCTGGATGATACTCACATTCAACTTTCCGCCACAGCCAAAGACTTTGCCAAACCTGATCTGGCATTCAAGCTTAATTTGGATCAGATCGATCTGGACCGCTACCTGCCGCCCAAAATCGAAAACGAGCCCAGCAAAGCTGCCAAAACACCCACTGCGCGCAAAGCAACCGACTACGGCCCTTTGCGGCGCCTAATTCTGGATGGTACGGTCAATATCAACAAAGCCATCATCCAAAAAGCCAAAGTCGAAAATCTCCATCTCAAAATCAGCGCGCGCAATGGTATTTTGAAAATGGACCCCGTAAAAATGCGTCTCTATCAAGGTGACCTGGCACTCAAAACGGTCATGGATGTGCGACAAAACACGCCCAAAAATAATGTCGCCTTGCAAGCCAACAATATCCAGGTGGGTCCCCTCTTAAAGGATGTTTTGGAAAAAGATCTCATGGAAGGCACGTTCAACGCCAATGCAGCTATCGGCATGATCGGTGAGGCGCCAGAGCAAATAAAGCGGACCCTAAATGGAAATGGTAATCTTAGTTTTACCGATGGTGCCATTTTAGGAATCGATTTGGCCGGAATGGTACGTAATGTCGCTTCAGCATTCGGCTTGGCGGAAAGCCCGGCTCAAAAACCGCGCACGGACTTTGCCGAGTTAAATATCCCTTTCAGAATTATAAACGGTATTTTTAAGACGCCTAAATCGAATATGGCTTCACCGCTGTTAAGAATACTGGCAATCGGCCAGGCCGACCTGGTGAAAGAAACGCTTGATTTTCGCGTAGAACCTAAATTTGTCGCCACGCTTGTGGGCCAGGGCGATCAAGCCCAGCGCTCAGGGCTGATGGTGCCGGTGATTGTGAGCGGAACGTTTGCATCGCCCTCTTTCCGTCCGGATATGGAAGCCCTCGTTAAAAAGAGGGTCGATAAAGAAATTCAAAAAGTCATTGAAAAAAATGAAAGTTTAAAAAACCTGCTGCCCGGCAAGGGCAAATCAGGAGAAGAGGCATCACCCATTGGCGAGACATTCAAAGGCTTGATGAAAGAACTGCCGTTTGGGAAGAAAAAGTGAGCGGAGCATTAAGATTTGTCAGCAGTTTCCAACCGGATCTTAAACTGCTCAAGGGCTTCGGGAAGCAGACGACGAATAAAGCTTTCACGATCCCGTGCGGTTAGTTGGTTGTAGGCTTGAAATCCTGGATGAGATTTGCTTAGGTCAGGAAAATGACCTTTGCATTCCACTTTTACAGTCTCAAAAGATTGCACCATCTCAATCAGCGAGTACTTATCACAGGGTAAACCGGCCAACCATTGCAGGCGTCGCATCAGTTCGAATCTGGCCTGATCGGCCAGAAACAGGTGGATGTCCACCACCGCCATTTGATCCGGCTTATCCAAATAGGCAAACTTAGGTGCCTTGCCTAGATCCAAAATCCCCATAATCAATTCATAAAAGGCAACGGCGCTGCCTTCACCCGGCTGAGCAATATAATATAGCGTTTTATCAGATAAATCCGACAGCCTGGTTTTTTCACCATAGGCTTCATCAAAACGATCCAGCCAAGGGCCAAAACTCTTTTTTTCAATCGATTTGGATCTGTAGGCGTTTAAATTTACAATATCGGCCATTGCTTTATGAAAGGATAAGGATCTGCATTTGGGATTAGAGCATTTAGGCCCGAAGCACTTGAAAACATCGAGGTCCTAAGCCCCGTAAAATATAGGCAAATACTTTGAGAGTGTCAAACATTAGGATTGATTCGGCGTCGAAGGCATAACCATCAAGGCGGGATTGAAGTCTAGCGAATATTTGGCAGGATCAAGCCGTTCGTGCTGAAATTGGGAGCTGTAGCCGCCGTATGATTGCTGGCCATTTGGAATTATTAAGGTGATGTCACCGCTTCAGTGGGGAAAACTAAAGATCCGCCTGCGTTCATGGCCAGGATAAAACAGACTTACCAATCCACGCCGCCGGTCAAATAATTGGCGACGGCTATGGCCGGAGCGTCTTTCGGGACCATCGTATGGTCGAGTCGATTTTCGTCGATCATGACCCGAGCGGCGTCCGCCGTTATCACCCCAATAAAGCGCCGCGTTCCCCCAAAAAGGCAAAGGAACAAATTGGTCGTTGCTATTTTTTAAATATTCGTCAATAAACATGCGCATTACCCTTCTGTTTTGGTTGAATAAAGGCTGCCTGATTACTATGACGAATTCAAAAAATGTTCCAAACAGCGTCTAAATTAATATTTTAATAAAATTCAATGTGTTATATCGAACCACCGCTCGCTAATAGTTGCACTATAAGTATACTTTAGTAAACAAACAATGAGGGCAATTAACCGTAAGGATACACCCAAGTGAAAAATACAAACGGATGCTTCACGATTAACAGCATTATTTTGGCATGTCTTATGGGTGTGCTACTAACCAACTGTTCGTATATTTATAAGAATATACCATCAAGGGCAGATAACCAGCAATTCTATGAGCAACATACCCGTCGGTTAACCACATTAAGGGATGCTCAAAAAAAAATAACCCGTTTTTACGCTGAATCCGTGCAAAGGACCCGGGCTTTAAACCCAAAACCGCAGTTTACCACTTTAATGCTCAGAACTTCTTTTCAGGAAGACATGGTCTCCCTATCAATAAAAAACCAGACGTATTTTTGCCAATGGTGTGATATTCAACGAATATACATTAAAAGTTTTACGTTAAAAAGCGAGCCAACCATCTATCTGGTTTGGATTGATTGCCCCGATTATAAAGAAAAGATTTCCCTGGTTACCGCTCTGCGGGAGGATGCCGAAATATTGCATGCACTGGCACGTCGAATGGTCGAACTAAAATCCTGCCCATAAGAAATGGGGAGATATCCTTTTACCCTAAAATTCCTGGAATCTAAAATTTGAGAGGTTCGAATAACCTCTTTGCATCAGGCGGCCTTTGACAGTTTAACGGCGCAGACTTTTAGCTCGGGAATTCCAGAAACCGGATCCAAAGCTGCATTGGTCAACTTATTTGCCGCCGCAGCTGCAAAATGAAAGGGGATAAAAACCGTGCCAGCAACCGCTTTGCCCGAGACTTTGAGGCGGGCTGTAATCTCACCCCTGCGGGAAGCAATCTTTACGATTTCACCGCTCTTTAGGCTATAGCCTTCGGCGTCCTCAGCCGATATCTCAACAAAGCTTTCCGGCGCACGTTCATTAAGACCTTCGGTTTTCATGGTCATCGTGCCGGTATGGTAATGATACAGTAATCTACCGGTGGTCAGATACAAAGGATATTCATCATCTGTCTTTTCAGCCGGTGGGATGTAATCGATGGCGTGAAATAAGCCTTTACCCCGTGTGAACTGATCGCGATGCAGGATCTGCGTGCCGGGGTGCTCTTCGTTGGGACAGGGCCAGTGCAAGCCCTCATTCTCAATTCTGCCGTAGGTAATGCCGGCATAGGATGGGGTGACTTTGCGAATTTCTTCCATAATCGCTTCACTGTTCGCATAGGACATAGCATATCCCATACGCGAACTGATATCACACAGAATTTCCCAATCATATTTAGCTTCGCCGGGCGGCTCCACGGCTTTTCGAACTCTTTGAACTTTTCGCTCAGTGTTGGAAAATGTGCCGTCTTTTTCAGCAAAACATCGTGCTGGGAGCACCACATCGGCCAGGCGGGCTGTTTCGGTCATAAATATGTCCTGCACCACCAAAAAATCGAGGTTGGCGATACTTTTTTCGGCATGGTTTAAATCGGGGTCTGAAACCAATGGATTCTCACCGATGATGTAAAGCGCTTTCAACTCGCCATCATGGGCCTTGGGTATCATCTCCGTCGCTTTAAGGCCAATTTTAGTAGACAAATTCTCAATGCCCCAAGCCCCTTCCATACGCTTGGCCACATCTGGATTATCGACTGCCTGGTAACCGGAATAGACATTGGGCAGGCCCCCCATATCACACGCACCTTGCACATTGTTTTGGCCGCGCAATGGATTAACACCGCCGCCCCGGACGCCCAGGTAACCACAAAGCATGGCCAGGTTGGCCAGGGATTTGACATTGTCCGTTCCGGAGGTATGTTGCGTAATTCCCATGCAGTATAGAATGCTGCCGGTTTTGGCGCCCGCGTAAAGTCGTGCTGCTGCCTGCAAATCCTCGGCAGGTATTCCTGTAATTGTCTCCACGGTTTCCGGTGAAAATTTATCGACCGTTTCGCGAAGGGCATCAAATTCTTCGGTTCGTTTTTCGACAAATTCGGCATCATAAAGATTTTCGTTAATAATAACGTGCATCATGCCGTTAAGCCAGGCCACATCCGTGCCCAGATTGGGCCGCAGCCATTGGTTGGCAAATTGCGTAATTTTAATCCGTCGTGGATCCACCACAATGAGTTTTGCTTCCCGATGGGTCACAGCACGTTTTACAAAACTGGATAGTACCGGATGATTTTCAGTAGTGTTAGAACCGGTAATTAGGATAACATCGGCTTCTTCGATATCGGCGATAGTGTTTGTCATGGCGCCACTGCCGAATGCTGCGGCCAGACCGGCCACGGTGGAGCTATGTCAGAGACGGGCGCAATGATCCACATTGTTGGTTTTCAGCGTTGCTCTTGTGAATTTCTGGGCGATGTAATTTTCTTCGTTGGTAATGCGGGCCGAGGTTAGCAATCCTAAACTGTCTGAACCGTACTCGTTTTTTATACGGCTGAATTTATTGGCCACCAAATCCAAAGCTTCATCCCAACTGGCCTCTCTAAAATTGCCGTTTTCCTTTATGAGGGGGGTTTGAAGCCTTTCGGGCGAGTGAATAAAATCATTTCCAAACCGACCTTTAACACACAGGCTGCCATGATTGGGAAGTGCATCTTCCACACCGGTAACTTTAACAACCTGGTTGTCTTTCACATGCAGATATATCTGACACCCCACGCCGCAATAGGTACAAGTGGTTCTGACTTTTTGTGTTTCCCATGGCCGAACTTTGTAACGCGCGTCTTTTTCAACCAGGGCACCCACCGGACAAACAGCCACACACTCGCCGCAAAATACACAGTCCGAATCTTTTAGAGGCTTGTCGTCAGCCGCCACAATCTTGGTGGCCCCGCTTTTATAACCGAAATCAATGGCCAGATTCACCTGAACCTCGTTGCATGCCTGAACACAACGGCCACACTGAATACAACGCGAGAAATCCCTAACTATAAATGGGTTTACCGTTTCCATTGGGTAGGGAATTTGGGTTTCCAACATCGGATCACTGGATACCTGGTAGCGATAGGCCAAATCCTGGAGTTGGCAGTCACCCCACACCGGGCAGAGTTCGTCGCTGTCATCCGATTTTTGTACTTGCAGTTGAAAGGCAGTCCAATCGTCGCCGGCGTGTCCGCGAATGGCACAATTATGATTACCGGAGGAGAGCATCAGTTGGATAATCAATTTCCGTGCTTCAATCACCTTATTCGACTCGGTCAGGATAACCATCCCCGCCACAGCCGGTGTGGCACAAGACGCCTGCAATTTATGGGCGCCTTCTACTTCCACCACGCAGATACGGCAAACGCCGGTTGGATTGGCGCGCTTTAAATGACATAGGGTAGGAACATCGATGGAATTTTTCCGAGCCACTTCCAGAATGGTCTCACCGGGCTCAAAACTCAATGTATTTCCATTGATCATAATGGTGTTTTCAGCGGTCATGATAGGTATGTCTCTCCTTAAATCTGTGATATCGGGTTTTAGTTCCACTGAGCTATATTCTGAAATCGATTCATGATTGGCAAGTTTATCGCGCGATAATTACTCTAAATAGAGGCATGCAGCTGTCAGCCAAACCAAAGTTTCCTTTTTATAGAATAGCACCGTTTTTGTCAATCCGCGAAATATCGGTCACCAAATATTGTCGTCTAAACAGGCAAATAACTGGGAAATGCCAAGGATCATATTATTGCCGCAGGATTTCCCGTAAGAAGGCGTTGAAAGTTTGAACGTTAAATGCTAAACAATGCAATTCGGAGAAAAGGGCCGTCGGCCGTAAACGCTACAAATCTAGCCAATGGAGAAGATCAAAGAACGATGAACGACATACTATTTAGTTCCTGGGCCGGAGAGATTGTTGACAATCGCAACAAGCAACTCGAAGCATTTGAACCAGTTGAAAATATTGCACTTCCTGAATTTTTCAAACAAGACCAAAAAATTATGGCCTTAATCGGGTGGGATGGTATCATCCTTCGATCAGGTGACATCAACATTGTGGATCTGAGCCGCGCTTACCTGGAGTCGGTTCACAGTAACTCATGTGGCAAGTGTATCCCCTGCCGAACCGGTACCGGCGTCATGGCTGATATTTTAAAACGAATCTGCAGTGGTCAGGGCCACGCAGATGATCTGCCCACCCTTCAATCGTTATCGGCGGTTGTTAGCGCGTCTTCCAAATGCAGTATCGGCCAGTCCGGTCCTCTGGCGCTGACCCATGCCATCAAGCATTTCAAAGAGGACTTCGATCACGCCGTAAACAATGGCGGCGTGAATGCGGAAGGCAGTTACCACTCAAAACTCACCGCACCCTGCATGGACGCCTGTCCGATTCACTTGGACATTCCCACATATGTAGAACATATCAAAGAGGCGAAATTCAGGGAAGCGTTGGATGTGATCCGCGAGCGCCTGCCGATTCCCGGCATCGTCGGCCGTGTTTGCGTAAGGCCTTGTGAAGAGCACTGTCGCAGGGCTAATTTAGATGAACCGATCTCTATTAAATATTTAAAGCGGTTCGTGGCGGATCGTGAACTGGACTTGAACGCCAAACCTGAATATAACATCACACCGTCTGAAAAAACCGGTAAAATAGCCATCATAGGGGCCGGGCCGGCCGGCGTTACCTGCGCTTATCACCTGGCGCGTAAAGGGCACGACGTCACCATTTATGAACGCCTCAGCGAACCGGGTGGCATGTCTGCCATGGGAATTCCGGATTATCGTCTGCCGCGTCACATTCTGCGTCAAGAAGTCGACTGGATTCAAAAATTGGGCATCACCATTCAGTACGATACCGACATTGGCCAAGACATCAAATTGTCTGAACTAGAAGCCGCCAACGATGCCGTGTTTGTCGGTATTGGCGCCCAAAACAGCTCAGCCATGCGGGTGGAGGGCGAAGATAAAGGCTACCGTGGATTCATCCCGGGTGTTCAATATCTGCGTGATATCAATGAAGGGCGGGATCCATACCCGGAAGGAAAAAAAGTTGTGGTTATTGGCGGTGGCAATGTGGCCATCGATTGCGTACGCTGTTCTTTCCGTATTAAAAAGGAGGATGTACACTTGGTCTACCGCCGAACCAGAAATGAGATGCCGGCCGACGAGGTGGAAATCGTCGACGCGGAGGAGGAAAAGGTGCAATTCCATTTTCTCACCACCCCGGTTCGTATCATCCAAGAAAACGGAACGGTTACAGGCCTGGAATGTATCCAGATGGAACTCGGTGAACCGGATGCCAGCGGGAGACGGCGACCCGTCCCCGTGGAAGGTTCTGAGTTCACGTTTGATTGCGATACGGTGGTGCCGGCCATTGGTCAGCGTGTGGATCTTTCCCTGCTTGAAGGCGTTGACAATGTGGGTGTTACCAGATGGCAGACCATCATTGTGGATAAATTCACTAAACAGACCAGTCGTCCTAAAATTTTCTCAGCCGGGGATTGCGAGACCGGACCGGGAGCACTCATTACAGCGTGTGCCGGAGGGCGTAAAGCGGCCCTTAACATTGACCGCATGATCAACGGTTTACCCCTTGAATACGAAGATGAAGATCATTTCGACACCCTCTTTCGCCAAGTAAAATTATACGATCCCCAAGAAGATGTCGGTATTCCCGGAGGGGTAGAACGCAAACATCTTGAAATGTTGCCACCGGAAACTCGGAAATTTATCTTCGACGAAGTCGAAAAAGGATACTCGGTAACTGAAGCCATTGCAGAAGCCCAGCGCTGTCTGAGGTGTTATCGCGTCGCCACGGTGGCCCTATAGCGCTCATCCATCAAGAATTTTAACCCCAGAAACCCGGCTTACCTCATGGGCGCCGGGTTTGTAGCGCTTGGCAGAATACATCTATTAAGGAATGATTACACGCTTTGAAATGAAAAGGCAGGCTATTGGGCCATGGGAAAAAATACGCGCCGACGCTCCTTTGAAATTTCGATGGCCTTTATGGGCAGTTTGCGGCGATCGGCCTGTTTACGGCGATCAGGTTTGCCACGTCGTTCCGGAACCACAAAAGTATAGATGTAGGTCCGCCTTTCAATACCGGAACGCCTTCCACCATTGTCTTTGATGTAAATCATGGGATCAGTCGGCGTAGATCGGTCCTCCTCCCCAACCAATCCGCCCTTGGCTGAATTGTTAAACCATTATATGTGTGGCTAAGATTACTTTTCCATTAGCATGCAATTACCATGCTTGAAGCTTTAAAAGACTGATATTCAATAATCTCAATTGGTTATATATTATAAATACTGAATATCATTCATAAATAGGAATTATTCTTCTCAGAGAATAAGACATATTTTTCATAGAGCATAAAAAATAGGTTACTTTTAATCCTACTGTTTTAGTTTAGCGGTTTAATTCGCTAATTACCAATAAAAAAAGCCAGTCATTTTACCATTTCGGGCTTATGAGCTGTGGTGGAGACGACCAGATGTGACCTCGCAACCGTCCCGGTCTACGACCGGGACGCACTCACCAAATTTTCAATGTAGTCACGAGACTTTTTCCGCTTGATGGCTCTTTCTCGTTGCTGGGCAGACGAACGATCTGCAAATTCTTCAGAAT
>JAAUYK010085093.1_pt1 | contig 11111 bp, 8 predicted proteins | sample 7278021 | NCBI WGS metagenome assembly JAAUYK01 (sample SAMN14350223, study PRJNA611818) | marine sediment metagenome | isolation source: surface marine sediment (1.8m) | place: French Polynesia: Moorea | collected 2018-08
CCCGGCACGATATTGACCGGCGTTCGCCGCTCGGGGTTGTAGTAGGCGCGCACCTCTACGTTCGACGGCGATCCGGACCCTCCGCTCGCCGTATCGAACCCGACCGTCATCCCCCGTAGCTGGTTCGCGACCCCCAGTATCGTCGGGTCGCTGCCGTCGACGAGCAGCTGTACAGCGCGTCTCGTCGGGTCCATGCTGCGCCGATCGAAATCGGGCGGCAGATAGACACCGATCGAGATCTCGCCGCGCCGCAGCATCTCCTCCAGATCACTCACCGACGCAACGTTCGCGACGATGTCCACAACCTGCGTCTGCGCCAGCTCGGCAACGAACTGCCGGGATAAGTGAGTTTCTGCGGAGTTCGCGATCGCGGTCTTCAGAGTCCGCACATCGGTGTTGATCGCGTAGCCGAACAACAGGATCTGGATGATCGGCAGTCCGACGACCATGCCGAACGTCAGCCGATCACGGCTCAGCTGCCGGACCTCCTTGCTGACGATCGCGAACAGTCGCGAGAGTGAGTTCATGCCGCACGCTCCTCGGGTTTCATGGTGACGGCAACGAACACGTCCTCGAGCGTGGGATAGGTAACGCTTGCATCCGCGTCGATGCCGCGTGCTTTCAGCGCGCCCTCCACGATCGGCAGCGGGTCAGGATGGTGTTCTGGTATCAGGACTCTCAGGCGGACCCCGAGCTGCGTGACACTCACTGCTTCGGGCACCTCGTGGATCGCCGCCTGAGCTGCGTACGGATCGTCACCGACGACCTCGACGATGTGCATTCCGCAACCCGCCTGCAGCTCCTGCGGCGTGCCGTCCGCGACCTTCACGCCGCGGTCGAGGATCGCAAGCCGGTGGCAACGCTCGGCCTCGTCCATGTAGTGCGTCGACACCAGGATCGTCGTGCCCGCTTCAGCCAGCCGGAACAGGTTCGCCCAGAAGTCACGCCGACTCTGCGGGTCGACCGCACTCGTCGGTTCATCGAGCAGCAGCAGCTGTGGACGGTGCAGTACGGCGCACGCGAGTGCCAGCCGCTGCTTCTGGCCGCCGCTCATCGTGCCGGCGAGCTGATCGCGCTGCTCCCTGAGGTCGTAGCGGTCGAGAAGATCGTCGATTCTTGCGCGGCGCTGGTTGGCGGGCCAGGAGTAGATCGCCGCGATGAACTTCAGATTCTCCAGCACGGTCAGGTCGCCGAACAGCGAGAACTTCTGGGTCATGTAACCGATCTTCGGCTTGAGGTGTCGCGCGCTGCCGGGCACTTCTGTTCCGAGCACGTTCGCAGACCCCGCGGTTGGCGTCAGCAGGCCGCACAGCATACGGATCGTGGTCGACTTGCCCGAGCCGTTCGGGCCGAGAAACCCATAGATCTGGCCGCGCGGGACCTCGAGTTCGAGACTGCTGACGGCGCGCAAAGAACCGAAGTCCTTACTCAAGCCGCGGGCTTTGATGGCGAACTCACTGCTCATTCAGTGGCGCCTTCGATCGTGACCTCGACCGGCACGCCGTCGGGCAGTCTCTCGGCTCTGCCCAGGATGTCGATCTTCGCCATGTAGCTCAGACGGCCCCGGTCGCGCTCCGTCAGAGCGTAGTACGGTGTGAACGCAGCTTCAGTCGCGACCCAACGGACTCTTCCTTCGAGCGTCTCATCGAGCCCGTCCACGAAGATGCGTGCCGAGGTGCCGGGTGTCACGTGTACGCGGATCGTCTCCGGCACGAATATGCGCGCATAGGACTGCTTCCCCGAGAGCATGATCATGATCGGCTGGCCCTGCACCGGGCGTTCGCCGACCTCGTACAGGCGCGTATCCGTCACTCCGTCCACCGGTGCGCGGATGACATGCCGCTCGACGTCGACCCTTGCGAGGTCGCGTCTCGCCTCTGCCTGATGCAGGCTCTGCTCTGCCTGTGCGAGTTCCTCGAGCGTCGTCCCGGCCAGCATCTCCTCGAGCTGCGCCCGCCGCTGATCCAGAGTTGAGACGGCAGCGTCGTACTGCGCCTTAGCCCAGTCGAGGGCCTCTGGCGAAGCAAGCCCTCTGGCGTGAACTTCCGTTGCGCGTTCGTATTCGACGCTGCGGAAGTCGAGCTCACGCTCCGCGCCGTCGACGGCCGCCTGGGCCGCGCGGATCTGTTCGGAGCGCGGGCCGCGGATGAGTTCGTCCAGCCGCGCCTGCGCCTGTTCCAGCGCTGCTGTCGCTTCCGCGAGCCGTGCAACGGCCCGTTCGTCGTTCTGTCGCGCCAGTACCTGCCCCGCGGCGACCTGCTCGCCCTCGGCGACGGCGATCTCGATGATCGGTTCCGCGACTTCAGCCGTGAGTTCGATCCGGTCGGACGCGAGTTCGCCGACGAGCCGGTCCGGCGTGTCGTTTCCGCCGCAGGCGGACAGCAGGGCAGCGAGCAGAAGAGTGAGCGTTATCTTGTTCATGAGTCGTTGGCCTTCAGTTCGGCGAGCAGCAGATCGATCTGCGTCTCGATGAGCCGGTCCGAATCGAGTGTGCGTTTGGAGAAAACGGCCCGCCAGATCACCGACATGATCACGGGCGCTATGAATAGCTGCGGCTGCTCGGCCGCGGGACACGCGCGGAACTCGCCGCGCTCGACGGCGCGGTCCAGCATGCCTCGAAAGGCCTCCAGGCCGCGGGACGCAACGTTGTCCCAGTAGTAGTCGACGAGGTCCGGGTGCTTTGGGCCCTCGGCGATCATCAGCCGGATCACGACGGCGATAGGGGAACCGGGCATCTGTTTGAGCAGAGTCAGCATCGGTCCGCGGATAAAGGCTTCGGCGCTCTGGTCGGGGTTCTCGAGCGCGGCGATCAGCAGATCGATGCGACGTACCACGACATTACGGATGACCGCTTTGAAGAGCTCCTCCTTGGTCTTGTAGTACAGGTAGAGGAGGCCCTTGCTGACGCCCGCGCGTCTCGCGACGTCCTCGACCTTGGTCGCCGAGTAGCCGTTTGCGGCGAAGGCCTCGAAGGCGGCTTCGGCGATTTCGTCGGGGCGGTCTTCCTTTCGGCGTCGGTAGCGAGGCTCGGACATGGCGGCACATTAATGACTTTGGGGTCAGTAATTATAGTTGCTGACTCATTGGTCAGCAAGAGAATTTCGCCCACCGGTCGCGATCCGCGAGGAATCGTTCATAATCCGCGCCATGTTCAGTTACATCGACCCGACGGTCCGCGAGCGCCTGATCGCTCAGGGCAGCCTTTTCCGCATCGATCAGGACGGCAATCGCGTGGAGATGGATGCTGTGATCGGCAACGGCCAGACGATCAGCATCTTAGGCCCCATCCCGCTGCCGCTCGACATCGGCGACCGGCGCGTGCAGGCGGACTGGTATGCCTGCGTGCGCAATACCGAACTCAAGAAGATCCAGCAGCTCGCAGACGAACTCCGCGAGCAGAAGGTGCCGGAGACGTTCGCCTCGCTCGCGTCATCTATGGCGGTGAACAGCGTGCTCGTCTTAGGAGATTCGGAGGCGTGGAAAGAGCCATTGGTGCGGGTGCATTCGAGCTGTCTGACCGGCGACGTCTTCGGCTCCCAGCGCTGCGAGTGCGGTCCACAGATGCGCTCCGCGCTCGGGAAGATCGACGACGACGAACAGGGCGGGATGCTGATCTACATGTCAGGCCATGAGGGCCGCGGCATCGGTCTCTGGGCGAAAGCCGCGACTTATCTGCTGCAGGACGCGGGGGAGAACACTTACCAGGCGAATCGCTCGCTCGGTCTGCCGGACGACTCGCGGGACTTCAGCGACGCGGCGGCGCTGCTGAAGTTCTTCGTCGGCGACCGGCCGATCAGGCTGATGACCAACAATCCGAAGAAGATCAACGATCTGGCCGAGCATGGGATCACTGACGTAACGCCCGTCAAACACGTCGCCGGCGTGACCAGGAGCAATCGCGGCTACCTCGAGGCCAAGCGCGGCTGGGGCCACAAGCTCGATTCGAGCGACATCGAAGACTAGCGTCCGCGCGGGACGCGGTACTTATTGGCGCCAGAGTCGGGCGTTGTCGGCATCGCCCGGCTCCGTCGAGCGATACGGATTGATGTCGATGCCGCCGCGCCGCTGATAGCGGGCGTAGACCGTCAGCATATCCGGACTGCAACGCTCGCTCAGGTCCTTGAAGATGCGTTCTACGCAGGCTTCGTGGAAATCCGAGTGGCGCCGGAACGAGACGACGTAACGCAAGAGCCCCTCCCGATCGAGGCGCGGCCCGCGGTAAGTAATCAACAGGCTTCCGGTGTCCGGCTGCGCGGTCACCGGACAGAGGCTGCGCAGCAGGTGGGTGTGCAGCGACTCCTCGACGATGTCCTTGCGGTCGCACGCGAGCGCGCCGGGGGCCACCTCCCAGCGCTCGCAGCTTACGTCGAGCGCGTCCAGACAGTCGCCGGCCAGCGTGCCGACCGCTTGCGCGCCATCGGCGTCGTCGATCCGTACGCCGACCTCGGCGCCTGCGGCGGCCGACAGGTCCGCGGCGATCCGTGCCTCGATCTCATCCCGCGACGCAAAGCGGCTCATCGAGAACGAGTTCAGGTACAGCTTCAGCGACTTCGATTCGACGATGTTCGGGCTCTCGGCGGGAACCCGGATCTCGGCCGTCGCGACCTGCGGCGTGCCGCTCTCGGCGAGCCAGGTCAGTTCCCACGCGTTCCACACGTCCACGCCGTGAAACGCGGGCATATCGTCCGGGCGGCTGTCACTGCGCGCGATCGGGAACAGCAGTTCCGGCGCGTAGGTGTCCGGGTAGTCGGTCGCCTGACCGAGCGGCGAGTCCTTGACCATGTTCAATGGAGCCTGCAAGTTGAGAAACGGCGTGTAAAATACCTGCTTTTTTGCGCGGCCGCCCATACATCCATGGTGGTCAGCCCAACAGAGCCAGTCATGTCACCCGCAGATAACGTCAAGAATCTAGAACGCGGATACGTGATCCCCATCGGTGGGGCCGAAGAGAGACTGCACAACCCCGAGATCCTCGACCGTTTCGTCGAGGTCTGCGGCGGCAAGTCCTCGCGTATCAGCATCATCCCCACGGCCTCGGAGCTCGAGGACACCGGACGCAACTACGAGAAGTTGTTCCGCAAGCTCGGCGTCAAGCACGCTCGGGTCTTGCCGTTCGAGACCCGGGAGGACTGTCAGTCGAGCGCGCATCTGGAGTACATCGACAAGTCAGACGGCGTGTTCATGACCGGCGGCAATCAGCTTCGCCTGTCGACGACGATCGGCGGCACCGAAGTCGCCACGCGGATCCGCCGCCGCAACGCAGCTGGCATGCACGTGGCAGGCACATCCGCCGGTGCGGCTTTCATGCCGGAGCACATGATTGCCGGCGGCAGCGAAGGCAGCACGCCGTCTCCGGACATGGTCACGATGGCGCCGGGACTGGGGCTTACCAACAAGTTCATCATCGACCAGCATTTCCGCCAGCGCGACCGCCTCGGACGTCTGCTGACGGCACTGGCGTACAACCCGTTCGCAGTCGGCATCGGGCTCGACGAGGACACGGCGGCCTTCATCCGTCCGGACGACGACTTCGAGGTCGTCGGCAGCGGCGGGATAACCGTCGTCGATCCGACGAATCTAAGCTACAGTTCAATGGACAGGGCGCGGCGAGGGGAGCCGGTCAGCCTGATCGGCGTTAAGCTGCATATCCTGGTCAGCGGCGGGCGTTTCCACATCGAGACGCGCGAAGCCACGCCGGAGTAGGCGGCAAGGATAAGAACAATGAAGATCGTCAGCACCAACGTATACGTCGGCCCGAATGTATTCGCTCACTTCAAGGTCATCCGGCACGTCATCGATCTGGGCGTACTCGAGGAATGGCCTACCGGTCGCCTCGGCGAGAGTTTCGTAGAGCCCCTGATCGAGGCCCTGCCGGGGCTGCACGAGCACGGCTGTTCCTATGGTGAGCACGGCGGCTTCGTTCGCCGTCTGCGCGAGGACGAGGGCACCTGGATGGGTCACGTCATGGAGCACGTGGCCATCGAATTGCAGAACGAAGCCGGTTCGCCGGTCACCTGGGGCCGCACGCGCTCGATCGAGGGCAAGCCCGGTCACTACAACATGGTCTTCGAGTACCACGACAGGGCGGTCGGACGCGAGGCCAGCGCACTTGCGATGAAGCTGATCCAGAGCCTGCTGCCCGAGGATATCCGTGCCGACAATGCCCCCAACGACGATTGGAATTTCCAGGAAGCGCTCGAAGACTTTATCCGCTACGCACAGCGCCGCGCGCTGGGCCCGAGTACCGCATCGCTGGTTCGTGCCGCCGAGGAACGCGGTATTCCGTGGCTCAGGCTGAATGATTACAGCCTCGTCCAGTTCGGGTACGGCCGATTTCAGCAGCGCATCCAGGCGACGACGACCGGCCGCACCAGCAACATCGCCGTGGAAATCGCCGGCGACAAGGAAGAGACAAACGGGATACTGCGCGATCTCGGCTTGCCGGTGCCGAAGCAGGTTCTGGTGCGCAGCTCGACTCAGGCCAAGAAGGCTGCGGAGACAGTAGGTTACCCGGTCGTACTCAAGCCGCTTGCCGGCAACCACGGGCGTGGTGTGTCGATTAATCTGAAGACGCCAGAAGAAGTCGAAGTTGCATTCGATAAGGCGCGCGAGCACGGCCGCTCGATCGTCGTCGAAGGCTACATCGAGGGCTTCGATCACCGCATCGTCGTCATTGACGGCGAACTTGTCGCGGCGGCCAAGCGCGTGCCCGGCCATGTTGTCGGCGACGGCAAGCATACGATCGAGCAGCTCGTCGATATCGTTAACGAGGACCCTCGTCGCGGCGTAGGCCACGAGAAGGTCCTGACGCGTCTCGAGTTCGATCACCAGGCCGAACGGCTGTTGAAGAAGAAAGGCTACGACCGATCGACAGTTCCGGCCGCCGACGAAATCGTTTATCTGCGTTCAACCGCGAACCTGTCGACGGGCGGCACGGCGATCGACGTCACCGACACTATCCATCCCGACAATCGCGACATGGCGATTCGGGCGGTCAAGGCCATCGGCCTCGATATCGGGGGCGTCGACTTCCTGACGAAGGACATCACCGCGTCGTATCGAGACGTCGGCGGCGGCATCTGCGAGATCAACGCGGGCCCGGGCTTCCGTATGCACGTCGCACCCAGCGAAGGCACTCCGAGGGACGTCGGCGGAGCGGTCATCGACATGCTGTTCCCACCCGAAACACCTCGAAAGATTCCGATCGCCGCGATCACCGGGACGAATGGCAAGACGACGACGTCGCGCATGCTGGCGCACATCCTCAAGCTGTCAGGCAAGACGGTCGGCCAGACGTCGACCGACGGCGTCTACATAGACGGCAATCTCACGGTGTCCGGCGACATGACCGGCCCGCTCTCGTCGCAGATGATCCTGCGCGACCCCTCCGTCGATGCGGCGGTCATGGAAGTCGCCCGCGGCGGCATGCTCCGCTCCGGTATCGGCTTTCCGGAAGCCAACGTCGCGTGCTGTCTCAACGTTTCGTCGGATCACCTCGGTATGCGCGGTGTCAACACACTCGAGCAACTCGCTCGAGTGAAGCGGGTACCCATCGAGATCGCCAAGGATGCGGCGGTGCTGAATGCCGATGACCCGAACTGCCTCAACATGGCGGATTACACGAATGCCGAGCGGCTCTGCTACGTCACGATGAATCCCGGCCATGCGCTCGTGAAACAGCACATCCAGGCAAGCGGTCAGGCCTTCGTGCTCGAGCAGGGCATGAACGGGCACATGATCTCGATCTACGACAACGGTCAGTACACGCCGCTCTTGTGGACGCATCTGATCCCGGCGACGATCGAGGGTCGCGCGATGTACAACGTACAGAATGCGATGTTCGCTGCGGCACTGGCCTACAATATGGACGTCTCGCTGGAGGACATCCGCCTCGGTCTGCGCACCTTCGACAGCTCGTTCTTCCAGGCGCCGGGGCGCACGAATATCTACGACGAGCATCCCTTCCGAGTCATCCTCGACTACGCGCACAACGCCGCGGCGGTCGAAGGCGTTGTTTCGCTCGTCGACCGATTCGAAGTCGCCGGCCGCAAGATCATCGTGCTTGCGGCGCCCGGCGACCGCCGCGACGAGGACATCACCGAGATGGCCTCTCTCGCCGCCGGTCACTTCGATCTCTACATCTGCCGACGTGACGACAATCAGCGAGGACGCGAGCCGGACGAGATTCCGACGATGCTGAAGAACCAGCTGCTGGCGGACGGCGTTGCGGCGGACCAGATCGAAGTCGTTCCGGACGAACAGGAAGCGACGCTTCGCGCACTGGAAGCGGCGCAACCCAACGATCTTGTGCTGGTGCTCGGTGACAACGTCAAGCGAACCTGGAAGCAGATCATCTACTTCAACTCGGAAGCGCACGTCGAAGACGTCGAGAAGAAGCCGATAGCACCGGTCGAATTGCCCGAGGTCGAGGGCTTCTCGTTCGACGATAGTGTCGAGATCATCTCGGACGAACGCGGTGTCCGGATCGCACGCGCCGACGAAGAATCCGACTAAGCTCTAGCTCGAGAGTTGCCGATGGAATTCCTCGACTCCCGAAGGTTGCCCGGCCCGAATCTGCTGTCCGACGCGCCGGCCGCGGTGCTCGACGTTGCGTGTACGACGGACGAGGCCGACGCCATCGAGGCTTGTTGGCGCCGTGCCGTGGAGTCGATGCTCGCGGCGCTCGACTGGCGGGACGCCGAGATCATGCACATGGATCACATCGGTGGTTTGAGCCTCGGTTTCACCGTCCCGATCGACGTGCTGTATGCGGCATGCGAGGTGAACCAATGGGCGTGGGAAGTTTGCGAAGCTGAACTCGGCGAAGGGGAGCTTCCCGACTTCGATACCACGAAGGCCACGATCGAAGCCTCGGCCGCGGAAGAACGCAACCCTCAGCTCATCGACATGCAGAACCGCGCGCTCGAGCGCGGTGTGGACTTCCTGTGGGACGACGACGAGGCGTCGCTCGGGCTTGGGCGTACATCGAAGACCTGGCCCGTGCGCGAACTCCCCGATCTCGACTCGTTGGACTGGGACAGCTTCCAGGACGTCCCGGTCGGGATGATCACCGGTACGAACGGCAAGACGACCAGCGTCAGGCTCGCGGTCCATGTGCTTCGCGTCGCGGGGCATGATGTAGGCGTCAGCTCGACCGACTGGATTGCGGTCAACGACGAGATTATCGATCGTGATGACTGGTCCGGACCCGGCGGAGCGCGCGCGGTCCTTCGCCGCAACGAGGTCGGCGCTGCCGTACTCGAGACGGCGCGCGGCGGCCTGCTGCGCAGGGGCCTCGGCGTCGAACACGCCGACGCGTCGCTGATCACGAATATCTCCGAAGACCATCTCGGTGATTTCGGCTCAAGGGATCTCGACGAGCTGCTCGACATCAAGTGGATCGTCAGCCGTCCCGTGCGGGAGCGCGGCCAGCTCGTTCTGAATGCCGACGACGAACGCCTGGTGGCGAAAGCGGCTGACTACCCTGGCCGAGTCGTCTGGTTCAGTCTCGATCCGGACAATGCCGTCGTCAGCGCTCACGTCGACAACGGCGGCACCGCGTGGGTGTGTGACGGCGACGCGCTGATTCGCATCGAGGGCGGCTCGAGAGAGCTCATCTGCCACGACCGGGACATCCCGATCACGCTCGGCGGCGCGGCTCGGCACAATACGGCGAATGCACTCGCTGCGGCTGCGCTGACCGCCTGCCTCGGCGCATCGAATGAGGCCATCCGGGACGGCCTCGCGACGATGTCGCAGGACGAGAACCCCGGCCGCTGCAATGTCTACGAAGTGAAAGGTCGTCGCATACTGATCGACTTCGCGCACAATCCGAAAGCCATGCAGGCGCTGTTCGACATGGCGCGTGCGCTGCCGGCGAAGCGCCGCGCTCTGTGCTTCGGTCAGGCCGGCGATCGGCCGGACGACCTGATCCGCGAGCTTACGCAGTCGGCCTGGTCGATCGGTCTCGACCGCGTCTTCGTGTCCGAACTCGCTAAATACCATCGCGGCCGTGAGCACGGTGACGTCTTCCGCATCATCCGTGACGAGGCCGTGCGGCTCGGTGCATCGCCGGATCAGATCGAGCACAACGAGGAAGAGTTGGAGACCTTCGCGTCAGCGTTCGAATGGGCCGAGGATGGCGACCTGATCATAATGCTGGCGCTCGGCGGCGCCGCGCCGATTCAGGCGAAGATCCGCGAGTTGGAACACGGCTAGTCGGACAACGCGCTGCGGACGGCACTCGTCCGTTACTGATCTGCCCCGTTCAGGAAATCGATGATCATCTCCGCGACGATCTCTGTCGTGCCGGGCGATACGATGTCGCCGGCAAGGATGTGATGCTTGGGATCTTCGCTGTCGGTGAACTCGATGAGCTGCTTGCGCGGGGAGTCGATCGCCGCGAACGCCTCGATGGCAGCTGGTGCCGAAACAACCTGATCCGCCGGCGCCACCAGCATCAGGATCTCATGTTCGATCGGCGTTGCGAGCAGCGCCTCTGCGCGGTCCGCAAGCCGCATCACTTCGATTGCGGCGGCCGTGGGATACGTCGTCGTCCAGTAGGTCTCCTGCCGATCGTTCAGCGGTTCCCATGTGCGCGATTCACCAGCGAGCAGTCTCAGGAGCAGGGTTCCTCCCGGCCGTGTGATCCATTGAGCCGCCGGGTCGGCGGGCGCGACGTTGGGCGATACGAGAACGATCGCCTGTACGTCGCGCATCGTTTCCTCGCCGAGCATCGCGAGCGCGATCGTGGCGCCGGTGGAATTCCCGATCAGCACGATGCGCTCACCGATGGCGCTACCGATCGCCAGTGCCTCGCGGGCATCGGCGACCCAGTCTTCGGCCTGGACGCCCTCGATGCGCTCCCTTTGGCGGCCATGACCGGTTAGCCGCGCCTCATACATGTTCGCGCCGAGCGCGTCGGCGACGATATCAGGCAGCGGTGCGAGTTCCTGTCGGCTCGCCGAGAAGCCGTGCAGATTGACGATGGCAATAGGCGTCCGCACGCCGGGTTCCTGCCAGCGTATGCGCTTCTCGGTTCCGGGTACGAGCCCGTACAGGCTGTCGGCCTCGCGCTCGGTTTCCTCAAGCCAGGCGTCGAGATCGGAGGG
>JAAUYK010022404.1_pt1 | contig 11109 bp, 12 predicted proteins | sample 7278021 | NCBI WGS metagenome assembly JAAUYK01 (sample SAMN14350223, study PRJNA611818) | marine sediment metagenome | isolation source: surface marine sediment (1.8m) | place: French Polynesia: Moorea | collected 2018-08
AGCAGTTGGATCACCCTGAATTAAAGGGCAAACCGGTAATTGTGGGGGGGTCTTCCAACCGTGGTGTGGTAACCGCGGCCAGTTACGAAGCCCGCAAATTTGGTGTGCATTCAGCGATGCCTGTTTTTAAGGCACGGCAGCGATGCCCTCACGGTATTTTTGTGCGCGGTCGAATGCACCGTTATAAAGAGGTGTCAAAACGCATTATGCGCATCTTAAAAGATTTTTCGCCGCTGGTAGAGCCGGTTTCCATCGATGAAGCCTACATGGATATTGCCGGTTGCCGGCGATTATTCGGTGGGCCGGTGGCCATTGGTCAAGCGTTAAAAGAAACAATCAGGGCCGATACGGCATTGACTTGTTCAGTGGGGATTGCACCAAATAAATTTTTAGCAAAAATTGCATCTGATGTGGACAAACCGGACGGTTTGTTTGCGATCATGACCGAAGATGTTGCTGATTTCATTGCAACGCTGCCAATTCGTAAGGTTCCCGGTGTTGGTCGTAAAATGTATTCGCGGTTAGAGGCCATGGGCATTGTCACATTGGGAGATGTCACAACCTACCCACCGGATATGCTGCAGAAAAAGTTAGGCAAATTTGGTAAACGTTTGCGGGAGCTGGCAGCGGGTATTGATTCGTCCAAAGTTAGCCCCGATACACCCCATAAATCCGTCAGCACGGAAAGAACCTTGGCATCAGATACCGACGATCGACGGATACTTAGGGATCATATACTGAAACAATCCGAGGAAGTGGCCCGGCAATTGAGAAAATCCGGACTGCAGGCCAAAACGATCGTCCTCAAGGTTAAACATTCTGATTTTAAGCGCGTGACCCGCAATCTGACTTTAGAGCGACCGACTCAATCATCGAAAGTGATTTTTGGCGCGGCTGTTTCGTTGTTTGATAAATACCGGTTAACCCAAAAAGTGCGGTTAATCGGTGTGGGCGCGTCAAGCTTGCTACCTTTGGGAACACCTGTGCAAATGACGCTCTTTGGCAAAGAGCAACGCCAGGATAACAACTGGGAAAAAGTCGATCAGGTGGTGGATGGAATTTCAGCGAAATTCGGCAAAGATGCTATTCGGCGCGCCACCCTCAAAGATAAATAAAAGTGGAGAAAAACTAAACTGGTTATGTATACTTTATTTCTCGTCCTTTAGTAGATGCTTTAATTCAAAAAATTGTCCCTTTTATCTTCTTTTAATCCGATCGTTTCACAGCAGCGCGAATACCGGCCATCATTCCAATAATCGCACCAATGCAAAAGGCGCTTAGCAGGGTAGCAACACCCGGTTGTTGCCTGGCAAAGGCAAAGGCAAAGCCTACTCCGCAAATCCCGCCCAATATCCCCGCGCGCATCAGTCGCCAGCGATGGTGTCCCTTTTTCCTTGCTGATGCTGGGGCATTTTCAGAATTGGTCGCCTTTTGGATAGCCGACGATTCTTGATTCTCTGGCGCCTGCTTATTTTCTGATTCTGGATCGGTTTGCAAGGGATCTGTCATCTTGACCCTCCATTCAAAACAGGTTGGTCGATTCGCTAAGAATTTGATCTAAAGTTGAATGGCGCTGATAGTTAAGCGCATCTTTGACCACTAAAAATTTAAGCTGCACGGCGCGTCTTCGCCCAAATAGCCAGGATGCGATCGCGACGCTAAGATCAGAAAAATAAAGGTCCTTAAATGCTTGGTGCCAAGGCGTTAAACCCGATGACAAGTCATCCACTTGTCGATGCAGCTTAAAAAGATCGTGATCGCTTATTGTTTGGCGGTCAATGCCAACAACATCCCGACAGTAAGGCGCCTGGAAATGGACCACATGATCGGGAAGGGCCACACCCAGCGCCAGCCATTGGGCTTGCAGGTGTTTTTTTACCCGGCGGCTGACCCGGGCGATTTGGTCAAAGGTGCTCGGTGTCCATAAACCATAGGCACGGCAGCCAAAGAAACGGTCATTGTAGATACGACAGGTATTTTCTTCCAAAAACGGACATGATGTAACTTTGATAGGATTCATAAAAAAATAGTGAACGATCTTAGGTAGAAGCGTGTTGCTAGCGGTCGCGGTTTTAGCTTTCAAATTTAAAACGGCAATTAACGCTTCGAGAGGACTCATTTCGGGTAGCATGGAACAACACTGGGCCCGGCGCTGGCAGCGGGTTGATGGTATTTGGGCATAAATGGCCTGAAGTTTTGACCGTCGGGCGTCGGCCTTAGTGAGTAACCTATTTATTTCCTGTGGAAATGCCATTGTTTGGTGTGTGAATTATGCACTTATCCTCAAAGCCATTGGCTTCTGCGATGGTTAAACTGATACCCTTTTACCACCTCTAACGTCTTTGACAAGGACATTGTTTTTCGGTTGGCACTGTCAATAAAATTGATGATTAGGATTTGGCTAAAATAGTAGATCAAAATGCTTTATGGTGGTTACCAATATAATTCTCTTCACCCTGATCCGTCTTTTATCTATATCAGCATTTGGAGAGTTTTGAGAATCAACGCTTGTTATTCTCGACTTGATCCGGATTTAATTCCTTTTATGCGTCATCTCTGGGTGCCGGCTTGCGCCGGCATGACGGAATAAACACATTGACCCCTGATCAATGTATAATGTCAAAACCGAATCTTAACTTGACCAATCTGAATGGAAGCCCTATTGATATATCAATCAGGCTATTTACCTCTCTGACGGGATTGCATCAAAACATTGAGCCGCAAGTACTTTCATGGCCAAATCGCAAAAAAATACGGCTGATCCCGGTCTGCTCAAAGGTGTGATGTTCACCTTTTTAATTCTGATCGGACATTTGTTCGTGCTTGTTTTACTGGGAATCGTCGTACTGTTTTTCAGAGGTGTTTCCCAGCACACGCTGCTGATCTTTTTAGGTGGGTTGCTTTTGATTGGATTGTCTGGGTATTTTTGTTATCGGCGCATCAAGGCCCGTGGCAAAAAGACTTTGGAAGAGGTAATGAGTTCACCGGTCTTCAAAGATCGCAATGTCGAGGTTAGTTTTATGGGCGGGCTGGCTTCAATTAAAGTCGGTCATTCGAATACGCCGTTATCCATTGAAAATACCAATGTCAATCCACCGCTGCAATTAGAAGATTTCGAGTCGGCACGCATTCGCGAACTCACCGAACTGGCCCGCATGCTGGAGCAAAGGCTCATCACCCAAGAAGAATACAACCAGGTGAAACGGCAAATTCTTGATTTATAACATCCTTTCCAAGCGCTAGTTTCCTGTTGGACCATTCACTTATCAAGGTTATTGGTATCCACGAACCTTTTGAAGCGCAACACTGCTTTTGGTAAATGTACCCGCGCCGTAAGCGATTTTTCGGTCACGGCTATCGAAGATCACGGCGTTGGCAAAAAAGAGTTTTTGAGATGAACTGGTGACTTCGCCCACGGCTGTAAGCACGCCGCCGGTAACGGGACGCATTAGTTGGACGTTATAGGCGATGGTTACCAGCATGACATCGGTGACCAAAGAATTAGCCGCAAAAAAGGCCGCATCATCCAACATTTTAAAATACACCGATCCATGCAATGCACCCGCAGAATGAAAAAAATCATCGCGCACTGTTAATTGCACCGTTGCCCGGCCTTTTTCAACCTTGATTGATGGTAAATAGTGGCGATTGGTGGGCGCGGCATTATACATGGCTTCTAATTTTCGGTAATGTGTGTTCTTTGACACAGCTCAATCTCCTGTTGCGAGATTTGCTATTTAAAAATATCAGCGCAAGAGTTTAAAAGGCGCCCCGACCCATTTTATTCCGTAAAGGGAATCCATTGATTAATCAGCTTTTTAAGGCGGCCGTCTTTTTGGGCATTGGCAATAAATCGGTTTGCAGAGTTTAGTAAATCAGTATCATTTTTGCGAAGCCCCCAAGCCAGGTATTCTTCAGTTAGTAAAGAAAAAATTGGCGTCAGTCCATTGGTCTCATTTTCTGATGCCAACACCAAAATAATGGGAGCGTCGTGGATTAATACATTGATGCGATGAATTAATAGGTCGGCAACACCCTGACGAGCGGTCTCATAAGGTTTGATGTTGGCATTATAAAACCTTTTTCTGGCAAAAAATTCACCGGTTGTACCCTTAACGACACCAATATTGGTCGCTGAACCGATGGAATAGTATCCTTTTGTGAAGCGATGACGATCACGGTCGCGGATCAGGGCCATTTGGCCGCTTCTAAAATAAGAATTGCTAAAGGCGATACGCACCTGTCGTAGAGGCGTAACGGACATGCCCGACATTATGATGTCAATACGATTCTCCAACAGTGCCTGAATTTGATCTTTCCAATCCAATACTACAAATCGCGTGCGTCTGTTGATGGATGCCGCAAATGCTTTGGCCAGATCCGGTTCCAGTCCCACGATGGCCTGGTTCTGTATAAATACCAGCGGCGGGGCGTTGGTGGAAACACCAACCCGCAAAACGTTGGCATCAGCCTTCACTCCTGACACCAACGCGTTATCGGCCCATACCGCCGATGTGTGCAGAAAAATTAAAGCCAGTGAAGCGCTAATCAGTAACAAATTAATCTTTCGAGCAATATTTGACATAATGTTTTCCTAACTTTTTAGATTTAATTCCATTAAAAACAAATCGACCAGCAACACCTGCCGTCGGCGTTCGGTGATTTCCGCCCGCGTTACGTCATCCTCAAAGGTTTTGATGACTTGGATCCCGGCCCTGTGGCCAATTCATCCAAAACCCCTGTGGCCTGCATGGTTATGGAGTCACGGCAGGAGATGCTTCGGGCTTTGGTGTCTGGAAAAATCTGATCCATAGTAATCGATCTGGCCTAAGTCTGACCATCGGCAACATAGGCATTAAAGTCCTTTTGATTCAATGCCTGACGACACGCTTCCAATCGGCGTGACCTGGATTTTGCACAGGGAATCGTCACCTATATTTCGTTTTGCTATTATTTATTGAAATAGAAAACCAGCGTTCACTCTTGCGACACCAAATATCTTAGTGCGCGATTTCATCGGTTCTTAACAATATATTCAAGATGTTCAAACCGAGTTCCACAACATCCACCCAGGATTTTAATCTTCTGGCTACGGTTGAGGGCAAGCATCCGGGCGCCCCAATCAGAAACGGGATCTGACTTTGATGTGGGGCTGTTATCCAGTTGGTCATGGTCCAGTGAAGAGGCGTTGGCTTGAAATCCGATCAGCCGTCGAAGGACTGCCTCCGGTTGAGTCACTGGATTAAGAAAAGTTGGATAGGCGCAATTTATCATATAACCGAGGGGTGGCGATTTGAAATCGGCATCGATGGCGGCAACGGCGTCAGCAAGCCTATTGCCGTCCAGCAAATTGCCCCGCCGGTTGATTACAAAACTAATAATGTAAGGTTTGCGGGTTTGCGCCATTGCCCGGGCAATACCAGCTGCCTCTGAAAGCGCTGGCAGCGTGGCCGCCATCAGGAAATCAACGTCGGCAGCAGCTAGTTTTCGAATTTGCCAACTATGAAAATTCTCGGCATCTTCAGCTGAGAGCGATTCGGTTGGCTTATAACAGTCATTTTTACACCCGATAAGGCCGCCAATAAAGACCTCGTTGTGGTGAGTGTTTAAATTTGCAACCAGTTTTCTTAAGAAATGAACCGCATCATAATTGACATCTTTATCGATCTGCGCCTCGCTGAGACGATGCTGATTGGCGCGCCAGGTTGGGGTGCAGAGCATGATCGGCAGGCCGGCGTCTTGTGCGATTTGTAAAAATCGACCGTACAGATTCGTCAGCGCCTGCATGCCGTAAAGATCATAAAGGAGCAGCGCATTTTCAAGGCTAGGGTGCATAGCACAGGACTTATCGCGGCTCAAGAACTCGATGACGGCCGCTTCAGTGAGAATTAAGTCATATTTTTCAATGGCGTTTAGAATCTGCATGGCCTCTGTTTTTTGCTTATTTTTTTGAAACGCATTTTAAAATCAGGGCTTCTTTAACAGAAGGATTTCCGATAGGCAAGTTGCCGATGACGGGTGAAACAATTTAATCGGATTGACGGTCGATTAGATGCGTGGCTTGTGACTAATAGATTATTTGGGGACCATGGCCAGGCACAGTGAGCCCGGACCGGTGTGGGTTGTAATGGTGGGGCCGATATCAATTATCCGCAACTCCTTTTTTGATTTGCCCGTTTGCGACATTACCATATCGCGTAGTAATTTAATATTTTCGATCGCATCTGCGTGGGCCAGCCAAACATCGCACGCGTTTTGGTATTCCTCAAGTTTTGCGGTAAGCTGTTGCAACATACCTTCCATAACCGCTTTGGTGCCACGATGCTTCTGGATTGGATGCAAGGCGCCATCTTTCAAACCGATCAAGGGTTTAATATCAAGGATGCCACCGAAAAAACCCGACATGAAATTTAGTTTGCCGGATCGCTTCAACCAGTACAAATTATCCACCGAAAATAGCAAAAAAGCTTTCCTTAACAATGGCTTTAGGCGTGGCAGAACTTCGCCTGGTCCGATGCCTTTACGCAGCATTTGAAGTACTTTGATGACAATCAGCGATTGTCCGATGGAAAAGTTGTGGGTATCGATTAAGTGGATTTTCACCGCCACGTCTTCTGGTAATATTTTTTGTCCCTGGGAAGCGCTGACAAAGCAATTGGACAATTCACTGGAGACATGCAAGGAGATGACGGCGTCATATTGGTGAGCCAATTTTTCAAAAGTGTCGGCATATTCTGAAGGAATCGGTGGTGATGTTTTTACAAGCTTGTCTTTGCGCAGGGCCCTGATAATTTGCTGGTTGCTGATGTCGACGCCGTGCAAATAATCGGCTCCATTAATATTAATATGAATAGGAATCGTGTGGATACCAAATTTATCGGTCGCCCCTTCGGGAAAATCGGCAGTACTATCTACCACGATTCCAATGCTTTTGTTCATATTGTTTTCTCAATTTTATTCGCCGGCATATAGAATATACTGCAATTTCCGCAGTGTACTTATAATCGGCTCAAATCAGGTGGGAATTAAATCGGTTTCGATATAAATGGCAGCCAAATCAAGCCCCGGAGATTCGCCGTTAAACGCCATGGTATAACCCGGATCATCATAAAACTGCTGTGCTATTAAAAAAATGATAGCATAGTCGGGAAAAAAATGTCGAAAATTAGCTTCTTTCAGAACCGAAACGCAAGTGAAACACACCACGGTAAGCCGCGGGGGGATTCTGCTATAATTAAATGGTTTCTTAAAGTAATCGTTTGAAATTTTTTAGCGGCAGAATCATCGGAACGCGGTCCTGATATTTTCGATATTGGTCACCAAAGGAGTTAATAAGATCCTTTTCTTCCAGGTGGGCGCCCAAGAAAATCCAAACCGTCCATAAAAGATTAAGCAGCAGCCGATCAGCGGTCAGATGTGGAGAGGCCCATATCATGATCAACGCAAAAAAATAGAGTGGGTGCCGCATCCATTGATAGGCACCCTTGATGGTTAAGGGCATCGCTGCCGGTTTTTTATGACGAAGATAGGCCCTGACAGATTTAGTTCCAAAAGGGTCGAAATGCCCTAACGATCGACGGCTCCAGATGAATCCCCCCACTGCCAAAAGAAACAGTGCGCGTAGCAGCCAATATAGCAACCCGCTGGCACTGAAGAGCACGTCGCCACTGGTTTGCCATAGCCCCACAACCGCCAACAGAACCAAGCCTGAACTGACGGCATAAAACGCGTTATAATATGCAGGTGGCAGTATTTGGATGATTTTTTGCCGGGTTGTTTGACGTATCATCCAGCTGTGTTGAATGAAGAAAAGCAGTGACAGGCCGGCATCCACGGCCAGGATGCCGGCCTGATTCAGTTCCAGATCAACAATGTAAAAGGGCCCTCTGAAAATGAATATACCGAAAACGATCAGTGAACCACCTCCGATCATTAGAGCCGTGACACTCAAAGCATGTGCAATGAACCTTCCCATCTGATCTCCTGATCTTGGTAGATGGCTGTTAAGCCGATTGTTCACACAATTACGTGATCGCGTGCTGAAATAGACAGTTTACTATAACCACTTAATTACAGCATTTTTTCCAAGATTCGGAAAAGGCTTTTCTCAGCCGGCCGATCCAACCATTGAAAAAGGATATTCGGGAATCAGCAGAATTTTGGCCTTTTACGGCTAGATCCAACTTCCGACTACTTTCGATGACCGAATCGTTGCCGTTTATATCAATCACCATAAATTCATCGCGCAGCGCGGGGCATTCTAGAAAAAGGTGTAAACGCTTTTCAAAATCCCCTTGGCGGTATTCTGTTATAATTTGTGTTAGTTCTCTCATTTTTTCCTCCGGCGGTTTATTTGTTAGTAGTTAACGATTACTTTATCTATAAACACGAACGTTCGTGCTTTTTAAATCCATGTTAAATCCTCTAATGTCGATTTTAATTCACATAAGGTTCTCCTTACGTTAGAGGCTGTTAGAAGTGATGGTCGGCGGATTGCAGTTTAGCGGTAATTATCTAAAAGTCTTTCTAAGGACGCCTCCTGGCGTTTTTTCGTTTCTGCATTATTCAACAGTTTATAATATAAGTGAAAGCCGAGCAGCAGAGAATAGAGATCAAAGGCGAACTGCTCGCAATCAATTTCTTTGCTGAAATCACCGACGCGCATGGCCGATTCGGCCATGCGCTTGAGGCAATCGATCCATTCTTCTTGTTGGCGCAAGAGATAGTCGCGCACTTTGCCGGGTCGATCAGAAAATTCCGTGCTGGCTGATACAAAGATGCAGCCGCCGGATAAACGCGAACCCCACTTGATCCAGTTGTCAACCAAAGCCTTGATGCGTGGAATCCCGGCTTGGATGGCCAGTGCCGGGATTACCACATTTTCGGCAAAATCCCGGGCCGCATAACTTAGGATATCGATCTGCAGGTTTTCTTTGGATTGAAAATGCGCAAACAGCCCGCTTTTCGACATGTGGGCTAACTTTGCCAGGGATCCAATGGTGACACATTCCAGACCGAGTTGACTGGCCATGTCGAGGCCGGTTTCTAAAATGACATGCTTCGTATCTTCGCCCTTGGTCATGCCAATAAAATAGTACGAACGTTCGTATTTGTCAAGGTTAAATTCTTTGTACTGGTATATTTAACTGAAGATCTGAATATTATTGTTAAAATTATGGTTGGCATATATTGCAAGCATCATTTAATGGCTACTTAAGGTGAAAAATGTAAGGACTTGCGAGATTATCAAAACCGGGTTTTGAAGTGGCTATAGAAGCGGTAATGCTTTTTGAGAATGCTCTCATTTAAACAAATCGGGATCAAACAATTCAAACGAATATGGCGATATGATCATGATTTTTTTAGTGATTGAGTCAATGTATTCTTGTGTCAAGCCGATATCTTGCGGCTTCATTCCGCGCTGATATTCATCGTGGTAAATAACATACTTACTGGGCGTTCGGTCGCGGTAAATACCAAATTTGAAATAAGGCCCCCTGACATCATTATAGCCGAGGGGTCCTTTATATCGAATGACTTGATGACCATTGATCCAGAGGTTTAAATAGCCGGCACTTGAATGCGACCACAACACATTGACTAAGAATTCATGCCAAACACCTTTTATGCTGAATTCGTCTGAAAAATACAGAGTGGTCTTGTTGTTGGATGCACTGTTTGTTTCCTGATTTCGGATATTGCTGTGGCAGATGCGTACTTTGAAACGATTGTTGCGAAATTCGATTCCCAACGGTGGGCTGCGCAAAACCTCTCCGAGATCTGTGTCCGGCGTGGCGTGCCACTGGGCAATGATACATCTGATATCCTCATCCGGCCATGTTGCCGGAATTCGCGTGCTGAATCGATACCACAGGTTTTGGTTGAACGGAGCGCGATACGTGGTTTCAGCCACCTCGGAACGCTCTAAGTGAACCGCACCGCGCTCTTTATCCTGTTGCCACACATCACCTGCTCGGACTTCAAACCGCATGCTAGCTTGCCCTTTTTAACCGGTGTCGTAACTTCTTGAATTGAATAGGAATGTTTTGCTGATTGGATTTCCCAGTTAGTGATATCGATTTCCACACAAAATACCGAGGACACATCCCACAGCAACATAACAAGCAACAGGATCATAAACCTTAATATTTCAATATACACATGGGCGCTTTTGACGCCTCTTTGGATCGAATTGATAGGCGATTTTTTTAATTTCAAACTCATTTTTTAAAGTTTCACTAGTTTCCCTTAAAATAGTTCCAAAAAAAGGTTTTAAAATATCCTAGTCTGTATAAAAAAATTTGTAATTTTTTTGGAAACTGATATCATATAGGTAAATGAGCAAGGTGATATTAGAAATGTAGCATAGTGCAAGACATACAGAAACTCCTTGATCAGGTACGATTTGCCATTCGGGAAAAGCATTATTCTATCAAGACCGAAGAAGCTTATGTTGGCTGGATCAATCGCTTTTTACTTTTCCACAAAAAGCAGCAGCCCCGCTTGATGCACGCCAAACAAATCTCCCAATTTCTTTCCTATTTAGCCACCCAGCGTAAAGTTGCCGTAAGCACATTAAATCAGGCCTCAAATGCCCTTACGTTTCTTTACAGATTTGTTCTCAAGATAGATTTGAATGAGGAACCGCCCATTGGGTGTGCCAAACCGTCTAAAGAGCGGTTAACTGATGCAACTGAAGGAAAGAATCAGTGTGTGTTGTCGGCGATGTCCGGCAGGCATGCACTCATGCATAAGCTTTTGTATGGCAGCGGTTTGCGCGATTGATACCATAAGCTTTTTACAAAGAATCCGAAGGCGAGAACCTACCTTAGCTCAAACTTACCGCCGGGTAAGCTTTAAGGTGCCTTTTATGTTGGGCAACCCTAAGTTAGAGCGTACACCTTTGGAAATAGCCCAAGGGCGGAATCGCAATGGATCTAATTGAACCCTTCAGGCTGTGCATTAGCCCCAAGCCACAAAATTTTAAGCCATCTTCCCATTATCCGATAATATATGTGCCGGTTCCCACGGCAATAAGAATTTCCTGATCATTGTGCAGCTCCATGCGCGTCACAGCGACTTTGCGTCCAGCGCGCATGATGGCGGCCG
>JAAUYK010040070.1_pt1 | contig 11106 bp, 8 predicted proteins | sample 7278021 | NCBI WGS metagenome assembly JAAUYK01 (sample SAMN14350223, study PRJNA611818) | marine sediment metagenome | isolation source: surface marine sediment (1.8m) | place: French Polynesia: Moorea | collected 2018-08
CAGCTCGGCGTGCGCTGCGGCCTGGCGGCCTGGGGCTACAACGCGGAGCGCGAGATGAGCCAGGCGCGTGACAGGGGTCACATCATTCTGGAGCTGGATCGTCTCGACTCCCAGCTGTTCGATGGGGTCGGGTCGGGCGGGAGGGATCCGTCGATTTGAAGTCGGCGGCCGCGCCTCGTACTCTTCGGACGAAGAGGAGGAGCGCCGTGGAGCTGGGCTTCCGCATGCACGCCGAGCGCACCCCCAACCCCAACAGCATCAAGTGGGTGCTCGGCCGGCCGATCGTCGACGCCGGCGTGAGCGCGCACTTCGACGCCGCCCCGCCCGCGGAGGTGTCTCCGCTCGCCGCGCGGCTCTTCGAGATCGACGGTGTCACCGTGGTCTTCCTCGCCTCGAACTTCGTCACCGTCACGAAGCGTGGCGAGCTCGAGTGGACCGACCTCGCCCAGCCGATCGTGGACGTGATCAAGGCGGTGCTCGGCGAGGGAGGCGCGGCGCTGGGTCCGGGCTTCGAGCCGGGCGAGGCCAGCGGCGCGAGCGAGGTGGTCGCTCGCATCCGTCGCGTGCTCGACGAGGAGGTGCGTCCCGCCGTGGCCATGGACGGGGGCGACGTCGTCTTCTCGGCGTTCCGCGACGACGGCGTCGTCGAGGTGTTCCTCCAGGGATCGTGCAGCGGCTGCCCGAGCTCTTCGGCCACCCTCCAACACGGAATCGAGGCGCGCCTGCGGGAGGCGGTCCCCGAGGTGCGAGGGGTGGTCGCCCTCTGAGGGCCCCCCAGGCAGCGTTCTGCCCGGCCCGCTCACCTTCCCCCCGCGCGGCCGAGACGAGCGGCGATACGAAGTAGGCGTGGGAGCTGGCGAGATGCGGTCTGACAGGATGGGGGATTCCCAGCCGGGGGAGAGCCGCTGGCGCCTCGCGCAGCGGCGGCGCAGGCAGGGGCGCCTGAGCTCTCGCGGTCGCGCGACGCTCGCCCTGGTGATGGGCTTCGCGCTGGCGGGCGGCCTGGTGGCGCTCGCCGTCGGCTGGGAGCCGCCCTTGCCCGAGCCGCCGCCGGTGCAGCTCGCCTCGGTGGATGCGCGGCCGCCGCAGGCGCGCGTGCCCGATGCGCCGCGGCGGCTCCTCGAGCGGCTGCCGGTGGGACGCGACACGCTCGAGCTGGGTGCCGTCGCCGCCGGCGTGGCGTCGGGCCCGGTGAAGGAGAAGGGCGTCTCGGGGCTCATCTACGAGGAGGTCGCCTGGGAGGGGGGTGACGTCTCGGCGCCCCTGCGCATGGAGTACACGCTCGACGCCGAGCTCACGCGGCAGGTCTTCCGCGTACTGCGAAACGGCCGCGTCGCGCTCGGGCACGTGATCCTGCTCGAGCCGTCGTCGGGGCGGGTCCTCGCCTACGCCTCCACCGCGCCCGAGAGCTTTCCGCCGACGCGCGCCTATCCCGCGGCGTCGCTGGTGAAGGTCATCACCGCCGCCGCGGCGCTGGGCGTGAATCCGCGCACCGCGGAGCTCCCGTGCCGGTTCTCGGGCAGCCCCTATCGCCTCACGCGCTCGCGGATCGACCCGCCGCGCAAGGGCAGGATCGTGTCGCTGCGCAGGGCGTTGGCGACCTCCAACAACCAGTGCTTCGCGCAGCTCGCGGTGCACGCCGTCGGCAGCGAGGCGCTGCTGCAGACCATCGCCCGCTTCGGCTGGTTCTCGCGTCCCGCGCCGGCGCACGACGCCGGCTTCGCCGACCCGGGCGAGGACCGCTTCGACCTGGGACGTCTCGGCTGCGGCCTGGCGGGCGCGCGCATCACGCCGCTGCACGCCGCGCAGCTCGCCGCCGCGCTCGCCGAGGGGGAGCTGGTGGCCCCGCGCTGGATCGAGCGCATCACCGACGCGCAGGGCCGGGAGCTCGTGCTGCCGGCGCGTCCCACGCCCCGCCGCGTCATGACTCCCGAGCTCACGCGCGAGCTGCGGGAGATGCTGGTGGATACGACGCGCGGGGGCACGGCCACCAGCGCCTTCCGCGACCGTCGTCGGCGTCCGCTCCTGGGCGCGATTCGGGTGGCGGGCAAGACCGGCAGCCTGTCGGGGCAGGACCCGACGGGACGCTACGAGTGGTTCGTGGGTGTCGCGCCCGCGGAGTCCCCCCGCCTCGCCGTCGCGACCCTGCTGGTGCAGGGCGACCTCTACTGGCAGACCGCCTCCCAGATCGCCGCCGAGGTGCTGCGCCGCGCCTTCTGCTCGGATTCCGGCTGCGCCGCCGAGAACGCCGATCGCTGGCGCCCGCACGCGGCCACTGCGCGCATCGCCGAGGCACCCGCTCCCGGCGACGCCTGACGGGCGGCTGGCTGCGTGGAGGGCGCTTCCTGGGCCCGAGCGCAACCAGCTCGCCGCCAGGAGCGTAGTCGAGGGGCACGTCTCCGAACTCGGCAGAGGTCTCCGAGTTCGGCAGGAACGTCCCCGTTAGAGCGTGCGGAGGTAGCGGTGGATGGCTCGGAGCTCGGTGTCGGACATGCGGCCGATGGCGGGCCAGGGCATCCAGCGGGGGTCGAGCCGGTCGCCTTCCGGGGTGACGCCGGAGCGGAGGACGAGCAGGAAGTCGTCCTCGGACCAGGCGGCGGCACGGCTGCTGGAACGCAGGTCGGGCGGCGGCGGCTCCTCGGGCAGGGCCAGCGGGTGGCGCCCGCCGGACAGGTTGTCGTGGTGGCAGACCTTGCAGCCGCTCGTCTCGACCAGGTACTCGCCGTAGCCGGGCGTCGCCGCCACCGGCGGCTGCTCCATGCGCGGGGGCTCCTCGGCCAGGACGTTCGCTGGAATCAGGTCGGGAACGCGCCCGCTGGCGATCGCGAGCACGGTGACGGGGCCGAGCCGCAGGCCCGGATGCTCGCGGTCCACCGGGGGCAGCGAACGCAGGAAGGCGATCACCGCACCCAGGTCCTCGTCGCTGAGGTGATAGAGGTACTGGGAGGGCATCATCAGCACCGGCCGGCCGTCGGGCTTGATCCCGTGGCGGATCGAGCGCACGAGGTCGGCGTCGCTCCGGTCGGCGATGCCTCCGCGGCCGGGCGTCAGGTTCGAGGCCCACAGGCGGCCGAGCAGGAAGTCGTCGGCCATCTCCAGACCGGAGTAGTCGGGCCCGTGGCACTGGGTGCAGGTCGTGACGACCTCCGCCAGGTGGCGCCCGCGCTCGATGGCCGCCTCGTCGTCCACCGGCACGAAGACCGGGTCGGCTGCGACGTTCCGCGGCCGCAGGACGTGCGTGTAGACGCCCGCGTACAGGGCCGCGACGGCGAAGACCGCGACGCCGAGGCAAGCGAGGCCGAGCCTGCGCAGGCGACGGCGGAAGTGGGTGTCCATCATCGGCCTGGTCTGATCGGAGCCGGGGCAGGCTCGCTTGAGGTGGCCCCGCGGGGGCCAAAGGCGCGCGGGATCAGCCGTTCGGGTCGGATCCCTCGCGGGCGCGGTCCTTGGCGAGCATCTCCAGCAGGTCGAGCTGGAAGCGGTCCATGCTCTGGACGTACATCACGCAGTGGTGCGGCTCCCCTCCGAAGCGCTGCTTCATCGCGCCCGAGCCGAGACCCAGGCCCACGGACGAGAGACCGAGCTCCTTGGCGCGCCGCACCACGCGCATGATGAGCTGCGGATACAGCGCGTGCGAGTCGGAGTGCTGGTAGTCCATGCCGACGAGCAGCCAGTCGTAGCGCTTGGGGCCGATGTGGCAGACGGCGAAGCCCTCGGGCGGACCGTCCGCCTTGCCGCCGTGCTCCGGGCGCAGCCGCAGCAGGATCAGCTCCCAGCCTTCGGTGCGGGCCATGGCCTGGAGCAGATCCCGCGGCAGCGGAAAGGTGTTGAGGGCCAGGTGCCGTTCCTGGACGTTCCGGTAGAGCCTCTGGAGGTGCTCCCACTCGTCGGTCGCGAGCTCGCGGCCGCCGGGGCCCACGATCTCCTGATCCCAGGCCTCGTCCATGGGCAGCACGATGCGCCGGTGGAAGCGGCGCGCGCGGCGGCTCAGCTTGGCGAGGTACTCCTCTTCGTCCTTCCAGTCGACCTGGATCACCCACGACTCGGGCGCCGGCAGCCGCAGGTAGTCCGCGTCCGCCAGGATGGGAGCCACGCCTTCATCGTCGGCGGGAAGGTCGCGCACCAGCACCGCCGACGCCTCGCTCTCCTCCCGGATTTCCTCGAGGGCGGCCACCAGCAGGCGAAGTGCGCCGCGCCAGTCGGCGTCGCGATCGAGGAAGAGGTGGTTGCCCTCGGTGAGCAACGAGCCCATGGACAGCGTGCGGGTGGTGAGGAAGAAGGGGTCCTCGGCGCGGCGCCGCTCCACCTGCTCCGACACCTCGGCCGCGGCCATGAGGTCGTCCTTCCAGAGCGCCTCGGTGAAGAAGGTCGCCAGCACCACGCGACCCGACTCGTCTCGCACGATCAGGTAGTGGAAGCTCCAGCGGTTCTCCTGAGGCTGGTGCGGCCCGAAGACCTGCTCCAGCATGGCGAGGCTCGCCGCGTCGAAGACACCGCGATCGCCGAGGCAGGCGTCCCACTCGGTCGCATCGAGCGCCGTCACGCTGCGCTCGTGGAGCAGGCTCAGGCTCGACGGGGTGCTGGGAGCCGCCTCGCGGCGCGAGGTCTCGAGGCCGAAGGCCCGGTCGACCTCCTCGCGCGTGATGCCCGCGTACTCCAGCGAGGCCGGCAGCTGCTCGGCGCAGGCCTCCATGCTCAGGCGGATGTCCTCTTCCGTCAGGTGGCGCGTGATCGCGAAGCGTACGCCGGCCCGTCGCGAGCCCACCGCCGGAAAGAAGGCCGGGTTCATCCAGATGCCGCGCTCCAGGAGCCCGGCGGTCATGTGATGCGCGGCTCCGCGGATGCCGACGCCGATGTAGCGGATCGGGATCGGCGCGTCGGTCACGAGGGGCAGGTCGAGCTCTCGGGCGAGACGATTGGCCAGCGAGATGCGGTCCTGGAGCTCCTGCTGGAGCGTCTCGATCTCGGGCGACAGGTGGATCTTCGCCGAAGCGATGGCCGCTCCGAGCATGGGCGGCTGGATCGGACCCGCGAACATCAGGGTGGTGCCGCAGTTGCGGACCTTGCGGTACGACTCCTCGTTGGGGAAGACGATCGCGCCGCCCGCGGATGCGAAGGCCTTGTTGAGCGAGACGGCGATCACCACCCGGTCGTGGCCGGCGAAGGCCTCGGCCGCGAAGCCCCGTCCGTGGCGGCCGCTCCAGCTCATGCCGTGGGCGTCGTCGACGTACAGGTGGAGCTGCTCGTACTGTGCGAGCAGCCACGACAGCGCGCGAACCGGAGCGAAGTCGCCGTACATGCTGTAGACGCCGTCGCCCAGGTACCAGATGCGGTCGTGGTTCGGCGCGAGCTCTCGAAGCTTCTCCTCGAGCAGATCGAGGCGGCCATGACGCACCAGCTCGACGCGGTTGCCCTGGAGCCGCAGCTGTGAGGCGGCGAGGTGCACCGACTGGTGGACCTGGTGGTCGAGGATCACCGCGTCGCGCTCGCCGATGATCACGGGAAGCGCCGAGAAGTGGGCCAGCGTCGTGCTGGGGCAGGCGATCACGCGCGCCTCGAAGATCTGCTGGAGCAGGTCTTCGAGCTCGGCGTAGGCCGGCGCGGACAGGTAGGCCCGCGAAGACGAGAACTGCGAGCCGTAGCGCGCGACGGCGTCTTCCACGCCCGCTCGGAGGCGGGGGTCGAGCTCGAGCCCGAGATAGCTGCAGGAGCCGAACTGGAGGACACGCTTCCCGCGCACGAGGATCGTGCGGCCGTCGAGCCGATCGTCCTGGGCTTCGAGATGGAGCACCCCGTGCGAGAGCGCGTCTACGATCGCCTCGTCGATGAGATCGATTGTGCTGGGGATGCGGGTCATCTTGGAGACAGGGATCCGTCCCGGGGGCTGACAAGTGCCCCTCCGGACTGCCTTTTCGGCGGCAACGGGGATGAGCTTGAGAGCCCGAAAGGCCCCGCGGATCAGGGCTCGGGGGCCTCGGGCTCGGCGCCCGCGATGGGCAAGTGCAGGATGACCCGGGTGCCCTTGCCGGGCTCACTGTCCAGCTGGATCGTTCCGTTGGCACTCATCACGATACTGTGCACGGAGGCGAGCCCCAGGCCGCTGCCCTTGCCGGCCGGCTTCGTGGTGAAGAAGGGCTCGAGGGCGCTGGAACGGGTGGCAGCGTCCATGCCGAGACCGGTGTCCCGCACCTCGAGGCGGGCGTACTCGCCACCGCCCACCACGTGCTGGGTGCCGGCCTCGGCGGCCGTCGAGCGACCGATCGAGATCTCGAGCCGACCCCCGTCCGGCATGGCGTCGCGCGCGTTGATCGCGAGGTTGAGAAGGATCTGCTCGAGCTGCCCCGGGTCGGCGAAGATCTCGAGCGGGCCCGGGGCAGGCAGTACGGAAACCTGCACTGCAGGCGGAAGCAGCCGCCGCAGCATGTCCTCCACCCCGAGCACGACCTCGTTCAGCAGCACGCGCCGCCGCACGACCGGCTGCGGCCGGCTCACGCTCATGAGCTGCTGCACCAGGCCCGCCCCGCGCTCGCCCATGGCCCGGATCTCGTCGAGGTCGGGCCGGAGCGGGTCGTCGTCCTCCAGCCTGTCGAGGGCCACGTCCACGTAGCCCAGGATCGTCGTCAGGATGTTGTTGAAGTCGTGGGCGATGCCGCCCGACAGGCGCCCGATCGTCTCGAGCTTCTGTGCCTGGAGCAGGAGCTGCTCGGCGTGCTGGCGCTCGCGCTGCTCGGCCTCGAGCCGCTCGGTCTGGTACGAGAGCCGGTCGATCGTCTGACGGGCCATCTCGTAGCCGTGGTGGATCTCGTCGCGCTGCACCGTGAGCTCGCGGTCGGCCTTCTCGAGCGTCCGTCGCCAGCGCAGCGCGCGCCGGAAACGGCCCCACACCGTGAGCGCGGGGGGCGGCGTGATGAGATAGGTGGCGCGGCGCCCCGAGATCTGCATCTCGACCTGCGCCTCCGGCTGTCCCAGCACGAGCGGCGCCGCGCGAAGCCCCCCGCGCATCGAGCGGAAGAAGAGATCCGAGGAGCGGTAGCCGGGCAGGATCTCGATGGTCTGGCGGATGCGCCCGTCGGGGAGGTCCTCGGTGGTGGCGCGCGTGGCCGAGTAGAGCGAGGGACCGTACCAGCGCGCGCCCATGTGATAGAGCGGACGCGCGCTCGACACGCGGGAAGCCACCACCCCGAGCAGACCGCCGGCCTGGGTGTAGAAGGTGATGCCCGTCTGCTCGAGGTCGTCGGGGCCACCGAGGGCCTTCGACACGTTCTCGAGGATCCCCAGGTACTCGTTCCAGGAGATGCGATTGGAGGGCTTGAGGATCGTCTCGGGCGCGAGCTCGAGGCCCTTCACGGCCGTTTCGAGGGGGAGCCCGGCGGACTGCAGCGCCTCGATCAGGGGGCCACAGGTTCGGCAGGATACCTCGCTCATGGCGTCGGTTCCGGTCGGCGGGCCGCCCCCCGTCCTCGGCCCGCTCCCCGACGAAGGGAGGCCGGGCGGATCAGCCCTGCTCCTGCCGCGCTGCGGCCTTCTTCCGCTTCAGCCAGCGCAGCCGCCGCATCTTGGCCAGGTGCCGCTTGCGCTTCTGCTTGTTCTTGGTTCGTGCCATGGTGCGGAGACTACCCGAACGCGGGGCACCCGTCAGCCGTGGCCTCCGATGGAGGGCGAGCCACCGAACTTCGCTCGCCTGCGGCTCGCGGCTAGCAGGCCGACTCTCGTCGGCCTGCTAGCTCACCGGACTTCGCTCGCCTGCGGCTCGCTGCGCGCAGGCCGACTCTCGTCGGCCTGCTAGCCGTTCAGGATCTCGGTCACGACGGTGCCCATGGCTGCGGCCTCTTCGTCGTGCAGCGACTCCACGGCGGGGAGCGAGGCCACCACGCCGTCGAGCTGCTGGGCGAGTACCGGGTGCAGCTCGTCGAAGGCCAGGTACATGCCGTCGGAGCCGTCGATCCGCTCGACGGTGGCCCAGACGAGGAACGGCTCCTCCTCGGCGTCGCCGTAGATGGCGAGGTGGAGGCGGTCGCCCATCTCGAGACCCGACTCCCGCTCGACGCGCATGCCCGACATGGACAGGTCGCGTGCCACCAGCACGCGCATCGCGCGGTCGCCGAAGGCGGGGACCCGTCGGCGGTACTCGCCGCGGGCGGCGTCGCGCCGTTCCGCAGTCTCGCGAGGCGGCGACGGCGTGATCGGACCTGCTTCCCCGACCGCCTCGACGCCGGTCTTCGGATCCGCCGCCGCATCCCTCGGCTCCTCGACCTCCTCGTCCGTGAACTCGGCCACGGGCAGCTCGAGCGTGTCGGTGGGTCGCAGGCCCTGGCTCTCCTGGTACTGCCGCTCCGACTCGGGGTCGAGCCGCACGTCGACCTCCACCGACACGTCGCGCATCACGTCGTCGCCGCGGGTCTCGGGCGGATCGAGCTGCGGGCCCAGCACGGGAAGCTCGCCGCTGGCGTCGGAGCGGTCGTCGATCGAGCGCAGGGTGACGGGGCCACACGCCCGCTCCTCGAGGATGGCCTGCACCTCCTCGCGGGCCGCGCTCGACAGCTCCTCGAAGGCGATCGCTGCGCTGTAGGGCGTCTCCCCCATGCGCTCGTCGAGGCTCATGCGCAGAACGCGTCCCTTCATCGAGACCGCGCGCTGGGTGACCGGGCGCTCCGGGATCGTGATGGTGATCTTCTTGCCCGGCTCGAGGGGCCACCTCGAGACCAGGCGGGCGCCCCGCGTGGAGAGGTCGGCCAGCGTGGCCCTGCGCGGCAGCAGTCCAGTGCGGAAGGAAACGTCCATTCCCACCGGAACGCGGCGCTCACTGCGCCGTTCCTCTCCGGTGTACACGCAGTGGAGGACGAGGAGGCGGAGCGCCTCGGGATGCACGGGACGCCGCACGAGGTAGTCGAAGCCCCCATCGCGCAGGCGCGCCCGCAGGGTGGGGGAGTCCTCGTTCACCACCACGATGCGCACCAGCGACTGGCCCGCGCCGGTATCGGGCTTCCCCACCATGTCCACGCGCCGGGGCGTGGCCACCAGCAGACGGCTCGGTGCCGGCGTGTTGGGGGCGATCGCGCCGCCACGGATGCGGCCGTAGGAGACCCCGGCCTGGTCGAGGATCGACTGGACGTCGTCGAGCTCGCCGTCGTCGAGCAGCAGCACCTGGACCGAAGAGCCCATCCCGTTCCACCTCTCCGCTGGGTCCGACCTGAAAGGCGTTCCCCTACCGGTCGTCCGTTTCCGCCTCCGGCTGAAGCCCCGGGGGGGGGGCGGGAGGGCGCCCACGACTGCGGAAGACGGCCCAGAGGCAGAGGCCGCCGAGCGGGAGTCCGATCAGGATTCCGACCGGGCCCGGCTCGAGGCGCTCGGGGAGCAGGGCCGTGAACCCCACTGCCACCAGATTGTTCAGCGCGTGGCAGAGGATCGCGGGGCGAATGCTCCCCGCGAGGACGGCCATGGCTCCGAGGTAGAGGCCGAGCACCCCGGCGAGCGCGGCGTGCAACGGGTCGAGGTGGAGCGCTCCGAAGAAGAGGGCCGCGACCACCACCGCCGCCGCCGGCCCGAGCCGAGGCTCGAGCCCCCTCTGCACGAGACCGCGGCACAGGAGCTCTTCGGCGATTCCCGGCGCGACGCCGAGCCCCAGCAGCACGAGCCAGAGTCCCGCGCCCGAGGCGCTGGCGATGACCGCGTCGAAGTCGGCCAGTGTGCTCTGCTCGCGGAGACCGCTGACCTCGGCCACGGAGTCCATGCCATGGCTCACGGCCAGCGTTCCGATCGCGAGCGCCAGCAGCGCCGGCGTGCCCAGCCGGCCCGGGCAGAGCCCGAGTCGCTGGCGCAGGGGCGTCGCCGAGAGGGCCCCGCCGGCGAGGGCGATGCTGGCCAGGAACAGCTCGAGGCCCAGCGATGCAACGCCGAGCCGGCTCGCCTCGTCGGCGATCTGCGGTGCAGCGATGCTGCACGTTCCGAAACCCAGCAGGGCCAGTGCGGCGCAGAGTGCGATGACGAAGCCGCGGGAAGCCGCGTCCATGCCGCCGATCCTACCTTCGCGGGGGTGCGCCGGCCTGCTACGCTCCCCGCGTGGCCGACTCCCTTGCCCCCTCCCTCCTGGTGGCCATGCCGCAGCTGCGCGACCCGAACTTCCGGCGCAGCGTCGTGCTGCTCGTCCATCACGACGACGAAGGCACCTTCGGCGTGGTGCTCAACCGCTCGACGGAGCTCACGGCGATGGGGCTGTGCGCCACGCTCGAAGTCGACTGGTGCGGGGAGCCCGACAAGGGAATCCGCTGGGGGGGGCCCGTGCAGCCGCAGACGGGCTGGCTGCTCTTCGGCGAAGAGGTCGCGGTGGCCAGTGACGAAGACGTGAAGCGGGTCAGCGAAGGTGTGCGCTTCGCGGGCTCGCTCGACGTGCTGCGCCGCGTCGCGCTCGACCCGCCGCAGGACCTGCACATGTTGCTCGGCTACGCCGGCTGGGGGCCGGGGCAGCTCGAGAGCGAGCTGGCCGAGGGCGCGTGGCTGATCGCGCCGGTCACCGACGAGGTGATCTTCGCAGTCGACGAGTCGGTGATGTGGGACCACGTGGTCCGCAGTCTCGGCATCGAGCCGTCGACGCTGGTGGCGTCGCGCGGCATCCAGTGACCGACTCGCCACTCCGATCGCCAGGATCAAGACGCGCGCGCCCCGGGAGGATCGAAGTTGGCCACGGACGCGACGCAGCCCGGCAAGCTGGTCTTCAGCCGAGCGGAGCTCCTCACGAGCGAGTCCTGCGCAGAGCCGCTCATCGCGAGCGGCGTGCGCTGCCACGGGGGCTTCGACGCCGACGGCGCCTACCGCTCTCCGCGCACGCTCCACCGTGGGCCGGCCATCGAGGCCTGGCAGGCGCGCCTCGCGCGCGACGGCGCGGCGCTGGTCGAGGTGCCGCGCGAGCTCGTGCCGCCGCAGTATCCGAATGCGGCACAGGCCAGGCTGCTGCTCCGCGAGGGTGTACGGGACCCGGTGGTGCGAGCGCTCACGATCATCTCCATCGTCGAGGGCTTCGGCGCCATCATTCGCGAGGTGAAGGTGCCGGACCTCCACGCCCTCTTCGCGGAGCCGATCGAGGGCACCGCCCTCGCCCACCTGCGCGAG
>JAAUYK010122608.1_pt1 | contig 11103 bp, 9 predicted proteins | sample 7278021 | NCBI WGS metagenome assembly JAAUYK01 (sample SAMN14350223, study PRJNA611818) | marine sediment metagenome | isolation source: surface marine sediment (1.8m) | place: French Polynesia: Moorea | collected 2018-08
CCACTGGTGAACGGGATCGCGAGCTCCCCCGCCTCGCGGTGCATGCGGATGCGGCGCTCCGGGTCCTTGTCGGGCGCGTAGTAGTGCGCCATGCCCTTGCCGCGCAGGCGCTGGCTCGTCGTCTCGAGCATCAGCCCCAGGGAGGCGTTCCACGGCCGCAGCGCCGCCATCTCCTCGGCCCGGAGGATCCCGGCGTTGGTGTGGGGCAGCATGCCGACCTCGAACGCGACGCGGCACGCTTCGACGAGGTGCTCGGCCGTCGTCCGCAGGCCCCGCGCGGCGAGCCATTCGCGGTGCGCCTTGTAGGCGACCTCGGGCTTGTCCCCCAGACAGAACAGGGCCTCGATGCAGCCGGCGCGCAGCGCGCCCCGCACGGTCTGGCGCACCTCGTCCAGCGTGTAGGTCTTCGCCTCGGGCGAGTCGGGGAGCACCGCGAAGGTGCAGTACGCGCAGCGATCGCGACACAGGTTGGTGAGCGGGATGAAGACGTTGCGTGAGACGCTGACCACGTCGCCCTTGGCGCGGCGCTTCGACTCCTGCGCCCCGTCGAGCAGCACCTCCCGCACGCGGGGGTCCCGCGCCCGGGCCGCCAGCTGCTCGGCGGGCCACCGCTCGAGCCGCCCTTCGTCGACGGCACGGGCGACCAGACGTTCGGCCTCGCGGAGATTCGGGGAGTCGGAGGGGGGCGAGCTCACGACCGGGAAGGATAACATCCCCCCTGGGAAACTCACTCGCCCCCCGAGACGTCCTCCCGGGTACGGGTGACGCGGACCCCCGCGTACTGCAGCACGCCGGCGATGGGAGTCGGCTTGCGGACCGTGACCGTGACCGCATCGGCGTCGAACTTTCCCAGCACGGCGCGAGCGATGCGGTCGCCCAGTGCCTCCACCAGGCGGTGCTCCTGGTTCGACGCCACGTCCTCCACCACCTCGAAGATCCGCTTGTAGTGGATCGTCTGGCGGATCCCGTCCGTCCGCCCGGCGGCCTTCAGGTCCGTCGCCACCTCCAGGTCGAGCAGGACGGGTCTTCGCATGCGTCGCTCCGCGGCGGTCACGCCGAGCGCCGCCGGAACCTGGATGCCCTGGAGCAGGATGACGTCGCCCATGTACCCTCCGGAGACCTGAGCGAGGAGTATAGAGCGATGGATACGAAGCAGGCACGAGCGCTCGAGAGCACCTACTTCCTTCCGGTGGTGAAGCGCCATCCGGTGGCGCTGGTCTCGGGACGCGGATCCCGCGTGCGCGACGTCGAGGGGCGGGACTACATCGACCTGACGTCGGGCTGGGGCGTGACCTGCATCGGGCACTGCCACCCGGCCTTCGTCCAGGCCGTCAGCGAGCAGGCCGGGCTCCTCACCCAGACCACCAACCTCTTCTACACGCTGCCCCAGCTCGCGCTGATCGAGAAGCTCGCGACCCTCACCCCGGATGCGGTCACCCGCAGCTTCCTCACCAGCTCGGGGACGGAGGCGATGGAGGGCGCCCTCAAGCTGGCGCACCGGGCCACGGGTCGCTTCGAGTTCGTCTCCACCGAGAACGCCTTCCACGGCCGGACGCTGGGCGCACTGCGGGTGATCGGGTCCGCGAAGTACCGGGACCCCTACGCCGCGCTGCTCCCGGGCCCGGAGCAGTGCCGGGTGGTGCCCTACGACGATCTCGACGCCGCCAAGGCGGCCGTGGACGAGCGCACGGCCGCGTTCGTGGTGGAGCCCGTACAGGGCGAGGGCGGGGTCAACGTACCGGGCGACGGCTACCTGGCGGGCCTGCGGGAGATCTGCGAGGCGCGGGGAGCACTGCTCGTGCTCGACGAGGTGCAGACCGGGATCGGACGCACCGGGAGGATGTTCGCGTTCGAGCACGACGACGTCGTGCCCGACGTGCTGACGCTGGGCAAGGGACTCGGCGGGGGCTTCCCGGTGGCCGCGTTCCTCACCACGGAGGCGGTGGCGAGCACCGTGCAGCTCGGAGACCACGGCACCACCTACGGCGGCAATCCCCTGGCCTGCGCGGCGGCCAATGCGGTGCTGCGCGTCGTCGAGGAGGAGGGGCTGGTGGCCCGCGCGGCCTGCCTCGGCGACCGCCTCCAGGAGCGGCTGCGCGCCTTCGCGGCGGAGCATCCGGAACGCGCCGAGTCGGTGCGCGGACGCGGGCTGCTCCAGGCCCTGGTGCTGCACGACGCGGAGCGCGCCGCCGCCCTGCCGCTCCGCGCCATCGAACGCGGCGTGCTGGTGAACGTCACCGCGGGCCGCGTGGTCCGTTTCTTCCCCGCCCTCAACATCCCGGAAGACGAGCTCTGGGATGCGGTGGACGCGGTGCTGGCGATCGCGGCGGAATGAGGAGCCGGGCGGCGCTCATCCTCCGAACAGGCCGCCGTTCACGTGGATCACGCCGCCGTTCACGTAGCTGCCCCGCGTGGCGAGGAAGGCCACCACGTCCGCCACCTCCTCGGGTGTGCCCATGCGCTGCTGGGGGATGCGCGCCAGGATCGCAGCCCGCACCTCCTCGGGCAGCTCCCGCGTCATCTCGGTATCGATGAAGCCGGGGGCGACGGAGTTGACCAGGATGTCGCGGCCCGCGAGCTCCTGGGCCAGCGACTTGGTGAAGGCGTCGAGACCCGCCTTCACCATCGTGTAGGGGATCTGGCCCGCATTGCCCGTATGACCCACCACGCTCGAGATGTTGACGATGCGTCCGGTCTTCTTGCGCAGCATGAAGCGGCGCAGCACCAGCTTCGAGAGGTACCAGGCGCCGCGCGCCGTGCCCGTGACGGCGTCATAGTCCTCGAGCGACATCGCGAGCATCGGTGCGTTGACGTTGAAGCCCGCGTTGTTGACGAGGACGTCCACGCGGCCCGCGACCTGCTTGAGCTCGGCGATGAGCGCGTCGATCTCCTCCTGGGATCGCAGATCCGCCCGCGCGCAGAAGGCGTCGGGCAGCTCCGCGGCCAGCTTGCGGGCGTCTTCCTCGCTGGAGCGGTAGTGGATTCCGACCCGGAAGCCCTCCCGCGCCAGGGCCCGGCAGCAGGCCGCCCCGATTCCGGTGGCGCCGCCCGTGACCAGCGCCACCGCCGCTTCGCTCAACGCGTCGCTCCCGAGATGTGCTCGCCGCCGTCGACGCGGATCAGCTCGCCGTTGATCCAGGAGGCCTCGTCGCTCGAGAGCAGTGCGATCACGTTGGCGACATCGCGTGGTGTCGTAAGCCGACCCAGCGGGTTGCGCAGCCGCGCCTGGGCCTTCAGGTGGTCGCTGCCGGGTATCGCGGCCAGGGCCGGCGTCTCGGTGATGCCGGCCTGGATCACGTTGCAGCGGACGCCGTAGGGCCCGAACTCCACCGCGATGGAGCGCGCCAGCGACTCCAGCGACACCTTGGCCGCCGCCACCGCCGCATAGCCCTTCCACGCCACCTCGTTGCCCTCGCTCGTCAGCCCGAAGACCCGGGCGTCGTCGGCGAAGAGCTGGCGCTCGTAGAGCTCCTGGACCCAGCCCAGCAGGCTGGTTCCCATGGCGTGGATGGTGCGGGAGAAGTCCTCCTCGTCGAGGAAGTGCTTGGCCGGGTAGGCGGCGGGGGTCGCCAGCGCGTGGGCGTGGGGATCGCCCTCGGAGAAGAGCTCGTCGACGACCTCTTGGACGCGATCGGCCTCGACGCCGAGCCTGGCGGCCAGGTCGGCCGTCACCTTGCGCTCCGCCTTCGCCTCGGGCACGAGGAGCTTGAGGTTTCCGAAGGCGATCGAGTGGAGCAGCACGCGCACGCGCCCGGCGGCGCCCATCTCCGCAGCGAGATCCTCCAGCACCGCGGCGCGCTTCGCCGCGTCCAGCGCGTCGACGTTGAACGTGACGAGCTTCGCCCCGCTGCTGCGGATCTTCTCGAACTCGGGCTCGATCCGGGCCAGGAGCGAACGCCGGTCGCGGTGGACGACGCACAGGCTCATGCCCAGCTCGGCCAGTCGCTGGGCCGTCGCCAGCCCGAAGCCGCTCGAGCCACCGAGGATCACGGCCCACTGATCCGACGAGAAAGGATCCGACGAGAAGGGATCCGATGAGGAGGTCGTGCTCATGGCCGGGAAGCTAGCGAACCGAAAGCTCGGCCAGCACGTCCCGCAGGTCTTCGCGACGCCCGATCGCGATGTCGCAGCCCCCGGGCAGCGCCTCGCGCAGCCGGGAGAAGTAACGGCGATCGGTGCGGCCATCGACGATGACAACGAGACCGCGGTCCTCCTCGCTGCGGATCAGGCGACCGACCATCTGCTTGAGGTTGAGCAGCATCTTTCCCAGCGTGTAACGCTCGAAGGGGTCGCCGCCGGCGGCCCGAAGCCGCTCCTCGCGGCGGCGGCGCAGCTCGGTCGGAACCTCGAAGGGAAGCTTCTCGATCACCACTGCCTGGAGCGCATCGCCGGGGATGTCGACTCCCTGCCAGAAGGTGCGGGACCCCAGCAGGACCGAGCCGCCGCCGCAGCGCCGGAAGCGCTGCACGAGATTCGTCGGATCGTCGGTGGCTCGGCGCGGCGCCAGCACCTCGTAGCCGTCCGGAGAGAGCGCCTCGACCAGACGCTCGCGCGCCTCCCGCATGCGACGCAGGCTGGTGAAGAGTCCGAGGGTGCGGCCGTCGAGCAGTCGCGCCAGCTCCGCCAGCGCCTCGCTGGTGCGCTCGACGATCTCTCCGCTCCCGCGGAGTGCCACCACCGCCATGTGGTCCGCGTACGGGAAGGGGCTCTCGACGCGCACCTTGCGAGGCGGAGGCCCCTCTCCGAAGCCCTCGATCTCGAGCTCGCCCAGCGACGCGAACGCATCCTCTCCCTCGCCTCCCACGAACAGGCTCGCCGAGACGCACGTGAACGACTCGAGCCTCGAGAGGAAGCCCTCGTGGAACGCGGCGGCGGGGGCGACCTGGCGGAGCGCCAGCCGCCAGCGGTCGAAGGGTGGATCGAGCCCCTCGAAGCCCGCCACCACCTCGTCGGACGCCGCTCCGAAGGCGGAGCGCAGGGCTTCGGCCGCCGCACGCAGCGCGTCGCTCGAGCGCTCGACGAGCTCCGCCACATCCTCCTCCTCCCGGGCGGCGAGCGTGTCCGCGGTCTCGGCCAGGGACTCGAGCCGCGCCGCCGCGTGGTCCGCGAGCTCGGCGGCCTCGGGGAGCCAGTCCCGCGCCCGCGCCGGCAGCTGGAAGGTTCCGAAGTCGCCGGCGCGCTCCGACAGGATCCGTCCCAGCGCCACCAGATCCTCGCGCAGCGCCTCCCGCCACCTTCGGGTGTCTCCCGCATCGGCTGCGACACGACCGCGCGTCGCGGCCTGGCCGCGGGGGCCGCGATCGGGCCGCCCGAAGAGCTCCTCGAAGCGCTCCAGGACCAGCTCGGGCCGGACCTCCGTCGCGTAGACCTCGTCCGCGACGGTCACCAGCTCGTGGGCCTCGTCCGCGATCGCGTGGGTGAAGGCGGGGTAGTCGGGCGGCCAGCGCAACAGCAGGTCGTGGTTGGCCACCACCAGGTGGGCCTTCGCGAGCGCCGCGCGACGGCGGCCGAACGCACACTGGCGCTCGGTCGCGCACTGGTCGCGCGTACACTGCTCGGCGCGGCTCGCGACGGCGCGGCGTCGCAGGTCCCGGAGCAGCGGGAAGCGCACCAGCAGCGCGCCGGGCAGCGTGCCCAGCTCCCCGTGAGGCCGCGTCGCCGCGCAGGTCGCCAGGGCCGCATAGGCGAGCCGGTCCTCGGCGAGCAGCCGGGGCTCCCGTCCTTCCGCCAGCACCTGCTCGCAGCGACGCGCGCAGGCGTAGTTGGCCCTGCCCTTCATCGAGAGCGCGCGCAGCTCCGGGTAGCCCAACATGGCGGCGGCCGCGGGGATGTCCTTGCCGAGCAGCTGGTCCTGCAGGAGCTTCGTCCGCGTCGAGACGAGCACGGGCTCGGGGATCCCCCCCGCCGCGCGCTCCATCGCGAAGGGAATCGCCGCCGCGAGATACGCGAGCGACTTCCCGACACCGGTCCCACCCTCGAGCAGAAGCCGTCCGCCCTGGTCGAGGAGCCGTGCGAACTCGCGCGCCATGCGGATCTGCTCCTCGCGTACCCGGTAGCCGGGGAAGTGGCGCGCGCCCCGCTCGGCGTCGGCGAGGGCGGCGGCGATGGCGTCGGGGTCGAAGGGACCCGGCTTCTCGGGTCCCTGGGCGCACAGGGGGATCGGAACGAACTGCGCGGGCACATCCCCGCCGTCCGGGAGCGGAAGGCGCTCGTCTCCGCCTGCGAGCAGGGCGAGCCAGGCCGAGTCCGGCGCGAAGGTCTCGAGCGCGCGGCGGGCCGCGACGTAGCGCGGAGCGCCCGCGCGAGCTCCGTCGGCGGCGCGCGCCAGCAGCCGCGCCGTGTCGAGCACGTCGTCCAGGGCCCGGTGTCGTTGGGTGCGACCGAGCAGCTCCCGCGCGAAGGTCTCGAGGCGCAGGTCGGGAGCGTCCGGATGACACAGCGCGAACGCGTCCTGGGTATCGAGGTAGCTCGCCCGCGCCAGCGCGGGGGACACGAATCGACCCAGGAAGTGGCGCTCGAATCCGGCGTTGTGGGCGACCAGCGTGCGTCCCGCGAGCTCCGCCGCAAGCCGCGGCGCCAGCTCCCGGATGCCGGGCGCGTCGGCGAGATCGGCGTCGCACAGGCCCGTCAGGGCGCGAACGGCCCGCGGCAGCGGGTGGCGGGGACGGATCCGCGCCTCCAGGACCCTCGCGGTCCGGCCGTCGGGATCGAGCAGCAGCGCGGCGAGCTCGATCGGCTCGGCCGTCCCGTCGTCGGGCAGGCCGGTCGTCTCCAGGTCCACCAGCGCCAGCGGCCCCGTGCCGCGCACGAGTCCGGAGAGCGCCTCGACGTCGACCCCCAGCTCCTCGGGGCTGCACTCCCGCGCCCGGCCGGGCGCGGGCTCGCCGGCGCTAGACGTAGATGCCGCCCTGGTAGTCGCGGTCCTGGCGGATGATCACGTTCACGCAGGCGGGCTTGCCCGAGGCCGCGGCGCGCTCGAGGGCGGGCCGCAGCTCTTCGGGCCGCTCCACCAGCTCGCCGTGGCCCCCCAGTGCCTCCACCACCTTGTCGTAGCGCGTGAAGTTGAGCAGCGTGCTGTCGTAGCTGCCGTAGATGGCGCCCTGGGGACGCATCATCTGCCCCCAGGCTCCGTCGTTGCCCACGACGCCGATGATCGGCAGGTTGAAACGCACGGCGGTGTCGTACTCGAAGCCGTTGAGCCCGAAGGAGCCGTCGCCGTACATGATCACCACGCGCTTGTCCGGGTGGGAGAGCTGGGCCGCCAGCGCGAAGGGCATGCCGACTCCCAGCGTGCCGAGCGGGCCCGGGTCCATCCAGGCCCCTTCTCCCTTCACCGGCAGGATCTTGGCCGCCGTCGCCACGATGTCGCCGCCGTCGCCGATCACGATCGGGGAGTCGAGCGTGTCGAGCCAGTCCCGGACCTCGCGGCACATGCGCTGCGGGTCGACCGGCACCTCGTCGCTTTTGAGCGCCGACTCCACCTTGGCCTCGGCCTCGTTCTCGATGGCGCGAAGCTGATCCCGCCACGCCGAGTAGTCGAGAGAGATCCCGGCGTTCTTCATCTCCTCGAGCAGCATCTCGAAGCTGTTGGAGAGGTTCCCCACCAGCCCGACGTCCGCCTGGCGGTTCTGCCCGATCAGCGTGGCGTCCATGTCGAGCTGGATGATGCGCGCATCCGCCGGGATGGTCTGGCCGAAGCGCATGCGGAAGTCGAGGAGCGTGCCCGCCAGGATGATGCAGTCGATCTGCTTGAGGGCGTCGCGCCGGGAGCGGTTCAGGAACTCCGGCGAGTCGGGCGGCACGGTGCCCCGGCCCATGCCGTTCGTGTAGGTCGGCATGTGGACCTCCTGCACGAAGCGGTTCATGGCCGCGCTGGCGTTCGACCACTTCACGCTGGTGCCCGCCATGAGCATGGGGCGCTGCGAGGCCTGGAGCAGCTCGAGGGCCTGCCGCACGTCGGCCCGGTCGGGGGCGAGCCGCGGCGGATCGGTGCGGATGCGGGGCACGCGCACCTGCTCCTCTTCGACCTGCCCCATGAAGATGTCCATGGGGATCTCGAGGTAGGCGGGGCCCGGAACTCCGGAGACGGCGTGGCGGATCGCCAGCTCGATGTACTCGGGAATGCGATGGGTCTCGTAGATCGCGTCGGCGTACTTCGTGATGGGCCGAACGACGCCGATGTGGTCCATCTCCTGGAGCGAGCCCCGCCGCAGGTTGCTGAAGGGGCCCTGGCCGCCGAAGACGAGGATCGGCGAGTTGGCCCGCCAGGCGTTCGCGATGCCGGTGACGCCGTCGGTCACGCCCGGTCCGGCCGTGATGGCCGCGACCCCGATGCTGCCCGGATTGCAGCGCGCCCAGGCATCCGCCGCATGGACGGCCGCCTGCTCGTGGCGCACGTCGACCACGCGGATGCCCTGCTCCTTGCATCCGTCGTAGAGCGGCATGATGTGGCCGCCGCAGAGCGTGAAGACGCAGTCGACCCCCGCGGCCTTGAGCGCGCGGGCCGCAAGCTTACCACCGTGAACCGCTGACATGGGATACCTCGATGCGTGGGTTGAGCGCGCACCGACGGTATCACCGCCCCGAAGTGCGGGTCAAATGCGGGAGGTGTCCTGCCTCAGCGACCGCTCTGGAACTGCGCGCGGCGGTTGTAGCGCCAGGCCGACTCGTCGTGGCCCTGCACGGCGGGCCGGGACTCCCCGTAGCTCACGGTTCGGAGCCTCGACGCGGGAACGCCCAGGTCCACCAGGTAGCGCTTCGTCGCATTGGCGCGGCGCTCGCCCAGGGCGAGGTTGTACTCCTCGCTGCCCCGCTCGTCGCAGTGCCCCTCGATCGTGACGCGCCCGTCGAAGTCGGAGATCTCGCCCGCGTTCGCGCGCAGCACGGGACGGGCATCGGCCCGGATGTCGTAGCGGTCGAAGTCGAAGTAGATCGTCTCGAGATCCACCGAGGTGCGTCGGACCGGCTCGGCCTTGGGCTCGGGGCGCGGAGGGGGAGCCGGCGCCTCCTTGAACTCGCTGCCGGTGTCGGCGGGCTCTTCCTCAGGCTCCGGGGTGCTCGTGCAACCGGCCAGGGCCAGTGCGAGCACCGCGAACGTCGCCGCGAGGCGGGAGCTGAGACTTCCGTTGAGAGCGACGCATCCGCGCTCCATGGATCCCCCTTACGAATGAATTGAACCGAGGAACGGCTTCCCACCGATCGACGGTTCCGCTTGGGCCGATCGACGGGCCCGTGTGGACCGAAGAACGGCTCCGTGGCTGAGTCGGTGGCATAGCTTTGCGGTTTGATCCCCGCGAGGCAAGACGCTGGCGTTTTTTTGGACCGCGAATCCGGGGCGGTCGGCTGAGATCCCGCCGCGCGGGATCTGTTGCGGCCTCCTAGGCGAGACCCTGCGCCACCAGGTACTCCGCCACCAGACACGCCCCCTTGGCGGCGCCCATCTTGGTGTTGTGGGAGAGCAGCACGAACTTCAGTCCGTTCGGCAGCACCGGATCCGGCCGCAGACGCCCGACCACGGTCGTCATGCCGTCGTTGAGGCGACGGTCCACGCGCGGCTGGGGACGATAGGGATCCTCGGTGACGTGGATGAGGTCGGGCGGTGAGGAAGGAAGCCCCATCTGCGTGAGCTCCCGCCCGAAGCTCCGCATCGCCGCCGCGACCTGCGCGAGGTCCGCCGGCTGCTCCAGGCTCGCGCTCACGCACTCCATGTGGCCGTCCCGGACGTTGACGCGGTTGCAGTGGGCGGAGACGGGGAGCTCCAGGGGCTCGATCCGGTCGCCTTCCAGGCTGCCCAGGATCTTGGAGGTCTCGCGCTGGACCTTCTCCTCCTCCTTGGGGATGTAGGGGACGATGTTGTCGAGGATGTCCATGCTGTGGACGCCGGGGCTGCGGCCCGCGCCCGACAGGGCCTGCATCGAGGTCACGATCGAGGAGCGCAGCCCGAAGCCGCGGGCGAGGGGGGCGAGCGCCATGGCGAGGCCCGTCGTGGTGCAGTTCGGGATGGGGGCGACGAAGCCCTTCCAGCCGCGCTCGCGCTGCTGGCGCTTGACGAGCGTGGCGTGATCCTGGTTGACGCCGGGGACGAGGATCGGGACGTCCTCCTCGTAGCGGAACGCCGAGGAGGTCGACACCACCGGCACCTCGGGCGCGTACCTCTCCTCCAGCGCGCGCGCCGCGTCGCTCTCGACCGCCGAGAACACGAGGTCGACCTCGGAGAGATCCAGATCGGCGGCGTTGCGCACGGGCATCTCCCCGAACGCGGCGGGCAGGGGCTCGTCGCAGGCCCAGCGCAGCTGGCCGCTCGGCTCCGTGATGGCAGCGGTGTAGTGCTTGCCGGCGCTGCGCTCGCTGGCGGCGAGGCTCGTCAGCTCGAACCAGGGGTGTCGATCGAGGCTGACCAGGAACTGCTGCCCCGCGACGCCCGTCGCTCCCACGACGGCGACGCGTCGACGCGGTGCTTCGCTCATGGGGCGATCCTGTAGCGCATCTCGGCCGGGAAGCCAGCGTTCCGAACGGCCACGGGGAGGGCCGCGTCGACTCGTGCCCGGGCTCGCAGGAGCGGCGCCGTCCCGCGCCGTTTCCCCACGGGGTGCTGCATTCAAGTGGCCCCCGGCGACTGCCGATCCGCTGGCCGACCCGGACCTCACCGAGCGGCAACCCATGAGCGAGAGAACGAATTATCGGGTTCGCCTCGTCGAAGCAGCCCATCCGTCCGAGGACGGCCTCACGTTCCCGGATGGCGAGAGTCGGGAGTTCCTCGCCTGGGATCGGGTCCGCCTGGCGTTCGCGGCGGAGGTCGGGGAGCCCGAAGGCGTTCGAACCATCGTCTTCGACCTGGTGGTGGAGGAGGAACCGGACGCCCCGCAGGGAAGCCGCGCCCCCGAGTGCGCCACCCGCTGCGTCTTCCGCCTGGATGCGGATCCAGGCGAGGACGCCATGGCGCTGGCGCGGGCGATCGAGGACGGGCTCGGGTCCGAGCGGCCCAGTGCCTCGATCAAGAGCGTCGCGACCGACGGCGTTCCCAGTCGCTGGTATCCGGACATCGAGACCTTCGAAGAGGCCGTCCGCGACCAGCTCGACTAGCCGTCTTCGTCGATTCGATAA
>JAAUYK010003776.1_pt1 | contig 11101 bp, 3 predicted proteins | sample 7278021 | NCBI WGS metagenome assembly JAAUYK01 (sample SAMN14350223, study PRJNA611818) | marine sediment metagenome | isolation source: surface marine sediment (1.8m) | place: French Polynesia: Moorea | collected 2018-08
GAATGGCGATGGCCGCGTGCGCGCGCGCTCACGTACGCCGTCCGACGGCGCGTTCAGCTCAGGCGGTCGGTCGGTGGTTGAGTCAGTCAGGGGGATCCAGCTCCAGCCATTTCATCCAGGACCAATCCACAAGAGCCAGGGGCAGCTGGATCGCGGGAAGGGAAGGGACCGCTCGGTCCGCGCCCGCCAAGCTGCCTTCCCTCCAGCACGTCGCCCTCCTCTCCTCCGACGAGATATCGATTTTGCCTTCGAGCTGAGCTTGCTAGCTGCCAGCTTCGAGGACCACGGCAGCTGCACGTCTTTGAATGGTAATGGCCCTTGGTTGGCAGCTCCAGAGGCAAAAGCGCCCTAACAATGAACAAAACCCAGACCTGCAATGTAGTCCGAACGCCCGATCATGTTGAAGTTATTTTAAGTTTTTTCCTGCCATTGGGTAGGGATCGAACGGGACGGTGCTATTTTTGCCCGTCTGGTATCCCAAAATAGCGCCAAGTATACCGGCCCACTATGCATTTTCCTTTATGCTCTCCGAGACGGGATACCCCGAACACCGATTGCCATTGCGCAGCGATACGTGCGTATATATCAGTCAACATTGTTCGCAAAGTTGGATTTCCCCGAAGATATCCTCTAGCTTGATACCTGTTTGATTTCCCACTGATCAGCGTTTCCCTCGTCAAGCATGCTTGTTCAAGAGAATGCGATTGAAATATTGACCGAACGCGTTTTTTTCGCATTCCCAAGGCCGAAATCTAGCACAGTCTAATATCACGGCAGTGCAATTCCTTTGCAGCGATTAAGCATATTGCCCAATTACCCATATGTACACTTCTCGAGCAGCAAGGTGGTGAAATATCCACTCGCATCATATCATAAATTCGCGCGGCTAAACTTCGCTGCATTGGCTCCTTTGCTCACACGTGACGCCAAAGCCCAAATTACGTCTGGTGATTCAGCCGTCCGCCCGACCGTCTGGCCACCAGTCGCAAACCGCCGACAGCAAAAATTACCAGGAACTAGGAAGACGGCGCCTCGCACTATATATGCACTGGTTTCGTTCGCTCGCCCTGTCTACACAGTGACCCCGGCAACCAGCGAGTTGTCGATCGTGCGGCGCTCGTTTTTCCTTTCCCCAGCTTCTCCCAGCATCCGCCCGCCCAGCCCACGTCGCGTCGGATCCTCCAGCCCCTCTCCTTTTTCGTCGTCATCTTGAGTACCTTCGTCTTTTGCTCTAGAACGTACATGCGGCCGGCAGCTCGCTCCTCAAACTATCTCGCAGCTGCTACGTAGTACGTATCTTGGCCACTCGGCGAGCTCTATCACAGCTGGGACTCCATACTACAGAGCTCCGTTCTATCTCTTGAAGCCAACTTCGTCTTGAAGGGAGCAAGCTCGATGCCAAGAAGCAAATCTTATTTCTAGAACGTAGTTATGCCGACATCGAAAGGTCATAGTATAGTAATTCCGGCTACAAGCTTGCCTCGGATTTACGAGCAATGCATACGAATTCACTAGTTGTCGAGTTGAACATATCATGAACGTGTACATTCAGCATGGTGGAAATTCTCTTTGTCTGCATCTGCAGCCGAGGTCGACAACTTGGTCGATCGCCATCCTCTCAACATTGCGTACATATACGTAACGTGATGGTAGGAGGCTGGCTTAGCTCAGCTCAGTGTGAAGCCTCTGGTTCGCCGTCCGCAGTAGGTTGCAGGAGGAGGAGGAGGATGCGGAAGGAGCGAGAGAAGGAAGGAGGCCGACCGATCGATAGCGCAGCTGACACCGTTCCGTTCGTAGGAGACGAGAAGAAGGCTGCGAGGAGACAGAGTCTGTGTGAGACCTCTTATAGCTACTCAGCAGCTACTCCTCTCCTCCGACTGCCAGCTACAAACTGCGTCGACCGACAACCGAGACCGCGGCCTCAGAATTTGATGCGGTCGATATTGCTGCGCTGGATCCGCACCTCTGGTTTCATTTCAGCATAATGTTCTAACATGTGATGCATAGAAAATCGGTCATCGGATCACTCCTTATGCTCTTGGCACGGACAGTTTTCCCCCCTTATCGCATAGTTATTGTCTGTAGCTTTAGAATGCCCTGAATGCGTTCAGTTCCTTCAGTTTGTGATAACGCGCAAACGCGCAAGAGAGCTAGGGTATATTTCCGGTAAGGCTATGAAGGAACAACGCCTCGAAGCTTCGAATTTATTCAGCATCGTCCAAACGGGATGCGTTTGATCAATCTTACAGCATTAGACCATGTGAATATGATATTATGCTTGGCGAATATCACCTCACGTTGCAGCATAATGCGAGATTTCTTTCCGTGACTACAGTAAGGTGAAGCACTGCAAAAGTGGTGGGGAGACAGATAGCTCAATGCTTTTAACCGGTTCCGACTGCGACCTGGCTGGCTTGTCCGACCCAGAATCGACCTGGCGTGGATTGCCTCGGTTGGCAGCGGTCGGTCTTCGGGCAGTAAACGAACAGGAAAACTCCTCGATGGGCATAACAAGAAACCTTTTGTCAATCACATAAGGCATACTATTACGTACCTGTGTAGTACGTACAAGCCAGCTGCCGGGCAGGTAGGGCATAAATTGACGCCAGTATGTCTGTGGGCAATGCGCAGTTGCGAAGCATTCAATCGATTATTGAAAAATATTTTATGTCGTAGAACGAGTTTAGCCTGAGCCTTGGATCTGTCAGCGGTTGCGAACCTTCCTCCTACTTCGCAAGCTTTCCTTCAAAAGCATTTGGACATTACTTTCTTGGAAGCTAGATATAGTTGGTCAATGCTATGTAGGGGAAAGCAATGTGTCCTATTTAGTGGGGCCAGCCACCCACCGCACCCAAAGCTGGTTCTGTGAAAGTCGTTACGAAAGGTATGGGTGGGTTCCACGAAATACATGTTGGAATGTCGGAATGCGTGAACCCCTGTGGACACTGCCGTGATCGGTGATAATAACGAATACAGAATAGGCCTCTGTATATTCGGCCACTACATCGATTGGAAAGTCGCTTCACAAGAAAGAAATAGTTTCTTTTCTAAAAGGAATGTCGCCAATTTTATGTGCGTGCTATATTGTTAGTAGTGCTTGCATGCACTCTCTTACTAGACGTACAGCAATTCGAAATCTGCTCTGAAGCTTTCTTGGCTAGGGTCTTAACATACTGCAGCATTCACAGGTAGTCCTCAGTCAGGTAGGTGGTGCACTCAATACTCGATGCAAGTTGCAAATGTAAAAGCGAAACGATTTTGTCTGAACATGCTACGTCAATTCAAAGCTAGCCAGATTCCCCGCTTTAGTAGATAGGACCGAGGCGACGGAGATTCGAAGGCCGTCTTCTTCTACGTATGAACAGAAACATGTTTAGCATCAGCGAGAGCGATCATCATTAGATGCTCAGAGGTGAAATTTCTTTCTGGCTCCTCTATGGCGTCAGCTTCCCCCGTAGATCCTGTCGATCCGTCTTCTGGATCTTCGCTGACCTCACCTCTAGCTGCGCCACGTGACATTACTACCAGGTAAGTCGGTCCATAAGCGCAGGTAAACGGTGGTCAGCGAAGGAAATTTACCGGGGAGGGCCATGGGTACATGGCGCAGTGCGATCGAGCGATATCTTCCTCCCATATTCCCCGGCGCTCTTGCACCTCATGATGACAAATGTTCGTACGTAAACGCACACACGCTTCCTACGTCCACTACATACTGTGTATGTGACGCCATCGCACTTTTGTGTCGCGTACTACGTTTTTGACGTTTGCTTAAGGGCTACACTCGGAGCGGAGCGAGAAAACCTTTTACCCAGGCAGCATCCATTGAGAGTTGCAGTATCGAGGCGAGCCGGCAACAGATAGTACATATAGACAGCTTTTACAGCATATAGAGTGTACGCATACTTGTATAGGCTTGCATGTCGCAATGGCGCGTTTTGAGCGCTGTCCGTACGTACGTATTCCAGACTACCCCAGCCAACTTTCCTGTTACCCGCTGCTATACGAAGGCGGCGGAGGGCCTCTCGATTGATGGCAAACTTCCTTTAGTACTTGGCAACAACTGACTGGCCACAGCAGGTAGAGCGGCGAATGAGTATTATGGCGGAGCAAAAAGTTATGAATTACGAACGTAATCTAGTTATTGCAGTGATGCTCCGTCGCGTCGTCGCGTCTTCGCCGTGACGGTTGTGCAGCCGCCACTTGGGGGTAATAATCTCCCTCGTTTCCATCCGGACATCGGTCGACCGTCCCCTTGTTGCGGCGACCGGGCCAATTCGGGTTTTCCCCCGAAACGGTTCAACGCTTGCGGGCTAATTTCCCAGGCTATAAAAAAAGTGAGAAGCGAGCGCGCGCGCGCGCTCAGAGGCTAGTTACGGCGGCTAGACAGGTTAGGCCTATCCGTGCCTTTCTGGGATCATCTGCTTGTCTGGAGTTGCAGCAAGGGGGCGAACGAGCGAGCGACCTGGGAGTTATACACTACCGCGTAGAAGACCTATCACTTGGTCGGTTGCTAACTGGATTAACTCTTGACATTCCGTTCCGTACGTATCAGTTCATTAAATTATACATGTCTGCCTAGCTTCTCGCGCCCCTTAATTTCTCCATAGTTCGCAGTTCTTGCCTTTTGCTCCATGATGCCCTAGCGAGGGCCCGCGCCTCCGCGCGCTCGACGCGCGCGATAAAGCCGAGGGCGAGGGCGAGGGCGTGCGCGTTACATGGCGCTATGGTATTCCCTTTCTTCATACTTAAGCGGGCATCCGTTTCGAATCCCGGAGAACTCGTTCACTCGACCGCCGCCAGTGCAGACCCTACTGCTCTCTCTCTTTCTCTCTCGCATCTTCACTCCGAAAAGGAACGAGAGGAGAGCCAACCTGAGCGTGTTCGTAATCGTGCCTTAGTCATAACAGCCGCCGCCGCCTCGCGCATCGCAACCGCGAGCGTAATACAGTAGAGGAGACAAAGCGGGAAAACTTCGTCCGTCTCTCGGTCGGTCGGTCGATCGCCCGCTCAATCGCAGTTCAATTTCGAACGTCGACCCACATAGAACGTCGCAGCAAAAACTCTCCATGGAGAACACTGGACTGGTGGCCGTCGGCCACCTGTTGGCCAACAAGTCGCCGGACAACTACTTCAAGGCCCTGCGCCACTTCTGCACCCTGATCTTCTGCAACATGGACGAGAAGGATATCCACAAGAGCTCCGGATTCTGGCGCTTCGACCAGTACTACAAGAGCGTCAACGTCAACGTGGATAGCTTCGGAAAGTTCGTCAACGGCATCTTGAGGCGGAACGACACGGACCGCTTCCAGCTGCAGCTCCAGATCGAGCGGCTCGCCTGGGACATGGTCAAGTTCGACTTTGACCGCTTCATAGGGCCCGAGTCCGCCTCTATCGTGAACAGGGCTGCCATCTACAGGCTTTTCTGCGTCTTCAACCGCTTCTGCTGCCGGAACGGCATTCCCATGGTGCTTCCCGAGCGCGCCTGCATCTACCTCTGCAAGGAGCTCGGCATCCCCGTGATGGCCGACCAGGACGAGCCCAAAACGTTCACCGCCTTCATCAGCCACGTTGCCGAGAACATCTACGTCCTGAAGGCGAAGGCGATCAAGCGGCTCTACGACGAGTTCGTCAGGGACGTGATCAAGGAGGGTCGCGTCAAGTACCGCGTCCTGGGAAGCACAGTGGCCGCCGCGGGCTCGCTCATGATCAGCAACGACAAGATCCGCACGCACACCGTGACGAGCCGCCACCTCATCATCTTCGACGACAACGAGGACCCCGACCAGCCGATCTGCAACGAGCCGACGGGGAAGGTGCTCCACAGAATCCCCCTCATCGACATCGAGACCAAGGTGGTGAACAGCATGTTCGCCAAGAACAAGAAGTACCTTCACCTGGTGAGCAAGAGCAAGGCGACGCCCAGCATCGAGATGTGCTTCGACATCACCAAAGACCACTTTGACCTCTACTCGTGGAGCCAGGCAATCCAGGAGGCCGTCTACAGCACGCAGGTGAACACCACGAGGCTGTCCAAGGCCTGGATTAGGCTCGGACTCGCGCAGCCGAACGGGACCCCCCTCTCGTCACCAGCGGACCGCAGCCACAGACACTCGGCGCCGGAGTCGCCACCCCACACCTCCTCCTCCTCCTCCTCCTCCTCCAACTCCTCTTCTTCCTCCGACATCCAGACGTTCAACCTCGCGGCCGTGATGCCCGTGAGGTCGAAGTCGTCGGCGAGCCTCCCAAAGCAGATTCGCAGCCCTAAGTTGAAGCTGCCCCCTCCCGCGCCCCCGAGCATCGGGTCCTCCTCGTGCCACTCCGGGTCGGCAACGCCGAGCAGCATCGGCGGCGGGAGCAGCAGCAGCGCGTCCGCGTCTCCCCTGCTGCGGAGGGCGCTCGCCTCCACCGTTTTGAAGATCGACGACGCCGGCGCGTGGAGCGACGAGGTGAAGACCAAGATCGAGGAGTCGAGGGCGTGTTGAAAGCCACTGTACTCCACCACTACTTGTTCAGGCTCTCTTGCGCTTGCTTAAAATGTGCTGTGCCCATATTGTAAAGTTGCTGCAGTCATCTACTAGTACTGCCTTTCACTAGAGTCACTAGTGACCACTTAACATTGCTCCGCCTATACGCGACGTTAATGACCTTATACTTAACCTACACTGTTAGACATCCCTAAATATTAAGCATTCATTCGTGCACGAGACAATAAAGGTTTTATTTTATAACAAAGAACCGACGGTCGCGAAATTTTCTACCATTGCAGCGAGGCCAGATAATTAAGCGTCGAAACCCACATATTTCTAATACTGCACGTTACGTTACACTACGTAGACTTACGTACGTATAAAGCGATAACCCGATGAGTGAGCGCGAATAATATTACTATTTCTGTTCTTCTTCGAAAACCTCGAGATTTCCACTATGGTCTGGCACGATCAGCTTCTCGTGCAATTCTCTGCTCTCGATGGAACTGCCGTCCTCAAACTCTCTGACGGCGTATATGTTGACTTTGTACATCCGACCCGTTCGGAAGTCGTGAGAAAACTTGAAGCTGGGCTCCTCTACGGTCGCCTCCTCTCCCTTGGCGCCCTCTTCCGATCCCCTCCAGCGTACTTTGTACTTTGTCACTTTTTCCGTGGCGGACGGAGTCCACGATATCTTTCTTTTGCCGCCGTCTTTGACGACCAGCGCTGTCGGTTTGTGAGGGATCGTGGCGGCGGTGATCTCGGACAGCTCGCTCTGCACCTTCGTGTTTAGCTGGACGGAATACTGGGCGGTCACTGTGTACTGGCAGCCGGTTCCCTGCGGGTCCGGCAGTCGGGAGAAGTTGTACTGCGTCTTGTCCCCCGTCAGGGTCACGGTCTGGCTGAAGTCGATCTCCTCGCATCGGATGCTCAGCGATATCTCGGTGTTCTGCAGGTTCTGGGCGGACGTTGATGGCGTGTCCCACTTCACCACGACCGACGACGTGGCCGTGTAGTCCATTCGGAAGTTCCTCAGGGGCTCGGGGAGCGTCGTGAACTTTGCCTCCGCGGGCTCGCTCTCCTCCTTCCTGCTCTTCCACATGGCCACGCTGGTCACGGTCACCACGTAGTCGGTGGCGGGCTGCAGCTTGCTGGCGGTGTACGACACTTTCTTATTGCCCACCGCGAAGTTGTCAACGGACTTGCTGTCCGCCAAGATTTCTATCTGAAAGCCCTTCAGACACGGCTGGTCCTCGGGCTTTAACCAACGAAATGTACACGAGCTCTGAGTCTCCTCAGAGGTGTGTAGTCCCACAACCGCCTCCGGCTTCGTCATCACTTCCTCCATAATGGTCTGCCGGGTGTCGACGTCGCCCGTCTTCGTGCCTAGCTCGACCTTGTAGCTATCCGCGGGATCCAGGCCGAGAACGGTGAAGCTAGTCAGCTTGTTGCTCAGGTTCTCGATGCGTCGCATCGTGGGGACCGCCAAGGGAGGGAGGTCGTGCGATGAAGGCGGTTCACTTAGCATAGACGTCAGCCGCAGGATGTTCACTTGGGAGGTATCCTTCGAGTCCTTGTGCAGCCCGCGCGAATCAACCTTCTCAATGCTCAGGGTGTACTTGGTGAAGCTCCCCTTGGGCGGATCCCAGAACAAGTCGATCTGATTCGTGCCAGCCTTCTCAAGAATGCCATTCTTGGGCCGCTCGGGGCCGTAAGGCACAAGAGTGGTCACTTTTTTCTCGCCCTTCATTCGGGACTTGCCGATGACAACCGCGATGGTGATCACGTACTCGGTCTTGCCGCCGAGGAGGTCGTAGAACCAGGTGCTATACTTTCGGTTCTCCGCCAGGTCGTCCGCCTTCAGTGTGACCGTGTTGTTGACCGTCTCCGCGGGAAAGATGGTCACCTCGTAGGACTCGAGCTCGATGGCTCTTGCCGATCTGGGCACCTTTACATGGCTCCCCTTGTCCCTTGTCCAGAGCTCGATGTCGGCGGGGAACCAGGTCACCTTCAGCTTGTCCTCCTCCAACTCCAAACAGTTGTCTTCGAGGTTGGGCTTGCACACCTTGTAAAAGTTCTCGTCCGAGTGGGTGAGGACGCGCAAGGTGGACTCGAGGCCACAGTTGTGAGCCAGCAGGTCGAATAGGAAGAGGAAGTCGTTGTTTCGGCTGTGACTGAATATTTCGGACGATTCCTCGTCTCTGGCGTTCTTTGTCTGCTCGATGTTTTTGAGTAGGCGGGTGACCGCCCTGTAGCGGCACGACCAGATCAGCACCCCGACCGACATTGAGCCGTGCAGCACCAGGAACACGGACTGCACGTACAGCATGATGATCATGAAGCGCTGCTTCTTCGCCTTGCAGATGAAGGCCACCTCGCCGTCGTTGTCGACGTAGCCGGACACGGGGCTGATGGGCAGCCTGCACTCCTGGCCTTCGTCGGCCTCCTCAGTGATGGCAAAATACAGGTTGGGCGGAACGTAGCTAAGCACGAAGAGGATCTCGATGATGTTCTTCGCAATGTAGACTTTCCTGATGAAGCTGCTGCGCTTCAACGAGATGCAAATTTCGTTTCTCTGCCGCTGCCTTGAGATGGCCTCGATGCTCGTCTTCGGGTCGGTCATGTCCTCTGCGGCGTCGGGGTCCTTCCCGAAGAGCGACTCCTCCACGATGTTCTTGTAGAAGCGCTCCACCTTCTGCGCTACCTTGGGCATCTTCAGCGAAGCTTTCTCCACCACGATCAGCAGCAGGGTTTGAATGAGCATTATGTAAGGCACGTATTCCATGAACACGCTGAACACTTGGCGGATGCACACGTCGCTGGTCTGCGCGTAGCTTACCAGGCTGGAGGTCCCAAAGCGCGTGTACGGACCAAGGTTCTCAGACGTCGCGTTCCTCACTCCCACGATTATGCAAACGAGGTCGCCGGAGCCGAGTGTCGTGAGGAGGCGGACGGAGAGGGAAATGGCACCGACGGTGACGAGGGCGTAGCTGATGTAGTCCTCGAATACATCGCATGTGTGCTTGAACACTTTTTGCCAGGCGGGATCTGCCAGCCAGGTCTTGGCGACTTCCTCCAGGCCCGCCATATTGTCTCATAGGTATCACGAGACCTTACCGATATCTATTATAGTAATACGTGCATAACAATGCGTGCTGTACGTACGCGTGCAAATATCTACGGTACGTACACGAACGTGAGTAATGGTGCTGCTGTCATGCACTCTCCGCTGCTCGTGTGTACCGCCTACCTACCTAGCACGGACTTTGGAGAAAGCCCCGACGGTGGCGCCGCTGTTATTATTCGGCCGGCCGGCACACTTCGTTCGTTCAGCTCTAAAAAGCCGCAAATCAATGTAGTCCTTATCCAACTGCTGCGAGAAAAGCTCAAAGACGCGTAGTATAGTACTGCGCGGTAAATGCTGCATGCATGGAGTATGGGTATTAGTTCCCAGGTACTGAATGAAGCATGAGCACGAATAAATTAAAGCTAAGAGGGTGTGTGGAAGGGGTTACAGCTTACAGCTATACGTAACGTAGCACGGTTGATCGCGGAATAAATATCTAAATACGTAGTGCGTACAGTATGATGACCAGAACATTCAAGTCTTATTGGACTCAGGTTTGCTTAATACCTGCATGGCTCTGGAGAAATGGAGATCGGGAAATGCGCAGTTTCTATATGGCTGGAATGTGGAATGGAATGCGGCGTCTCCTCGATCTTGACAAACATTGCTAGATTCTCCAAACGAATATTGGCACATTTCTCACGAAGCGATTTCGTTCCTGGAATCTAGAAGAAAATAGAAACGAACGGCGACCGGTCAAGTGTCGATCGAGCCCCAAGAGCCCAAACACGACGGCGCGGCGGCGGCCGACCAGATCGAGCATTCGAATGAATTAACGAAGCTTCCGTGAAGAGAAGCGTTTGTTGGCTGAGACCACACAGATCACATCATCGCTGACCAAACACCAGTCGGTGGTTTCGTCGGTGACGTGATGGTCAAACATCATCTGAATCTAGAATAGGGAGCCGGCGTCGCGCTGTCTGGCTCCTTCGACATATATGTACATTGCATTGGCACAGCTATTTCTTGGAATTTATCAAGCGTTTCCATAATATTCGTACAAAGTCTGAAATTGCCGACCTGCAGCTTGAAATCGTCCGTTAAATCTGACGCTCAGAATCTCGCACTTCCTATCCTCTCCACATTGCACCGCCGGTCACGGTTGGGACGAAAATTCCTCAGGGAACGAAAGTGACCTATGAGATCGACCGAGACCGATATGTCCCACCCATCACGTACCCGTATATCCGTCTAGCTTGATTAGACCTATACGCATCCATAATAATCCCACATTTCCGATGCATTTAGCGATAAGGCCTATCGTAAATTTATCTAAAATCATTTTTGGATAGCTTACCAATGAATTACAAGGATTTATTAACCTCTTTTAAGGCTTGTAAACACACAAGGAAGCCGAGCGCCGGTGCAACACCGCCCGTGCGGTCTATTTGTCAAAAGACACGGCCGAGAAACGAGAGAGAGCTAAAAGGGCAAACGGACGCGGACGGACGGCAAGCTTTCCTGGAATTTTGACACGCAACGATCCACGGGTGCTTAGCCCTCGAAA
>JAAUYK010026677.1_pt1 | contig 11101 bp, 6 predicted proteins | sample 7278021 | NCBI WGS metagenome assembly JAAUYK01 (sample SAMN14350223, study PRJNA611818) | marine sediment metagenome | isolation source: surface marine sediment (1.8m) | place: French Polynesia: Moorea | collected 2018-08
CCGGGCGTCGGCTCGAAGAGCACGCGATCCGCACGGGCTTCGAAGGAGGCGCGGATCCCGCGGTCGAAGGCCTGCTCGCTGCGGTTGACGACCAGGAGCAGCTCCGCGCCGCTCTCCGCGCACTGGCGTCTCACGCGCTCGAGACACGCCGCGAGTGCCGGCGAGTCCTGCAGCGCGGTCACCACGACGCTGACCGCTGCCTCTCCCACGTGCTCGTCCACCCCGCGTGCGCGTGCCACCCGTCCCGCCGCCGCCAGACGGCGCCGCGCGGGAGTATGTCGACGGCGCGTCGAGAAGTCACGGGCGGCGCTCTGGGGGCGACGCGCCCTCCTCCGGTATCGTGAGGGCTCCCGCAACGGCGCTCGAGAGGACCCCGTGGGCAGCATTCACCTCAGCGGTGTCGTGGTCTGCCAGGACAACGAATCGACGATCGGGCCGGTGCTCGACTGCCTGCTGCCCCTGTGCGACGAGATCGTGGTCGTCGACGGGGGAAGCACGGACCGGACCCTCGACATCGCGTGCGCGCGGGACAAGGTCCGCCTCTACGAACGGCCCTTCGACACCCATCGTACCCAGAAGAACTTCGCCTTCGACCAGGCGCTGGGCGACTGGATCCTGGTTCTCGACTCCGACGAGCTCCTGGGCGGCCGCGGTCGGGAACGCTTGCGGCTCCTGACCCGCGTCCCGGGGATGTGCTGGTACTCGCTGCCGCGCTACTGGCTCGTCGACCAGAGTGGAGAGCGCAAGTACCTGGCGGGCAAGCCGTACTACCGCGACCGCCAGCTCCGGCTGTTCCGCAACGAGCCCGGCTTCCGCTACGACGAATCCCGCCACCCCATCCACCACGTATTCCGGAAGCGGCGCGGTGCGGGACGCGCCCTGCGCCAGCCGCACATCTACCACTATGCGTTCGTGCTCCACGGCCGCGCCGAGCGGGAGCGCAAGCTCGAGCGCTACCTCGCCATCGATCCCGCTTCCGAGCGGCTCCACCGCATGCACCTGTGGGAGGAATCGGGCGTGCCCCTCGAAGCCCTTCCCGACCCGGAGCCGGGCTCGCTGGGCTGAGCGGTCCCGCGGGGACGCGCGGGGACGAGGTGCCCGAGCGGCCGGCCGCGGAGGGCCGCCACTCGCCGCCGGGGCGCGCGACGTCCCGAACGCGAGCTACGCTGACGCCGCCGTCCGGACGTTGCTCCTATCCGACGCCCCGCGCGCCTGCGCTGTACGGGACCCGCCCCCACTCGGAGACCGCTGCTTGCCGAAGGCGACCCACGCTGCGCCCCTTCTCTCGAGCACGCCCCGTCGCCCCGCACTCCTGCGGCTGCTGGCCTACGTCGAGCCCTACGTCCCGCTGATCCTGCTCAGCATCCTGCTGACGTTCGTCGTGAGTGCCGGCCACTACGGTCGCGCCTACCTGATGAAGCCCGTGCTCGACGACATCGTGCTGCCGGCCACCTCCTTGAACCGCCCGGCGGACACGAGCTCCTGGCTGCCGAGCCTGCCGATTCCCGGGCTCCCCGCGCGGCTGCCGGAGGACGACTCCGTCGCCGGGGAGGCGCCGCCAGGATCCGGCCTCGACGAGGCGGCCCGGGCGCGGCTCGAGACCCACATCCGGGCGCGCTTCGTCCAGGTCGTGCTGCTGGCGATCGCGATCATCGTGGGCGTGCCCCTCGCCACGCTGGCCCGCGAATACCTGGTGGCGTACGTCATGGGCCGCATCAACCTCGATCTCACGGTCGAGCTGTGTCGCAAGCTCCTGATCCTGCCGCTGCGCTTCCACCGCGACCGCCGGCGGGGAGACGTACTGACCCGGCTGATGGGCGACGTCGGTGCCGCCCAGGCCTGCCTCTCGCTGCTGTTCGGGGACTTCATCCAGGCCGCGGTGATGATCCTGGTGGGCGGGTTCGCGCTGCTCTTCGTGTCCTGGAAGCTCTCCCTGGGGATGGTGGTGATCGGCCCGCTCATCTTCGCCGTGATGTCCGTATTCGGCCGACGCATCCGGAACAGCGCGCGACGACGGCAGGAGAAGATGGGCGACGTCAATCAGCGCCTGGTCGAGATCCTCGTCGGCATCAAGGTCATCAAGGCCTTCCGCGCCGAGGAGGTGGAGGCGGAGGGCTTCCGGCGGGAGTCCCGAAAGCTCTTCCGGCGCGGCATGAAGGTGGTGACGAACCGCGTGCTGGCCCGCAGCCTGGTGGACATGCTCAACAACACGGCGGGTGTGGCGATCTTGATCGTGGGCGTCCTCCTGGTGCTCGGCGGTCACTGGGGGCTCACGGCCGGCGACCTGGCGGCCTTCGCGTTCGTGACCGTGACCATCTACCGACCCGTCAAGGCGGTGGCCCGCGGCTGGGTGCGGCTGATGGATGCCCAGCCCTCGGCCGAGCGCTTCTTCGAGCTGCTGGACAGCCCGGTCGAGATCGACGATGCCCCGGACGCGGTGCGCATCGGGCGCCTCGCTCACGGCGTGCGGCTCGCCGACGTCTGCTTCTCCTACGGGCGCGAGCCGGTGCTGCGGAACCTGCATCTGGAGGTGAACCGGGGGGACGTCGTGGCGATCGTCGGTCGCACCGGAGCCGGCAAGACGACCCTCATCGATCTGCTGCTGCGCTTCTACGACCCGACCTCCGGCGTGATCGAGATCGACGGCGTCGACCTGCGGCGCGTCGAACGCGATTCGCTGCTCGATCAGATCGCCGTCGTCAACCAGGAGCCCTTCCTCTTCGATGGTTCGATCGCGGAGAACATCCGCTACGGAAGGCCCGGGGCGAGCGACGAGGAGGTTCTCGCCGCAGCGCGCGCCGCCCACGTGGACGAGTTCGCCGGCTCGCTTCCCGAGGGCTATGCGACCGAGGTCGGTGCCGAAGGCGCCCGTCTGTCGGGTGGCCAGCGCCAGCGCATCACGATCGCGCGGGCGCTGCTCAAGGATCCGGCGATCCTGATCTTCGACGAGGCCACCAGCTCCCTGGACGCCAAGAGCGAGCGCTACGTCCAGGAGGCCATCGAGGCGCTCCTGGGCGGGCGCACCGTCTTCATCATCGCGCATCGCCTCTCCACGATTCGCCGCGCCGACAAGATCGTGGTTCTCGAAGGCGGCGCGATCTCCGAGATCGGCACCCATCAGGAGCTGTTCGAGGCGGGCGGCCTGTACCGGGAGCTGGTGGAGCTGCAGACGACTCCCAGCAGGCGTCCGTCGCAGGCCCCTCTCAATTGAGTCGATCGAGCGCGGCCCGGTAGAGCGCGTCCACCGCGTCAGCGAGCCGCTCGCGGGAGAACGCGCTCTGGGCGCGACGTCGCGCCGCCGCGCCAAGGCGCCCTCGCAGCGCCGGATCGGCCAGCAGCCTCCCCCAGGCGGCTGCCAGCGCATCCGGCTCCTCGGCCGCCACGACACCCGTCTCGCCGTCGAGGACGATCTCCGGCAAGGCTCCGCGCCCGGTCGTGACGGCGGGAAGGCCGCAGGCCGCCGCCTCCAGCAGGGCGCGACAGCCGCCGTCGGAGCCCGGCACGAGCAGCGTGAAGACGTCCAGGGCGCGCAGCGTGTCTACGTAGTCGTCGCTTCGATAGCCCGCGAACACGACCCGGTCCGAGAGGCCGAGCCGTTCCGCCGGTCCGTGGGCGGTCTCGCGGATGTGGGTGCCGCGCCCGATCACGACCAGTCGCGCCCGGTCGTCGGCCTTCGCGAGACGCGCCATCGCTTCGAGCAGCAGATCGAAGCGGCGGTGTCTCTGGGCCCGCGCCACGATCCCCACCACGCGGTGCTCGGCCTCGAGCGAGAGGGAGGCGCGAATCCGTGCATCCGGTGGAGCCGGTCGGAACCGCTCCAGGTCGACGGCCCCGAAGGCGTAGGCGATCGGGCGTCCGCCGCGAAGGCGGACGTTGGCGCGCAGCGCGCGCTGCGAGACGCAGAGCATGCCGTCGGTACCGGGTCCGAACAGCCAGCGGTTCCACGGGGCGGGCGGAATGGCCCCGCTTCCCTTGTAGGATCGCACCAGCTGCGTCGCTCCGCTGCGACGCCGCGTCGACGCCGCGCGCAGGGCCAGCAGGTGGTCTCGCGTGTGCCAGGTGTGGATTACGCGGAAGTCGCAGCGCTCGATCAAGTCCGCCAGGAAACGGGCCTCCGCAGCGTCCCGGCCCCACCGGAGGCCGCGGCCGCGGGAGAGCTCGTGCACCGGGTCGGCCCCCACGGCGCGCGCCCGCTCCAGAACCGACGCGCCGACGCCGGGGGGAGGAGCTGGACAGGCGAGAGCGACCTCGTGGCCTCGCGCGCGTTGCCCCAGCAGAAGCTCGAGCATCGGCGCCGCCGGTCCCGTCCACTTCCAGTCGCTGGTGAGGTGCAGGATCCTCACGGCCTTGCGGACCTTCCGACGCGCCGGCGCTCCCACAGCATGGCGTACTTGAGGAAGACGTGGAACGCGCTGGCGACGGCGATGACGAGGCCGGCGACGCCGTCGCGGTAGCCGCGTTTCAACAGGTACGCGCGCAGGAAGCGCGCCGGAGGCCGGAGCACCAGGTCCGAGAGCCGCGTCGTGCGACCGGCGGCGTGCAGCGCCTCCGCCTCGATGCGACTGAACTCGCGGATGCGCCCCACCTGATCGGCCAGGTCCGCGTAGCTGCGGTGCTCCAGGTCCCCGGACAAGCGCCGCACCGGACCCTCGACCCGCACGCGCCCGTGGGGGTTGGTGCCGGCCCAGCGCCCACAGCCGGCCCGGAACAGCCGCAGCTGCCAGTCGGGGTAGAAGTCGCCGTGACGGATCCAGCGGCCCAGATGCCAGGTCACGCGGTTGAGCTCGAACCCGTCGCATCCCTCTCCGTCACGATCCAGCGCCGCGCGGATGCGCCGGGCGAGCTCAGGCGAGAGGGCTTCGTCGGCGTCGAGCGCCAGGACCCAGGCTGCCTCGACCAGCTCGAGGGCCGCGTTCTTCTGCTCGAGATTGCCATCGTAGCGGCGCCGCACCACCCGGGCGCCCAGCTCGCGGGCGATGCGCTCGGTGCCGTCGCGGCTGCGGGCGTCGACCACGACGACGCACTCGTCCACCCAGGCGACGGACTCGAGACAGCGCCGGATCCGGTCCTCCTCGTCGCGGGCGATGACGCACGCGCACAGGGACGGGGTCACTGCCGGACGCGTTCCACGGACAGCACGCCCTTGATGCGGCCGATCTCCTTCATCACCTGGTTGAGCGTCCCGACGTCGTTCACGTAGACGTCGAAGGTCTGCTCGGCCTTCTGGTCCCGGCTCGTCGTCACGCGCGCCCCGCCGATGTTGACTCCGCGCGAGGAGATGGTCTTCGTCACCTTCGCCAGCAGCCCCGGCTGGTCGACCGAGCGGACGCGCATCTTGATGCGCCGGGTCACGTCCGTCTCCGGCTTCCACTCCACGTCGATGCGGCGGGCCGGGTCGAGCTCGAAGGTCCGGGGACAATCGCGCATGTGCACCGTCACACCGCGTCCCCGGGTCACGAAGCCGATCACGTCGTCGCCGGGAAGCGGATCGCAGCAGTGCGGAAAGCGGACCAGGACGTCCGATTGCCCGCTGACGCGGATTCCCAGCGAGGCATCGTGTTGGCGCCCGAACAGCCGGGGGCGACGGCGCGGCGGCCTCGGCGGCGGCTCCTCGCCCCGCAGAGCCCGCACGATGTCTGCGGAGTGGATGCGCCCGTAGCCGATGGAGGCCAGCAGATCCTGGATCGACCCGCGCCCGTGCTTGCGGGCGATCGCCTGCAGCTCTTCGCTGTCCACCAGACGCGGGAGCGAGAGCCCCGCCTTGCGCATCTCCCGGTCGAGCAGCTCCCGGCCGAGCTCGCGACTCCGCGCCTTCTCCTCCGCGCGGATCGCACTGCGGATTCGGCTCCGCGCCTTTCCCGTGACGACGTACTCGAGCCAGTCCTTGCGCGGCGTTCGGGCAGCGCTCGTGATCACCTCGACGGTGTCGCCATCGACGAGCGCGTGCCGCAGCGGCACGATCTTCCCGTTGATCTTCGCCCCCGCACAGCGGTCCCCGACCTCGCTGTGGATCGCGTAGGCGAAGTCCACGGGCGTGGCGCCCCGGGGCAGGTTCATGACGTCGCCCCTAGGGGTGAAGACGAACACCTCGTCGGGGAAGAGGTCGACCTTCACCGTCTCGATGAATTCGTTCGGATCGGTGAGGTCGCGGTGACGTTCCAGGAGCTGACGCAGCCAGGCGAACTTGCCGTCGTCCGGATCGTTGGCGTCGACCCGGCCGGCCTTGTACTTCCAGTGGGCGGCGATGCCCAGCTCCGCGTCCCGGTGCATCTCACGCGTGCGGATCTGTACCTCCATGCGCTCGCCGTAGGGACCGATCACGGTGGTGTGGAGCGACTGGTAGCCGTTCGGCTTCGGCAGGGCGACGTAGTCCTTGAAGCGGCCCGGAACGGGACGCCAGATCGAGTGCACGATGCCCAGCGCCCCGTAGACCTGCGAGTGCGGACCGTCCAGGATGACGCGGAAGGCGATGACGTCGTAGAGCTCGTCGAGGCTGACGCCGTCGCGCTCCATCTTGGCGTGGATGCTCGCCAGGTCCTTGAGGCGGCCGGTCACATCCGCCTGCAGGCCGGCATCCAGCAGACGGCTCGACAGGATCCCGATCACCTCCTCGATGTAGCGCTCCCGCGCTCGGCGCTTGGAGCGCAGGCGCTTCTCGAGATCCGCCACCACCTCCGGCTTGAGCGCGCGAAAGGAGAGGTCCTCGAGCTCCTGCCGCATCCAGTTGATGCCCAGGCGATGGGCGAGCGGGGCGTAGATGTCCAGGGTCTCCTGGGCGATGCGGCGCCTCGAGTCCTCGGCCATGAAGCGCAGCGTGCGCATGTTGTGCAGCCGGTCGGCCAGCTTGATGAGCAGGATCCGGATGTCCTTGGACATCGCCAGCAGCATCTTGCGGAAGTTCTCCGCCTGCCGCTCGCGCGCCGAGGTGAACTCGATCCGCGAGATCTTCGTGAGGCCTTCGACGAGGAAGACCACCGCGTCCCCGAACAGGCGCCGCAGCTCGTCACCGCTCGCGAGCGTGTCCTCGATGGTGTCGTGGAGCAGGCCCGCGGCGACGGTGACGTCGTCCATGCGCAGGTCGACCAGGATGCCCGCCACCTCGAGGGGATGGACGAGGTAGGGCTCTCCCGACAGGCGCTCCTGGCCCTCGTGGACCTTGGCGGAGAACACGTAGGCGCGCTGCAGCAGGGTGAGATCGCACGAGGGGTTGTACTCGAGTACCCGATCGGCGATGTCGTTGAAGCGCTGCAAGCCGCCTGGTTCCCTATTTCCTTATTCAGATCAGTCCTTTACGAGCATACTGGAGGCGGCCGACGACGCCAAGCGAGCACCCGCGGGGCGCTGCCCTGCGTCGACCCGTACGGCTCCCAATGCGGCTGGGCCGGGGCGTCCGTCGGCCGCCCCCCGCCCGCTCGGTGTCCCGCTACGAGGATCTCTTGTTGCTTCACCCGTGGCGCGATGTCGGGACGGGAAGGGGTCTCACTCCTCCGGGCTCCGGCTAGGGGAGTGCTCCGCCGTCCGCCTCGCCTTGCGATGGGCGCGGCGACGAACACCTCCGCTCTCTTGGTCGACCCGCCTCCGCAGTGCGTCCCGAGACCCCTTCCCGCCCCGACTGGGACACCGCATCGCTTCGCCGGCGCGGCACGCGGGTCGGCGTGGGTCCGGCCGGGGCGTGGTCGGACGCCGGGGTACGGCTAGTCGGGTCGTTCGGGGCGTTTCCAGGGAGACGCGCGCTCTCTCCGTCTCGGCCCCCGGCGCCAGCGGGGCACGTCCCGCCGTTGGACACCGGGGCCACGCCCCGTCCGTCCGCGTGCGTCGGCTGGGGCGCGATGCGCCTCATCGTGTGACGACCGTTTTCGTGGGCGCGGGTGGGGGGCTGCCGACCGACGACTGGGAGGCGGCCCGGATGCGAGGAGCGGGGGGTGCTTCGGAGCGGACCCTCGGTGAGACCGCCCCCGCGGATCCCCGAATAGCCGGACGTCGGAGGAGGGAGGTTGCCCCCCGCCCGCGCCCGCTCGGTGCGCGAGCCGCCGGGAGAGGGCGCGCATCACGCGTGACAGCTCGTCGGGACGCGCGCGCTCGCTGCAGGCGCTCTAGGACGCCGAGCCGACGGCGGCGACCGGAGCCTCGTGGCCGGGGTGCTGGAGGCGGTGGAGACGCGCGTAGACGCCTCCGAGGGCCAGCAGCTCGTCGTGCCGGCCCGACTCCAGCAGCTGCCCGCGGTGCAGCACGTGGATGCGATCGACGTCCTGGATGGTGGACAGGCGGTGTGCGATCACGATGGCGGTCTTGCCCTCCATCAGAACGTGGATGCCGCGCTCGATCAGGAGCTCGGTCTCGGCGTCGATGGAGCTCGTCGCCTCGTCGAGCACCAGGATCCCGGCCCCGTGAGCCAGGGCGCGGGCGAACGAGAGCAGCTGCCGCTGACCCGCCGAGAAGTTCGAGCCCCGCTCGCGCACGATCGTGTCGTAGCCTTCGGGCAGGCGTTCCACGAAGCGATGGGCCTGCACGGAGCGGGCTACGCGCTCCACGAGCGCCCGGCTCACGCCGGGCCGCTCGAGGGCGATATTGTCGGCGATCGTCCCGCTGAACAGGAACACGTCCTGGAGCACCATCGCCACGCGGCGGCGCAGCTCGGCCTGACTCATGTCGCGCAGCTCGACCCCGTCGATCCGGATGCGGCCCCGCGTGGGCTCGTACAGGCGCGTCAGCAGCTTGATGACCGTCGTCTTGCCGGCGCCGGTGGCGCCCACCAGGGCGATCCGCTCGCCGGGCGCCACGCGGAAGGACACGTCCCGCAGCACCCAGTCCCCTTCGCCGTACCGGAACCAGACGTTCTCGAACTCGACCGTGCCGGGACGCGAGGCGGGTCGCTCGCCCCGGTCCGCAGCGGCCTCGCCACCACGCGCCGCCGCGGCGCGTGCCGGCGGGTCCGAGACGGCGGGCTCGGTATCGAGGAGCTGGAAGATCCGCTCGCAGCTCGCCATGGAGGACTGCATCACCGAGTACTTCGCGGACAGGTCGCGGAGCGGCATGAAGAAGCGCCGCATCCAGTCGATGAAGACGTAGAGGGTACCGGCCGCGGCGACACCGGCTCCCTGCCAGATCACGATGGCAATCGTGATGTAGGACGCGAACTCCACCACTGCGAAGAGCGCGGAGTCGTAGCGGATCGACTGGAGCCAGGCGTCGCGGTGGTCCGCATTCATGTCGTCGAATTCGCGGTAGTTGCGATCCTCCCGCGTGAACAGCTGCACCACCGCCATGCCCGTCACGTTCTCCTGGAGGTAGGCGTTGATGCGCGCGATGCGGACGCGCACCGCGCGGAAGGCCTCCCTGACCTTGAAGCGGAACACGATGGCGGCGACGGCCAGGACGGGAACCACGAGGAAGGTGAACAGTGCGAGCCGCGCATCGACGAGGAAGAGCGCCACCGCGAAACCGACCATCTTGAACACGTCGGTGACGAGCGCGACGATGCCGGCCGAGAACATCTCCGCGACGTTCTCCACGTCGTTCGTCGCACGGGTCACCAGCCGCCCGACGGGATAGGCGTCGAAAAACCCGAGGTGAAGCGACTGGATGTGGTCGAATACGTCGCTGCGCAGGTCCCGCATGGCGGCCTGACCGGTACGCGCCATCACGAGCTGGTTCGCGAACTGGACCGCAGAGCCGCAGGCCATCACCAGCAGGTAGAGGATCGCGAGCCACGGCAGCGGGGCGATCCCGAACGGCGCCTCGAAGACTCGCAGCATGCCCTCGCCGCCGGCGGCGGGCGTTCCCGTCGCCGCCGGAACGATCAGCTGGTCGAGACCGGTCTTGATGATCCAGGCCGGAGCCAGCTCCAGCAGGAAGAGCGGCGCAACCAGCAGGAGCGTCAGGAAGACCTGCCGGCGGTACGGAGCCACGTAGCGCCACAGGCGGATCATCAGGTGGGTGTCGTAGGCCCTGCCGAGAGCCTCCTCTTCGAACATGGCCTCGCGCGTGCTCGAGCGCGCCGGCTCCGTCGCAGCGCCACCGGCACTCATGCCCGCGCCCGCGCCGGCGCCGGCTCGAGCTCGCTCTCCAGGCGCTCCTCGAGTGCCTGCTCGCGGGCGAGCCGCGAGTAGAGTCCTCCGGCGGCGAGCAGCTCCGCGTGGCGGCCCTGCTCCACGATGCGACCCTCGTCGAGGACCACGATCCGGTCCGCCCGCCGGACGGCGCTCACCCGAGAGGAGACCACCACCACCGTGCGCCCCGCGAACACCTCGGACAGCTCGCGCTGGATGGCGGCTTCCGTCTCGGCATCCACGGCCGAGAGGGTGTCGTCGAGGACCAGGATCCGGGGATCGAGCAGCAGCGCCCGGGCGAGCGCCGCGCGCTGCCGCTGTCCGCCGGAGAGCATCACGCCGCGCTCGCCCACCAGGGTGTCGTATCCGTCGGGCAGATCGGCCACGTCCTTCGAGAGCTGCGCGCGCTGCGCGGCCCGCTCGACTGCGTCGCGTCCGGCGTCGGGCGATCCGAAGGCGATGTTCTCCGCCAGGGTCATCGAGAAGAGGAAGGACTCCTGGGGAACGACGGCGACGCTCTGCCGCAGCACCTGCAGGGGGATGCGATTCACGTCGATGCCGTCGATGAAGACGTGGCCGTCGTCGACCTCGAAGAGCCTCGGGATCAGCGACGCGAGCGTGCTCTTCCCCGCCCCGACCGAGCCGACGACGCCCAGCGTCGTTCCGGCGGGGATGCGCAGGTCCACCCCGCGCAGCGCCGGCTCTCGCTCCTCGGTCCCGCGGTAGCGGAAGGTCAGGTCCCGGAACTCGATCTCGCCCCGCAGCTCGGAGACGGGCTCCGCGTCCGGGCGATCCCGGATTTCCGGCTCGACGCTCAGCAGCTCGTCGAGGCGCTGCATCGAAGCCGCCCCGCGCTGCACGAGCGCAACGACCCAACCCATGATGAAGGTCGGGAAGGTGAGCTCGTAGACGTACATCGCGAAGGTGAAGAACTGCGCGACCTGCATCTCTCCGGAGACGATGTCGCCGCCGCCCACCAGGAGGATGATGCCCATGGCGAGCGCGGGGAGCATCGCGACGACGGCGGGCATCGCCGCATTCGCGCGTACCAG
>JAAUYK010042485.1_pt1 | contig 11101 bp, 17 predicted proteins | sample 7278021 | NCBI WGS metagenome assembly JAAUYK01 (sample SAMN14350223, study PRJNA611818) | marine sediment metagenome | isolation source: surface marine sediment (1.8m) | place: French Polynesia: Moorea | collected 2018-08
CCATGAAGAGGATTCTGGGGAAGGCGATTTATGTACGAAATTCTTCACCTCTTCGACGATGCCAGTAGGACCTCCTCCGACATTTTCGGTAATCTGAACCAGCGACCACTTCTTTTCGAAAGCTGCCGATTCACGCATACTATCATCATAGACCCTCTCTTTCTCCGCGCTTCCCTTAATCTTTCGGCAAGTGTTGAACTTCAATCGGCTAAAATATTCGAATTCAGGAACAGCGAATAGGATGAGAATTGGCTCTGAGTACCCTTGATTAAAGCCGACCAACTCCAGGCTGTGGTAGTAGAGCTTCGGCTCGGAGCGTGTGTCTCCGACGGTGGACCCCGAGTGTGAGATCCAAACCCGAACATCTTCCAGATCCTGTACATATGTTACATTACTTTTAGGGGAACGCATCGATGAACAACTCCGATTGCCGTTCTTGGTCTCCGCTCCAGTGCAGGGAGACATTCACGTCGTCCGAGTAGAACTTCATAGCCAGAATGTCCGACAGGTTGATGCCGAACTTGGCTCCTCCAACGTGTTGACCCTTCTTGTCAAATATTCTGCAACGAATAAAGGTGCACATTACGGTACGTATCAGACAAGAAAGTGGCAATCAAAATACCTGTAGTATTTGCTGTTATAGACGACGACCTTCTGGTCGTCCGTGTTCCCGTCTGGCGCGGGCGCCGTAAAACAAACGTTGACGATCTTGTCTCCTGTGTCCATCGGCTTCTCGACGCAGATCCAGTGTCCGAGCATGACGTCGAGGACGATGAGCTGGTTGGAGCTGGTAAACGCGGCGACAAAGCGGTTGTCCTCGCTGATTGCCATGTCCAGCATGATGCCCTGCGGCTGGGGGTCGATGTCGCGACAGATCTCGCTCGTGGACAGGTCCCAAGATATGAACCTGGAAAAATCAAAACTTACGTAGATGCCTAAGAAGAGATTCTTGTACGTGCCTCGTCGACGTCGAGATGACGTATCTGTGGTCGCTTGTGAGCGAGCACCCGAATACGGCGAAGCTGTGCCCCTCGAGCGTGTACTTGAGCGGCCCGCCGGGAGACTCGAGGCAGTGCTTCAGCGGCACGAGGCAGTTGTGATGGAAGCCGAGGTCGTCGCACTGCCGAAGGAGGTGGCCGATCCAGGGGTGGACGTTTCGCTCCGGCAGGAGTCTGGACAGCAGGTGGGAGGACAGCATGTCGGGGAACTTGTCGAGCACGATGCGGCTGAGGCGGAGGGCGCCCAGAACCAAAAACACCTAGGGAAGTCAACTCTTGCATCTTTAATTTTTGCGGCTTTGTCATCGAAATTACTTTAGCCCAGAGTTTGGCAAAGTGCATTGAATTAAGTATAATCCGGTCTAGGGTCAAGGGGTCGTCATGCGACTATATAGCTTAATCCAGGATATTTTCTGTGTATCCACATAAAGACGTATCTGCCGCAAAATGAATTATTGTCTGTACGTCAACATTGCAACACTTATCGTCCTAAGCCTTGCTAAAGCCCTATGCCGGGGGCATAAAAAGGCTGGAAGTCATTTGTCTGCCGTCACTTCAATAGCTTTTACTTGCTGATACAAGGACCAGACTTCACTCGCTCGCTCAAGATGCCTCCCGCGTCCAACATCAAGCTGATCTACCTGGACATGCAGGGCAGGGCCGAGTTTACCCGGATCCTCCTCGCCCAGGCCGGCATCCCCTACGAGGACAAGAGGCTCTCCAAGGAAGAGTGGGAGAAGATGAAGCCCGGTGAGAGATGGACATTTTCACCTTTTATACCTTCAAAACTTTATTCTGATTCCTAACTAGGTGTTGCGTTTCACCAGCTCCCTGTGATGGAGTACGACGGCAAGACCATCATCCAGTCGATGAGCATGGCTCGCCTGATCGCTAAGGACGGCGGCCTCGCGGGCAAGAACAACGTGGAGGCGGCCATGGCCGACATGTACGTCGACTGTATCGCTGACTTTATCAACAAGAGTGAGTGCTGCTATAGTGCTAAAGTTGAGCATTATTTGGACTTCAAGCAAAACTCGTACTTTTCAGTGGCCCTGCCCATCATGTTCGAGAAGGACGAGGGAAAGAAGAAGGAGCTGAGCGAGAAGATGAAGAACGAGGACTTCCCTGCCTTCCTGAAAAACTTCACCAAGGCATTGAAGGACAACGGAGGCAAGTTCCTCGTCGGAGGCGAGCTCACCTACGCCGACATCGGCCTTGCTACCGTGCTCTTCGGAGTTGCAAATAGGTTCGGCGAAGGCTGGAAGAAGACGGCGCCCGAGCTGGCGGCCCACATGGACTCGGTCTACTCCCTACCCAAGATCAAGAAGTGGATCGAAGTCAGGCCCAAGAACGACAAGTAAAGTTGGGGTGACAATAAAACAAGAAATAATTCGCTCAAGTAATTACGCTTGCGATCAAGAAATTAGGCGCGGACACGTGTAGTAAAACGATCTCGAACTATCGGAAGCAACGTCGAACGTTCGAACATGCGATCGCTTATCAGCACCGCTCCCAGCCTGGGGCATTATAATGTTGCGTCAACTCGTACACCGTGAACCTCTCTCGTATAACTCGTGAGGGGCTCGACTTACTCTACAAATACCTGGGGTAGCTGAGCGCTGCCTTTTAGCATCAATCGTCTGTTGACCCGGCACATACACAACAGGTGGACTGAAACTGCTTCAATATGGCTCCCAAGGTGAAGCTGGTCTACTTCAAGACGGAGGGCAGGGCTGAGGTCATCCGAATCATCCTTTCCCAAGCAGGCGTGGATTTCGAGGACAAGCGACTCTCCAAGGAGGAATGGGAGGCCATGAAGCCAAGTGAGTGGTCGACATAGATTTTTATAGGGCAGGCATCACGTCACAGTGACTTGCCTTTCAGCCTTTCCCGTCCCGATGCTTCCCGCCCTCGAGTATGACGGCAAGACGATCTTCCAGTCCATGTCCATCGCCCGCTTCGTGGCGAGGGAGCACGGGTTGGCTGGGAAGACCAGCTTTGAGAGCGCCCAGGTCGACATGTACGTCGACTGCGTCACCGATCTCATTAACAGTAAGTTGATTTGATAGTCCATGTATCGCCGAACTACGACCCCTAACACAATTTGCGTTTGTAGAGTCTCTCCCCGCCTTCTTCGAGAAGGATGAGGCAAAGAAGAAGGAGCTCATGCAGACGCTGACGACGGAGGTGGTTCCGCCGTTCGTGAAGCACATGGCCGTCGCCCTAAAGTCGAACGGCGGCCAGTGGCTGGTCGGGTCCGACCTCACCTGGGCGGACATCAACCTCGCGTGGATGCTTCACAACATGAGCAACAAGTTCTCCGCCGATTGGGAGAAGGCCGCCCCGGAGCTGGCCGCCTACAGCAAGAAGGTGCTCGCGCAGCCAAAGATCAAGCATTACCTGGAGACCAGGCCAAAGGCAGAGGAGAGGTCCTAAATAAATTCGCAATAAAACACGCGTTGTGCATTCCTAAGGAGCGATAACTCAGATGAGAACTTGATTTCGCCTTCTCGCTTCGTTGCGTTGCGTGCGTCTCCGAAAAATCGGCGACCAATGAATGGCTTCCGTACGTACACTGTGGCCACCCACGTCCGTATTCTTTACTCGACGCGATTCTCATTCTTGCAAAGAGTGACGGTGTACAATGTGTTGATATTTTTTCGAGTGACGGCTAGCTAGGCGGAATTGATCGCAGTCGCTTCGGACACGCCCAGTCGATAGGACGAAACCAATCCAAACTCCCACTAGCATGTCTCCCAAGTTCAAGCTTACTTACTTCAACCTTGAGGGGAGGGCTGAGATCACGAGGCTGATCCTCGCCCAGGGCGGAGTCAAGTATGAGGACTATGAGGACAAGAGGATCGAAAAGGAGGAGTGGCTCAAGCTGAAACCTAGTAAAATATCTACTACTGTACGCACTATGACCAACAAAATAACAAATCCACTTTTTAGCCCTTCCTTTGCAAATGCTCCCCTTCCTGGAGTACGATGGCAAGATGCTCTTCCAGTCCATGACTATCGCCCGATTTGTCGCCAGGGAGGTGGGTCTGGCCGGAAAGAACAACTGGGAGTCCGCCCTTTGCGACATGCACGCAGACACGGCCACCGACGTTATCGGAAGTAGGAGCTTTAAAATATGTCTATGCAGCCCTATAGCACATTAAATTTACTCTAGCCCTGGTCCCGATTCTGTTGGAGAAGGACGAGGACAAGAAGAAGGATCTGATTGAGAAGGCGGCCGCCGGCCCGCTGCCCAAGTTTCTCAAGACGATGGAGTGCGCCCTGGAGAAGAATGGTAGCGGGTGGCTGGTGGGCAACGACGTCACTTGGGCCGACCTGAACCTCGCCTGCATGATCACCTTCATCAGCGGCATCGCCGGAGAGGACCAGCTAAACAAGATGTCGCCGAAGATGGCCAAGTTCCTTCAGAAGGTCATGGATCTTCCTAGAATCAAGGAGCATCTGGCCAAGAAGCCTGTTTCCACCTACGTGCCGGGACAGTAGCTCGATTGAAAAAAAGTTCTTCGACCTGGAAAGATCGCGAAACACGAAAAGCGCTGAATCTGGCAAAGAATCGAATGATGCAATTAAATATTCCACTATTCCGCCGGCTGTTTCTCGTGGCTTCTCGCTCGTGAAATGTGGTTTTAAAGATAGCGATAACGATGAGCACGAGGGTTAATTAGCAAAAGATAGCGATATTCTATGTACACGGTGAGCAAATAAATTCCGAATTCAGTCGGCTTTTGCCACTAGTGCAGACTGAGCAGAACGTCAGTAAACCTGCGCGATACACCATGGCACCAAAAATCACTCTAACGTACTTCGACATGGAGGGTAGGGCTGAGTTGATTCGCCTTATCCTCGTCCATGCTGGGGTGGAATTTGAAGACAAGCGAATCAATAGAGAAGAGTGGATGAAAATTAAGCCGAGTAAGTAGAATATAAGATTATGCGTATGAAAAAGAAACCATAAACTGTTTAACATATGTTAGACGTGCCGCTGCCTACACCTGGCCTCCCTCTACTGGAATACGACGGCACCTTCCTCGGCCAGTCCATGTCTATCGCCCGCTTTGTGGCCAAGGAGTACGGACTGGACGGAAAGAAGGGCCTGGAGGGGGCCAAGGTCGATATGATGGTCGAATGCTGCAACGACTTTCTTGCCAGCTGTGAGTCGTGGGTTGTAAGCTAATGTAGATCACGACTTTACTACCGTATCCCAACAGACATTGTTCCCGCCATGATGGAAAAGAACGACGCGCTTAAGAAGGAGAAACGCGAGAGGGTGATCAAGGAGGGCATCCCCAACCTGGCCCGCGTCATGGACAAGGAACTGAAGTCGAGCGGCAACGGGTGGCTGGTTGGCGACAGCGCCACCTACGCCGACTTCCACCTGGCAAGCATCCTCAAGAGGGTGTCGGCCCAGCTCGGAGACAGCAGCTGGAAGGCGGAGTTCCCCGATGTGAGCAAGTTCGTCGACAGGGTCTACTCCCTGCCCAACATCAAGGCCTGGTGCGAGAAGAGAGCCGCCGGCAAATAAACCTACCTGTCGCTTGTCCTCTGCGACGTCGACGAACTGTAGCGCGCGTTCAAAATCCGCGAGGACGGCGGCGATCGGTCCCGACGATATCTTGGCGTGCAACCACGCGTAGTTGAAGAGCACGGCCCTGAATAGCTCCTCCGTCCTGCCGGCCCAGACCAGGTGGTAGGGCAGCTCGGAGAAACGGCGGAGGTTGTAGCGCACAGTCGACCCGCTCGTGAATACGTTCGGCTGCGGTGGCACCTTGCGGTCGGCGCGACCCTCCCGTTCGGATAACTTGAGGCGCTGACGCTGCAGAACAGAGTACCTGGAAGGAGTCGCTTTAGACCATGCAGTCAGGCGGCTAGACAATAAATAAATTTAGTTTCCTTACGGAAACGGCTTTTGTCGCCCTCCGCTCCATTTCCCGAGAAAGAAGTCGCACATGGTCGAGTGAAGGAACGGTTCAGTGTCATCCTGCCTCAAGTACCTCGTCGTTGCCACCTCTCGGAACTGTAGAAACTAGTCATTTTATAACGAGTTGGGCAAATTTAATTATTCACGCACTTGTTTGTGAGCCCAAACGAGAACGCGGACGCCGTCTGCCTCGTTCTCCGTGAAGTACTGCATGAGCTCGCGTCGAATTTTGGTCCACAGAATCGGAGGGATACGACGAACTGCGAATGGGAGAAATGTTCGTTAACTGTATCCCGAACGCTAATGAAATGAAGCTCACTCTCGGGCACGTCGTATTGGAACACCTCTGCCAAGACCCTGCAAAGTTTTTTTTTTAATTAAGGCGATTTATCAAGCATAATCTCAGTGTCATGCCTGTTGTCCAGACAGAGCAGATCCTCTAGTTCCGACTCCGTAAGGCCTCCCTTGGCCGCCGTGATGTACCCGACCGTGTGCGAGACCAGCATCTGACCATGCTTCTTTTCCAGGCGGTCGAACAGTCCGGCGATGGACGCCTCAACAGACGTCGGCACCTGAAGAAATAAGAATTAAGGCAAAAAGTATAGTGACCATAAAATTTCGCAGTTTTAAGAGTTAACCCTGGTTTCCGTGGCGGAGCTGTAACTCTTCCACTTTCTGATCTCCGAGAAGCAGACGCTGAGGAATAGGGGCAGCGAGCAGGTCACCAGCGCGTTGCACACCAGACGCCACTGGATAAGAAGCTTAATTAGTACTCGTGTTGTTAATTACGGACCGGGCATTAATTTACTTGAGGATTCGTAAGTTTCCTGTTTATACGCTTCATCCACGCTCTTAAGACAGCCTCGCCGAGACCGCTACCCAGTTTTCCCACCTCGAGAACGTTCGACTGAGGATAGCACCCGACGAACTTATCCACCTCCGCCACGTTTGTACCGTACTTGTCGTCTGAAAAAAGTAATGAAAGTATGAAACATTTCCATCACGCCAGGCTTTAAAGGACCCGAAACCACCTCTCGTCAAAGAGACGACGACCTTGACATTGGCCGGCAGCTCCTTGGGTATCCACGACGTAGCGCCGTTCTGATAAGAGTTTACGAAGAATGTGTCCAGAGCATCTATAGATACACAGTGGTGCAAAAACTAGTGTATATAATACTTTCCATACGATGCGTTTGTACCCACCCAGGAGAATTATGATTTTGTGCTTCTTCTTCACAGCCTTCTCGATTAGGGAGTTGAAAAAGTTCTTCAGCGGGACGAAGTCTTCCGGAATGGACTCCATGGGAATTTCTAGATTGTAGCAGATTTGCTGGCAAACCGAGTGTAGGGCTAGGGTCACGTTTGACGTGTTGGGAGTGCGGCCGAGGAATCTGACGATGGTTGACAGGGCCACAAACTCGGAGTCGTCGCGGGTGAACCACCGCTCCACCAGAGTGGCCACTTTGCCGATGAAGCTAAAGGAGAGTAAATTAAGCAGAACTGTTAAGTAGCTAGAAATCCTGAACTAACCAAGTTTTTCCCGATCCGGCAGTGCCATATACGATGAAGGCGCCAGATTGACTTGCGGATAAGTAGCCCTTTACCTGCGAGACATTCGTTGTTTCATATCCGATGTACTGCACGTACGTATTGAGTTAGCATACGTACTTTAAAGAGTTCGTCCTCCCTGCCCATGAAGTTCTCGGCCTCCTTAACGCAGATACCCATGTGCTTGTGGATCTCTGTGGCGATCAGTCCCCTCGGCGTCGTGTCCAGCTTCTGCACCGCCCTGTCGATCAGACGGATGACGGCGGTGTAGAAGTCCTTGATGAAGGCGGACATGTAGCTGTCGTAGGCTTCCGCGCTGACCCCTACTATGCCGGCCCACTCGGCATCGTTGTACTTGTAGTTGGCCTTGACCAGGGAGTCTTTCACTCGTTGCCTGAGAAAAATGCATTTGGTGCGTATCAACCAAAACTCGCGTTAAAGCTACTCTAACCTCAATTCAGTGATCATTTTCGCCGCGTCCTTGTCCACCTCTCCGTTCTCCTTGGTGTCGAAGTAGTGCATTGACTTCTTCCCCTCCTTGCCCCCGTTTGCCGTCGCCTCGTGCATGTTCACGTTTCTGATCTCCCTGACGAGGGCCACGCAGGCTGTCTTAGTGTCGGCAACTCCCAAAAGGCCGGCCTGCACTTCGCGCTCGACAACGGAGACAAAGTAGTTCTGGCGATCCTCCATCGTAAATTGGTCGGTACGGAAAAGGATGTCGGCAGTCTCACGCAAGATATTCTGTAATCAGTTTCTCTTGTAGAAGGGAATCATGGAAACTTAACATAGAGAACCGTCCCTGTAACTGACAGAGGGTAGCCCACCATTCTTGCTGGTCCTTCTCCTGGCGGGCGGGGATCAACGTGTTGAGAAAGTTTGGCAGCATGCTGAAAAATTCGACCATGCGTATTTGTATTTTACTTCTTAAGCGTAAAGGCCGGATTGGGACGACCTTGAGATCGGCTGCAGGATCATGACCGGCGGCTCCGAATTTGTGTCCTTCTCGTACCACTCGTAAAGTAAAGTGTCATCCTGAAAATGTGAATCGGGTAATCAGTCAATTAATTCTCCCTGATAAACAGTCCCTCCCTGCCTTATTCATCTCTCTGAGCGTCTTCGTGATCAGCTCGAACTCGCCGCACTCGATGACGTTCGGCACCGGCCTGTAGCCGTACTTCTGGCCCGCAAAGTAGACGAAGCTCGGCCCCATCGAGACAGACTGACAATCGCGGATCTCGTCCAGGCAGATGGTCGCAGTCTGGTGGTCGTCAGTAGACTCGTCGCGGACTCCCCAGCGCATATCAACAACCTGATATCATATATTGGTATGAGCTTAATAATACTCGTATATATTAATGCAAGTTTGATACGTGCCATGTGGCGTATTTTACATCATAGTAGGTGGCAAACAGGTGCAACAGGTTAATCTGACAAACCCGTGCGATGTTATTGACTGCCGGATGCCAACAGTTTTGAAAAGCTGTTATAGGCGGATATGATAATGTACGTACAACCGCACGAAGAGTGTATATTTTTTAGCTTCGACACTTGTATGCTATTTTAGAGCTCAACAACGACTTCTGCGTTGGCAGGAAAACACGTGTGTGCAAGCCGCCTACACTACCACTGAAGTCCTCATAGAATTTGACCCGATTTCTTTGTTTCTACGTATCGATCGCTCGAGATCGAGCGGGGTGCCCATGTGCTTAAACCCCGTATCGATCATAACTTCAGACACAATTAACAATGTACAGATTCGAGTAGGTGTATTGGAAAGTATGCGAACGCACGCGCAGAAATAGCGAAGTGTACGAGCTCTTATTTCCTGCCGACTCGCGTAACACCTGCCTGCGCCGTGCTGTGTGTTCAGATCACGAGCATCATCACTGCATATACGCGCTTGTCAAAAGCAATATGTACGGCGGCTCTCGGAGGGACGTTCCCCGTCGCGGCGGCTTCAACCGCGCCTCGCTAACTTCGAGACTATTCTTCACGTAAGCTAAATTACGTACATGAGGCTCGTACATGGATGTAATATATTTAGCCATGCGTCACGTACTAGGTGGGTGATTCCCCTGATTAAAGCCGGCTACCGAAGACGCCTAAAGACAGAGGATCTGTTCACCCATCCGTCAGGTGACGATGCGACGAGATTGGGGGACGGCCTGGAGGCCAAGTTGAAGGCCTCTCACCAAGGCGGGTCGGCTTTCAAGTTACCGGCGGCCCTATTCAAGTGTTTCGGGAGACAGCTATTTATTGCCGGCGTCGTCAACGGGGTGGAAGAATGTTTTCTGAGGTAGCCGGTTCAGCTACGCACTTTATGCAAAGTTATGGGTCTAATTTTTGCTCAGAATCCTACAGTGCCTCCTAGTGGGTCAATTCCTGGCCCATTTCTCGGAAGGGGGAGCTGGTGGCGAGGTTAGAGATGGAACTATTGCTTAAGCTACTTTAAATACTCTCGCCTCAGGGTTCTGTATGGTTGAGCGGACTCGGCTTCTTCTTCGTTGGTTGGGTGAGCAGCATCCTCTACTACTACCGGAACATCGAGCTGGAGAAGATCGGAATCGCCATGAGCGTGGCTGTCACATCCATGATCTACCGGAAGGTACGCCAATTCAAAGTGCCAGGACACATTTTCTATGAATGCAATTCTCTAATGTCTACCACAGGCTCTCCGCTTACGCCAGGGCTCACAGGCAAAGGTCGGCAGCGTAATCAACATGGTTTCCGCGGACAGTGAGGTTACCAGAACTTTTTACACAAGCCGAAAGTGTCGCTCGCTATAAGCGTCTAACTTCAGAGAATTGAATTCTCTGTCTTCTACATTCACTACGCGTGGATAGCACCAGTTCAGCTGCTGATCGTCGGATATCTCATTTACGATAACATGGGACCGCCAGCATTTGGGGGAATTATGGTCCTCCTATTCGGGATTCCACTTCAAAGTTGGTTCTCCTAGTAGCTAGAATCCTACAATATGGCCATTGAGTATGGCATTTCTTTCCAGTCGGATTGAGCTGTATTTTGTCCAGACTGGGGCTGAAAAAGTCCTCTCTTGCCGACGCTAGGATCGACATTATGCAAGAGATTGTTAGCGCCATCAAGGTGATCAAGATGCACGGCTGGGAGCAAGCGTTCGCTGAGAAAATTTCTGAAGCCAGGAGGTCTTTGTTCAACTGTTCAACATAAAGAAGTATGCAACTAAAATATTTTTGCTCAACGTTCAGGAGAGAGATCGGCGCCATAAAAGAGACGGGCAACGTCCACAGCGTCAGTCTGGCGGCCAAAAGTTGCTCGACCATGATCGCGCTCCTCGCAGTTCTGGTTAGGTCATGTCGGATTAAAGAGTTGATGGAACCTGTAGCATGTACTCTATTTCAGATACCGTTTCTGTTGGGTGGTGGCGACCTGACCATTAGGCGCCTCTTTCTCGCCATGAACCTGTTAGAAGTCGCCCGCGGGTCCATTTGCGAGATCTTTCCGTGGTGCGTGATGTTCATAGCGCTCGGATATGTCTCACTGAAGAGAATACAGGTAAGTTAAAAGGGCGGTCAAACGCCGAATAATGTTTTCTCGCCTTGGAATAGAACCTGCTCTTGGACGAGGAAGAAATTGA
>JAAUYK010085810.1_pt1 | contig 11100 bp, 11 predicted proteins | sample 7278021 | NCBI WGS metagenome assembly JAAUYK01 (sample SAMN14350223, study PRJNA611818) | marine sediment metagenome | isolation source: surface marine sediment (1.8m) | place: French Polynesia: Moorea | collected 2018-08
TTCTCTGTCTTTATATCTGTCTGTCTGTCTCTATCTCAGTGTAGCTCTCTCTCTCTCTCTGTCTCGCTCTCTCTCTCTCTCTCTCTCTCTCTCTCTCTCTCTCGCCGTGTTTCTTGCCGTCGCACGCATTCTACATTTGGACTATCAGCCCCGACAGATCTCTCGATTCAGATGCGGCCTCCGCGCGCGTACATACGAAGACGCAAAGAGAAAGGCGGACGAGATGGATGCAAAGTTGGCGGCCGGGCGTTGTACGTACTCCTAATATAAAACTTTTACTTCCAATGAAAGTGAGATGCCTATTTGGATATGGATACGGCGCAGTGACTGGCAGGCAGGGAGCCAATTCTACGAAAGTGCTTTTGAGGCTATGATTCTTCGAGTCAAACTGTACATACGTAGTAGAGGTGCAAACACGGCTACAAGCTCGCGTTTTGTAATCATAAGTCACGAGCGGTGTGCCCACTGTCTGTCATGTCATGGCACGCGTGCGCGTGTCTTGGGCGTCGGTCGGACGGTCCTCCTGGGGGCCCATTTTCGAGCTTAACCCCTTGACACCGCGAAGTCGGCAAACGACTTCATCTCACGAAGGAAAATTAACTCACCTGTTTCAATGCGTTGAGTTCGCCCAGCCAGAGGTTGAGCAGCTGTCCGGGGTCGTCCTCGGTGTCGGAGTCGGGCTCCCCGCCGCCGGCCGTCGCCGTCGCGGGCGGAGGAGGCCCCTCGGGCTGAGGCTGCTGCATCATGGCGCCCAATTCTTTGTGACTGCTGAAAGAGCGGAGAGAGAGAAAGAGGGTTAGGACACTGCTGCTCCTACGTATGTATACAGCAGGCGCGAGATAAGATAAAAGCTGGCTGCTAGCGGCCGGGATTTTCGCATGCGCGCAAATAAACACTCGATGTATCGATAAGACGCCAGTTCCGCGTACGGTAGTGCTTCGAGGAATTTTACATACTCGTACGCGAGAATTCAGTCGCGTGACCTTGGCTTCAGTCCGCTATACGTAACCCCTGGCTAGCTTGGAAGGAGGGAGGAGGCGCGTATCACGCTTACGACGTCTCACGATCTCTCAATCCTTCCCTCTCCCTCCCCTCCTTTTTTTGCCCATGAGAATCAATCTCTCTCTTGTGTGCGCCGTTCCTACGGACAACCAACGCAGCGCAGCAACGTCGGAGTCAAGGATGCTGATCGCAGCTGTGTGTCCGGCCGCCTAGCTGTCAGTCACTCAAACCCATCGCAATTTTGTGCACGTGCCCCAAAACAGCTGTTTCCCGTGGGCATATCCAGCACGTCAATTATAGCTAGGATCTCTCTATACTATAGCAGTAATTGCAGAAGTTTCTGGCAGTTAGCTGGCTCTTCCCGGAATCGACTGCGATCCTTTTTCTCGTTCGTTAAACAGCGAGAGGAGAGGAGGAGTGTCTCGGCACACGATCTCCGGATTACGCCCTAATCCCGTCCCGCCCCGATTCTTCAACGACTGGCCGCGCCGTCCGGCCCCTCCCTCCGCTCTCTGTCTGTCTAACTAAACGTCTAGCTAGCTGGCTACGAAGCATCCTCGCACAAAGGAAGAAGAGAGCTGGACCGGTTATCATTTGGACGAGCTGTAAAATCAGGTTGAAATTTAATCAATTCCGACGAAAAAGGAGACGTCAAACTTGTTGCTCGATGGCGTCAGATTACGCTTTTAGTGTGTACCCAAAATCCGTGCTTGCCATGACCCGACTTGGCGAGCAAACATCATCTACGTAGTTGTCGGTCCAGACTAGCTGACATTTGCAAAAAAGGACCCCGGCCGCTAGTTGGTTCCCATTCTATCGGCACACGGATCTCGTCTGGATCAATTGTAGGCGACAGGAAAGGGGAGATAATCCTAATCAGCTTCCTCTTCTCCCCTTCCTTCCCTCTTTTCTTTGTCACCTGGTACGCACTCTACTAGACGGTCAACGATCCCAGCTAGACAGACACCTGCTCTATGACTGTCCGTGTCCGCCAAATAACAACAGGTGTAGAAACAAAGTTGATATGCCAGCGCCAATTATCCTATCAAATTTCCATTGTGTCCCCTGTCTGTTTTCGTAAACTAACCCGGGCAGGCTCGAATTAGCGGCGGCAGGTGCAGCAGCGACGGCGGTGGCACCGTCGAAGCAGCCTTCGTAGTTGTAGAGGTATTCGACGTCGTCTCTGGCCGCGTCTCGACTCCGCTGCTGCTGCTGGGCGGTCCAAGGGATCGGCGGTGGTGGCGGCGGCAACGGCGAAGTCACTGCCGCTGATGCCGTCGCCGGAGCGATGCGAATTCTACGTCTTCGCCTCGCTGTCAAAACAGACTGCGGCACGAGTGGCTGGTCGTCGTCCGCCTCGCCCTCTCCGTATTCGGTCAATTTCTTTTTCTTATCCTTCTGGCGGGCGGGAGGTTTTTTCATCATAGGCTCCGTCGGCTCGGCGCCGTTGAAGAGGCTCAGAAGGGCTGATTTAAATCGGCCATAAACAACCCTCCTCCTCCGAGTTGCCTTTAAAGGGCCGTCTGCCGAGTCCCTCTTTTTGCCCGTTCCTCCTCCTCCTCCTCCTCTGTCCGATCTGAAACGCGATCGCGTAGTGCGCGGAAAGAAGGAACTTTTTCTCCCCTTTATTCTCTCGTCGACGGAGGAGGAGGAGGCAACATTGGATCCGACATCGCTGCCGCACACGGAGCCGTCGCCGTCGTCGCCGTCTCCGGTCTTGGCGGGCAGCCTCTTGTGCGGGTTGGGTAGTGGCCTAATGTAGCGCCAGCTCTGAATCTTCTCCAGCAGTAAGCCCATCATCTTTGCTGCCGTCTCGCCTTATTCGTCCGACAATAAATTTCGAGATCGCGCGCTTGTTATTTCCTCCCTCGTCTCGTGATTCCCGGCCGCCCGTCTTCGCTCAACCTCCTCCTATAAGGAATGTTCGAATTTTCGTCCGTCCATCCAAGGGGGTGGTATGGAGAGCTCTTCTTCAATGGCCGGTCAGCCGGGCAGGTCTGACAGGTGTCTGTATGGACCTCGTTACGACGCTTATATGGATGTCCGGAGTAAAGATTGCCTGATAAGGTGAGGCGGTCGGAAGGGGTGAAAAAGATGGGGTTGTGTTGTGTCGCATTCGTGTTCGTTCAAAGTTGCAGAGAGACGGACGCTCGGATTTTCACTTCCTTCTCCGTAGGTGTGGAGGGACTGAAAACCAATATCTTGGAGTGGTGCACTTGTGTGCAGAAGTTCCTCTTTCCTCACTTCGTATAAGTCTAGCTGACCGCCGCCGCCGCCGCCGCTCGGTTTCACTTTTCTCAGATGGTTGTCTTGACTATACGAGAGTCCCTGGCTCTGTCTGTCCACTGCTTGATGATGGCGCCGTAAGGGAGGGAGGCGGAGATTATATTGAAAGTATAAAGTTCGTTAGCGAGCGAGTGGCGCTGGAGCCAATGCAAAACAGGCAAGGACGTTGCTTCCTCTTTATCTTAACGAGCGGCATTTGTTGTGCAGCTCGACTGCAAGTTGGGGACAGGATGGAAGACGGAAATCTAGCCGGCCGATCTTGCTTTCTCCGTTTTCCTCAGTCAGTGGCGACAGCTAGATACCATCTGCTAATTAAATGAGACATAAAATACACCGAGTGGGTGTGGGAATATTGCGTCAGCTAGGGATCATTAGAAAACTGTCGTGCAGCCGGCAGCCGGGGAGGATACCTGTCTCCGCTGCACGCTGCTGCCTAATGACACTAAAAGTCCCGAATCTCGCCTATAAATCTGGAAGCAGGTGCCTTTACGACTCTCTCTGTCTCCCTCTCTTCCTTCCTTGGTGGCGACAGTAGATCACACGTGCGGACAGCAGGCCGCGGCCTCGGGGGGTCGATCGACGGCGACGGCGGCGGCAGTGGCGGCAGCGACGGCGGCGACGGGGCTGTCGCCGTCCGCCGCGTACGTGTAGTGGTATACGATGATCTTGATCGAGTTGTGCTCACCGAGACAAAGCGATACCAACTGACTGACTGAGAGACGAACGGGGCACTCGGCCTGCGGACGCTCGCCGTCGCCGTCCGTCCTTCCTACTTCCAGAGCGATTCTACATCAAGGACCGCATTGTTTCTTGAAAAGGGCATCTCTCTAGCTGACAATGCCTCGGACATGCATACGACAAATGTGCACCGAGATCTGAGGTCGAGGAAACCTCAAGTTTAGATGCATTTGTCTTCGGGCGGAAAGAGAGCAACCCTCGGCGGACGGCGGACGGCGGCGCGCGCCGACTGCAAAGTGCCCAAACCGTCGTCGCTCGTCGTCGTCGTGGTCACTCTTCAGGCATTTCCGACTCACTCCCACGGCTACCGAGATGGAGCGGGCGGGCAAGCGGACGGATTCGGGTGCGCGCCGCCGCCGCCGCCGCGGTTTGTAGTCGTCGTAAGTGAACCCGGCGGCCCCCTAAATCAGGGTGGGTGGCGTGGCGGCATCGCCAATGGGCTGTAATGACCGTTGTATCGGCGGACATTAAGATGGGCCGGCTCCGACTGGCAAAGTCGGCCAGCCGACCGACCGGCCGACCCCTACTAAATGCACCCGCCGCAAATCTCTAATGGCCTCCGCATTGACGAGCTGTCTCCGCGTCCGTCCGTCTGTCAGGCCCAAAGTGGTTCCACAAAACGGACATTTTTGTCGTCGCCGTCAGGCCGACCGACCGACCGACCGACCCGAGGCGGCGGCGCTCAGTCGGTCGGTCCGATCCGAGGTCCAAAAATGTGTTTACGGCCTAGCGAACAGCGATTGGCCGGCCTGAGCTAGCTGTCCATGCGATCCGATCCGTCCGGACTGCCCAAAAGCCCACCGACCGACAGACCGGGCCTGCCTGCCAATCGCCATTCTGCCCGTCGATGCAGAAGCAAGGAGTTGGTCCCTTCGTCCGTCCGTGCATGGCATCGTAACAATGTCATTTTTCGGCGGCCGGCCTCCCCTAGCTGCCCGCCTGCCCGGAACAGGCTTCTCGGAATCCCTCTCCCGCCGACTATACGTAGCTACTTCAATTCAGGAAAGAAAAGGTGCATTCGAGCGCACGGACGGACGCACGGGCAGCAGTCGCCAAATCATTTTTAACGGCCTCATGTTTTACTGCCCCACTTAGGAAGAGAACGGACGGCCCCAAGGTGACAATTATGTCGGCGGCAGCGACGGGAGGCCATAGTGCGAACTAGCCGACCGTACGTCAGCTGCATTTATGGCTTAGACGGCCCGCCAGGCCTCCTTCATATCTCGTTCAGAATATCACTTTGATAATCTGTTAGTACAGCACACAAACGACGCACGCGCACGTAGCATCTGGCGTATACGTATAGCAGGTGCGAAGTTTATGACTGCCGAATAAAATTGCATCACAGCTTAAAATAGAGGCAGGTTTTAAGAAACGCCATAATCCCCTCAGCCGGTCTGGCATGTTCGCAATCCGCATCCGTGGTACGTAGGGGGCCGATTCCAGGAAGGACCCTGGCTGGGTTGACATTGCAAGCAAGTGCGGCATCGGTGAAGAAAGCGCGGCCGGCGCGGCATCGCGCGGAGGGACACAAAGCAAAAGGGGGACAAGATTTATGCGCTCGTAGTCGACAATGCGAAATGAACGGGGAAAAGGCAAGCGGCGCTTTGCAACGACGGACGCGACTGTCGCGGGTGAAGGTCCAGCCGGTCGCAATGACGCCGCTGAAACCGGCACGCGCCCAACCGGACGTTCCTCGTTGCAGTCGATCGGTGGGCATTTGCAACCAGAGTCCTTCCTTCGATCGCCGTCGCCGTCTCTGTGTGTGCGTACCTTGTATGCGGAGGCGGTCGGCCGTGACTAGACTATGATCGCGCATGCATTATTTTGGGCGACGGACTTCTCCGTACATGCAGGTAGTAGCGACATTGTGGGCATGCCAAAGCGGGAAGGTAGGAGGCTGGAGGGCCCATAGAAGGCGGGAAGGCATCTCTTGGTGGTCGACTGACGCACATGCGCGCCTCGGCCGGTCGGTCGGCCGCTTTTAGCAATGGCATTGTTTCTGCCATTCCTTCATTCTCTTCCTAAACCCGGCAGGCCAGCCAGCACAATGGACAGAGCGAGCGTAAAAGGAGAGTGCGTTGTTTCCAGAATACCGGCCTCGGAGCTGGCTTAAATTTTTAACCAGGTCTCCTTCATAATCGATACGGGGCGCGTCGTGCGACGGCCTCCAAAAATCGCCCTCTCAGCGAATGGTGGAGCGATTAAGGCCACGACCCCGAAAACGCCCCAAAATTGCCCCACGGAGTCAGTTCGAAAGACATATGATGGCGCCGGGCCGAACGAACAATATTATTAGTCAGACGGACGCATGACCATGGATGTTGCAGGCGGACGGACGGACGGACACAATGTGTTTTCAGACCGGCCCCTCCCCACCACTAATTTTGGGGAAGTCAATGTTGCCCCCTAGATGATTATTAGTCGTCGCCACGCACGCAGTTTGTACGCAAGTCCTTTCTCTTTACGAAACGAACGAGCGTCCTTCCTTCCGCCGCCGGCGATTCGTTAACTTTTTTGTGCCGTCGGTCGGACGGACGGTCGGGCGAGATAACGTCGTGAGAATTGGCTGCTAACTAAACTGCCCAGAATGAAGTGCCCAGAGCCGACTTTGCTTGTCGAACTGGTCATGTGGCCAATCTATTAAAACTAAGCTGACAAGGCCTGAATTTCAGATCGGTCGGGTCAGTGGGAACGAATTAGGCGGGCACATAAATCAATGTGATCGGCGCACACTTTTTCAGATAATGTATTCGTCGATCGCGTGAACAGTCTCATGCAGTCCATGAACCAGGAAATTGAATTTTCCTTCCCGAGGTCCTAAGACCGGCTTAGATCGGAGTGAATCTCTAACCTGGTAATCCTATCGCGCTGTTATTGTTGTGCACTTTTTGCAGCTCCCCATGCTTCATACAATGCCTCTGGAGCATAAATCATCCGCTTAATTCTAGAACTCATCTTCTCAGGGTTACCCCCGAAATTAGCTCGCTGCACTTTTGGCCCCCATTCGCATGCACGCATGAAGGCATCTGTGCATGGGGCGGGCGCGTGCCCCAAAAATTATCTCCCATTCTGTCCGCCTTGCTTCCTCAATTGCGACGCGCGCGACGCCGCTGATGCCCCGAGCCGTCTTTCTTTCTCCTGGCTGCCTCGTCCTCTTCAATTAAAGCTAGCTCGCTCGGTCGGCGCTCAATTTTTGCTCGCAATGTTGACAGGCGCTCTCGCTCGCTCCGGACGCGCTCGCGGAGCAGAGCGTGCTTATGCCAATCGCGCTCACGTCACTCGGGGCAAGATTGATTCTGATTAAAACTCATTTCGTCTGAGCGCCGAGCGAGCGAGCGAGCGAGCGGCGGCCACTTTACGTGCGCGTACTTTCGGGTCGGCTTCGGAGCTAAAAGGAGGGAATTGCGCGCGTTTTATATTTCGACGTGGACGTGGACAGGAAGTATCGGACGTAGAGTCACGTCGATCGATCGGTCAGTCGTCAATCGGTCGCGAAACGAAACGATTCGGCAATGGAATAACCTTTAGATCGGAATTCAGGGTTACCAATTGTGTTTGATCGATTTCGGCCACTAATCTCGGGCATTGAAATTCCATCGGCGCGACGCCTGACGGCTATCGCCCGACAATAAAGAATTCCTGCGCGCGGAGAACATAAGGCTCTAATTGGAGGATTTTACGACGTTATGGAAGGAACGTACGAGGCGGACGTAGCGTACGCGCGCTTCCAAACAAAAGAGACAGACAGCTAGCTAGGCCGGCTTTAGGAGGCCTTAAAACTGGCGCTCTAAAGAACGGGCGGGCGAGATGGGTATCTGTATTGGGTGCCTTTCCCGCCAGCAGCCATCTAGCGGACTGAGTAATGGAGAATGCCTTTTAAATTGACGTTAAGACTGCGAGCGAGGGAGGAGATGCGTACGACGCGACGCGCGACTTGCGTCAACCACCCAGACTTTAAAATGGGATACACTCCGATCGTGACTTGTCCTCCGTTTTCATGCGCGTGCGAGGACCCCCCGCCGCCGACAAGGGAAGCATCTCCCCCCGCCTCTTCGCGGCTATCCATCGAAGACATATCCAGACAGACACGCGCTGACATTGATGTCCTGGTTTGACAGCGCCGATCAGCGAGACGGAGGCGAAGATGAGCGGAATACTAAGTGATGGAAGCGAGGCAAGCGAGCAGGAATAGGAAGTGTATGAGGAAAGACAATGGTGCGTCCTGCCGGAAGGGGGCAGCCATGAATTCGCGGCCACTTCTTTCTTTTTCAATCTGCGCGGCCGGTCGGCCAGTCGCCAATACGAGCGAGCATTGTCCTTGACAACTTCTCTCTCTCTCAACTCGTCACTGGCAGGCAGCAGCCGTCACGATCAATTTCAACGTTTCCGGAGGCTGAAAAGTTGCCTTCGACACCGACTTCGGCCGGCCGGCCGGTTCCCGTCTATCTTATTCGATGCTGGCCACCGCCGCCGCCGCACCGATCGGTCGGCCGTCGTACGGACCATGCGGCTGCTGAATACAAATCGAAATTTCCTTTAGGATCCCAAGCCAGCGAGGCAACGTCTGAGAAAAGGGGGTTTATAACCTCCTGAATGCGTTTGGGGGCGGCGCGGCGGCTGCGGCGAAAAATGGATGATGCTCTGTCCGGTCCGTCCGTTCGGCCTCATCAAAAGGCGAGTCCAAACACAATCAGCGTCCCGCAGACAGCGCAGCGCTTGCAGAGTTCAGCCGAGTGGGTATTGCGCAAAATTGCCCTAGGTCGGTTTGCTCGCGTAAAATACGGCGGCGGAGGCGGCGGTGCGAAAAAGAGAGGCAGTTGGGGCGAGGCTGACTTCCTTCGCCCGCCGCATAAGCGTTTTATACCTCGTCATTTTTCCGCCACGGTAGGTCGAGCGGTCGGTCGGTCGAGCAAGACAGGTGCCCACTTGGTCGCCGAAGGCGGCTCTCATTCTTAACGAGACGGACGGACGGCGACGACAGCGACGGCGGCGCCTTCCCTTTCTTTCGCAGCGCCGCTCGACCTGCATTTAGAGTTACTATATTCGGCTTTATCCATCGGCTTTATCCATCGCAATGGCGTGTTCAAAAATTCTCGAAGTCTTAAATCTGGCTATCCCAGAGATACGCTGACAGCGGTGCTTAGACAATGGGTCTCGTCCTGTCCGTCCGTCCGTCTATTCTGCAGCGTCACTCGCTCGCTAGCTGCGTCAGCCGAACGAACGCGCGTACGTCGTCGGCCATGCGTCGGCGGTCCCCGCGAGACCCACTTTTCAAATTGAGTCTCGCGTTTCACCGATAGATGATACGTGGAAATTATCCTGCCGCCAAATGGCGCGACCGTGAATTGCGAGAAATTCAATAGCGGTCGTTCTGTCGGCCGTCTCTCTTAATTTTCGTCCCAATCCATCTATCTCTTACTTAATCCTTTCTGTCGGTCAGATAAGTGGCCGCTTCCGGCGGCGCGGCCGGCCGTTCGCGCCCTCGGCCCTGACCGACCTCGCTCTCCTGCAATGTCACTTGACCCTGTGATTAAAGGTATTATGGCCGGCCTACACGGAGGGTTAAGGAGCTACGTCGTTGAAGGATATTTTCTGCTCTAGTACATGATCGAACCATCGTGCCAATTAAAGTTCTGGATCCACTACAGCTCTGAAGGCCGATTTGCCCAAGGCCGCCAGACGTCTGCGCGTACACACAGTAGTCTGATTATAGAGAACACATCAGACTGACTCTCTAGCTAGCTGTGCACTTCGTCCGTTCCAACTTGACCGAGAGTCAATTTAGTCGACCCGACCGGCCGCGGCCGGCCGGCCGGCCGACCCACTCGTTGCACTTTCGATCCTCTCGCTCCAGTTGGCCTTGGAGTGGGCGCCTCGGTTAATGCGCCGGATAGCAGTCAAGATATTAGCGCGCAAAAACTGATCTGTATATATGCACCATGCGATTGGCAGTGGTAGCTAACCTTTCGTGAAACCCTCCCATTATCTGGGCTGGCAAAAATAAGCTTCAATCGCCTCTGGACATACCGTTAGCAGTCGATCAGCTTCGATCCTTTCTTGCTCGAATTATGGCTTACCTGCAAAAAATGAGTTGAGAGTGAAGATTTGTGTGCATGTACGTAGGGGTAAACAGGATATGCGAATATGCGCGTGTTTCATGTCTGAAGCCTCAGCAATCAGACCGCAAGGAAGTGAAAACAGACCGCGACGGCGAGACTCGTGCGCAAGCAAGCTCTCCAATTACGTGATAAATTAGCCGCTGCGGTCGCCATGCACGGATATTATTTATGTCCTTGCCTCTGGAACTGACTACATGAAGTAAGTAGGTGAATCGATAATAAAATGCTGGGTATATAAGTAGAGGGTCTATTTCGAGGCATACACGTCATGCGGCGGCGACCTTTTTCTGAAGATCAGAAGGCGATAGCCGTATTACAAATGTCCATCTGTCAACATGGCGCCGCCGCCGCCATCGAAATTCATCGCCGCTGCTGGCGCCAGACGCGCCGCGCACTCAAATGGAATAATGAGGGCGTCTCAATTGGCGCACAGCTTGAAGGCGGCAGCGATCGCCTGTTACATAACCGAGACTAATCGCTGCCAACAAATTTGGGGCCTGTTGCTTCTAGCTGCTAATAAACCTGTATTCTTATCATTGCGTGAGCTCTTCGGGATCGTGTGTCCAAAGAATAAAATCTCGCTCTCGGCAAGGGTTCTCCTCCTCTTCTTATTCTTTCCCAGCCGACAGCAATATGACAAACAATCTGTGGCGAATTGTCGTGAGAACGGAGGCTGTGCACAATCGATAGAATGGTTTTTCGAAAGAGAGCTGCGCAGCGCTTTTATCGTGTTGACTCCATCAGCATAGCTGTTGATGTGGTCTGGTTCGCCTAGAGCGATTCTCTCCCCCTCGCCCTCCTCTCTTTTCTTTATCTTCCTCAATGGAGCTGTGGCTGAGAAAAAGAATAACGGTTGACAAATTCCAGCCGCTGAGGTGGAAAACAGAATTAGCGTTGATGCTTCGAGGGTGTCGTGACTGGGGTGCAAATCGATCGTAATCATCGCTCGAAA
>JAAUYK010017646.1_pt1 | contig 11098 bp, 11 predicted proteins | sample 7278021 | NCBI WGS metagenome assembly JAAUYK01 (sample SAMN14350223, study PRJNA611818) | marine sediment metagenome | isolation source: surface marine sediment (1.8m) | place: French Polynesia: Moorea | collected 2018-08
AGAAAACCCCTGGTTTTGGTAAGGCTATACATCATGTATTTGCAGCGGTTTTTGTATACTACATATAATCATTGTGAATCTACGCGTTTACGGCAGGTACTATAAGAGACGGTGCGCCTGTGTGAAGGCGCTTAAAAGGGGGAGGAAGGTTATGGTTAAGCAGGAATAGATAGATATATCTACATATATATATGTAGAAATGTAGGTAAGTGTTATATATAGCTAGGCGTATCTGAATCGGATCCTGAAACCGGAGCGTTTCAGTCATCTTCTTCACTGGATTCAGAGGAGGACAGGATGTAGTCGTCTTCGCCGTGTAGGCCGTTGGCGCCGTTTAGGAGGAAGTCGTCGAGCGACATCTCATTCACGTCGTTGGGGGGCAGGTTCCCGGCGGGTGGGAAGTCGGTCAAGTGGTCAGGAGGGGCTGGAGGCGCGACGACGCTCTCCTTTCTGACGACGAACTTCATGCCCGAGGCGCCGGCTGAAGCGTCCAAGACGGTAGATAATTCCAAATGATCGGAATCCCGGCTGTCCTCCTGTCCGGTTGTAGACCCGCTGTCAACTCGCTTGGTGGAGGAGGTGTCATCAAGGCTGGTGCCCTCGATGGAGTCCATAGTCTTGTCAGGTTTGTCGGGCTTTTTCTTCTTGTCCTGTTTCTGGAATTATAATGAGGAGCCACCTTAATATATGACGTTGTAAACGCGTATGTATGTGGCGTGAAATGATCATTAATTGTATATAGTAGTACCTCGTAGATTTTCCATGTGCTGAACTTGATCCGGACCCTCTTCTTGAACTCCTCCAAGGTGAGGTTTGTGCCCTTAAGGGTCACCTTGGCGCACTTGATGAAGGCATTGAAGACGGGCTGAGGGAGGTCGTCCTTATGAGACTTGGAACCCGGCCACGTGAACTTCTCCTTGATCATGATGGGCGTCAGTAACGCTGTCATCATGGCGGCGGGGTAGTGCGACGCGTCCCTGAACGGTACCTCGAGGAGTCTGAAGAATTAAGTAGGAATAGAGCGCCGGGAATGTGCCGATTTACATATCAATATATGTATGCATGTTATGGGGGGAAGGGAAGTTTTAGATATGTGTAGTGAGCAGAAGTAACGTCTAATGAGAGGGTAAAGTTGTAGAGTAGGAAACGCGCCGATTGCAGACTAACCTGTCAATGAGTTGGACCATCTCAGGGTCGATCTCCATATACTCGTATAGTGCTTCAGGAGAATCGAAGGGGAAACTGGCCTGCTGCTTCATGGAATGGACGACGTCGTTTGCTGTGGACCTGTTGAGAGCGTCGAGAATCCGCTTGTAGTTGTCATTGAACTCGTCGACACACTGGGCCATGTGATTAACGGAGCCGACGAGCTTGTCGATGCGAGCGTGCATGTTCTCCTGGTATCGCCTCAGCTTTAACTTGATGTCAGCGAGTTCATCTTGAACCTTAGTCTTCTTGGCCGGGTTAGCGCCGAGAACCTGTTGGTCATCGTCATCTTCTTCAGCCTCGTCTCGCCGCTCGGGAAGTTGGGATTCTTGCGGTGGTGGGCGATCTTGACGCAGAGACGGAGACTGTTGCTGCCGCGGGGCAGATGGCGGTGTCGTTCTGGGCTTAGAAGCCGGAGTAGGTGTTGTCGGCACTTGTGTTTCTGTTGTCGGTGCGCAAGTTCCCGGTGCGTTACCAGTTGTCTTAGTCGGGGCGGTCTTCCGTTTGGTGGCTGAAGGAAGAGCAAAGCCGCGATCGAGGGCGCTGCCGGTAGTTTGAGTATGCTAATATAAACCCCTTGGAATCGACTTATTATAATGTGAAGAAGAAATGTATAGTCGCCGCTTTCCCAGTTGAAACACGGCGGAATGCAAAAGGGTATATACTGGAAAGGCACGACATGCAGTTTATCTTTTACGCACCTTTCTTGCTAGGAAACGCTTTGCGTAGGGCTTCAAAGTCGTTGTCGTGATCGTGGTTGTCTGTGGCCGCGGGATCTGTCTCGGAGGAGGAGATGGCAGATAGGGGCTTGAATCTTGCCGAGGACGCGCCGTATTTCGTCAGCGGTGCATTGTGGTTGGTGAAGTCCTTGTTGTTGAGCACGCGGCAAGGGAACATCTCCACGACGGAGGCCATAACGGCGTCGAGCGTCATACGCGTTCTCAAGCCCGTTGTCACGAAGTCGTTGAGTGCCGCTGTTGCACGGTTTCTGTCATTGGAATTGCAATTCTTGTGGCACTTGGCGATTACATTGTACATGTGCGTTTCTTCGCCGTAAATGGGCAGGTGTAGGGCGCGAAGGCGGAAGTTTCGCGACAACTTCAATCTCCCCTTATGGACCGTCAGTATGCCACTGTTGGCAATGGACACGCACTGCACGTGCGGGAAGTTTGGCCTCCGCTCAAGGTCGAGGACGAGGAGGTGTGTGTAGTCGGCGTCTGACTCCTGGTCGTTCATCTTCGTCGAATTTTGCCGCCTGAAATCAGCGCGTTCACAACACGTGGCGGGGTAAACAAAAGTTAATCAGTTGGAGTAACGTGCGAAGTTGGAATTGCGAAGATTGTTAAGGCGCACGTAGATATTAGTACAATTAATAACCGGAGTTTCAAGGAGTTCACGATGCCTCGGTCAATGAAAAACGAAAAGCGAAGACTGCAACTTCGGGCCGCCCGGAAACGGCGCCTTCGAGAAGAGTTCGTGACTCCTTATCAACACCTGCTGCCCTGCAACTCTAGCGGCGCCGCGAACAACGACCCGGCGGGCAGTGACGAGAGTGAAAGGTCTGATGGACCCATTGACATGGAGGGGGCTTTCGACGCCTATGACGAAGTTGGAGGCATCGCCGATGATACTGCAAGTGACGTTGATGCAGTCAGCAATTTGTCCGCCACGCCAAGCCTGGTCGGTGAACAAGACGCGGAGGACAGCGATGCGGATGCTGCCGATTACCTACGCGAGCGCGGTGCTCAACAGCGCCAACTCTTCCGTGTCCTTGGCGCTGCCAACACAAGTGAAGACGAAGCGGATTTTGTAGAAGCCGCGTCTGGAGACGTGCGCGTTCTCGGCGACGCCGCTGTGAAAGCTGTATCCAATTTCTTTGTCGGCCTCCAAGCTCGCCGTGAGGTTCCTCAGAAGGTGGTTGGTGACATTGTGGACTACATTCGAGAGAACTCGGACCTCCTATCTGAAGCGCTGAAAGACGGCAAGTTGCCGACGTTTAGAACGATGCGAAATCGGGCAGTAGCCAGTGCTCCTAAAGTCCTAGTGGATGTCCTGGCCGCGGACGTGGAAGGGGTAGAAGTTCGGTACGAAAAGCTGTCTCGATTCCCCCGCAAGGACGTGGAGGAGAGGAGGCTGCAAGTCATTTATACCCACTACTACATGTGCCTGCAGGACGTGATCGACCTCCACCAGAAAGCGCACCCACATAGGCAAACGTCGACCGCGATCCACCTGTCAATCGACGGGATTCCGGAGAGTAAATCGAGCGGACTTAGTCTCGATGTCCTTTCGATCAGGTTCTATGGATGCGATAGCATTTACAGCATTGGACTTCTTCAGCCTGCCAAGAAAGGTGTCAAGGATAAGGACGCCATCCTGCTGCAGCCATTCCTCGCAGACCTGCCGGAAACCGAGCTGAAGTTGAAACTTGTCATAGCCGATGCGCCAAAGCGAGCGTCTCTACAAGGACTCAAAACACATGCCTCCACATTTGGCTGTCCTTACTGCTATGCACGGAAGATAGAAGGAAAGTTCCCTAGTTCAACCTTTCGAGGAGAAGAGCGGTCAGACGCAGAGCTCCGACGCGTTTCCGAGGCGATCGCAGCAGGAGAAGATGCTGGTGAAACGAGAGGAATCCGCGGCAAGAGTTTGCTAGCAGATGTTGCCAACTTCGACCTCATCCACGATGTGCCGGCGGACGCCATGCACCTCGTTTGTCTCGGAGTAGTGCGCCGAATGATGACTGCCACGTATAAAGTAGGCAAGCGTCAAATACTTCCTTTCGAACCCGCCGCGGTCGCGCCGCTCAACAGAGCTCTGAGGCTCTGCCGATCACTGGCCAAGTTCTCGCGCCGGACGAGGGACTTCGATCCTGCGGTGTACAAGAGTGAGGAGTACAGAAACTTCGTGCTCGTCTTCTGGCCAGTAATTTTAACAACAGCTCCTAGGGCAACGGTGAAGATCTGGCTCCTTACAGTCTACATAGTACGAGCTATGTGCCTCCCAAATGACCTCTACAACCGGCTTGACACCGAGGCGTTGGAGACGGCCCTGCTGCGGAAGTGGTACGTGTGGTTCGAGAAAACCTTCACCGCCGACCAGTGCACGTATAGTGCACATGTCTTCTCCCATTTGGACAAAGTGCGCCGACATGGAGTTCTATCAAAGACGTCGGCGCTTCGGTACGAAAACAAGTACGCCATTATAAAACAGAATTACCGATCAGGAACGTCATCAGTCGGCTCGCAAGTGTTGGTAACAAGCCTCTTCGCAAACCTCACGGGGCACAACTGCAGGCCGGCGAGACGGTTGAGCCTGCTATCGACATCACGAGTGGAAGAGCGCTTTGTATTCCTAAGGAACGAAACCATTTACGTGCTCACTCACCTTGGAGACGACGAGGTGCGCGGCCGTCGGGTCCCTCACCAGCGGGTTTGCGGCTTGCTGGATGGCCTCGACTTCGGCGACGTGGCGGTCTTCAAAGTGGATCCGTCAAGGGCGGCGACAACCGACGAGCCCATCGAAGCCAACGATGTAGTTGGGAAAGTGGTGATTGTGGGCGAGTACGGATCAGTTATGTTTTGGAGTATGTTTGGCTTGTAGGACGAAAGCCGATGGATCTGCGAGGCGTTCCCGAAGCCCACAAAGCCCACAAACCACAATCACCAGTTTAAGCACTTCCAGATTGAGCGCACTCGAAATAAATTGAAGCTCCTCCTTCCACTTTAGTTTCTCGTTTTCACTGCCAATTGATTACTGCGAGCGCAGTTGCGCCTGTCTCTGCCTTGTCCGCCTGGCGCAAGTCGGTATTTCGCCGGTTCTCTCCAACGTGAGAGCAGCTGCGGCCGGGCATCAGCCAGCGCTCGCCGGCCCGATCAGCCCATCAGATTTGCTAGCTTGCGTGCAGCCACGTGGCCACGTCACTCACTGGGATCTTGCCGCAAGTCTACCGATTTCATCATCTTTACATAGCCTTGGCTTGGGCAGTCAGCTGTAGCAGGGCACACTTCTGATAAAGGTGACGAGCGACATTAACTAGAGCAACGTGGAATAAAGTTCATTCGTCTCCAGTAATCGTGCTAAATCGGCTCCATCATGGCCTGCAACACCGACTTCGACCTCTCGTCTACCGACGACTCCTCCGAGGACGACGTGTTTCCGGCGGTTGACCTGAAGGAGCGCGAGATCGACCGCGAGGAGGCGGAGCAGGCCCTCTTGAACGCCGTCCGCCTGGCGGAGACGAATCTTAAGAAGTTCAAGGCCCAAGCCAAGCTCGAGCAGGATTTGGACCGTGCCCACAGGCGGCTCATGAAGAAGAAGACCGCAATGGAGAAGGAGTCGAAGACGGTCCGCAAACCCGTACTCGCACCGGCCCCGAACGAAGTCTGCAAACCGCCTCCGATCGTAAAAGGGGCGAAGAAAGTTCCTGTGGACAAGGAGCCCGACGAGCTTTTCGCCGCGTCGGCCAAGAAAGTAGCGCACGTCGTGATGCAGGCCATGGTCAACATGGGTGTCACAGACGGGCCGGTGATCGATGGGCTTACCGACGAAGACAGCGGCAACCTACCCATTGCTCTGCCGCTTACGCACGAGGAGGAGTTGGAGTTCATCTGCTTCCCCGAGCAACTCAGGCACGACGGCTTCACCACCGTCGACATGTCATTCCCGGCTCTGGACGGTGATGATGAGGCTACCGCCGAGAACATGCCGGTCTCCCTCAACAAGATCTTCCGTGCGCTCGCCTCAATCAACGGCAAGGTGGAGCACTTGGTCCGCATGCAGCAGCTGCATACGGTGAGCCACATCGCGCAGATCCGTGCCCACAACCTCCTCCGCCAGCTTTGCGTCGCCGACGGCATCCAGAAGACGGCCGTGTACAAGAAGTTGCAGCTGGCCATGAAGTCCGTGCTGCTGGCTTCGGACCCAGACTTCGCCGACCTACCCTTTCGCAACCTGCAGGTTCTCGAGGCGTTCTTCACGGGCAGCCGGGCTCGCGTCACGAAGTTCGCCCACTTTCTCTTGGTGTACGTTGAGTACAACAAAGACTACTGCTTCAACCTGCTCTCCACGGTGCTCAGCGTCGACCTCATCAAGATGTCGTACTGGAAGTGTGGAACCGCCAACAACGGGTAAGTTCCCGGCGGCATTACAGCAGTCTAGCCAAATCTTGACGCTTTAATTGACAATAATTCCTGGCATTCCAGAGTTCTGCCCGCCGGCGCGATCCACCTGCCTCGCTACTTCGAAGTATTTCTACAGCAAGTCGCACGCGCCGCACACCGCTACGTCCACCTGAAGGACGACGTCCCCTTCAACTTGTCCACCTTCAACAAGGAGATGCGTGCGGCCCTGTACAACACCAAGAGAAACGCCAAGAAACGTATCGCCGTCAACCCGCCGGTCCGGGACCAGACGGACAAGCATTCGGAATCGGGGAGTCGGGTGGACCCGTCGGCCGCCGCAGAACCCATCGACATTTCTGATGAAGGCAGCCGGCACGCAACAGACGTGCAAGTTCCCGGCAAATCCGGGAACGACGATCCTCCCCGTGCTGGCACTGCCAAGGCCAAGTCTCCTACCCCTGGCCCATCCGGCGTGAAGAGCAAGAAGCAGACGAGCACCGTTAAGGGCAGGAACAAGCAGGGGGACAGGGAGGACGACGACGGCAGTGGCAGCAGTGGCAACGACGGCGAGGACGGCGAGGAAATGCCAACTCCGGATACTTCGCCAGTGGATCAAGCAACAAAGGCAGCCAAGAAGCGCCGCACTTCTGCCGAGAACCCGCCGGTCCTGAAGCGCTCCAAGGCCATGGTGCCCAAAGTCTTCGACCACATTCTTGCCATGGGGGACGCCAACGCCAACCTGGACGACATCATCACCATGCTCGTCACCTATGCAGACCAGCACGGCCACAGGAGGGGCTACAAGACAGCGTGCAAGCACCTCCGCAATCTCGCCGCAGAATTGCAGGACCTCGACGGCGACGATGACTGGATTACCGCCGTCCTCCAGTACAAAGACGCGCTCAAGAAGCTCCCCGTGGGCATCCACAACAGTTAGAAAGGCTAACATAGACAATTACCTTCGGCACTAGCTGCTAACACGGACGGCTACTGTACTCACTGGAAGAAGATACATCGAACTTTGTGAACTTAATTGAACAACACATATGTAGAGTATAAAACCGAAGCGTTCCCGACGCTTCTCTTTGTCGCGCTCATGTAACGAAGTAAACTGAAAAAGTAATTCCTTTCCTCCGTCCAATTTCAGATAGACCCGTCACCAAAAGAGGCCTTTGCGAACAAGGAGCCCGATCTCGCGCCGGCCACCAACGTGCTTCAGGCGAGTTTCAAGCTGAACACAGTAGGAGTCATCCACCAAACAAGGTAAGTGAGGTGGTTATGAAGCACTTAAATTTCGCGCCCTTTTCGCCCGGTTTCCCGCCAAATCCCCACTTTCTTTTCCCGCCAAATCCCCACTTTCTTCCCTGCTCCAGTGCAACTGGTGGCGCTGCCTGCTGTGACTTGCCATTTCCGGATTAGTTCTTGCCCTGATCAGATCTCTCCCGCTCTCAGGTCCACAAATCCGCGAATCGGCCGCCATCATGCCGGAGACGCGCAAGTCTCGTGGCAAGAAGCTGGCGAAGAAGGCCCAGACGACGGCCGCCACCACGACGACCGACACCGCCACGACGACGACGGCCGCCGCGACAACCGGTGTCGCTGCAACGACGACTGCAGCTACAAAGACGACGACCGCTCCAAGTGCTGGAGGATCCAAGCCCGCTGAGACGGTTCCCACCACCTCAGGGCAGACCAAGCCGATTCCCGTCGCGGGCCCGTCGGGAATGCGCCCACCGAAGACGGCTAAGCATCCGAATCTGCCTCCTACAGCCCCGACAAGATCCGGCGTCGTCACGACCACAACAACGAAAGTTACAAAGGTAACGAACCGTCGTGAATCAGTCGATTTCAGGCGCATTTTGCAATTCTAAACTTTCCCCTTCTAAAGGTCGCCGCTACGAAGGAGGTGGTCGCAGAGGGCATGAACCTCCCGGCCAACATGCCCAAGGAGTTTGTTGAGACCATGAAGCGCTACGGCTTGGTCCAGACGGCACCGGGCCGCTTCGACCTGGTGCAGGACCCCAAGGAGCCGCCGGCCCCCCATGATCCCGCCTTAGGCCTGTCCGTCCGCGACCTCATGGCCGCACAGGGAGAGCACGAGATCCCGGACCTGGTCCCACGCGGCGCCGACTTCATGCCAGAGATGATGTCGCCCCGCCACCTCCCGCCGACTTATGGACGTAAGTAGCGCGCTTGAAACCCGCCGATTTCCAACTCAAACTATCCAACATCTTCACACAGCAAACGTGCCGCTCGACCCGAGCCCGGTGCCTGGCCAGCAGCCGTCCGACGAGCCCGCCGGTCTCCCGGACATCCCCGAGGAACCCGACCAAGCCGAGAAGCCCGCCGAACCCGAAACTGGAGCCACTGTCCCTGTCGGTGTCTTTGCGCGCGAGGACAGAGCCACCGTTCAGCATGAGACCCGAGAGCTGCACGTTTCCGGCGTGCTCCCGGCTCCAGCCGCCGCCGAAGAAGCCGAGGTTCCTCAGGACGCCGGAGAAGGCAAAGCAGCCGAGGAGCAGGAAGAGGAGGGCGATGACGAAGACGCGGAGGCTGGAGAAGGCGAAGGAGCTGAGGAGCAGGAAGAGGAGGGCGACGACGAAGTCGCGGAGGCTGGAGAAGGCGAAGGAGCCGATGAGGAGGAAGAGGAGGGCGTTGCTGACGTGCCGGCCGCCGACGCCGACGAGGCTCCTGTCGACGAACAGCAAGCCGATGATGATGAGGGCCACGAGGACTTGCCCGCCGACGACGATGGCGAGGGCCTTGACGACGAGCAGGCTGGGGATGAAGAAGTGGAGGAGGAGCAAGAGGAGGCCTCAAAGAAAGGAAAGAAGGAGAAGCCGGCGAAAAGAACGGAGGTGAGTTGAAATCCCGCCTGAAACGTGCAAGTTCCTTGACATAACTTTTGCACTTTGCCTTTAGGACGATGAAGACGACGGCAACCTCCTCATCAACATTTCCTCCAGTGAAGACGAAGGTGACGATCGCGTCGGGAACATCCCCTTCCTAGACGTTGAGGTCGATGATTCTAAGGTAACATCGCTGTTAACGCGCCGGTTCGCAGAACATACTCAGCAAATAACTTTTTATAGGACATCGAGGAGGCTACCAAAAGGGCGGAGGCGATCGCTAAGGTCCCTGGCGAGAAGCCCGCGCAGAAGAGCAAGGAGTCTGCGGCCAAGGAGGCTCGCGACGCCGAGCATGAGCTCTTCGAACGCGCCGGGTTTCCGCACCCCGCCGAAGACGAGACGGAGCCAACTGACGGCGAGCGTGCTCTGGCGGCGGACAAGTACAAGGGCCTGGAGCCGAGGCCCATGCTCGAGAAGAACACGGCGTGGACCAAGCAGATCGCGGGCTCGTCCATGGTCCATACGAGGCAACTCAACGCCATCAGGTCTGTGCAAGCTGCACATTCACAGACCCTGCGCGACATCATGGACGCCGTGAAGGCTGTGCAGAGGCAGCTGAAGAACCTGGAGCACCACGGCATGATCCCGGGGGAAGACTCAATCAATCCCGACCTGAACCCGTTGCTCGGTAAGCCGGAAACGCGCCGGGAACTCTCCGATTTCAAGTTCTATTTCTAACACTTTTTATCTTTCAGTGGGCTTCCTCCCGTTCGACAGCCAGGAGAAGGTGATCGCCTTCTGCGAGGAGGTGCCCAGGCTGGTGGCATTGGAGCGCTACGTGCTCCGAAACTGCACGTTCTCGACGAGTGGCTTCGTCGTTGCCATGATCAGGTTGATCTGCAGCAACGAGTACAGGGCGGAATACTCTTACCCCGTGGATCAGTACTACGAGCACCTGGTGTACATCCCGGACCGCCTGAAAAGGTTCATCGTGGCCACTGCACAGACAGCTGCGGACAAGGCCAAGGCGTACCTGCCCCTGAAGGAGATCGACAAGCAGGCCCGCGTGGCCTTCCAAGCTTCGCAGGTGAGGAGGGAAGTGGACAAGTCGCAGATGCACCTCGTGCCGGCAAAGCGCAAGAAACTGGCCGATCCCACTCACCCGTTCACCAGCTCCGACGAGGAAGAGGACGATGGCGAGCCCCAGGCCAAGAAGAGCAAGAAGGCAGCGAAAGGCAAGGGCAAGGGAAAATCCACTAAGTCCAAGAAGGACGACGAGACCGAGAACTGAAGCGGAGACTAAGTCGGAAACGCGCAGTTAACGCGCCGATTCACAGACTGATTTTTTACGATCCCCTGGTGCATGAAATTTTAACAATGAGACGAAGATAAGAAGAAATCGCTTTCATAATAGTGCTCTTGGAAGTACTAGAATACCGACGCGTTTACAGAGAGTTTTCGGCAACACCCAAATCTTTTATGCATATACCTACGGCCGGCATGTCGACACCATAAGTATTGGTATATATATATATCGCGCTCGCATCTCACTTTAGTTCGCTTGCAACGCACTGCAATCAGAAATTAATGCCGCCGATTACCCACATGTTTCCAGCGCTAAATCACACTCTCCGCTACACATAATATGCTTTAAGGATACGTGACGTTAATCGTAGCTCAATACACTTCTGAGCAACATATATACATATATTTCCGATTTCATAGCGTACGTTTACACTAACGATACTTTCGCTTACGCGATCCGCTCAGCAATGACTGACTCTCTTCGTCCTCGTCATCAGGAAAGAGGTCGTTTCTCTTCTTGAAACCGGCGGGTTCGCGGCGCTTCTCTCGAACAAATTGAGTTTCCTCGACTTCTTCACTCGATGCTTCTTCCTCTTCCAGAGCTTGGCTCTGAGG
>JAAUYK010099588.1_pt1 | contig 11097 bp, 9 predicted proteins | sample 7278021 | NCBI WGS metagenome assembly JAAUYK01 (sample SAMN14350223, study PRJNA611818) | marine sediment metagenome | isolation source: surface marine sediment (1.8m) | place: French Polynesia: Moorea | collected 2018-08
AGGCCCGAGAGTAGCATGAACTCGTTGAGATCGCCCAGGTGGCCGATCCGGAACACCCGGCCGGCGACCTTGGAGAGCCCGAGACCGAAGGACAGACCGTAGCGCAGGTAGGCCAGCTTGGCGAGCTCGTTGCCGTCGAAGCCGTCCGGCACGCAGATCGCGCTGACCGTGTCCGAGTGCCACTTCGGCTCCTTGGCGCAGAGCGTCAGGCCCCAGCCGGTGACCGCGCGGCGCACGCCCTCGGCCATGCGGTGATGCCGGGCGAAGACGTTCTCCAGGCCCTCTTCGAGCAGCATGTCGACCGCGGCGCGCAGGCCGTGCAGCATGTGCATCGGCGGCGTGTAGGGGAAGAAGCCGTCGGCGTTGGTCTTGATCATGTCGTCGAAGTCGAAGTAGCAGCGGTAGAGCTTGGCCTGTTTGCGCGCCGCCAGCGCCTTCTCGCTGACGCAGAGGATCGCCAGGCCGGCCGGCAGCATGAAGCCCTTCTGGGAGCCGCTGACCGCGATGTCAACGCCCCACTCGTCCATGCGAAAGTCGATGCTTGCGATCGAGGAGACGCCGTCGACCATCAGCAGGGCCGGGTGGCCGAGGTCGTCCATCACCTTGCGCACGGCGGCCACGTCGCTGGTCACGCCGGTCGCGGTCTCGTTCTGGCAGACCAGGACGGCCTTGATCTCATGGCCCTTGTCGGCCGCGAGGCGCTCGGCGTAGGTCTCGACCGGCGTGCCCTCGCCCCAGGGAACCTCGACCGCGTCGACGTCGAGCGCGTGGCGCTGGCAGAGGTCGATCCAGAGGTGCGAGAACTGGCCGAAACGCGAGGCCAGAACCTTGTCGCCCGGCGACAGCGTGTTGGTGATCGCCGCCTCCCAGCCGCCGGTGCCCGAGGAGGGGAAGATGAAGACCTGCCCCTTCGTGGACTTGAAGATCTTCTTCACGTCCTCGTAGAGCGGCAGGGTGAAGTCGGGCAGATCGGGGGCGCGCTGGTCCTCCATCGGCCGATCGATCGCTTGCCGCACGCGGTGCGGGACATTGGTCGGACCGGGGATGAACAGGCTGTTGGTTCCGTGCATGGCGGATTCCTCCTGGAGGGATTGTTAGGTTTTGTTCGCTGTGTTCGGGTCGGGCGGCGCCGGCCGGATCAGTTGTGCGAGTAGCACTCCTGCTCGACCAGGCGCATGGCGCCGGAGAAGTCGGGCGCGGCGGCACCGGCGATCTCGCCGTGACGGGCGCGGTAGCCCGAGAGCGAGACGACCTTTTCCGTGTTGGGATCGGCCAGAAGGCTGTCGAGCAGTTCGGCGATCCGCGGATCGTTCGCGTCGACGTCCACCGACCGGGACGAGGACGCCGGGCCGTCGTAGGCGATTTCAAGGACGATCCTGTTGCGAGAGGCCAGTGCTGCGCCCATGGTCCGTTCCACTCCTTCCGTTGGCCGCGCGTCGCGGCGCTTGGTTAATGCGGCTTTGTCTTCTGCGGTGAGGCTGGTTTCGCACCGACCGCCCGTCTGCCACAACACCCGAAGTCATGGGAAAACCATGTCATTCGGGCGGTCCGCGACCTTTCCGGGGAGTGGGGTTTGACACACCGGAAAGAATAGGGATAACCTACCCGAAAGCATGGGTGCTCGAAATGACAACGAGAAAGAGAAAAAGAGCGTGACCACCGGGGAGGAAAGCGGGCCGATCGATGTTGCCATCGCGGACAAGAATCCGCTCGTGCTCTCGGCCCTTTCCGAATACTTCGACGACGATCCCCGGTTCAACCTGGTTCTGACGGTCAAGACCGCGGAAGGTCTGCTGGAATCGCTGGGCCGCATGCAATTGCCCGTGGCGGTGATCGGCTGGATCCTGCCGAAGTGCGGCGGCACCGGTATCCTCGCCGCCTTGCGGGACAAGCCCGACGCGCCGCGGGTCGTGGTCTACAGCGGCAGCGACGACGGCGAGCTGGCGCGCAAGGTCCTCGCCCTGGGCGGGGCCGGATTCTGCTCGAAGAGCGAGCCCCCGGAGCGCGTCCTCGAGACGGTGCAGGCGGTCGCCCGGGGCCAGATGGTCTTTCCCTTCGTCGACGTACGCGAATTGAACCGCGACCCGCTCGACGTGCTGACCTCGAAGGAGCGCGACCTCCTGGCCGCGCTGGCCCGCGGCCGCACCAACGATCAGCTGGCCGGCGACTTCGATGTCTCGGTCAATACGGTCAAGTTCCACCTGCGCAACATCTACGACAAGCTCTCGCTCAAGAATCGCGCCCAGGCCGTCGCCTTCTACTACTCGGCGAGCGGCGGCGCGGGGCTTTGATGCCGGACGCCGAGTGCAGGCAGTGAATCGGATGAGCGAAACCAAGATCCGCCTGGCGGGCCCGGAAGACGCAGCGCCGCTGGCGGCCATGATCGAAGCGATGGACCACCACTACGGCGATCCGCCCCATGCCGCCGGCGCGGTCGAGGCGGCCGCGCGGTCCTGGCTGCGCGGCGAAGGATCGGATGCGCGCTTTCTCCTCGCCTTTGCCGGCGACGCGCCCATTGGCCTCGCCTGCTTTGCCCTGCTCCACCCCGGCACCGGCCTGGGCGGCGTGGCCTTTCTGAAGGATCTCTTCGTGGTCGCCGAGTGGCGCAGCCGGCGGGTCGGCGAGGACCTGCTCAAGGCCCTGGCCGCGCTCTGCCGCGACGAGGGGATCAGGCGCGTCGACTGGGTGGTCGAGAACGACCGCGCCGAGGCCTTCTATGCGCGCCTCGGTGCCGATCTGCGGCCGGAGAAGCGGTCCATGCGCTTCGAGGCGGAAACCCTGGCCGCGCTGGCCGGCTCCTGAGGCGGCCCAGCGCACCCCGTCCTCGACGCCCGTACTTGACGCCCGTACTTGACGCAGGTCAACGCAGAGGGCGCCGCGAATCGCGCACTCTGGGGCTTCGACAGGATCAGTGAACGCGGGAACCTAGATGAAGACAATTCTTGTGCCCTTCGACGGCTCGAAGGCGGCGGAGAGCGCGCTCGACGTGGCCGTCGATCTGGCGCTCCAGCACGGCGCCGGCATTCGTCTGCTGCACGTTCTGCTGCAGGACGCGGAAGCCGACGAACTCATGGACTTGCCGGGCGTTTCCGGCGCCGGCGCGGCGCTCACGGAGGAGCTGAATCGCCTCTCCCATACGCCGGAGCAGCCCCACACCCTTGAGGAGGACATGGCCGACCCGGACGCGCCGCTCCATCCCGCCCCCGCGGATCTACTGCGCAGCATCGGCAGCCAAGTTCTGGCCTGGGCGGAACGCCGCGCGCTCGAGCGGGACGCCAAGGCCGAGGCCCTCGACATCGCGACCGGCGCGCCCGCCGAGGCGATCCTGACCGCCGCGAAGGACATCGGCGCCGACGCAATCGTCATGGGGACCCGCGGGCTCAAGCCGATCGACGCGATCACCGTCGGCAGCGTCTCCCAGAAGGTCTGCAGCAAGGCCGCCTGCACCTGCATCATGGTGCACTGAGGGGCCTTCTGTCAGTGATGCCGAGGCCGGCGCGGCAAGGCTCGCTGCGCCGGCCCCGCACAATCGCGCCTTGCCCTTTTCCCCCGCTCCGCTATAACAGCGCGCGTCGCGGCACCGTTTGCCGCGCCCGTTCGGAGAGTCACATGCCCGGTATCACTCGACCAACCCGCTGACCGCCGGCCGCGCACGCATCTGAGCTTGGTCCGGCCGGGATTCGCGTCCCCCTTCGCCTGGACTGAAGCCATGCTCGCCTTCTTCGAGAACCTCATCGACCCCTTTCCCGCCGCCGTGCCGGACAAGCCGCCGCGTCGGCTGTTCGGCTTCATTGCGCACTACACCCGGCCGATTGCGCTCCACTTGGTGCTGGTCGCGCTGACCGCGGCCGCCTTCGGCATCATGGAGGTCGCGCTCTTCGGCTTCCTCGGCAACCTGGTCGATTTCCTCGCGGGCGCCGATCCGGTGACCTTCTGGTCCGATCACTTCTGGTGGCTGCTCGGCGTCGGCCTCCTGGTGCTGGTCGTCATGCCCTGCACCGAGCTGCTGCACGAGGGCCTGACCAACCAGGGCATCATGGGCAACTTCCCCATGCGCATCCGCTGGCTGGCGCACCGTTACGTGCTGCGCCAGTCGATGAGCTTCTTCCAGGAAGACTTCGCCGGGCGGGTCGCGACCAAGGTCATGCAGACCGCGCTGGCGGTGCGCGAGGTGGTGGCGCTGACCACCGAGGTCTTCGTCTATGTCGGGGTCTACTTCCTCGGCGCCCTGGTGCTCTTCGCCCAGAACGACTGGCGCCTGATGGCGCCGCTCGCGCTCTGGGCGTTGGCCTACGCGGCGACCATGCGGTTCTTCATCCCCCGCATGAAGCAGGTCGCCAAGGAACAGGCCGACGCCCGCTCGGACGTGACCGGACGGATCGTCGACTCCTACACCAACATCCAGACGGTCAAGCTCTTCGCCCACGCGGCGCGCGAGGAGGGCTACGTCAGGGACTCCATGACCCCCTTCATGGACACGGTGCACCGGCAGTTCCGCCTGGTCACCTGGCTCAACCTGACGCTCGAGATCCTGAACGGCGCCCTGCTGGTGGCGATCGGACTGATCGGTATCTGGCTGTGGACCGCCGAGGCCGTGACCGCGGGCGCGGTCGCGCTCGCCGTCGGCCTGGTGCTGCGCCTCAAGGGCATGTCCCACTGGGTCATGTGGGAGATGGCCTCGCTATTCGAGAACATCGGCACGGTCCAGGACGGCCTCGAGACCATCGCCAACGAGCACGACCTGGTCGACCGGCCGGCCGCGCCCGCGCTCGCCATCGGGGACGGCGCGATCGCCTTCGAGCACGTGCGCTTCCACTACGGCAAAGAGGGCGGCGTGCTCGACGACCTCTCGCTCTCGATCGCGCCGGGCGAGAAGATCGGCCTGGTCGGCCCCTCGGGGGCCGGCAAGTCGACCGTGGTCAACTTGCTGCTGCGGTTCTACGACACCGAGGCCGGGCAGATCCTGATCGACAGCCAGGACATCGCTGGAGTCACCCAGGAGAGCCTGCGCGCCGCCATCGGCCTGGTCTCCCAGGACACCTCGCTGCTGCACCGCTCGGTGCGCGACAACATCCGCTACGGCCGCCCCGATGCGACCGAGGCCGAGATCATGGCCGCGGTCGAGGCGGCCAAGGCGGCCAGCTTCGTGCCCGACCTGGCGGACCGCGCCGGCCGCAGAGGCCTGGACGCCCACGTCGGCGAGCGCGGGGTCAAGCTCTCGGGCGGCCAGCGCCAGCGCATCGCGATCGCCCGGGTGATCCTGAAGGACGCGCCGATCCTGGTGCTCGACGAAGCAACCTCGGCGCTCGACTCCGAGGTCGAGGCGGCGATCCAGGACTCGCTGACCGGGCTGATGGCCGGCAAGACGGTGATCGCGATTGCTCACCGACTCTCCACCATCGCCGCCATGGACCGGCTGATCGTGATGGACCGCGGCCGCATCGTCGAGCAGGGCGGCCACGAGGAACTGCTGGCGGCCGGCGGCCTCTACGCCCGGCTCTGGGCGCGCCAGTCCGGCGGCTTCCTCGACGCCGGCCCGGGCGAGCAGGGCCGGGTCGGCCTGGCGCCGGCGCTTCCCGATCAGGCGGTCGCGGAGTAGGCAGAGACTGAACTGGCCGGCGGGGACGGAAAGGCCTGCGCGGACCGCTATTGCTTCGGCGTTTCCTAATCGAGGCTGCGGAAACCACTGCTTGATCCGAACCCAGCCGCCGAAGACAGTGTGGTGCTTTGAGTGCCGGAAGAGGACCAGGAAATGGCGGTTGAGAGAATAGAGACGCTCGTCGTCGGGGGCGGCCAGGCGGGCTTGGCCATGAGCGAGCACCTGAGCGGCCAGGGCGTGCCGCACCTGGTTCTGGAGCGGCACCGGATCGCCGAGCGCTGGCGCTCGGAAAGATGGGATTCCCTGGTCGCCAACGGTCCGGCCTGGCACGACCGCTTCCCGGGCATGGAGTTCCCCGAAATCGGTCCCGACGCCTTCGCCACCAAGGAGATGGTCGCGGACTACTTCGTGGCCTACGCGGAGAAGATCGGCGCCCCCATCCGCTGCGGCGTCGAGGTAAGAGAGGTCCGCAGGAACGCCGGCCGGCCCGGCTTCCGTGTGGAGACCTCGGAGGGCGTGATCGAAGCCAACCACGTGGTCGCCGCGACCGGGCCTTTCCAGCGGCCGCTCGTCCCGCCCGTCGTTCCCGACGACGCGGGGATCATGCAAATTCATTCCAACGCCTACCGCAATCCCGGCCAGCTGCCCGAAGGCGCGGTGCTGGTGGTCGGCGCGGGGTCTTCCGGCGTGCAGATCGCGGACGAGCTCCTGGGCGCGGGAAAGCGGGTCATCCTCTCGGTCGGCCCCCACGACCGTCCCCCCAGAAGCTACCGCGGGCGTGACTTCGTCTGGTGGCTGGGGGTCCTCGGCAAGTGGGACGCCGCGGCCCTCGAGCGGGGCACGGCCCACGTCACAATCTCGGTCAGCGGCGCCCACGGCGGCCACACCGTCGACTTCCGGCGCCTCGCCCAACGGGGCATGACGCTCGCCGGCATGACGCAGAAGTTCGCCGACGGCGTGATGCACTTCGCGCCGGACCTCGCGGACAATCTCGCTCGCGGGGACGCCAACTACCTGTCGATGCTGGACGAGGCCGACGCCTACATCGCCCGCAACGGTCTCGACCTTCCCGAGGAGCCCGAGGCCCGCAAGATCGATCCCGACCCGGACTGCGTCAGCGACCCGGTCCTCGATCTGGACTTGGCAGCGGCCGGCGTCACCTCGATCATCTGGGCGACGGGCTACGCCCTCGATTTCAGCTGGCTCAAGGTCGACGTCTTCGACGAAGCCGGCAAGCCGAAGCATCACCGCGGTGTCTCGCCCGAGCCGGGGATCTATTTCCTCGGCCTGCCGTGGCTGTCGCGGCGGGGCTCCTCCTTCATCTGGGGCGTCTGGCACGACGCCAAGTACCTGGCCGACCATATCGCCACGCAGCGCGCCTACCTCGCCTACCGTGGTGCCGAGCAACGGGTGGCGGAACCCGCCTAGCCGGCTGAGAAAGCCTGCGGCCCTTGACGACGGTCATTCTTCGACATGGGGCGCAGCCCGGCGCTTCGCGCGGATGAGGGTAAGTGCTTCAAGCACCTCGCCCTCACCCTGAGCTTGTCGAAGGGTGATGGTGCCAACTAAGCACGAACCCGGTGAACCTGCTCCAAAACTACAATCCAGAGCGGATTCACGCGCTAGACTGGGACCCAGGCCCGATCCCAGCTCAACGCGAAACGCTCCAGCCGATGCCCATCCGCTTCACCTTCCGCCAACTGGAGTACTTCGTCGCGGTGGGCGCCTACGGCAGCATCGCGGCCGCCTCGGAGCGGATCAACGTCTCGCCGCCTTCCATCTCCACGGCGATTTCGCAGCTGGAGGCGGAATTCGGGGTCGAGCTCTTCGTCCGCCAGCACGCCCAGGGCCTGACGCTGACGCCGGGCGGCCGGCGCTTCTTTACGGCCGCCAAGTCCCTGCTGGAGGGCGCCGGCGCGCTGCACGACATCGCCAGCGACATCTCGGAGCAGGTGCGCGGCCCAATCACGGTCGGCGGCCTAGTGACCGTCGCCCCCTTCGTGCTGCCGGAGCTGCGCCGCGGCTTCCAGCAAAGCAACCCGGAGGCCGACTTCCGCCAGGAGGAAGCCCATCCGGCCGAGCTCATCCTCATGCTCAGGCGCGCCGACATCGACGTCGCCATAACCTACGACCTGGAGATGCCGCAGGACGTCGATTTCGAGCCCCTGCTGGAGCTGCCGCCCCACGCCCTCTTCTCTCCGGATCATCCCCTGGCCGGGCGGAAATCGGTCACCCTGAAGGCGCTGGCCAAGCTGCCGATGATCCTTCTCGATCTGCCGCTCAGCCGCGAATACTTCCTGTCGCTGTTCCAGGCGCAGGGATTGCGGCCCCTGATCGCGGAGCGGACGCCTCATCTGCCGATGGTGCGCTCCCTGGTCGCCAACGGCTTCGGCTACGGTCTCTTGAACGTACCCAGCATGAACAGCCGGGCGCCCGACGGGAAGCCGATCAGCTATGTCAGGGTCTCGGGCGATCTCCGCCCCATGAGGCTCGGCCTGATGACCATGCGCGCGGACAGGAAGTCGCGGATCCTGACGGCTTTCGAGGAGCATTGCCGCGCCCGGATCACCCCCGGGAAGACCCCCGGGATGACGCCGTTCTAGCGACGAACCCGCGCGGTTCAGTAGGGACACCCGGCCGCGGCCCGGGAGGCCCGCCGGCATCGGAGTTTCCGAACCAAGGATGAATGAGTTTATGGTTTCCAATGAAAGGGTTTTCGCCGAAGATCAAAGGCCAAGAACAACTTACCAATAATTATTGAACATGGAGGGGTATGTGGGACGTGACAGAAGACGATCATAAGATCGCCATCGACGTACAAAGCGTCGTCAAGCAATACGGAGAGGGTGAGCACGCGGTTACTGCACTGACCGAAGTATCGATCGATATTCGGGATAACGAGTTTTTCACCCTGCTCGGCCCCTCGGGCTGCGGAAAGACCACGCTCCTGCGCATGATCGCCGGCTTCGAGTCGGTGACGGCAGGCGTGATCCTGCTCTACGGCGACGAGATCGAGAACCTGCCGGCGAACAAGCGCCCGGTGAACACCGTCTTCCAGCAGTACGCCCTCTTCCCCCACATGACGGTGCTGGAGAACGTCGGCTTCGGGCTGCGCAGGCTGGGCAAGAGCAAGGCCGAGACCGAGCAGCGCGCCCGGCAGATGCTCGATCTCGTCCAGCTCGGGGACTTCAGCGACCGCCGGCCGGCCCAGCTCTCCGGCGGCCAGCAGCAGCGCGTGGCGCTGGCCCGGGCGCTCGCGCCCTCGCCCAAGGTGCTGCTGCTCGACGAGCCGCTCTCGGCGCTGGACCTCAAGCTGCGTCAGGCCATGCGGGTCGAGCTCAAGCAGCTGCAGCGGGAAACCGGCATCACCTTCGTGTTCGTGACCCACGATCAGGAGGAGGCGCTGACCATGTCGGACCGGATCGCGGTGATGTCGGCCGGCGAGATCCAGCAGATCGGCACCGCCCACGAGATCTACGAGCGGCCGATCAACCGCTTCGTGGCCGACTTCATCGGCGAGACCAACCTGATCGACGTCTCGGTCGAGCAGGTGAATGGCGAGAGCTGTCTCTGCCGGCTCGCCAGCGGCGCGGCGATCGAGGCCGTGGGTCCGGGCGTGGCGGTCGGGCACTCGGCCGGCCACGTCTCGATCCGCCCGGAGCGGGTGTCGCTCGCCCCGGCCGGCGACGGCGCGGCCGGCTTGGTCGGCGTGGTCGAGCACCAGGTCTACCTCGGCACAGACACCCAGTATCTCGTGCGCCTGGACGATGGGACCATGATCACCGCCCGGACCCAGAACGCCCACAAGGTGCGGGTCGACGTCAGCACCGGGGAGCGCGCGGCCCTGTCGATTGACGACGGCGCCGCGCGCCTGCTGGTCGACTGATGGCGGGCGGGGCCGGCGGCGGGCGCGCGGTATCGCGCACCTATCAGCCAGTCAAGACCTGGCTGCTCCTGCCCTCGTGGCTGGTGATCGGCATCTTCCTGCTGATGCCGATGCTGATCATGCTGGTCTACTCCTTCCTGACCAAGGAGTTCCGCGGCGGCGTGATCTGGGAGTTCTCCCTCGCCGCCTACGACCAGTTCATCTTCGACCGCGGGCTGTTCGGCGACGAGCCGCCGGTGATCGAGTGGACCTACATCACCATCATCGCGCGCTCGGTGATTCAGGCGGCGGTCGCCACGGTCGTCTGCCTGCTGATCGGCTTTCCGACCGCCTTCTTCATCGCGACCCGGCCGGCGAACACCCGGAACATCTGGCTGTTCCTGGTCACCGTGCCCTATTGGGTCAACCTGCTGATCCGCACCGTCTCCATGAAGTTCCTGATCCGCGACAACGGTCCGCTGAACGAGGGCCTGCTCGGCCTGGGCCTGATATCGGAGCCGCTGCCCCTGGTGAACACGGATCTCGCGGTCCAGCTCGGCCTGTTCTACTCCTACCTGCCGTTCATGGTCCTGCCGATCTACGCCTCGGTCGAGCGCTACAACTTCGCCCTGTCCGAGGCCGCGGCCGACCTCTACGCCGACCGCTGGACGATCCTGTGGCAGGTCCTGATCCCGGTGGTGATGCCGGGGATCGTCGCCGGCTGCATCCTGGTCTTCGTGCCCTCCCTGGGCGCGTTCCTGGCGCCCGACCTGCTCGGCGGCGCGAAGAACTGGATGATCGGCTCGCTGATCGAGGACCAGTTCAAGGGGGCCGCCGGAAACTGGCCCTTCGGCGCCGCGGCCTCGATGATCCTGCTGACCATGGTCCTGCTGGTGCTGTTCTTCTACGCCCGGCGGCAGGCGCGTTAGTACCCACTATCAGAGTTAGGTGTGTTGCATGACGAGCTATCAAGACTTTCGGTTAGGAGCGCGGTTCGCCATGATGCGGACCATCACAAGGGCCGCGCGACCCCCATTAGTCTCAACGGGCCCGAAAGCCTTGATAGCTCGCCCGCAGGGTTGCCGAGGCGCCCGCCCGACGTCGTCAGCGGCGCTCACCGATGCTTCGGCATCGCTTTCGCTCCCCTTCCTAGCCGGGCGACCGCCTCGACAATCAGGCGACGCACCTAACTCTGATAGTGGGTACTAGGAGAGCCCGGATGTCACTCAGCGGCAACGTCAAACGCTACCCGGGCTTCCTCACGATCGCGCTGATCTGTCTCCTGATCCTCTATGCGCCCCTGATCGTGGTCATGGTCTACAGCTTCAACGACTCGCTCTCGATCACCAAGTGGGGCGGGTTCAGCTTCCGCTGGTACGCGGAAATCTTTTACGGCGCCGAGTCCGCGATCTTCCACCAGGCCGCCTGGAACTCCGTGACCATCGCCCTCTCGGCCGCGACCGCCTCGACGATCATCGCCACCGCCGCGGCGGTCGGCATGGTGCGCGGCGGCACCTTCCGCGGGAAACCCATGAGCTTCGCCCTGATCTCCATGCCGATCATGGTGCCCGAGATCGTCACCGCCGTGGCCACGCTGATCTTCTTCAGCGTGATCGGCTTCACGCTGGGCTAC
>JAAUYK010136670.1_pt1 | contig 11097 bp, 5 predicted proteins | sample 7278021 | NCBI WGS metagenome assembly JAAUYK01 (sample SAMN14350223, study PRJNA611818) | marine sediment metagenome | isolation source: surface marine sediment (1.8m) | place: French Polynesia: Moorea | collected 2018-08
CAACCAGCTGGCGATCGGAAATATATTCGCTGAGGTTTAAAGAGTTACTAAGGACTCCTGCGGGCAGCTCTTAAAACTGCGGATTATGTCCCGCTTTAATCATCATATCCCATTCCGGACGGACCCATTTGCCTCCCACCCTGATTTTCTTTCCCCATGCGCTCGAGCGCCCATATGCTTCCCAACCGAAATATATTGCGTTTTGCATAGACCTGGCGGACCGGGGCCAGGTGAGTAATAAGACTTGGGCGGTCGGTCGTGAAGGCAATTTACCATATTTTCCTCCTTCCTTCCTTCCTTCCTTTCTTCCTCTCCCTCCGTTCCTCCAACGCATATTACGAAAACACCTCTACGCCCCCTCGCCCCGCTCCCTCATTCCCTTCCGAGATGGCTTGGTAGGATGTAAATGGCGAAATCGAGATTGAAATACCGCCGGGAGAGCAAGCGGCTATATAGCCTCGCCGCATGAACTCAAACTGGCCAGTGTATGGCCGGTGGAAAAATGTCCCGTTGTTAAGCGTAATGAGACTCCCCTTTATCATGAAGAATTTCGGCTGAATAAACTACGAGCCAGGGGTGATCTTTCAAAACATCCGAGCGATTCGATCACTAATTGATCGCCGAAAAAGTCTCTCCACCAATGAAGTCCCGGTCGTTGCGACACCACTCTGGCGATCATGATCGGTCGGTCGGGATGGGGAGAAAAAAGCGCGATCCAATCACGATATCGAAGCGACCGACCGCGAGGAGAAAATGGGCAAAAAATCGGCCTCCCTCCCTCCCACGTGTCCAGGAGATTGCAACCTCCGCCGCCGGAATCCATTCCATAAATGGCTTAAATGGCCCATGCAACTTTTCTGTTTAACCAGCAGCGAGCAGAGAAAGTGTATTGCTGCATGAGGCCAGCCAGCTGCGATCGAGCGATCTCGTATAATGCAAATTGCAATGGATTGACCTGTCTGATGGGCGTGGGGAGAGTGAGAGAGGGAGATCGAGTGAGTGAGGAGTGGGGAATCGGGTGGGCAGAAAAAGAAGGAGAGAGAATTGGAGCAGCGAACGAAGAGCGTTAGTTGCTGGGGCCAATTTTTTTACGCGGCCGCCCCTACCTCGAACTGCCCCCGCATTTCGAGCGTGCCGCGGCCGACGCGACGGTGGGGCTACACACGGTGCATTTTTCTTCGCGGCGGGATTTTTTGCTGCAAAAAACCTTCGCGAATGAACGCTCGTTTTGAGGTCGGTCCTCCGTTGCGCAATCCGTGGCCCACCCACAATCCGTCCGTCCGTCCGTCTGTCAAGAGTGAGCCCGTGCGAGCATTGCAAGTTAAAACCGTCCATCCGGCAGAGCTAGAGCCATTAGTGACCCTCTTTTCCTCGCCCCGGAATTAGCTGCGCCGCCGGAAGCCTACCTCCGCCGGTCCGTCGGTCGGGGGTGAAACTGTTTTCCAGATTCCGATCTGCTGGCCACTCGCTGAGTATTTTATTACCGGCCGGACCTACTTCTGCCCTCCCCTGGCTGACTAATGGAGCGAGCTGCTCCCTAGCTTCGAAGCATCGTTCCGACTCGTTGCATTAACACTCACAATCGCCTGGGGGCCCCGGTCGGAACCACTTCTTTCCTGCTAGGCGACATCAACGGAATTAAGCACGATTTATATCGGCCATGACACAGAAAACGCCGGTCTATCATTGCTTCCCTTCTCGGAAGTGGGCGCGGGCGGGCGAGTGCAGGAAGCGGACAAGGAAACGGCGTCAATGAGAGAGCGGCGGCGGTCGGAATGGAATGGCTGAGAGAGAAATTAATGTCTGTCTGTCTGTCAGTGATGTAAAACCCTTCCTTGTCCCGGACAGGCACCATTTTCGCGGTTACACAACGTAGCTAGACTTTCTTCCGTTCCGTTCCCACAGGTGCAGTTAAGTGAATGCCGGGTGGTCTGTCTGTTCTGTCCTCTTTCCCTCCCCGCCCACGCCCACGGTCTCGATATGAGTGGTCTTTGCGAGGTAGAGGCGGTGTCAAAAGAGCATGCCGCTATCGTGTCACATCTCGCCTGGCCGGTCGGCCGGCTCATTCAAGGGCGGACATCGAGTTAGGCTACCGTCCTGTACGTACAGGACATCAAATGTTCGCGGCCGTAACTTATGCAACTTCGTGCCGTACTTGCACGCCTTCTCGAACCCTGATAAGAAGACCCCGTTCGTCCGATTGCGATCTCGTCATCGTTATATTGCCGAAGAAGTCGTGCAGGAATGACGAGTGCAGTTCGATCAATCGGGAGGAGGGAGGATTTCTCAGGCGGGACGGAAGGGGATGATCCATTGCCATTGTTATAGATCCTGGTCGGAAGCTATATATATAGCTCGAGCAGCCGGTCCCATTCCATTGTGGCGGCTGTACGTCACGTCCGATGTCAAATTCGCTCAAAAAAGTATGCCCAGTTATGCGGAAAGATGACGTAAGGAGTCAATATCGGATTAAACCTGAGGACCGGTCCTACACTTAACGGGAACTCGCCATGTCCTTGCTCGAGTAATAAGAAGTTGGACTTTTACTCCCCGGCCGCGGTGTGCCAATTTTCTGGAAAGCCCTGGCTGTGCATTTTCCACTGAGCTAAATACGTAGGATAGGGTGGGGGCAATTTGTAGAACAGCGCAGAATGCATCCGCGAGTAATAAGTGGGGCCTGGAATGAACCGCCAGACTCCCACATACCGAGTATAGCGGTTCGTACGCAAGAAACACAAATTGTGGAGCAATTGACGCAGTACTTGTAGTTGTTAAACTATAGAGCTTTGCAAATTGAAAGAAATAACACGCTGCTGGCTCTCTTGCAAAAACGTTTCCCCGAGCAACTGTAACTAATTTCGTCGGCCCGGACCGCAAAACAATTGGGGCAGCTAGCTAACTCCGTCGACGGCGCGAATGGGAACCGCTGGAAAATTGCTTCCGCGAGCGATCGCGAGCATTCAAGCTGAGAAGGAAGGAGGAAGGAAGGAGGTCTAACAGAATATAGACCACCTCCTCCAATGACACCGGCGAATTTCTGGAGCGCTTTTTCCCCTACCGCAAATCGGAGCCAAGAATAAGAATTGCAAGGTCATGGCCCGGTCGGCCGCCCGACTGCATTACAGCGACGAAAACTGGCCGCCCTTTTTCCAACGCACCGCTGCCAAACCGAACACGCCACGAAAAATTCGCTGGTGGTGAATTCTCCAAGTGCCAAACGTGCGTCGTCGTCGTCGTCGCCCAGCTGCATTCGTACTATCTCGTTAGCTCGACTAATAATCCAGCCGAGGTTTGAGTTTGCACAGCCCGAAGTTTTCACCGGAATCCGGACGGCAGCAGCAGCACAAAATGCTGAATGCAAACGCGAAACGTGCGCAAATGTTGACACAGAGAAAGCGAGGGGAAACTGCAGACGGAAAATATTTCCTACCAGGATGTAATAACGTCAATGACTTATTTGTCAACTTCATCAGCGTCAGCAATGCCGGATCTTGGCTGGCGTCAAGGGTGAGCAGCGGCTAAAGAGTCCGTGGAATGTCCTCTCACGGCCTCTACTAAAGCGCAAATCATCCTCAAGTCAAGGCCGCCGCCGTCCGTGAGCGCGCCTGAAGAAAAGAGACATATTCAGTCTTAATGACGGCCGTGGGAGAGGACGAGCTTTGTTGGCAGGTGTGAGAAAAGACTAATGTTCGTCGGAGTGACGTTGCAATAAGCGGAATTTTTTGACGCCCTGTTCGAAAGGTTCATGCGCGGAATCACGCAACCTTCCTTAGTTGCTAGTACAGGAATGATGGTGAAAGTGGAAACGTCACTTTTCTTGATGGCCCGACCCGAGTCGAGGACATAACGACCATTTCTTTGATCTGGTTTGTGCAGAATCAATCCGTCCGTCAGCGTCCATTTGGCAGATACGATCCGCGGCCGGCGGCGGCGAAATTATCTTCCAAACTGCCCGGTCGCGGTCGGACTACCAAAACCACTTAGCGTCATCGTCTGCTACTAACGAACTCAAATGCTGGCTCCCACTCCGATAGCGATTGGAAAGCCCTAGAAGAAAAGGGGTCTCAGCCATTCAGTAATTCTAGCCTTCTTCTTCAATAGATCACACCTTCCATCATCAAGAGATCATCTGCCGAGCCATCTACGTAATGGAAGTGACATTTCTGACGTACCGAGCGAAGCAAAGCAAAAAGCGCCGCCCAAGAATTCTTTGTTCGCCCAGCTGCTCCAATTTTATTTTACGGGTTCATTTCTGCCTCGATCTGGAAGTCGTAAACCCAAATTACGCAACGTACGCACATAGCGGGGACGGATGGGGTCCGACCGACCGACCGTAAAAAAACCAACGCGCGCTATGATCATGAGAATTAGGGTGGCCCCGGCCCGCGTCCCAAAAATATCATTGGAGGCTGGGGTATATACATTTCATCCGGTCGATCGGCGCCGCGTATTTGCCGCCTTGAAATTGAGAAGACCGCAGCTAGAGCTTCAAACGGGAAAGGAAGCCGGCCGGCCGGCGGGAGGAGCTGAATTGGACTTCTGATCGAACGCCTCGAAAACGAATGAACGAGATCGAATTCATCACAAGGGTTCGTATCCACTATGAGGGGAAAGAATTAACAAATTACGTCGGTCCGGACGGACGACAGTTGTCCCCCCGTAACCATTCCGATTTCCCCGGGAGCTGCCGAAAAGGGCAATTTAATGGTTTTATGGCCAGCTCAGTCCGATTCTTCATTGCCACGGCCCCAATTAGTTCCACGGAGGCGGTGGAGGCGGCGGCCCGTGCCAGGAAGGAAGGCCGGCCGGCCGGGTGGGAGAGGCAGCTCATTAAATCGGGCAGCCAAGGAGCTAGCTGCAGTAAATAGTCTCCTTGGCGAAGATTGACTCAAAACAGATTTCCCGCGGCGATCGAACGTCGGCCTTGAAATCATCGGAGGAGGCCGCGGCGGATGCGATGGGATTTTGGTCCAGAAAAATACGTACCCTACGTCCGATAGGATGCACGGAAACACTCCTATCGCGTCGTCGGTGTCAGAACGTGAAATGAATAGGTCCGGGGCTTTCAATGTTTTGACGGCTTTTTCCTTTTCACGGCCGAAACAATGGGCAGGCGGTCGGGCCAGAGGGGACTGGCGTTCCAAAAAGGGGGGCACTAAACCGGCCCGGTCGGCTTTTCTCTCCAAAAGGCGCGAGGCCGTTTTGTAATATTAATTAACGACCCCTGCCACGTCGCCTAGCTGTCCGCCCACTCATTGCCGGATGCAGATACGAAAACAGTTAGCTAGAAGAAAATTACATTGGAGAAAACAATTCTCCTTGTGCGTAATATGAGAGTGCGCCATTATCCTTTAAGACCCATTAGGTGGCCAAATATGGAGGAAAAGAGATTAGAGATACACATTCAAGGCGAGCTCTAATAAGGAAATATCGCAGCAGCGCAACAATTTTTGATCCATTAGCCGACCTTGGCGAGAAATTGTCAATCCAAGACGGACGGACGGACGGACAGAGGCTGCAATTTTGAACGTGTCATGCTGCCTTCCCGTCCCGTCCGTCAACGAAGTAAACTCTGCTCTGCTTGCACAAGAGCCTCGCGCGTCAATTAATAAAAGTGCCGCCGGCGGCGCGGACTACTTACCTGGCTGCCAGCCAGCTCGAAGGAGACATTTGCGAAATTCCCCCCTCTCAATCTCCACTCCGTTTCTCCCACGGTCACGTGAAATAATTGGTCCGAGCGCCGAGCCGAGCGGCGATACAGTTAGACGAGTGCAGTGACCTCAATACCTTAGATTGAATTGCAGAAATGTCCACCCTGGTACGTACATTATTCATCTCTGACCGACCGCGGCCGCGGAGGAGGCGGGGCGCGAATTTTACTCCCGCAGTTGTTGAGCCTAATTGCGGGCCGGGCCGACTAGAGTAAATTCACGCCCAACTGGCCATCCCCGCTTCCAAACGGCTCCATCATTCTTTTGGGGGGTGGCGGGTGGCAATTACGCGGGTAAACACGGGTTTAAAACGTTTTACTCAGAGGCGAAAGCGAGTTTTACACGGGACGCCGACGCGGATACACGGACGTGACGCCATAAAATATGTCCGTCATATGACATTGGCGCCGTCAGAGGAGGATCTCTCCCCTTCCTTGCTTGAGTCGGAAAAATGAAGAGATTTATTAGCTTCGGAGTTTCTCCAATTTACGAGAGACGGAGAAAAAAAAGTTAACGTGCCCACGCACTCGGACCGTGCGGGTCGATCGCGGTCGGTCATGCAGCCGCCGCCGGTTTTCGCCTATCATATCTACCCCAAGTGGCCACCTTTTTTTCGACCGAATGGGGCACCCAATTTTTTGTGTCTCGCTCTCGCGCTATCGAGACAGTCCCACTTTTATGGCCCGCTGTCGAGGAACAATTCTAAGCGCTCCGCCAAAGGATATCGAGCGCGTAGCAGCGTTTGTTGAAAAATGAATCCTAGGGAACGGCGGCCGCGGCCAAAGTCTCTATTACTTCTTCTCCGTCCTCGCGGCGTACTGTTTCACAATGCGTCCGTCCGTCCGTTCGGATTGAAAACGGAGGCGAGCGAGGCGAAAAAAGTGGATGGCCGATGGCGCCACCAGATTATATCCCGTTCCTATGGCAGCTCGGTCACTAGCTCCGATCGCCGGGTTTATACGTAGGACTCGATCGTAGGCGCGTGGGCGCCGGAGTGAACTGGGGTGAATAATTAGACACGATTTTCTTCCCTCTCTCTTCGTTCTCCGACTCGACGCAACTCAACTCTTCATAGTGAAACTTTTTTCCTATTTGTCTGTCGGACGACCGAGTGGCTGACGCGGCGCTGACTCGGCGCAAAAAAACTTTCCGAGCTCATTAACCGACTGTGGCGGTGGGATCGCTCCTTTTTTGCGATGAGGTTCGCACGAATTAAAGATCCTGCGGCTGTAATAAAATTGTTATGAGGCGCCGTATCCTGTCTAGCTGTTGTACCGTTTGACCAAAAGCGGCCGACAGATTTTCCCGTTGTGAAATGATGTTTACAGGAATTTTAGGCGCGCCTGATATCTCGGCATCCGTATTGACCTCCAAACCGAGCGACCGCGGCCACATCTCGGCACGGACCGACCATCCCCCGCGTAATAGCTCATTACTCCCTCCCCGCTGTTTTTGTAATTGCAAGCACGTAACACGCGTGCCGTTTTGTTTGTAGAGATCCCCCTCGCTCGCTCGTCAGTTTCTCAGCCTTCGGTCGGTCGGAAGGCTTATTACCGGTCGCGGTCTCCTTCGCTCCGGCCGCACGATGCTAATCTCCGAAAGGATAACGGGCCCGCTTGAGGGCAGAGCACGAAAAGTCGTTCATTTAGATTTCCGACTACGTCTAACGATTTCGCTCGTCAACTTTATAAATTGCATGCCGTCGCGGCCATCTCCGCCCAGCATCTCAATTATATATGGCTCAATCCATGCATTCGAATCCCACCCGGCAGTTGTGGTACACCTTGAAGTCTCCAAGTCAAGTCCCGTTCGTTTGTGGACGGATTGCACAAGCTCTCATTAGTCGATCCGATTCTATGCGCGCACGCAAGTCAGTCAGTTACATACTCTAGATCCGGATTTATGGGCCCCATTAGAGCGACAACGGGTCCGATTAATTCCACTCTTTATCTGTTGCAGGTCCAGCAAGATGAGCAGTCGTGGATCGCCTTAAGCGGGATTCATCCCATGGCGCGATGAGGAGCGGCGGTGGATCGAACGGAGGAGGAGGAGGAGTAGCGGCCAACGGTGGCGGCCGACTCCGATCGCCTGATAAGCATCCCGCCGCCGCCGCCGCGATGTATTACGGATACCCGCCGCCGCCGCCTCGCCACAATCACGGCTGGGTGAGTACGCGTGCCAAGTAGCATATCGGACGGACGGACGCATGCACCGCCTATGATAACTGTCTCATCGTCGCCGTCGACGAATGTCGCGCTTTGAATATAACAGACCTTTGTACGTACATTCATGCGCGTACGTACAGTAAACGCGTTAACAAGGCATGCAAGGATCCAAACGTCTGTCAACGTCAACTGCGACGCAGCTCAGGGCGCAAAAATTTGTCTAGCAAGTGCAACAACACCTATGGCCGTGATCGAGCTTGAGAATGCAGTAGTTGGTGCTTGCGCAATTCCGTCAAATGCCACGGCCCCCTCCGCTTTGGAACGAAGCGACGCCCCATCCTTCTCTTTTGAACCACGGCCAATAATTTGTGTATTTACTACCGACCCTCACTGTTCGCACTTGACGTGCGCGTACCTAGCTCCTTCAGTGACATGTTTTTGCGTACGCCTTAAGGTCACGTACCGTACGCTACAGCTTGCATTCAAAGATCACGTGACGCATTGATTAATGTAATCCGCGGTTGCAAAACATCGCGAAAGGAAATCCCATGGCTTCATTTCTGCTGCACTCAAACAATGCCGGAGGGCACCTTCGAGTCAACGTACATGCAGCGGCGCCTCACCTCGCGGTCGCGCCTCTTCTGCCAATGCCAATTGTAATCCTAGACAAAGGGATTTTGAGCTGCCAAGGGTCTGCGCTGCCTCCTCCAGCTCTTATATCCACACTTGAGGCCAAGTGGCAAGAAGCGGGCGGGCCACGCCCGAACGGCCGGCCGGACCGGAGGCCGGAAACTTGCACTCGCCATTGAAATAAATGATGGCCATGCCTCCTACCTCCTATTAAGATTAAAAGTGGGCCGGAAAACCGGTCCAATGATTGGGCAAGGACATGTACTACGTGATCTAACTGCATACGATTGCAAAAGTTGTACGACGCGGTAGGTATACAAGATGTAGGTTTCAAGTTCAATGCGCTCGCCGGCTTCGACGTTCGAAGATTACTACTACAAGGAAGTCACGAGAACCGATCCGTCATCTTCGCTCTGAAACGGCACCCGGCCATGCACCTGTCGTCAGAGAAGAAGTCGTTGTCGTTACTCCTACTCGAAGCCGAGCTAGACGCCCCCTCCACCGATCTTCGTCGTCTGAGGCGTTTCCGCGATCTTCAAAGTCATCCCCGTGGGTGAGAAGAAGCAAGCGAATGGAGGAGGAGCCGATCGATCCATGATTGTCGCTAGCTTCGATGCGCAAGTGCAGGATGGGAGTTTAAACTGTTTAATTATTTCCTGCGCGCGCAGACACTATATTGGACTAGAAATATACATTTCTTGGGATAGAGGCTACCCCACTAGAATCGTCGTCGGAGCAACGGTAGCAGCATCGTCGTCTCGAAATTGGCCGCAATTTCCATTGTCGGGTTGACACAAGGCGGGGCACGCGATCGACGCTCTTCAAGAGGCTCCAAAAATTGTCAAGCTCATGCGGCCGACAACTGTGCGCGGGCATCGAATAGGGCCCCGTTATATTCGCTGGAATAAACAACAACGTAGTTTCATTGTCTGTTCGATCGTCCTCCTCACGTCCTCCGTTTGCTCGTTTGGAGGCCCCGCCGCGGCCGTTCGTATCCACCAACAGACGTGTGTCCTGTATGGGAAGGACGTGTACGGAGGAGAAGTGTAAAACGGCCGTCGAATGAGAGGAGACGGCGAGAGAAGACAGCGCCTTGCGATGCCAAGAAAACTGCAGGGGGATAGTTGACATGTGCCGATTTGGAAACTTTGTCTTTCCATACATTCGGCAATGGCTACTCTATCGCATTTCTATTGTGCAGATGTGGGTACCCTGGGCAGAAGAGCGTTTTCCTGAATTCACGCACACTCCGACCTTTCCCTACTTTTGCACGTACGTCGTTGTTTTCTGCCAGCCGAATTGGCCTTCACTGCTCCTCTCTCTCTCTTGGCATCGCTCCTCAGACAGACTGACAGACGGCCGGGCGGGCATACTATGTATGTATACATTCTGAATCTGGCAATTGCTGCGGGCAACCGCCGATTTTCCTCTCTTTCTCGGCCCGCTCGGCCGGTCATCCAACTATCTGCACGTGAGCATTTCCTCACCGAGTGCGCGATCCCGATCCTGTCCGGAGGATATGGGAGCCCCTAGGAATGATGATTACAGCCCTACGAACTGACTGACTGACTGACTGATACCGCAACCGTCCGCTTTCGCCGCCCAGCTGACCGCGTGGCTAAGCTTTTTACCCCTCGATGCTCAGGCAGATAAAATTTAATTTGCATGTCATCACCATAGGGCGAAATTGGCATGCTAATAACGCGCCGCCGGCCGGGTCCATTGTGGACAGATAGAGCTAGGCCGTTTTTTTCGCGTGCAATGTCAGAGCTAGAGGCCGGAAGTGCGCGTCTATCGTCGTATAACTGTGTGTGCGCTTCCAGACCGGCTTTTTGTGCAACCATGCAGCTACCGAAAAGGGAGAGTTAGCTGCGGATGCCTAGTCACGAACTGCGTTTTAAGTGAAACCGCCCCATTCATTGTTTTCCCTTCCCTCCCTTCCCGTTGGTACGTACAGCTTTTGCAGAAAGCGGACGGACGCTCAAAGGCCACGGGAAGAGCGCACCATCCTGTGCGCGAAACTCCGGCCTGTCTGTCTGTCTGTCTAAACACAGCTGCTCGATTCTCGTCTAGCTGCGCGCTAAAGTGAGAAATAAATTCATTGCCTCAGCTGGCAAATCGTGTCGCAAGAGCGATTCGCCGCCTCAAGCCCGGCCGGCCGACTGGGCCCGTCACGTCACGTCGCTTTAGCGCTCTAAATGTGACGGAGGAAGGAAGGAAGGAAGGAAGGATCAAACGTACGGTGCGCGCTGAATGCACTGCCATATGGGGCCCGCTTCTTGGACTTCCTGCGTAACCAAAGCGGTCTAATTGCGTTTACGCTTCAGGCGCATGCTGCATGGTTTGGACTAATTGCAAGAATTGCGGCCGTATAAATCATTGCGGTGGGAAAGTCCGTGATAAAATGTTTGAACGTCTCTTTCTATTTTGCGTCCGGGAAGGTTGTAAACGCTAGCTGTAAATTTAATTTTAGGGCTCTAATATGTTGGCGCGCGCTCGAGATTGGAGACCTTGCCTTGCCGGTCGGTTCAGTTTTCAGTCCGTTCGCTTTAAATCCGTGTGTGTGTGCGTGCCCAAGGCAACTAGTGGCC
>JAAUYK010146525.1_pt1 | contig 11091 bp, 5 predicted proteins | sample 7278021 | NCBI WGS metagenome assembly JAAUYK01 (sample SAMN14350223, study PRJNA611818) | marine sediment metagenome | isolation source: surface marine sediment (1.8m) | place: French Polynesia: Moorea | collected 2018-08
ACTTACGCATGACACTTTGAGTGAAAGAGTATATTCCTTTCGTTACAGATCGTGCCTCCTCTCGTCTCGTCAGATTATTTTTTCATTGCCGTCGCCCCGTGCTTTAAAATCCGCCCTGTGCGCTGCTGGGGCCGCCTCGTCTTTCTCTCTCTTCCATCATTGTTGTGGGAAAAAGCGAAATTATTAATTTACGCCTCCCTCCGGTCGGTCGGTCGGTCGGTCTGGCGGGTTACGCACCTGGCTAGCGGCCTGAGTTGGCACTGTTCGCGCGCGTCCGTACATACAAGAAGGCTCTCGAGAGGAGAACCGGATCACCTCTTCCTTCCTTCCTTCTCTTCCCTTTCGCTCGTCCGCGTCCGTCCGTTCGACCGGAAGATTCCCCAAGGGGGTGCAAGCAAAGAGTTGAACGAACGTACCGGCGGCCATCCATCCAGTTAAGGCGTCTGTCTGACAGGCACTTTTCGCCCAGCCGTCCGTCCGTCCGTCCGTCCGGCGCATAACTAACACTCCGTTACGTGACAAATGGACGGACAGACGTTGAGTGGATTCACTTAAAGCGTCGTACATGGCACCGTTCGTTCGTTTAGACTGACTTCAGGACATACGCCGCCGCCGCCGCCGCCGTCAAATGTGATGAATGAGCCCTTTCCTATCCTACTTATGAAACGCGGGCGGTCGCCAGCTACCACCTGCGAACCGCCGTACACACGTATTTACCGTCGCCGCCGCCGCCGCCGGAGATTGGCTAATGAGAGAGGAGCTAGCTGTATGTACGTGTAGTAGGTAGCGATCGAGATCGACGGATGGATTGTATTAAGGAAGCGGCGCGAGCGGGGAGCGAGGGAACGACAACAGGGCTGATATTAAAGTCATGTAGATAGGGCGGGGAAAATCATCGAAGCAGTCAGTATACGTCGCTTGCTGTTGCCATGACCGACCGATCCAAATGACAGGCTTCCCGAGCGCGAGGGAGTGCATGAGCGATGTTGGTTGGTAGGATCGACGGCACACGCTCGTACGTCGTTTCATTCAGCAACGTTCGTTCCGTTTTCATTGCTGAATACAGGTCAGACTTTTTCCCATCGATCGATCGACCCGAATTCCCATTTCTCCTGCCTTGTCCTCGCTAGCTAGATCCGTATTTCCGTACTTCCGTGTTGGCTGCATTCATGTGGCCTACGCCTAATTTTCATTTTTCAGCGTTCGGAACGAGGTACATGGCAAGGTGTGCGATCATCATTATTCTGCTTTTTTGTCCCCGGATGGCCCCTTCCTCTTTCCGGGCCATGTATCGATCCGATTTTCTCTTTCAGTGAGCATGCACCGATCGAGCGATGACGATTTATTCTCGCATTGATATCACTTGTTTTGCTACCCCTTCGTATTCTGCGAGCTAGCTGTTGGACGCGGACAACCTGCCAAAATGTTTTTCAATTACGAGCGATCCCATGACGCCAGCCAGCCAGCCGATGATCCCTTGAACTCCGATCGCGCTCGCTCGCGGCGACCTTGCACAGATGGCGGCAAAAGACAGTCCCTAATTTTTGGCCCGGCCGGAAAGTTGGCAGAAATAACAGTTCTAGCCGTCGCCGTCGCCGCGCCGGCATTCGAAAGGTCGGCCTGCCGGCCGGCCGGCCGGCCACCTCTATCTCTCTTTCATTCTCGCTGCTTCGATTGTCATATGAGCTTCTCACGCGTCGTCTCTCATTGGTTTAATTGATTCCCGGAGGCGGGCCGGCCATAGGCGGGCAGGCCTAGCCTAGGCTAAGCTAGGGTTGGACTAGTCGTACGTTGGAAGCTGCGGCTAACAAAGACGGCCCATTAATTTCGTGTCAGATGGTAACGCGACGCGCCTTAAGCGGCTCAAGCGTCGCGTCGGGATTAGCGTCGGGCGAACTAGCTTATACACACGCACAACGAGGCCTCATCAGATTCTACGATTGGACTCATTGTTCGGCTAATTTATGAGAGGCCAGACCGATTTTATCGCATGCATATGCTGCTCCCCTCTCTTCCTCCAGCATGCTTGCGACACGATCGGACTGACAGCAGCGATGCTAAAGTGGCGAAGGTGGCACTCTTTTTTCGCTCCTCGCTCGCTCGCAGATTAAAACCTGATCAGCCGGTCGCTCGGCCGGATGAATGCACTCAGCTCGTTATTCGCTTTCTTTCCCTCTCCCGCTGACATGCAGTACACCCATCGGCGGCGGCCTTGCATCGTATCGTAACGTAACCGTGATCGCCGCAGCTGGGAATCGTGAGAGAGGAAGACAGACAGACGGAGCTAGGGAGGAAGATGAAAAAGGAAGACGTATTAGAATCGTTTTGCCATTTCATTGCCACTAATTTGCTGCGGTTCCGGCTGCCGAGCCATCCGTCTGACTGTCTCACCTCGGCTCCCTAATTCTGGCTAACAGGCCTCCTCTTTTTTCCCAACCAGTATAAAAAGGTTTCATCACCTCCTGAACGCGCCCCGAGCTTGGACAACAATGGAACTCTACTGCGCGCGCACCGAGCAAGTTCCTGGCTGCCCGGCTAGCTGCCAACTTCCTCGGGGCTGCTAACGGACTAGAGATTAAAACCTGATTAGCGCCAGTCCCCGATGGCTGGACGGCCCAGGTGCAAGTGATCGATTGATTGATCGGTCGGTCACAAGTGCGCACCTGATGCGAGCAAGCGTCCATGCGCAAATAGGAGACAGCTAGGCATGCAGGTCGGTCAAGTAGGTCTTTTATCTTCGGCCAATTCTGAGGTATTCAGGTGACATCGTCATTTCCGTACCCGCTCCATCTTCGTCTGGCCCTCTGACTGAAGCTCGGTCGGAGACGCACATGGGCGGCTTCTGAGTGCGGCGCGGCCGGTCGGCCGGCATTACGCGATTTCAACCGTCATTGAGAGACACAGACGTACCGGCGAGACCAGATAATGAATGAGACACGCTCGTTAAATGACGCTGGTTGGCCAGGCAGACAAGGGTCATCAGAGTGAAGATGACGAATGGGAAATGCAGCGGCGACGGCGGATCTTCTAAATGTCCAAGGCCCTTCTTTCGTTCAACAGATCTTCCTTCCGATTAAAATAAATCGACCGCCTGACCTAGGTGTCTGGCTCGAGTATCAGCTTTTGTCGGCATGCGAAAGGCGATCCATTGGCGCGACGACGCGACGCGACGGCGCCGCAACGCTTCTTGCGAAAAGCTGTCATGATCAGCAAGTTCAAGTGCGGCCGCCGGCCGGGCAGCCAGCTTCCGCCGGTCCGTCTGTCCTTCCGTCCCATGTAACACGATCGGAGCAAAAAAGAGTAATCGTCGAAGCGCCGACCATCGTACTCGGACGAACGCGACGTTTCGTGTATTGTGTTGTAGAGAGACAGAGATACGTACGCATACCGCGCGTAGTTACGTGCGAGTTGTCATCCGCAATGCCGAGAGCAACAAACACTATTCTATTTCCGCCCGGCCAGGCAGATATTGGATATTGCATTCCCATTGCGTTTTTTTCTGCTTGGCGCATGTTTTTACACCGCGTTTGTAGGATGCGTAGCTTTCGGTGGCATTTTCCAAGGAAAGTCCTGCCACGCCCACGATACCAACATTACAAACGTACGTAGCAAATCAATATTCATCTTTTCCGGCATGAAAGCGATCCTTGGTTGACAATGGTTTTCCACGTCCTCGATACTTTTCCGGAAATCCTCCTCTAGCTTGGAGCGGGTGCGGTCGGTCGGTCGGGACCGCGCCAACAGCAGGATGGATCGAGTGAGTGAGTGAGTGACGCACGGTCGTTAGTTATTTAGGCTACTGCACGAAAGGACCGAGGAACTAGCTAACTTATTTCTAGCCCCTTCCTACTGGCTTCCCACGATTTGGACATCGGCGAACAAAGAGGGGAAGGAAAAATGAGCACTTTTACTTGCTCGCTACTTACACAAGACGTCGGCGCACTCTGGCTGTGCACTGCTGGGAAAAAGAAGCGAGCGAGGTAATTGCTCGTAAAAGCTGCATCCTTGTACGGACGCGGACGGGGCATCAAATCTGCTTGCAAATTCCTCCTTAGATCGAACGGGCGGCTTTTTTAACCCTCGAGCCATCGTCCGGCCGGCCTGCATCGCGTCGATCGATCGAGCTCCTAGCTGGGCGGAACGATCGACCGGCCGCGGCCGGCGCGACGAACGGTCGAACGAACGCGAACGCCCGATGCGATGACTTATCGACCGCCATGCTTTAAGTACGGTGCAACACGCAAGATCGAGCGGGCGACCGGGGAAGAAAGAAAGAGTTGGCTAACTGCAGCCAGCTAGCGTTGCTCTACGTCCGGCAAATTGTCGTGCTCGCTGTCGTTTCAATTAGCTCACGACTTCCTTCCTCGCTCACTCGCTCGCCAGTTCCGAATGTTTCCTTGTCATGTAAATTCGGCCAGTCTGGCCGGCCAACCGACCTAGCGGCCACCTGGAAACGCTTTCAGTATGGGCCGCCCGCGCCAGACAGAATGTCATGACTTGGCCACATAAGCTCCCGAACCGTATTAGTTGTTAGACGCAGAAGGAAGCCTTTATAGCTCTTTCAGCAGCTCTAGATGTGTACGTACGTCGGGCCAGACTTAATATTCCTTCCCAGCTTTCCTCATTCACTTCCTCGCTCGCGGCGGGCCGGCAGCCATTAGCGCGTCTGGACCGACCGATCGACCGGCCTTGCGTCACATCCATCCAGCCTCCGTATGGCAACCTCGTCATATCCGCCAAAGCCGCCAACACAATGGCGAACCGAGGCACGATTTGGACTGGCCTACATCTCTATCTATCGACAGCCAGCCAGCCAGCTATATAGAAGGAGGAGCCAGCCAGCCAGCAGTAAAGGAACCATTCTAGCAGCTTCAAACGAACGGTCGGTCCGGCTGGCCGGCCGGGCAGAGTCAACACCTCGTTACTCTGTGATGGGAGATGAAAGTGATGCTCTATTGTACGCAGCGTAAGTAAAAGGCGGTCGGGCTGACTGACTGACTTCACGCCATGCCAGCGAGCCCAATTGACTATGGAGAAAAATGAGTATGAAAGGTCATATATGCAAGACATAATGAGAGCTTTGAGGGGAAGGCAGGGCACGACCGACGCAGTGAGTGCTCCTTGCGGAATATTTAGGCCACAAAAAAGTGCATCACGCCAGCTGGAGGAGTGACGATCGGAGTACGCTCGCTCCGCGTCACGTTATTTGACGGAACGAATTGTTAAGAATCGCCGTCGTTTTCATAATTTGAGGCTCCGCCGACCGAGCAGTCATGTCAAAGTATAGCCCCATCCATCCCCGCGAGGAGAGTTTTATCGGTTGTCGACACGACATCCGTTCCTCAGCTAGACGTTATATTTCGAAAATTAGTATCTTCTATCTGCGTAGAATGCGAGCGTTTATAATGTACGACCTCCGTGTGAGCGGGCGAGCGAGCGAGCGAGCGAGCGAATCTGCGTGTGTGCACATCCGCGTACGTAGCGTACGTGCTAGGAAAGGGGCCATTTAAATATTAGCCCAGGGCCAGTTTTGCTTGCCGGCCGACCGGCCGACCGACCGCCTTCGACACGCTCGTGTACACGTGTGCTGCGTACTTGAATGGATCCAGCCTTCCCTCCTTCCCACCTCGCTTGCTTGACCGCGTACGTCATATACAGGTCGGAGGAGCTAGGGATCTCCCACCGGCTCCCTCCTCTCAGTTTCAATTAGGCCGCTGAGAGGGAGGTGCGGGAATTGAGATATTGTACTGCCTCCTCGTACTACATTCTACAATGCGCTAGCCTGTGTGCCAGATCGTGGGACGGACGGACGGACGGACGGCCGTCATATCTATCTTCCCATTTTTCCTCCTTTCCTTCCCTCGCCTTTGTTGGCCGTCGACAATTACGTTAGCAGCCACCAGATAGGAATCTTAAGCAACCAGCCTCGGGAATGAAGGCGCCGGCCAGCGACGTTCGTTCGTATATAATGGGTAAAATGAGGCAGGACTAATTCGCAGGTGTAAGAGGACGAGTTATGCGCTGGTGGGAGCGGTCAGGCCGGTTGACGGCTGGCTGGCTGCATGGACGTACGCGAACGGGAGTGGGCGAGGGAAAGATCGAGGCCGGGACAGCGGGGCAGTGATGCCATATGGCGGGTTCAAATGCACTTCAGCCGTGGACTATTCAGAAGATAGGGGATGACCGACCAAACATGCCGTGCCAATCCAGATTGGCCTTAAAAGGCTGGAAGGATCTGCATTGCATTAAGCTGGAAGCGGGCGCGGGCGGGGGAGACGGCGGACTGCCAAATTGGGCTCACTAACATGAAATTATTGCGAACTGGATTAAATGCCCGAGACTTGGAAGCCATGCAGCCAGGCTAGGCGTCGGTTAACTGGTCGGGTCGGCGGTCGAACGCACACACCTAGGAGCTATACGTAGGCAGGCAGGCAAACAGACGAGACAAGAGGAGACGGACGGACGGACGGACGGACGGACGGACAGAAGTTTCTCCCGCAAAATGCGGGCGCCAGCCCGAAATTAAGGTCGCGACCCGGCCGCGAATATTGCCGTCGCCGTCGAGCCGTGAGAGTAGAGTGTTCTTACCCGTTATGACTTTATGGAGGACACGGACTCTACGTAGGGTGACTACCTACAGTGGGGAGCCCTGATCGAGAGCCAGATTCATAGGTACATGGCCACAGCAGGGTGGAATGAGCATAAATCGAGAGTAGGTATAACTAACGAAGTAAGCAAGCGAGGAGAAGGTAGCTGGTAGGCAGCAAGCAAGCGGCAGGAACAGGTGGCTCGTCACTCATTCCGCCTCGTAAAGTCGAACGAACGGACGGAGGGAGGGACTGAGAGCTAGGCCGGTAGCAAGCAAGCCGGCTGTCTGTATACGAATACATGGCTGGCGACGTACGATCGAGGAGGAAGCTTGCGAAGGTAGAGAGAAAGGCCTTGATCGTAATAACGGGATACAATTAGTCAGAACGCCGACGGGGCAAAAATGGATCGCGTGTGTGTGTCTCTCTCTCTCTCTCTCTCTGATCACGTGTGCGGGCGAGAAATTTCTGCGTCCGTCTATCGTTCGCTTGCTTGGCCGACCGCTCGTTTGCGAGGCAGTAAAGTGGCTGCATCGCCGTAAATCGGACGGACGCGCGCAGTAAACGCGCAAGGAGTGACAGAGTAATTACCATTAAACCTGATTAGACAAGCACACGTATGGAACGTGTAGGGCGTCGGCGGCGTCGGCTCGATCTCTCTTTGTGAGCGAGGCGATCGCCTTTTATTGCCGACTTGATATGACACGGCAATATCCTCTAGTCATTCTTCCATCTATCCACGCATGCATGCAAGCGCACTTACGGCCGGAAAATGTGCGGTTTGGCATAAGGACCCACTCGGGGCATTAGACTACTAGCTGCTGCTCTATGGGCTGGTTGACCGTTATATTTTTCATGTTCGTAGCTATAGTATACGACGACCTGTCCTAGTTGGCTGCATATCCAGCCAGCAGCAGTAGCTTCAAGTGCTTTACAATTTAATTCAGGACCGGAATATATTTTTGGATTGCCCTCAACTGGCCCACTTACCGTTCACCCTTGCCATGCCAGGGAAAACGACTGCATACCGGCGCAAGCTCTTTCTCTTCACTTTTGTGGCGCCAGCAGCTAGCACTCGGAGGAATAAAATGGAGAAAGACACTAAAACCGTCACCCAACGCACGTCACGGTCGCTCGCTCAGTTGGTTGGATGCACGTGGCATTTCCTGGCTCAATCTCTTTCTTGGCCCCCAGCGCAGCTAACGCGCCACAAAAGGCCGATGGACGCAAAGCACGCAGCCGGCCGGCCGGCCGGCCGCTAACTAACAACTCAATCCCAGCTCGCTCGATCCACTCCACCGCGGCCTTTCCGAATAAAGCAATGTTGCAAATTCCGTCATTAAAATTTATGTTCCGCCCAGTCCATCCAGCCAGGTTCGTTCGTTCGTTCGTTCGTCCGTTCGTTCAAATCTCCCGCGGCTCCGAAAGAGGTCACTGAATTAATGTCCTCGTATATTTCAGGCCCCTTTTACCGACACACGGTGGGCAACCGCTTCGTCGGCTACGAGGAGCGTCCCCCTGGGGGGGACGGTAGCAGTGGCGGCGATGACATCTCTCTGGTGTGGCGTCGTCAGGGCTTCGAGGAGGGCTTCGACGACTTCGTCAACAACTTCGAGTCGAACTTCCGCCACGCGCCCTACTCGTTCTTCAAGGAGGTGGCGGTCGGGCAGCCCGTGTTCGACGAGGGGGCGTCGACGGCGACGTCACCGGCCACAACGGCGGATACTCATAGCACTACGACGTCTCCGCTGCAGCTGCCTCCCGACTACTACGACGACCACACCGGCAACGGGATCGACATCGAGTCGCTGCGCTACGAGACCATCTACGGAAACCGGTCGGCCAGCCTCGAGGAGCAGGACGACGACAACGGCAGCAGCGGCATCGGATACTTCAACAGCGTCTTCCCCAAGTTGGACGAGCTGACGGCGCCGACCGACCAACTGATTCGATTCCTCCGAGACAAGCGGAGGCAGTGGCAGAGGCAGCGGCGGCGGCGGAAACGAATCAGCCAGAACCACAGGTTCTTGCATCAGCAGCATCAACGCCCTCAACTTCCGCCTCCTAAGCAGCAGTCTCGCCGACCTCCCCCTCCTCGTCGGCCTCCGCCGCGTCGTCCACATCCTTCGGGTCCCGCGGCTTCCCCGTCGAGCCACCCGCCTGGCGTCACGCTCGACATTCTGCCCCGAGAGAACCCGTTGGAAAGGCAGCAGCAGGAGGCGGCGTCGTCGAACAGAGAGCGAGAAGATCACGAGGTGGGATAGGGTTGGGTTTCGACCGCTCACTCGCTCTTCTATCGCGTTATGCCGTGATAAAATTTATCCCTTTAAGTGCGCCTCGGCGATTACGAAAGACGGAATGACTGACTGACGCCGCGCCGGTGCATGCTACAAATGCCCACTGTACGTACTTGAGACAGCCAGCTAGAGAAAGGCGTGCATGCGCACTCACTCGCGGAAATGAGATTTCTGGTCCAGATTGCAAGTCACGGCGCATCGGAAACGCCAATTTTACATTCGTTCGTGCGAAGACGCTCGCTCGCTCGCTCGCTCGCTCGCTCGCTCGCTCGTTGTTTCCCGGAATAATTCCACGCCCGGGCCTTTTTTGTGCCGAGCCGAGCCAAGGATCGAGTTCGCTTTCATGTCGAATATTACGCATTGTGGAAGAAATTGTGCACGGCGACGTCGGTCGATCAGCCAGCGGTGCAGAAAACGGCTCGGTCGATCTTCCGCCGCCCGCTGCTGCCTTTGCTCCCTTTTTACGATCAGTCCCACGTTTTTCTCACAGTTTGTAGGCGTGGAGAATGCGGACGGACTACGTACATATGAGCCGACCGCGCGCAGTCTGTCGGTCAGGCGGAAGTAGAGAGAGGGGAGGGAGGGGCTCGAAGAAAAATTAAGATTGCGATGAAAGGGAAATTCGTTCGAGGAAGGGCCGCGGCCGGGCCCCTCGCCGCCACATGCAGCGGATATGTGCCAATTCAGAATTTACGAACCGCTAAACGGGACTCCATGAGCGGCGGCGCAAGATAAGCCGCTCCGTGCCGGTCATTCGGCCACCTACTCTATGGTAGTAAAGCCCTTCCACTCCAATAACAATCAATTGGAGCTATATCGAATCACCCGATCGAGAGAGCGAGCGAGGGCGGGGGGGCAGCTTTTATTTTGCCGCCGGGACGTTTTTATTCGATCGATCGGCTGACCTTATCTTCAAGCGAACGAACGACCGCGACCGCCGCGCTCGCTCTTCGTAAGCAGTTTGGATGCGATGTCCGACCGACGCAGTGGCGGCGGCGGCGCATGAGTGATTAGAATGGAGCAGCTGTCGAATTAAACGGATGCGCGCGGTGCGTTCGATCGCTCCCTCACTCGCTCGTCCTTCCGCGGCCTTTATCTATCTAATGCGATCGCAACATCCCTCGTCTGTAGGCCCTCCCTCGAGGCCACAGATCGAAGATGTGTGGCAGCAGCGATCGAACCAATATATTTGTGTCTAGTCCCTAGCTGTCATACATTCTGAATAGCTTAACCGTTTCCCAACACATTCATGGCCCGTTAACCGCTTGTTGCACACTATTCGCGAAACTCTATCGAAACGATCGGCCTGCAACAATGGTCAAGGTTATTGTTTCGATCGGAATTATACGAACGTCGTCGGTCGCGCGCTTGTTACACTTGTCAAATGTGTCAACTTCATGTCGCGATTGAAACGCGGTCATCGAAGTCACCACGCAATGTCTGTCGGCCAAAGGTATCTGCTGGCCTTCAATTTGGACGTCAACTATAACGATTATCTTTTTAGTAGTCGTAAGTGTACAAAAATGTCTCAGTCCGCTGTGGGCAATGGCGAAAAGACGCATGCGCGCAACGTATATTAACCAGGAATAATTTGCACGTTCCCCGCTGGCATTTTTGCACATTGTCCATTTTCTCGCTCGCCCGCAAAGTGCATTCCTAAAACCACCGTCAATGCAGCACTGAAATAGACAGATTGAGAGAAATAGTGGGAGAATAGGCGGGCGATGGAAAAAGTGGTAGCTGGCGGGCGGGCGCGGTCGGTCGGTCAGACCAGCTGGCAGGTCATGCATATCCGAGATTCGTTTCAACACGCGATTCTGCTTAAATCGTTGCCAGCCGGACACTTGGACACGATATGGAGCTGGCTCGATCGCGCTTGCAAAAGTGTCGCCGTCCGTCCGCTCCCTATGAGATATAACATCATTATGTGCTGTGAGAAGAGCCACACGGGCCACACGCACGAACCCGGTCATTGCTAGATTTCGGAAGGAGAGGAAGGCGATGCAAAAAATCGCCGTCCGTCGCGAGACGACCAAACACAATTAAACGTGGAGAAACTCGGCCCGCAGGGAAATTCATGCGACTCCAGCGTTGGTGAGAGAGAGAGAGAGAGAGAGAGAGAGAGAGAGAGAGAGAGAGAGAGAGAGAGAGAGAGAGAGAGAGAGAGAGAGAGAGAGAGAGAGAGAGAGAGAGCGAGAGAGAGAGAG
>JAAUYK010190955.1_pt1 | contig 11091 bp, 7 predicted proteins | sample 7278021 | NCBI WGS metagenome assembly JAAUYK01 (sample SAMN14350223, study PRJNA611818) | marine sediment metagenome | isolation source: surface marine sediment (1.8m) | place: French Polynesia: Moorea | collected 2018-08
CGCCGCTCAAGGCGCGCTATCGCGAGGCACCAGATGCCGCCCACATCACCCTGAGCGCCGTCGGCAACCTCGACGGCGAGGGCCTGACCTGCTCCGTGGAGACGGGCCGCGCGCTGGTCGAGGCGGGCCTGCATCCCGCGACCGGCGGCGACGGCCTCTCGGTCTGCTCGGGAGACATGCTGCTCGAAGCCCTGGTCGCCTGCGCCGGTGTCACCCTGTGCGCCGTGGCCACGGCACTGGAGATCGACATCAAGGGGGGGACGGTACGCGCCGAGGGTGACCTCGATTTTCGCGGCACCCTCGGCGTCGAGAAGGAGGCCCCCGTGGGCTTCAAGGCTATCCGGCTCTCCTTCGACATCGAGTCGAAGGCGACCGGGGAAGAGGTCGCCACCCTCACCAGGCTGACCGAGCGTTTCTGTGTGGTTTACCAGACTTTGACCCACCCACCGGAGATCGCGCTCAAGGCCCGCACGGAATGATCGGATTTGAAAAAAATTTGTGATTTTTTTTGCTCAAGCTAGGAAAATTTACCATTCCTTAACGCGCTTGGCTCAGGCTGGCATGGTCCTGGACGTCCCAGCGTCCCTGTACAGCAACCTCCCCTTCCCTGATCAAGTTGCCCCGCCGACGACCACCGGCGGGGCGATTTGATTCGGCCCGCTTCCGACCCAGAGACGCTTCCTCTGCCGAAACAAGGGCCCTCGCCTCCTCCCACGTTTCGTGGTCTACTGCCCGTGCTGGTCGAGGAACAGGCGGATGAACGAGGTCGAAACTCCGGACTTCGAAAAATTGCGGCTTGAAATGGTCGCGGTCATCGCCGCCTACACCCAACTTAGTGCCGAAGAGATCGACCGGGAGCGGCTGGGCGACGCGGTGCTGACGGCCATGGCGAAAGTTCCCCGCCACGAGTTCGTCCCGACGCCCTTGCAGCCCCTCGCCTACGCCAACACGCCCTTGCCGATCGGCTGCGGCAAGACGATTTCCCAACCCTTCATCGTCGCCCTGATGGTCGACCTGCTCGAACTCGAGAAGGGACACAAGGTGCTCGAGGTGGGAACCGGTCTGGGCTACCAGGCGGCGGTCCTGGCCGAGCTGTCAGACCGGGTGTTCTCTATCGAGATCGTCGAGGAACTGGCCCACGAAGGCGAACGGCGGCTGCGCCGGGCGGGTTACCACGCCTTGCAGCTGCGTCTCGGCGACGGCGCCTGGGGCTGGCCCGAGGAGGCGCCTTTCGACCGAATCATCGTGGCCGCGGCACCGGAGCTCATGCCGCCCAATCTGCTGCAGCAGCTCAAGCCCGGCGGACGCATGGTGATCCCTGCGGGCCTGGAGGATCAGCAGCAGCTGCTTCTGGTCGAGAAGAGTCCGACCGGCAAGGTCGAGACCCAGGAGATCCTCCCGGTCCGCTTCGCGCCCCTGATCGTCAGCCACTAGAGCGAATCATTTTTAGGTGGAACCACTTCGTGGCTGCCATCTGAACATGTGAATCCGCTCTAAAGCATAGGTTTGGAGCAGGTTAGCCGGGTTTGATGGATCGCCTCCGGCGATTCAGTCAAACCCGGATCTGCTCTCGCGCTGATCGTGATCAGAGGGAACCGCCCGGGGCGATCCGCGCCGGTCCCATCGCCTGTCCCAACCGCGCCGTCAAAACACTGAACCGCCAGATCAGCAAGGCCGCCGTCGTGGTCAGGCCTATAGCGAGGCCCAGCCAGATCCCCGAGCCGCCCAACGCCAGCGTGAAGCCGAGCAGGACGGCAACCGAGATGCCGAAAACCCAGTAGCCGAGCACGGCGATGCCGAGGGGTATGCGGGTATCCTTCAAGCCCCGCAGCGAGCCCATGGCGACCACCTGCGCCGCGTCAGCGAACTGAAACAGCACGGCCACGGTCAGGTAGGCCGCGGCATAGGCTGCAACCTGATCGTTTCTCGCCTGCTCGAGATCGAGGAACAGGTCGACCAACTCCGGCGCGGCGAACCAGAAGAGGCAGGCCGGCAGAACGGCGAAGCCGCAGCCCCAGGAGAGCGCGGCCCAGCCCGCCAAGGCAACGCCCCGCCCGTCGCCGGCGCCGAAGGCAAGTCCGACCCGGACCGTCGCCGCCTGCCCGACGCCGTAGGGCACCATGAAGGCCAGGGCGACGAGCTGAATGGCGATGGCATGCCCGGCGAGCTGTTCGGTTCCCAGCAGGCCGATCAGCAGCGAAGAGGCCAGGAACAGGCCGGTCTCGGCCAGCACGGTGAAGGCGATCGGTAGACCGATGCGGAACACCTCGCGGAACAGCGGCCAGTCGGCGCGCCATATCCGCCCAAGGATGCGGTAGCGGCGGAAACGCCGGTCGATGTAGACGAAGGCCAGCAGGGAGAGGAACATCAAGCTGTCGACGATCGCGCTGCTGACCCCGGCGCCGACCAGCTCCAGCCGCGGCAGACCGAAGTTGCCGAACATGAGGCCGTAGTTCAGCACGGCGTTGACGCCGACCGCGCAGACCGCAACGACCATGACGGCCCGGGGCCGAGAGTGCGCCGAGAGGAACTCGGCCAGCACGATAAAGCCGAGCGCCGGCAAGAAGCCCCAGACGTGAGCCCGCAGATAGCTCCCGGCGTCCGCGGCCGTCTGCGGGTTCTGGCCGAGCAGGGTGAGGATCGCTTCGGTATGCCAGATGGCAAAACAGAGCGGCACGGCAAGCACGGCCCCGGCCCACAAGCCCTGCCGCACCGAGCGTCGCACCAGGCGATAACGGCGGCCGCCTAGGGCCTGCGCGACCAGGGGCGCCACGGCTGTGACGAGACCCATACCGAAGAAGAAGGCCGAGCTGTAGAAGTGCCCGCCCAGGGAGCCGGCGGCCAGGGCCTCGGGCCCGAGCCAGCCCATCATCACCACGTCGGTCGTGGTGATCGCTATTGCCGCCATGCCGGTCATGATGAGAGGCACGGCCAAGGCGACCAGAGCGCGGCTTTCGGCGCGCCAGGGCCCCGTTCGATCCAGGGCAGGAGAGCTTGGAAGTTGGCTCATGCAGTCGTTGTCCCGGTGGGAGTTCGGGTTTTGGAGCGCCGGGACTTGAAGCCTGGATCTTCCGCTCACGAGGCGTTTTCTGAACCTTGAGCTACACCTCCCAGGGGCCGCGCTCAATCCTGAAACTGGAATATCTTCAGTCGGCGACCCGGCGAGCAGGCGGGCGGTTTCGCGGCGCTAGTAGTCGCGCCGGGGCAAAAGCGGCGGGAGCGCCGCGGCTAGGTTGGCCGGCACTCAGCCAAGGGCGCCATCGAGAACAGATTCAGGGATCGGTCATGGCGAGACAGAGACGAGAAGGCGGACGCGGCGCGCTCCGTCGGGAACGGGCCCCCGCGGGCGGCCTCAAGCAGCTGCCGTTCCGCCAGGTCCGCAACCCCTATCCGCCGATGGATATCGCCTCCGCGGACCAGATCGAGGCGATCCACCAGGCCTCGCTCGAGATCCTGCGCGATATGGGCATGAATTTCCTGCTCCCCGAGGCGCGGGAGATCCTGAAGCAGGCCGGGGCCGAGGTCACGGAGTGCGATCCCCGCGTGCGCTTCGATCCAGATCTGATCAAGGAAAGCATCAAGAGCGCGCCGCCGGTCTTCACCCTGCATGCCCGCAACCCGGCCCATTCGCTGACCATCGGCGGCGACGTGATCAACTACTGCATGGTCGGCAGCCCGCCCAACGCCTCCGACCTGGAGGGCGGCCGTCGCCAGGGCAACTTCGAGGACTACTGCAACCTGCTGCGCCTCGGGCAGAGCCTCAACATCTGCCACCTGATCGCCGGCCACCCGGTTGAGCCGACGGACATCCCGCCCGACCTGCGCCATCTGCGGGCCATCTCCACGGCGCTGAAGCTCTCGGACAAGGTTATGTTCGGCTATTCGCTAGGGCGCCAGCGAATCCTGGACGTGATCGAGATGATGCGCGTGGTGCGTGGGCTGACCCAGGAGGAGCTCACGCAGCAAACCAGCCTCTTCACCATCATCAACGCAAACTCGCCGCTGCAGTACGATGTGCCCATGCTCTGGGGCATGATCGAAATGGCGCGGACCAACCAGGCCATCGTCGTCACGCCCTTCACCTTGGCCGGCGCCATGGCGCCGGTCACTCTGGCGAGCGCGCTGGCCCAGCAAAACGCCGAGGCGCTCGCGGGTATCGCCTTCTGCCAGATCGTCAATCCCGGCTGCCCCGTGATCTACGGCGGCTTCACCTCGAACGTCGACATGAAGACCGGGGCGCCGGCCTTCGGCACGCCGGAGTACAGCAAGGCGGTGCTGGTCGGCGGCCAACTGGCCCGGCGCTACGCCGTGCCCTACCGCTCGTCCAACGTGAACGCGTCGAACCACCCCGACGTACAGTCGGCCTACGAATCAATGAACTCGATCTGGGCCACGGCGCTCGGCCACACCAACATGGTCAAGCATGCGCTCGGTTGGCTCGAGGGCGGGCTCTGCGCCTCCTTCGAGAAGGTCATCATCGACGCCGAGATGCTGCAGGAGATGTCCGAGTTCCTGCTGCCGCTGGAGATCGACGACGACACCCTGGGCTTGGAAGCGATCCGCGACGTCGGCCCGGGCGGCCACTACTTCGGCACCTCACACACCTTGGCGCGCTACGAGACCGCGTTCTACGACCCTATCCTCTCGGACTGGCGCAATTTCGAGACCTGGTCCGAGGACGGCTCGGTCGACGCCACCTGGCGGGCACACAGGATCTACAAGGAGGTGCTGGCCGAGTACAAGGAGCCGCCTATGGACCCGGCGATCCGCGAGGCGCTGGACGCCTTCGTCGAACGCCGGCTCGCCGAGGGCGGCGCGTCGGCCGAGGACTAAACCGGGGCGAGAACTGCGGCGTTGCCTGTGTCCAGGCCTCCCGCAGACCGCGCCCGGGACCGGGCTGAGCGGCGCCGGCCCGGCCGCGTCGCCGCGCCGGTACTTGAAGTTTAACTTGCAAAATCACCTACAAGCATCCATACCCTGCGCTTTCCGGAAAACAGCACCGGGTCATCTGCTGGTTGGGGAGGACGACGTATGTCGCACGCTCACCTCTGCCAATTGGGGATGGACTTGGACGGAGGTTCAAGCACCGCCCAAACGGATAACGAGGCACTCGAGGACGACACCGGCACGGCGTTGGCCGACCGCAAGGACTACTTCATCGAGCGGAACGGCGTGGCCTATGCGGGCACGCATCTGATCGTCGACCTGATGGACGCGCATCGTCTCGACGATCTCGAACATATCGACCAGACCTTGCGACGATGTGCCGCCGAGGCGGGCGCGACCCTGCTGCACATCCATCTGCATCACTTCACCCCGAACCAGGGCGTGTCCGGGGTGGCTGTGCTCGCGGAGTCACACATCAGCATCCACACCTGGCCCGAACGCGGCTACGCGGCTCTCGACGTTTTCATGTGCGGCGATACCGAGCCGCTGAAGGCGGTCGAGGAGATGCGCCGCGCCTTCTCGCCGGCCAAGGTCGTGGTATCGGAGCACCTGAGGGGTGAAGGCGCGTAGGCGGACCGGCGGGCGTCTCCGCCGCTCACCGCCAGGTCACGAGGGAAGGATCTCGAATCTCCCCTTCGTGCGCAGGTAGAGGATGCAGGCCGCAGGCGCTTCGCACGCAATCCGATGCGTCGCTTCTCCCTCCGAGCCGAAGTAGCTGCCCGGCTCCAGAGCCGTCGCGCCGCTCCCGGTCGGCGACCGATGGGTGGGGCGACCTTGGATCACCACGGCACGGAAGCTCGAGCCCTGGTTCTGGAGCTGTCCCGCAAATCCGGCCGGCAGCCTGACCAGCGTTCCGTTCAGCTGCCCATCGCGCGGCTCGCCCCATAGGAAGGCGACCTGCGGTCCGTCTTGAGAGGTCTGATTTCCGGATTGGCCGACCCAGAGGGTGTGCGATGCATCCAACCAGACGAGGTTCGACACGTCCACGTTGATCGGCCGGTCTGGGTCGTCGAAGGCCTCTTTGGCCGGAAGCACGCCGAAGCCGTCCTCGACCTCGATGTAGGCCAGGGTGTTGGCGCCCTTGGCCGCGGTTATGTGCACGCCGCCGGCCGGCTGGGTCCAAAACGACCCCGCCGCCATATACATTTCCTCGGCATCGGGATCATCGTTGTGAATAAGGCCGCTGATCACCACGCCGCGGTACGCGACATTGTGGATATGGGGTGGCGACTTGAAGCCGTCCGCGGGCTTGAGAAGAAAGCCCGCTGGTCCAGGGCCTGTGCGGTCGCCCCAGAGCGTCGCGGCCTTCGGGCTCTTGTCACCGCGGAGCGGGTTGAGCTGTTCCCACTCGACCTCGGACGTCGTGAGGACTCTTGTCGCCGGCTCGGCTGCGGCCTGCGAACCGAGGGAGACGGTGGCGACAAGGCTGAGAAGAACAGACGAAAGAAGCCCCTTCACGCGCATGACACCCATTCCCTTTCCGACCTGCCGAGACGCTAGTATGTGCCGGGAGGGCGGCCGCAAAACAAGTAGGCACAAGAAGGATACCGCGAGGCGATCATGGCCGCGGTTGCGGGAATATTTGGCCGCTTGGGGTGCAGCGATGCCCGGGACGGTGTTGTCGGCGCGTTGAAGGACCTTAGTTCGCGGCGGCGGTTTCTTCTTCCGCGCGCTTGGTCAATTCCTCTTCCACCAGCTTGCGGCGCGACGGCTTGCCCAGCAGCGTCCGGGGCAACTCGTCGCGGAACTCGACGCGCCGGGGCATCGCGAAACTGGCCAGCTTATCGGCCAAGAACCCGCGCAGCTCGGCCGCCGTCAGCACGGCCCCGGGGCGGAGCTTGAGGTAGGCCTTCACGATCTCGCCGCGATGGCGGTCCGGCACCCCGCACACGACTGCCTCCTCGACCGAGGGATGGAGCATGACGGCCTCTTCGACCATGCGGGGATAGACGTTGAAACCGCCGGTTATGATCAGATCCTTGATCCGGTCAATCAGGAAGACGTAGCCGTCCGCGTCGATGTAGCCGACATCGCCGGTATGGAGCACCCCGCCGCGCAGCGCCTCCGCGTTCGCCTCGGGCTGGTTCTCGAACCCGGCCATCAACTGGGGACCCATGATGCAGATCTCGCCGTGCTCACCGATGCCGAGGAAGCGATCGGGATCCTTCAGCGACGCGATCTTGACCGTCGTACCGGGGATCGGCAGGCCGATGGAGTTCGGTTTGTTCAAGCCATTAAAGGGATTGATCGTGCAGACCGGCCCCGCCTCGGTCAGGCCGTAGCCTTCGACCAGCACGCAGCCGGTCAGGGTCTCGAATTTCTTCTTGATCGGGTAGGCCAGGGCCGCACCGCCCGAGAGGCAGTACTGCAGGCTGGAGAGGTCGTATCTCTCCAGGTCCTTCTGGCCGTTGATCGCCGAATACATGGTCGGCACGCCCATGAACACGGTCGGCCGCTGCTTGTCGATCGTCTTGAGAACCTCGCTGACCTTGAAGCGCGGCAGCAGAATGATTTCCGCGCCTACCTCCAGACCGACGTTCATGACCGCGGTCATGCCGAAGACGTGGAACAGGGGCAACACGGCGAGCATCTTCTCCTCGCCCGGCTGCACACCGGTCGCCCAGGTCCGGGTCTGGATCAGATTGGCGAAGAGGTTGGCGTGGGTCAGCTTGGCGCCCATGGGAAGACCGGTCGTTCCCCCGGTAAACTGCAGCACCGCGATGTCGGTCTCGGGATCGATGGCCACCGGTGCGCAGAGACCGTCGTTGCCGACCAGCTTCTCGAAGTGGATGTGGTGCTCGTCCTTGGGGACCGCGCTCACTTCGCCGCGCTTCATCAGCGCGAACAGCGCCTTTTCCGGGAACGGCAGGATGCTCGTCATCCGGCAGGCCACGATCTTTTCGAGGCAGCTGTCCTCGAGCCGGCCAACGACCTTCCGATAGAGCGGCTTCAGATTCATGGTGACCAGGATCCTGGCGCCGGAGTCGTTGATCTGCCGGGCTATCTCCCGTTCGGCGTAGAGCGGATTGAAATTGACGACGGTCCCGCCCGCCTTGAGGATCGCGTGATAGCAGATCACGTAGTAGGGCGAGTTGGGCAGGAACAGGCCGACACGGGTCCCCTTCGTTACGCCCAGCTCCTGGAAGCCCTTGGCGGCCCGCTCGACCAGATCGCCAAAATCCTTGTAGGTGTAGCGCTTGCCCAAGAACTCCAGGCAGGGCTTATCGCCGTAGCGCGCAACCGCCTGGGCAACCAGTTCGGGGAGCGGCCGCGGCGCAATATCGATGTCCCAGACCAGCCCCTCGGGATAGGAAGCTTCCCAGGGATGCGGCCGCTGTGGCGCAGGCGCGGAAGCCGGCTGCCGACCGAGCCAAGCGTAGAGCCGGTCCAACACTGCGTGCAGACGCGCTTTCCAGTTGCTCCTGATCGTTCGCACTCCGATCCCGCTTGAGCCGGCCCTCTGGCGGCGCCTTAACCAAGGCGCCGGGCCGAGCTTCGCTGTCTCAAGGGATTATATGGGAATTCCGGAGGTGATGTGTTAACGGGCGTGGTTAGCGTGCGCCCGGGCAGCGGGCCTCACCCGATCCCGAGTTGCGGGACCAGGCCATGGAATTGCCGTCGGATCACTTGCGCTGAAAGCGCCAGCGCTTGACCACCTCTTCGAGAAACTCCGGGCTGTCGGCCTCGGCCTTCCAGGCCGAGGAGAAAGAGGCCGTGCCGCTCATCGGGCGGCGCTCGTCGGGGATGCGATCGAAGGCGAGCCGCATTGGGATCGACACACCCTCGCCGACGCCGATGGCCTCGCCGTTTCGCAGCGAGGGCAGGAAGTCCAGCAGCCCGACCGCCGACTCCGATAGCGTGCTGCGCACGAACTCCTGGTCGTTCTGGTTGCTCATGCGCAGGGCGAAGATCGTGTTGCACTGGGACAGGATGCCCGGCGCCAGCTCCGAGGGACGCTGCGTCACCATGCCCAGCGAGACGCCGTACTTGCGGCCCTCCTTGGCGATCCTGGCCAGCGCCTTCTTGGTCGGCTCGAAGCCCAGCCTGGTGTCGCGCGGGGCGTAGCGGTGAGCCTCCTCGCAGATCAGGGTCACCGGCACGGCGCGATCGCTCCACAGCGCGAAATCGAAGGTCATGCGGCAGAGCACGGAAACCACGACGTTGAGGATTTCCGACGGCACGCCGGAGAGATCCATGATCGTGATCGGCTTGCCCGCCACGGGGATCCGGAAGATGCGCGAGAGAATCTCCGTCATGTTGTCGCGCACCGTGAGGCCGCCGAACATGAAGGCGAAACGGGAGTCCATTCTGAGCGTGTTGAGGCGCGACTTTATCCGGATGTAGGGGACCGAGTTCTCGGGGTTGTCGAGCCGGCCCATGGCTTCGTCGATCAGCCCGACAAGGTCGCCGATCTGATAGGGCACGGGCGTGTCTACGGTGACGAACTTGCTTTCTTCGTCCTGCCCCATGTACTTGCGCTTGGCCGCCGGGATGAGTTCGCTCAGGACCGAGATCTCTGCGGCATGCTGAGAATCCGGGGTATCCGCTCCGGTCTCAAGCAGGACTTCAAGAATCTCCTCGAAGTTGAGAAGCCAATAGGGCAGCCGAAGATTGCTCGGCGAGAGGACCTGGGCCGACTCGCCGAAGGCCTGGGAGTACTCGTTGTGCGGATCGAGCAGCACGATGTGTCCGTTCTCGTGCTTGCTGAGGATCGACTGCAGGATCAAGGTGACGGCGCAGGACTTGCCGGAGCCGGTCGTGCCGAGCACGGCGAAGTGCTTGCCCAGGAGATCGTCGATGGCGACGTACGCGGGGATCGAGTGGTCCTGGTGGATCGTCCCGATCCTGACGGTCGAGACGGCCGGACGGGCGTAGACCTGCCGGAGGTCCTCCAGGGTGGTCTGGTAGACCGGGTCGCCGAGGCCGGGATAGGCGGAGACGCCGCGCTTGAAGGGACTGCCGCGCTTGAGCGAAGACTCGCCGAGCATTTCCAGCTCGATGATCTTCATCTCCGAATCCTCATCGTTCGGCGACGGCAGCGGAATGCTCATGCCCGTCACCATGCCGAAGACCGTCGCCGACGGCGTCAGCATTTTGATCAGCTGACCCATCTGAAGCGACGCGACGCGTGACGGGCCGCTGGTTTCCTGGGGCTTCTCCAGCAACGCGACGACCTGGGATCCCGTCACGCTGACCACACGGCCTATTCTGATTTCCGAACCGGTCATCTTTGCACCCCGATCTGGCGAAGCGATTCTGGTTTTTGCATGGCCGCCGCCGCGGCTCCGGCGATGCCTTTCTGGGCTGGCTTGCGGATCCGTGCCAGCGGCAAGCGAACGGTGACACGCGTTCCCGTGCCGACCTTGCTCTGGATCGACAGCTTGCCTTCGTGGAGCTCGATCAGCGCCTTCGACAGCGGCAGGCCGAGACCCGTGCCCTCGTAGGCGCAGTCGATATCGCGATCGACCTGGGTAAAGGGCGCCAGAGCCTTCCAGACGTCTTTGTCCGCGATTCCGATACCCGTATCGGTCAGCGTGAACATGAAGCCGCCGTCCTCCGCTGGCCCGACTTTGAGCGTGATCGTTCCGCCCTTGGGCGTGAACTTGATCGCATTGGACAGCAAGTTGATGAGCACCTGCTTGATCTTGCGCTCGTCGATGAACAGCCACGGAAGGTTCTTGGGGATCTCGCAGCAGAGCGAAAGCTCGGCTTCCGAGGCCCGCTCCTTGACCAGCAGGAGGCAGGAACTGAGGATCTTGTTGAAGTCGACCACCTGCTCCTCGAGCTCCAAGCGCCCGGCCTCGACCTTGGCGAGGTCGAGGATGTCGCTGATGAGCTCCAGGAGATGCTGCCCCGCCTCGTTGATGCCGTGGGCGTACTCCAGGTGCTTTTCGGTGCGGTCGGGCGCCAAGAGGCCCTTGATCATCATTTCGGAGAACCCGATGATCGCGTTCAGCGGCGTGCGCAGCTCGTGGCTCATGTTGGCCAGGAACTCGGTCTTTGCCCGGTTGGCAGTCTGGGCTTCCGTCATCGCGTCGCGCGCCAGCAAAGCGGACCGCTCCGCCTCCTGCTTGGCGGCTGTCAGCGCCAGCTCGGCTCGCCGCCGTTCGACTATTGCACCTAGTTGCGCCCCGTAGCGTTCGA
>JAAUYK010219699.1_pt1 | contig 11082 bp, 6 predicted proteins | sample 7278021 | NCBI WGS metagenome assembly JAAUYK01 (sample SAMN14350223, study PRJNA611818) | marine sediment metagenome | isolation source: surface marine sediment (1.8m) | place: French Polynesia: Moorea | collected 2018-08
ATTTCGTCGCCGTGGACCGCATCAGTTTCAATGCCGGCGAAGGCCGCATATTCGGTCTGCTGGGGCCGAATGGCGCCGGCAAGTCGACCACCATTAACTGCATCGCCGGGCTGCTCAAGCCGACATCGGGTCATACGACGGTGGCTGGTCACGACGTCGTTGCTGACGGCAAGGCTGCGCGCAGCAAGCTCGGGGTCGTGCCCCAGGAACTGGCGCTCTACGACGATCTGCCCGCGATAGAAAACCTGCGCTACTGGGGCAAAGCCTATGGTCTCGGAGGCAAAGCGCTCGACGACCGGGTGGCCGAGGTTCTCGAAACGATCGGTCTCGGCGATCGTGCCAGGGATGTGCCCAAGGAGTTCTCCGGGGGCATGAAGCGCCGCCTGAATTTTGGCTGCGGTGTTGTGCACAAGCCGCCGGTGATCCTGCTGGACGAACCGACCGTCGGCGTCGACCCGCAGTCGCGGGCGCGGATCTTCGACCTGGTCGAGGCCGAGCGCGACGCGGGCGCCTGCGTGCTGTACACCACGCATTACATGGAAGAAGCGGAGAGGCTGTGCGACTCGCTGGCGATCATCGATCACGGCAAGCTGATTGCGCAGGGCAGCGTCGCCGAGCTGCGCGCCAAGCTGGGTGCCCGGGACGTGCTGCAGCTAACCGGCCACTTCCCGGTCGAGCCGACCAAGCAGGCCATCAGCGCGCTCATCGAGCGAGGCAATACCGATCTCGAATTCCTGTCGCAGGAGGAGGACAGCATCACGCTGAGCCTCTCGCAGGCATCGCAACACCTGCCCGCGATCTTCGAGGCGGTGGCGGGCACCGGCGGGCGCGTGACCGAGACCAGCCTGCGCAGCCCTAACCTCGAGACGCTGTTCCTGTTGCTCACGGGCAAGGAACTGCGAGAGTAGGCCGTGTCATTCGCACTGAGTTCGTTCCACAAGGACATCGCGCGCTGGCGCCGGGACTGGATGGCGACCCTGATCTGGGTGGCGATTCCGCTGATGCTGGGTGGCCTGATCACGATCTTGATGGGTACGGGCGTTACGCCCAGCGGCAAGCTGCTGCTGGTCGACGAAGACGAGACGTTCTTTAGCGAACTGATCGTGGGCGCCTACAGCGCGGGCGAGCTCGGTGAGTTCATCACTGTCGAAAAGACCACTTACGAAGACGGCCTCGCGCGGGTCAATGAGGGAGAGGCGAGCGGTCTGCTCGTGATTCCGGATGGTTTCGCCACAGCGTTCATCGAGTCCGAGCCCGTCACCCTGACGCTGCGCACCAATCCGTCCCAGACGATCCTTCCGGGCATCATCCAGAACGTGACTGAAATACTGCTGGACGCCGGCTTCTACGCGCAGCAGCTGTTCAGCGACGAGATCGACACGTTGACGTCGTTCACCGAAGATCCGACCGATGCGCAAGTCGCGGCGATTGCCGTCGCCATCCAGAACAAGATCGAAACCGTGGCGCCGCGGTTGTTCCCGCCGGTGATCGATATAGAGATCGTCGAGCCCCCCGAAGAGACGCCGGGCCCGCCCATTGCCCTGCTGTACATGCCGGGCGTCATCCTGATGGCCGTGGTGTTCTCGGCAAACGGCCTGGCCGCGGACTTCTGGAAGGAACGCGAACTGGGTACGCTGCGGCGACTCGTCTTCGCGCCGGCGCTGCTGGCAGAGTTCCTTGCGGGCAAGGCGCTGGCCGCGAGTGTGATCATCGCGATTGTCGCGGGATTCACGCTGTTCCTGGGCTTTCTCTACCACGGCATCGCATGGATGCATTACCCGGTATCCCTGCTTTGGCTCGTGATCTCCGGCGCTGCCCTGTTCGCCTGGTTCAGCGCCCTGCAGATGCTGTTCAGTAATCAAAAGATCGCGGGCGTGGTCTCGACCCTGGTCGTTTTTCCTTTGCTCATGGCGGGCGGCAGTTTCTTCCCGCTGGCCGTGATGCCGGGCTGGATCGCATCCATCGGCCGCGCGTCACCTAACGGGTTCATGGCCGATCGGCTGACGACCGAGATCACATCGATCAGCGTCGGAGCAATCGATCTGCAGAGCTGGCTGATAGTGCTCGCGGGGACAGTCGCCGGCCTGTTGATTTGCGCCTGGCGGTTGCGTTCGGGGTTTGCGCGGGCATGAGAAACGCACTGTTCATCGCCTGGCACGACGCGCGCCACCAGTTGCGGCAGGGCTCGACCCTGCTGTGGGTGTTCGTGCTGCCTCCCGTGTTTTTCTACTTCATCGGCACGGTGACCTCGGGCTTTTCCAACACGATGTCGGGTGCGATCGCGACGCCGATCGTGGTGTCAGCGCGAGACCCGGGTTTTCTCCGCGAACAGATCGACCTGCGCCTGCGCGACAACAGCTTCGCACCGGAATGGCTCGATGAGGTCGTGCCGGATGCGGACGGTGAGCTGCCGCGCCGTGTCCTGACGTTCGACGATAACCTGAGCGAACGGATCGAGGCAGGCGAGCAGGTCAAGGCCAGCTTCGACACTCGAGCTTCGTCATTGACGCGGCAGTACGAGGTCATTCGTGTCCAGCGTAGCCTGTACACGGCGCTCGCCGACATTGTCACGGCGGACGCCCGCTCGGGTGGGGCGTTGTCGGCGGCAGCGCTCGTCGAGCTCAATAACGAGACGCGCGTATGGCAGCTAGACGTGGCGCCGGCCGGCCAGCGCACGGTCATCCCGAGCGGCTTCGAGCAGGCGATCCCGGGAATCCTTGTGATGTTCACACTGCTGGTGTTGCTGACGAGCGGTGGTTCGATGCTCGTCTTTGAGCGCAACAAGGGCCTGTTACGTCGACTGGCGTACGCGCCCATGTCACGCACCGAGGTCGTGATCGGCAAATGGGGCGGCCGCATGGTGCTGGCCGTGCTGCAGATTGCGTCAGCCGTGCTGATCGGGACTTTCGTGTTCGACATGCAATGGGGACCGGACGTGCCGATGGTGGTCGTCGTTTTGCTCGCCTGGGCGGCGTTCTGCGCTTCGGCAGGGTTGATGCTGGGTAGTCTTGCCAAAACGGATGGTCAGGCCGCCGGTCTCGGCGTGCTCGTCGCGAACGTGCTTGCTGCGCTCGGCGGCTGCTGGTGGCCAATCGAGATCACCCCTCCCTGGATGCAGGGCCTGCAAAACTTCATGCCGACGGGCTGGGCCATGGACGCCCTGCACAAGCTGATCAGTTTCGAGGCCGGCGCGCCCTCGGCTTTGCCCTACGTACTGACGCTGCTGCTGGGCTCGGCGGCTGTAGCCGCCATCGCGGTCCGGGCATTCCGGTACGAGTGAACGTACGGCGTCATCGAGTCCACCAGTTCTTCCGCACTCGCAAACGCCAGCGTCCAGCCCAGCGTGCCGTGACCAGTGTTTACGAACAGGCCGTCCAGGCGCGTCGGGCCGACGATCGGCCGGCCATTCGGCGCCAACGGCCTGTAGCCGCCCCACGCCTGGTTGTCGGCGTAGTCATAGTCGGCGGCTTGCGGCGCCGCCGCTTTGGCAGTAGCGATGAGGCGCTGCAGGCGTTCGGCATCCATACGGGTCGAAAAACCGACGAAGTCGGCATACCCGGCAATCCGGGCGCTCTCGCCTAGGCGGGTCATTACGAACCGCTTGCCGAAATCGGTCACGCTCGCAGTCGGCATGGCAGGGCCAGGTGGCAGGGTAAGGCTGTAACCGCGTGCCGGCGTTACGAGCAGGCGCACGCCGACCTTGCGAAGAAGCTCGGGACTCCAGGCGCCGAGACAGACGACAACCGCATCGGCCTCGATGTCGCCATCCGCAGTCTGCACGCCAAGGACGGCGCTACGCTCACGTATCAGACCGGTTATCCGGGTATTGAAATGAAAGCGCGCCCCGTGCTGCTTTTTAAGGCGCTGTGCGAGCAGCGCCGAGAATTCGCGCGAATCGCCAACATCGTCTCCGGGTGAGTAAACCGCCCCGGCATACGGTCCCGTCATCGCGGCAATCGCCGGCTCGATGTTGGTGGCTTCCTCCATGGAAATGACATCGGCGCGCACGCCGAGTTCGGCTTTGACGGCGCTGGCCCGACGCGCATCGTCGACCTCGCGCTGCGTGGCGAGCAGGATCAGCTTACCGGCGTCGCGGTACATGAAGTCGGCGGGGAGCTGGCTGCGCAGGTTCTGCAGTAACTCTGCCGAGCGCAAAGCCATTTCGAGATTCGCCCGGGTATTGGCGGCTGCGCTGGCGCGAGTGCATTGGCCCAGAAAGGCGAGGCCCCAGCGAACCAGGTCTGCGTTGATCGGAGGGCGAAAACGAATTGCCGCATCAGTGCCGGCCATCAGGGCGGGCAGGCGCAGCAGGAAGGACGGGCTCGCCATCACCTCGGTGTAGCTGTAGCTCAGCTGTGCGCCGTTCGCCAGGCTGCACTCCCTGGCGACGCCAGCGGCCTGGTCAATAATCGAAACGTCGTGCCCGGCCTCCGCCAGGAAATGGGCCGTTGTGACACCAACGACTCCTGCTCCGAGAACAGCAACGTGCATGGATACCTCTGCGTTTTTCTTTTGATCGCATGGTACTGGCCGGACCGAGTAGCCAGCCAAGTCAGATTCGTCAGGGGGATATAACCCGCGACTATGGACGCGTCACCGTGAAACGAATTCCCGGACCACCTCGCCGAGGTGTTTGATAAAGCGCCGGCACAGCAGGGACGGGGGCATGCTGTCGGAGCTGAGTACGTCGATGGAATAGTGCAGCGGCGGTTCCAGCGCCCACGTACGAACGGCGTCGGAGTCGCCCGAGTTGGCCGTGATGGTGTCGACAATCGAGATACCGCTGCCCCTTGCGACGAGCGCCTTCGCGACGTGATAGGTCTCTGTATATACGACCTGCTCCAGCGCTACGTGCGAGTTGTCGATATACGACGTGAGCAGGCCACCCAGCGGTCCGCGTGCGCTGAGCCCGATGAATGACTGGCCGGAGAGGGCATCGATAGAAACGCTGTCGCCCGGCCCGAGATCGAGGTCCGGTGGCGCGATAACGACGAATTCGCCGCTGGCCAGCGTCTCCGATGTGAGGCCGGGTAACGTCACCGAGTCGAACGCCAGGCCAATATCGATGCGGGACTCGAGCAGCGCCGTGCCGATTTCGTCGTGGTGCAGCGTCTCGATTTCGAAAACGGTGTCTTTGTGGTCAGCGAGGTAACTGGCGACTGCGGTCGGCAGCAGGTCGATGCCGAACGCCGGCGTCGCCGCGATACGAATCTTGCCCGCATCCGATGCACGCAGGTTTTCCGCCACGTGGCGGAGCTGCTCGACGTGGTCATACACGTTGGAGACGAGCCCGAACAGGCGGTCGGCCTCGGGTGTCGGGACGAGCTTGCCCCGAACGCGTTCGAATAAGGGGTAACCGAGCTGCTGTTCGGCATGGGCGAGCACCTTGCTGACCGAGGGCTGCGACACGTTCAGCAGCCGTGCCGCGTTGGTCATCGTGCCGCTCGTATAAATGGCGTGAAACACCTCGATCTGGCGCAGTCGCATGGCCGTGCTCCTATAGCTTGCGGTTATGGAGTGTGCCCAAGTTGCAGGGACGAGAGCAAATTTGTTCGCGGGCCCATAACTTGCGGCTATGGCCCGCGCACTGAAAGTGTTTGCCTGAATCGTTGGTCGTTGCTAGTGTCAGGAGAGCGCATCCACGCGCCTGGTACCGGCCGCAGAAGCCGGCAAAAAGCAGGGGAGAAAACATGTTGTCCGAGTACAAGTATCCGTGCGGCGTCCGCCGCCTGAGTTCATTGATCATTGCAGTCCTGGCGCTGCCACTGGCCGCTGGCACGGCACTGGCGCAGGAAGACGAGGGCGATGAACAGATCGAAGAGATCATCACGGTTGGTTCGCAGATCAAGGGCGCCAACATTCGCGACGCACTTGCCGTGTCGGTCGTATCGTCCCAGGACATTGAAGAACTGGGCGTGGATTCTGGTGACGAGTTGCTCGAGTTCATGACCGAGCAGGGCCAGAACTTCCTCAACGAAGCTGAAAACATCAGCGGCGGCGTCAACTCGGCGCGCGGCGACATCGGCGCGTATAACCTCAGGAATCTCGGCACGGGCAATACGCTGGTTCTGCTGAATGGTCGGCGCATGGTCAACGCAGCGTCGTATCAGACCGAGCTGGTCGGCGGCAGCTTCGTTCCGGTCAACACCGTCAACTCACAGACGCTGCCGGTTATGGGCCTCGACCGCGTTGAAGTGCTGCGTGACGGCGCTTCGGCTATTTACGGCGCCGACGCAGTGGCTGGCGTCGTCAACTATGTGCTCAAGGACAATTTTGACGGCTTCAGCCTGCGTGCCCGGTACGCGGGCTGGGAAGGGCTGCCCCGCAATGATTACAAGATCACGATGGAGTGGGGTAACAACTTCAACGGTGGCGCTACCAACCTGAGCATTTTCGCCAGTTATTACGATCGGCAGCCGATTAACTCCCAGGACGACAGGTTCTGGTCCGTCTCCGATCATCGCTACCGCATTCCCGAGGGCAATCCTTTCGAAGGCAGTACACGATTCCGGCGTGACAGCTCGAACTCCGAATTCGGCCAGTACGATGCCCGCTCAGGTACCGCGGATATCACCGACGGCAGTGGCGAGTTCAACACGTACCCGGTGGACAGCGAGTTTTGCGAGTTCTTTGACCCGCAGTATCCGAACGTCTGTTTCGCCGTGGACGGTAACCCGGTTTACCGCCACAACCTAAACCAGGACCGCGACCTGCTTTCGGAGCTGCAGCGCACCAACGTTTTCGCGTCCCTGACCCACGAGTTTAATAACGGGCTGGAGAGCTTCACCGAGGTCTCGGCCTATCTCTCGGACACGTACACGCAACGTCATCGTTCGACGCGCCTGAGCGCCGTCTCCAAGTATCGTATTGCGGCCGACGCCTACTGGAACCCGTTGGGCGCGGTTGGTACGACAGCGCGCCTGCCGGATAGCATCATCGGCACCGGCGTTCCTGTAGAGGGCCTCGCGATCGACCTCGATAATTTTGGCTGGGTCGAATCACCGCGCCGCGTGTTCAACGACGGTGAGACGTATCGCGTCCTGACCGGTTTGCGCGGTGCAATGGGCGCCTGGGACTGGGAAGGCGCGGTTCTGTGGTCACGCGCAGAGAAAGAGGACATCACCAAGGATCGCATCTCCAATACGTTGATGCAGGAAGCGCTCAACGATCCGACGCCGGCTGGCTACAACGCATTTAGTGGCGGCATCGATACGAACGTCGAGCGTGCCCAGATCGATGTCTATCGCAAGAACGAGACCGAGCTCACGCTGGTCGATTTCAAGATGTCGAACGCCGAGCTGTTTGACACGTGGGCCGGGCCGGTCGGTTTCCTGGCCGGTGTCGAGTATCGCGAGGAGTCCTTCGTCGATGACCGCGACCCGCGCCTCGACGGCACGATCCAGTTCGTGGATAACGCCGGCAACGGCTTCCCGATCGTTTCCGACGTCATGAACTCGAGCCCGACGCTCGACAGCGAGGGTGACCGTGACGTTTTCTCGGCGTTCACGGAGTTCCAGGTGCCGCTGCACGAAACTCTCGACCTGCAGTTGGCGCTGCGCTACGAGGACTTCTCGGACGTTGGCGACACGACGGTCGGCAAGGTGGCGGCGGGCTGGCGTCCGATCGAGCCGCTGCTGATTCGCGGTTCCTGGTCAGAGGCCTATCGCGTGCCGAACCTCGTCACGCTCAACGAAAGTGGTGTCGCGCGTTCGAACACGGTTGACGATCGGGTCTGCCAGTACGTGGAACAGTTCGATACGAACGGCATTCTCGATTGTTCCTATGGCGTTCAGCGCGCTGCCGGCGGCAGCAGGCTGCTGGTACCCGAGGAATCCGAGAACACGTCCGTAGGTATTGTGTGGGATGTCACCGACAACCTGACCTTCACGATCGACTGGTGGTCGATCGAGAAGGAAAAGACGATCGGCCTGTTTGGCGAGGAGAATCACACGGCGCTCGAGCTGGTCAACCTGATCGAGGCCGGAACGGCAAACTGCCCGACGGCGGGCGGCCCCAGCATCGGCAACGCAGCGGTGATTCGTAACGATCCCTGGGATCCTGCTTCGGAAGAAGCAGCGCTCTACGCGGCGGCCGGAATCTGTAACACGGGCGAAGCGGCTCGGGTTAATGACCTTTACTCGAACCTCGACACGCGCAAGGTCAAAGGCCACGATATCGGCGTCTACTACAGCAAGGACACGCGAATCGGCACGTTCGATTTCCGCTACATCGGTAGTCGCCTCGATGAGTACGAGCAGTTGGCCGGCGGCCCGGCACAAATACTCGTCCAGGCTGAGAAAGACGGCATCCTGCCTGCCGGTACGGCGATCGGTTTCGCCAATCTCGTGAAGCAGGATGGCAACCAGCGCTGGAAGCACTCGGCGCGTCTGAACTGGCGCTGGGACAACTGGGGAGCGGCTGTTACGGGCACGAAGCTCAGCGATGCTATCGATACCCGGCCGGGAACTGCCAGCGATGGTTCGCAGTGGAAGATCGACAGCATGTCCACGTATAACTTCTCTGCCGATTATCGTTTCGACACGTTCGGCGACACGGCGGCAAGGGTACGGGTTGGCGTTAATAACTTCACCGACCAACGCGCGCCGTTCACGAGCGGAAGATTCGGCTACAGCTCGGACATGCACCGCGACTGGGGTCGTTCCTGGTACGTGGATCTGCGCCTAGACTTCTAGTTGGAAGACGCGCGGTATCAAAAAATCGGCAGGGCCCTCGGCCCTGCCGTTTTTGTTGCGATGCTGGCTGCCGAGGGCTGGCAGCAAGCCATGGACCCACTGGCCTGGCGGGCCGCCGCGGCGGGATTATGGATGGCGATCTGGTGGGCAACCGAGGCCGTGCCCGTGCCCGTGACCGCTTTCATTCCGCTGGTTTTGTTCGAACCGCTCGGCATTGCGACGCTGCGGGATGCCGCGGCGCCGTATGCCAACCCGATCATCTACCTGTTCCTCGGTGGCTTCCTGATGGCGCTCGCGCTCGAGCGCTGGGATCTGCACCGTCGCATCGCCTTGGCGATCCTCGACCGTACCGGCACCGAGGGCCGGCGCCTGATTCTCGGCTTCATGATTGTCTGTGCTGGCCTGTCCATGTGGATGACGAATACGTCGACGACGATGATGCTGCTGCCGATCGTGCTGTCGGTCGTCACCGTGATCAGGGACAACGTCAAGGGCCTTTCGGAAAAGAACCACCACGACTTCGAGATTGCGATGCTGCTGGGACTGGCCTATTCCGCGAGCATCGGGGGCCTGGCGACGCTGGTCGGCACGCCGCCCAACGCGTTCCTGATCGGCTATCTCGCTGAAAACTACGACATCGAGATCAGCTTCGCGCGCTGGATGACCGTGGGCATCCCGGTGACCATCATCATGCTGCCGGCAGCCTGGTGGCTGTTGACCCGATTCATGCATCCGGTCATGGTCCCGGCCAGCGAAGAGGTCAATCAACATCTGCACGAGCTGCGTGCCGAACTGGGACCGATGACAACGGCCGAAAAGCGGGTCGGCGTCCTGTTTGGACTGGTTATCTTCTGCTGGATGTTGCGGCGGCCCCTGACCGAACTGGTCGGGCTGACCGGTGTGTCGGATCCAGGCATTGTCATGACGGCAGGCATCCTCTTATTCCTGGTTCCCAGTGGTGACGGCCGCCGGCTGATGAGCTGGGATTACGCGTTGCGCCTGCCCTGGGGAGTGCTCGTGCTGATGGGCGGCGGCCTGAGTCTCGCCGCAGCCGTGTCGAACACGGGGCTCGCACTCTGGCTGGGCGAGAGCCTGGCGCCGCTGAATGCATTCGGTCTCGCCGTGCTCGTTCTCGCGGCGGTTGCGCTGGTTATCTTCCTGACGGAATTGACGAGCAACCTCGCAACGACAGCAACATTGCTCCCGGTTATGGGCGCAATCGCGGTCCAGGCCGGGTTACCGCCGCTCTACCTGACCGTGCCCATCACGATCGCGGCAAGCTGCGCGTTCATGCTGCCCGTGGCGACGCCGCCAAACGCCATTGTCTTTTCGACCGGGCGCATCACGATTCCGCAAATGGTGCGTGCCGGGTTCATTCTCAATGTGACGGGGATCATCATTGTTACTCTCATCGCTCTATATCTCGCGCCTGAAGTACTGGTCTAGCTGCCTTCTGCTCCTTGCCCTGGGCGCCTGTTCCAGGCCGGAGCCATTCGATGTGCTACTTGCCGGTGGCGAGGTTCATGCCGGCGATGGCGCACCGCCTGTCGTTGCCGACGTCGCGCTACGTGGCGATCGGATTGTTGCGATTGGCGACCTGGCAGGGCACCCGGCGACGTTAGCGCTCGATGTCAGCGGGCTGGCGGTTGCGCCTGGGTTCATCGACATCCATAACCATGCCATACGCGACAATCCGGACCGCAGCGGCATTTACCTGTGGCCTGACGCCGAAAACCTGGTTCGCCAGGGGGTGACCACGGTCATCGGCGGCCCGGATGGTGGCTCGCCGCTGCCATTAGAAGATGATTTCCAGCGCCTCGAAAAAAATCCGGCCGCGGTCAATTTCGGCTCCTTCGTGGGTCACGGCTCGGTTCGTGAACTGGTCATTGGTCACGATGACCGGCCTGCGACCGAGGATGAACTTGAGGCAATGCGCGCTGAAGTGCGAGCGGCCATGGAGAGCGGGGCTTATGGCCTGTCGTCGGGGTTGCTCTATGCGCCAGGTAGCTTTGCGCCGACGGAGGAGGTCGTCGAACTCGCCAAGGTCGTGAAGCCGTACGGCGGCATCTACATCAGCCACATGCGCAACGAGGCGCTTGGCCTGCTCGAGTCGGTCGAAGAGACGATCTACATCGGCGAGGCAGCCGGCATCCCGTCGCAGGTTACCCATCACAAGGCGATGGGACAGCCCATGTGGGGACGCTCCAGCGAGTCGTTGGCGGTCGTCGACGCGGCCAACGAGCGCGGAGTTGATGTCAGCATTGATCAGTACCCCTACCCGGCGTCGTCGACGGGACTGCGGGCTGTTTTTCCGCGGTGGAGCCTCGACGGCGGCGGCCCGGCGCTGCGGACGCGTCTCGACGATCCCGGGCAGCGGGCGCGAGTGAAG
>JAAUYK010013495.1_pt1 | contig 11081 bp, 11 predicted proteins | sample 7278021 | NCBI WGS metagenome assembly JAAUYK01 (sample SAMN14350223, study PRJNA611818) | marine sediment metagenome | isolation source: surface marine sediment (1.8m) | place: French Polynesia: Moorea | collected 2018-08
ATGGTGGCCAGGATCCGAGGCTGCGGCTCGGCAGGCTGCCGGATGAAATCCCGGTAGCTGGAATAGCGGCACGTGAAGGGCGCCCGCTCCAAGACCTGGTGGTTCGAAGCCGTCATCGTGACCTTCCGCTATTCGATCGCCTGGCGGGCGCCCGGCTCGACTTGCCCGGGATCCGGGCCGCCGGCGCGGCGCCGCGGACCGGGAACTCGCTTGCACCAGAACCTGCGCCCGGCACGTCGTACCGTCTTAAGGGGCGCCTCGCCGCCGGGCAATGCCTTTCACGGGGGCTCCGTGCCGCCCGCCCCGGCGCAAGCTGCTCGAGCGGCGCGCGGTGCTGCCGGTAGTGCCTGAGTTCCGCTACGCTTCGATTGCTTTCGGCCGACATGGAACCGTTTCGTCTCAGTCGCTCCGCGCCGCTCAGTTGACCGAAACCGGCTTGGGCGCGAAGGCGCCGGCATCGAGCTTCTCTCTTAGCAGCACGACCAGTTTGGTGACGCTGCCGAGTTTCTTGATCGCGGAATTGTATTCCTGCCGCAAGGTCAAGGCCATGCTCAGACCTTCGGCAGAGATGTCGAGGATCTTGAATCGATTCTCCCGTTCGCGCATGCGCCAGACCAGATTGACCGGGTCCTGCTCGTCGCGGAAGATCACCACGGTGACAAAGATGTGGCCGCCCTTGGACTCGTCGCGCTTGATGCTGACGATCTCGAAACCGCTGCCCGAGTATTCGTGGTCGTCGCGGGTGAACATGGGCAGGAACCTCTGGACCGCAATGTCTTCGAAGACGCGCAGGAAGTCGGCGCGCTCCTGCTTTGATGCGCGCCGCCAGTGGGCGCCCAGGACGAACTTGCCGATCGTCTTGACGTCGACGGCCTCGTTGAAGAGCTCGCGGAACCGCTGATCCCGCTCGGTGGGCGAGAGCGCCTCGTCGTTGATCTCCTCGACTGCCCGCTTGCCGAAGTTCACGAGGAACTCTCCGGCCTCCTCCGTGCTGGCGGCCATGGCCCGTCCGTCGGCGAGCCAGAGGAACACTGCCGTGAGCAGGGCCGCCATCAGGCGGGCACAAGGTGGGACGGGTCGCGCCAGGGTTCCTTGCATGTCTTCTTCCTTCTGTGTTGCCTATGCGCGGCTCAGGGCGAGAATGACGGGAGCCCCCGATCCGGCCGCCTAGCCGCCGCCGGCGCTCTTCAGGTAAGCGCGCGCGCGGGCGACCTTATCCAGGCAGTTCGGATAGCGTTCGAACTGGAGTTGCACCTTCGCGGCGCTGAGCAGTGAGGCGGCTTTTGTCCATTGAACAGTTCCGCCCAGATCGAGGTCCTCGGCCTTCTTGAGCGCCACATATCCGGCTTCGATGCCCCGCGCGCAGGCTTCGTGCTGCTCTGCGTCGAATTTGCGGGTGCATGCCGCGAGCCCGACTGACAGAACTATCACGCTCGCCGTACACCGAAGAATTCGCCGGCCATAGCGCATCATGCTCGTTCGATTTGGTTTCTCGACAAACCCGTGCTAGCAGTCAAGCCGCGCTCACTACCATGATAGATTTGCAACGTCCATGACGTGGTCGATCGCCGCTTCGCTGACAGCGCCGAAAGGTCGCCGTTCTCGAAGTACACGGTCAAACGTAACGATGGGGTTAAGGTTAGCGGGCGGAGCGCCGGACGCTTTGCGTGGATCTGGCGGGCTGTGGCGGAGGCTGACGGTGCCTCGGCTGGACAGCCGCCGCGAGAGGATCAATGGAAGACGTGTCGCGTATTGAGAAGACCGAGGGCGTTTTGGCGCCGCACCCCACGTTACGGCATTGCTACAGGGTCGACGGCGAGCGGCCGGGCTATATCCAAGGGCTGTTCGACGGTTCCGCTCGGCACTACGACCGGATCAGTTCACTCATGAGCCTCGGCACGGACAGGCGTTATCGCGGTGAAGTCCTGCTTCGACATGGCCTGGCACCGGGCATGGCCATGCTGGATGTGGCCTGCGGGACAGGCCTCGTGTCGGTTCCGGCCAGAAGAATCGTCGGCTCATCCGGCATGGTCGTCAGCCTGGACCCCAGCCCCGGCATGCTCTCTCGGGCGGTCGAACGCGGCCGGGCGGATCTTCCCGTTCTCGGCGCGGCAGAAAACCTGCCCCTCGAGAGCAATCGTTTCGATCTCTTGTGCATGGGCTTTGCGCTGCGCCATGTCGAAGACCTCTACGCCGCTTTCTCGGAGTACAAACGCGTGCTCAAACCCGGCGGTAAAGCTCTGATACTGGATATGACACTGCCGTCCTCGCGGCGGGCCTATCCCTTCATCAAATTCTACCTGAAATCCTTTGTTCCCTTCTTGGCGAGGGTCAGCACCTTCAACAACCAGGCGACGCACCTGATGAAGTATTTCTGGGACACGGTCGATCAATGCGTGCCGCCCGAGGCGATAGTGACTGCCCTGCGCGACGTCGGCTTCGCGCAGGTTGATCGCCAGGTCGAGGCGAAGGTCTTCAGCGAGTACACCGCGATCAAGCCGTAACGGCTGGCCGCAAGGTCTCGAACCCGGCTCCTTGCTACCGCAAGTGTCCTCGTCTGGCCGCCAAGATCTTCGTTGCCGGCCGGGCGCGACGTGCGTCGGCCCTTAGCGAGCCTTGTTCTCGGGACCTCGGCGGCCCCGAACCAACTGGCTCTGCCGCCCGCTCGGACGAATTAAGTCAAAACTCAAATAAAAATCCAAAAACTCCGAAGCAAAACTCTAATCAATTTAAGTAATACAAGGCATTTATCCAACAATAACAAATATAGAACATGCGTAGTCTAAGTATTTCAGCATTTATTAATGCTGCTGGTACAATATTGCACGACAGCAGATCTAGCGGTGACATTGGAGTGTTCTGGCATGCATGGTCTAATGCAAACCGGCGGACGCATTCTCGAGGAGTTGCGCCGCCTATTTTCCGACGACCGGGGCGCCTCGATGCCCATCGTCGCCGCCGTTCTGATCCCCCTGATGGGCTTTGTCGGCCTCGCGACCGATGCCGCCCGGGCCTACGTCGTCAAGGCGAGGCTGGGCGACGCGCTCGACGCCGCGGGCCTGGCCAGCGCACACGAGGTCTTCGCGAGCGACTTCACGACCCAGGTGGACCAGTACTTCAAGGCCAACTTTCCCGATGGCTACCTGGGCGCCAACGTGACTCTGGACGCGCCCCAGTTGAGCAACAACAACAACGTGCTGACCCTGACCGCCTCGGCCGAGATCAACACGACCTTCATGCGGCTCTTCGGCTTCAATTCATTGAACATCGTCAGTACGACCGAGGTCACGCGCCTGACGACCAGCCTGGACGTGGTGCTCTCCATGGACATGTCAGGATCGATGGGCAACTCCGATGGCAGCGGCAGCACCCGAATCGTGGCCGCCCGGACCGCGGCCAAGGAGATGGTCGACATTCTCTTCGGCTCGAACGAGAGCAATGACCTGCTGCAGATCGGCCTCGTGCCCTGGAACGGCAAGGTCAACGCCACGCTGAACGGCGGGTCGGCCTTCGATCCCGCATTGACCAGCTCGGTGACGGTGCCCGCCTTCACGAATCCTTTGACCGGCCTTGCGCAGACCGAGATCTACTACGCCAACAACTCGCCGGTGCCGCTCTTGGCCCAGCCGCCGAACGGCTGGGATGGCTGCGTCAACGCGCGCTACATTGCCGGAGAGGACGACTCTGAGCAGGGCGACGTCTGGCTCGGCCCGGAGACCTTCGGCGATACCGACTGGTTCGGCTGGGAGCCGAACCTTGAATCCCGCTGCCTCGACCACGGCATCACGCCGCTGCAGACCACGCAGACCGGCATCGACAATGCGATCGACGAGCTCCAGTCTCCCGATCACGTGACCAATATCGCGCAGGGCCTGGCCTGGGCTTGGCGGGTGGTTTCGCCTGGCGCGCCCTTCGATGAGGCCGACCCCAATCCCAAGGGCAACCACCAGCGCGCCATCGTCCTGCTGACCGACGGCGAGCAGTGGGGCAACAGCCGTGACGCCTACAAGGGCGTGTTCGGCTCCGGAAGCTCGGCCGGACCGAACGGCCAGAACGACCGTCTGCGCGAGCTCGCGACCAACATCAAGCTCGAAGGCATCAGGATCTTCGTGATCCAGTTCTACTACGACTCCGGCACCCTGTCCGACCTGATGAAGGACGTCGCCTCGGGCTCTGGTGCGCCTTACTACTACTTCGCTCCCGACGGCGACGCGCTGCAGGACGCTTTCTCCGAAGTCGCCGACGAGCTCTCCGCCTTGAGGATCTCGAAATGATGCCCAGGAAACTCAGGATTTTCCGGCGCCTCCGGCGCTCCGAGCGGGGCGCCACGGTCCTGGAAATCAGCTTCGTGATGCCGATCCTGGTGCTCTTGGTGCTCGGCACCATCGAGTTCAGCATGATCGCCTTCGCCAATGCCCTGCTGGAAGGCGCCCTGCGCGAAGCTTCGCGCTTCGGGATCACGGGCCAGGTGCCGCAAGGTACGACGCGCGAGCAATACATCGTCGATGTCATGAACGCGCACGGCAACGGCGTTGTGGTGCTCACCGAGGATAACGTCTCGATCCTGACCTACCCGAACTTCAGCAAGATCGGCCAGCCCGAGCCCTTCACCGACGAGAACGGCAACGGCAGCTACGATTCCGGCGAGCCCTATACCGACGTCAACTGCAACAACCAGTGGGACTCGGACATGGGACTGGCCGGCGCCGGTGCGGGCGGCGAGGTCGTGCTCTACAGCGTCACCTACGACCTGCCACTGATGACCGGCTATCTCAACGGGATCATCGGCAATGACGGCAAGTTCCCGCTCGCGGCCAACGTCGCCGTGCGCAACGAGCCCTTCGAAGGGGGAACCGGAATATGCCAAACAGGAGAGCGCGGGCCGGCCGGGCGGCAGGCGGGGCCTCCGCCAGGTTTTCGTTTCGCCGTCTGCTTTCCGGCGACCATGGCGTTGCCATCGTCGACTTCGCCCTGGTGGCGCCGATCCTGGTGTTCCTGTTCATGGGCGGGGTCGAGATCAGCCGCTTCGCCCTTCTGAACCAGAAGCTGTCGCGGGTGGCGACCAATGCCAGCGACCTCGTTTCCCAGTCGGAGTTCCTGACCGAAGACGACATGGCGCAGGTCTTCATCGCCACGGAGTTCTCCATGCAGCCCTTCGAGCTGGACGACGAGGGCCTGGTCATCCTCTCCTCGGTCAGCACGCAGGACGATCCGGACGATCCGCGCGTCAACTGGCAGCGTGCCGGCGGCGGAACCGCTTCGGTCACCAGCTATGTCGGGAATCCCGGCGGGCCGGCGTCCCTGCCGTTCGGCTACGAGATGAAGGCCAACCGCAACATCATCGTTGCGGAGGTCTACTATGATTTCGAACCGCTCTTCTTCGGCGGTGTAACGACGCCCAAGCAGCTTTCCCACTTCGCGATCTATCGGCCGCGTCTGGGCGCTCTTACCGAGATCCTGCCTTAGCTGATCGAGGGCGGTTGGATCACATCTCGGCGGCGAGCAGGCGGCAGAGCTGGCTGACCGCCTGCTGGTGGCGCTCGTTCGTGATGTTCGCGAAATTGCGCGACACCTCGAGGCACAGCCGCTGCCTGTTATCGAGCACGGTGCGCTCTCCTTCGTCCTCCAGCTCCTGGAAGAAGTAGCCGATGTCGACCCGCAGGGCGCGCGCCAGTTCGAACAGACGCCCGGCCGAGATCCGGTTGACGCCGCGCTCGTACTTGTGCGCCTGCTGAAAGGTGACGCCGATCAGCTTGGCCAGCTGTTGCTGTGTCAGGCCGAGCTCGATGCGACGCTTGCGGATCCTCAGACCCACGTGCCGATCGACGGATTCGCAGCTGGGTGATGATCTCTTCGCCAAGTCGGGACCTGCCGTTATAGTTTTAGTAATATGTTGCTAGTCGAAAAAACAAGTTACGCTAAATTTGGAAAAATTCAACTACAAATAACAGTTAAATAGAATAAATATTTTTTCTTTTACTGGAAACCTCTAATTCAGTTAAATATTTTCCGTTGTCCGGTCTTTCTGTTCATACCGCGATATTGAATTGGCCGCCTGCCGAGCTCGTGACATTCAAGACTTCCGACGCCCTTCGATAGATCGTGTTGCCGGTATCGGCAGCGCCTGACGCGGTCGCCGGCCCCGTCGCTGCGCCGGTCTGGATCGACTGGCCGATCAGTTGCGCAAGGAAGCCGGCAGATGCCCCGTAAGGCAGGGAATAGGTGCCCTGGGGCGATGCGCCGCGCGGCCCGTCGAAGCCACCGGTGGCTTGCTCAGGGCGCTCAAGCGCCGATTCCGGAGGACGCCGCAGGGCGAAGCGTCCCGACGCCAGGCGCGTCCGATTCTCCAACAGCTCGACGCGCGCCTCGCCCTCGCTGCGGTGGGCATAGACGGCCGGCCGCAGCGCAGGGGCGGTAGTAGCAAAGCTCGAGACCGGGATCGGCAGTTTGTTCATCTGCCGCGAATGTCTGGGATCTTTCTTAAAATTGCCTCAAATTCTAGGGCTTCTCATGCAGTCCAGACAAAAAGATTAAGCTTAATTGGCGGCAGAAACACTTAAAGAGTGGCGGCGATTTTAAATATAGTAAATCATTATGATTTCAAAACCGTTGCTATTTACACGAGTTAATCAAGTATTCAGATAATATTAAGGCCCGCCCCATAATCTCCCGAGTCGGGCCCGCGTGGGTCCGGCAGGTCGCTCCTCAGGCAGGGGAGCAGATCTTCAGGTAGGAGAACCCGACCTTGCCAACCGCCGAATCCGAGGAAAGCCTGGCTGAACTGGCTCGCCTTCTGACGGTGATCGAGGCATCAGGCGATCTTCTCTACGATTGGGACCTTGCGAGCGACCGTCTGGTCTGGACCGGCGCGACCCCGCGGCTGTTCGGCGAGACCACGGCGGGCTTCCCCGAGGCCGGCGAGACATTTCAGGGCCGGATCCATCCCGAGGACTTGCCGCACTGCGTGAGCGCGCGGGTCGATCACATTTCCGGCCTGGGCGAGTACGACTGCGAGTACCGCGTGCGGCGTGCCGATGGGCGTTTCCAATGGGTGCACGACCGCGGCACCGTGAAGCGCGCCGCCAACGGGACCCCGAACCGCATGGTGGGGGTCCTGCGACTGGTGACGCGGCGCAAGCAGCACGAGGCGAAGCTCGAGTATCTGGCCGGTTTCGACGACCTGACCGGACAGTTCAACAAGCTGCGGATCCGCGAGGCGCTGGATCAGGCCCTGAGCGAGGGCGAGTCAGGCCAGGCCGGTGCCTTCCTCACGATCGGTCTCGACCGCATGGGACTGATCAACGCGGTCTACGGGCACGAAGCGGGCGACCGCGTCATCTTCGAGATTGCCCAGCGCCTGGAGCGGGAGTTCGGCGAGGGCGGCGTGATTGGCCGCCTCGACAGCGACCGTTTCGGCGTGGTCCTGACGGAATGCACCGAGGAACAGGCGCTGGAGATCTCCGAACGGCTGCTGCATGCAATACGCCACTATCCGGTCGAGATCGGCAGCCGCGCCGTCCACGTCTCCGCCTCGGCCGGCCTCGTGCTCTACCCGGCCCAGGGCGATGCCTCCTTCGATATCATCACCAAGGGGGATGCGGCGCTGCTCCGGGCCAAGACCGCGGCGCGCGACGGCGTCGCGCTCTACGAACTTACCGAAGCGCAGCGCCAGGACCAGCTCGACCACATGAACGTCGGAGAGGAGGTGAAGCTGGCCCTGAAGGAGGACCGTCTCGCTTTCGCCTATCAGCCCCTGGTCGACGCGGAGACCGGTGAAATCCGCTGCTACGAGTGTCTTCTGCGCATGCGGAGCCCGAGCGGCGATACCGTCCCGGCCCATCGTTTCGTTCCGGTGGTCGAGAGCCTCGGCCTGGTCCGGACCATTGACCGGCGCGCCCTGGAACTGGTCTTCCGTGACCTGGAGAGCCACCCGGATATCGAGCTCGCGCTCAACATCTCGGGCCTGACGGCAACGGATCGCTCATGGCTGCGGCTGCTGAAGTCGCGGCTCAAGGAACGTCCCGATCTGGCGCGCCGCCTGATCGTGGAGATCACCGAGACCGCGGCGCTGCAGGACATCGAGGAGTCGGCGAGCTTCGTGTCCATCATCCGACAGCTGGGCTGCCGCGTGGCCATCGACGACTTCGGCGCCGGCTACACGACGTTCCGCTACCTCAAGGCCCTGACGGTAGACTTGGTCAAGATAGACGGATCCTTCACCCGCGATATCGACGCCTCGTCTGAGAACCAGCTGTTCATCCGGAACCTGCTGGACCTGGCCCGCGGCTTCGGTCTTCTGACGGTCGCCGAATGCGTAGAGCGGCCGGAGGAGGCCGCCTACCTGCGCCGTGAAGGTGTCGATCTGCTCCAGGGGCACCTGTTCGGAATGCCGCTGGACGCCCTGCCTCAACCAGGCGCGAGCCCCCGCTACTCGCCGCAGGAAGTCGAAGCCCAGGGTATGCGCTCCAACGTCGGCTAAGCGCCCGAAGGGTCGCGGCAGCCGGTCAGGTCAGCCCTTCTTGCGGTCCGGCGTCAGCGATTCCAACTGTTTCTGCAGAAGGTCGACCTGCTGCTTCAGCTGGGCGAGGCTTTCTTCCTGGGCCTTGTCGCCGGGTCCGGGCGCCGCCTTGGGCGGCTTGGCCGGGGCCTGGCCGCCCTCCCGCGCGCCCGCCTTCTCGCCCCCCTCCTGCTCGCCGAAGGGGGAGAACATGCGCAGCGTGCTCTCGAACAGCGCAAGGTTCTGCTTGCCCATCTCCTCCAGGTTGCCGAAAGGGAACATGCCGCCAAAGGTCTCCTGCATCGATTGGCGCATGCGGTCCTGGTTGGTGGAGAAGGCCTCCATCATGTGCTCGAGATAGCGCGGCACGACCCACTGCAGATTGTCGCCGTAGAGGCTGATCAGCTGCCGCAGGAAGGTGATGGGCAGCATGTTCTGGCCCTTGGACTCCTCTTCGACGATGATTTGGGTCAGAACCGCGCGGGTGATGTCTTCGCCCGTCTTGGCGTCGTAGACCGCGAAATCGATGCCGTCCTTGACCATCTGGCAGAGGTGATCGAGCGTGACATAGCTGCTGGTCGCCGTGTTGTAGAGGCGCCGATTGGCATATTTCTTGATCGTGATTGGCGCATTGTCGCCGGCTTTTCCCGCGTCGGCCAAAGTCACCGCCCTTTGTTTACAGTTTGTCTATCGCTACTTGGCTAACCTACCACCGGCCCGTCCGATCTTGTCCAACTTTTTTTGCGGTGCATTGGTGTTACGCGGCATTGCAGCAAACGCGTCTTACCGGCCGCGGACCGGGCGTCCGCCTTTCTGGCAGGGAATTGCTCCGCTGGTTATACTGCGGCGCGATGACGGACCGAGCTGATCTCGAGGCGCTGGCGCGCCGCTATCTCGACCTCTGGCAGGATCAGATGAGCGCCCTCGCCGGGGATCCGGAGTTCGTCCGCGCGATGGACACCCTGATCGCCGCCACCGGGTTGACGGTTCCGGCCGGGGCGACGGCCTGGTCGGCGTGGCCCGAAATGATGAAGCTTATGATGGTCGCGGCGGAACAGCCGGCGCCCCGAAGCGGAGAGACGATCGACAGGCATGACAGCGCAACGTCGAAAGCACCCGCCGCCGCGACAGGGGCCCCGTCCCTTGCCGCTTCACATGGCGAGCGCGCAGTTGACCTGGTTGAGCTCGCTCGCCGCCTTGCCGCGCTTGAAAGACGGGTCGCTGCCCTGGAGTCCGGCGCTGGCCGAGGCCGGAGCCGCCCTCAGCCGAGGGCTCGCCGACGTCGATCCTGAAGGTTTCGCAGAGGCAGTCCAGGCTGAAATCTGCCGCCGGCAGTCGGCCCTGCTAGCCGGGATCGCGGGCTATCGGGCTCATCCCTACGAGCGGACGGCACGTGCGCGCCCGATCGCCTGGCAGCGGGGCAGCACGCGGCTCCTGGACTACCGCTCCGACCGGGAGTGTCCGGCACGCGGCGCCCGTCCTCTCATCGTGATCCCGTCGCTGATCAATCGGGCCTATATCCTCGATCTTTCGCCGCAGACCAGCCTGATGGGATGGCTGGCGAGCCAGGGATTCGATCCCTTTCTAGTCGATTGGGACCGTCCCGGCCCCGCCGAGCGCGGCTTCGGGCTGACCGATTACGTGAGCGACCGCCTGATCCCCTGCCTCGAGCAGGTCTTCGAGCGCAGCGGCGCTCGGCCGGCGATCCTCGGCTACTGCATGGGCGGTCTATTGGCTCTCGCGCTGGCGCAGAAGCGCCCCGAGGTGACCGGCCTGGCGCTGCTCGCCACGCCGTGGGACTTCCACGCCGGCTACGGCGCGCAGGCGCGCCTGGCGGCGACCGGCCTGTCCTCCTTCGGTCCATTGCTCGACCAACTCGGGGTGCTCCCGGTCGACGTGATCCAGGCTTTCTTCGCCGCCCTGGACCCGCAGGGCGTTACCCGGAAGTTCATCGACTTTGCGGGCATCGACCCGGAGAGCTCCAAGGCGCGGGACTTCGTGGCCCTCGAGGACTGGCTGAACGACGGCGTGCCCCTGGTGGCGCCCGTCGCGCAGGAGTGCCTGGCCGGCTGGTACGGCCAGAACACCACGGCGACGGGCCGCTGGCTGGTGGACGGCGAGGCGGTGGATCCACGGCGCCTCGCCGTGCCTGCCCTCTGCCTCGTGCCGGCGCAGGACCGCATCGTTCCGCCGGCATCGGCCGAAGCGCTCGCGGCGGCGCTGCTCCGGGTCGAGGTGCTGCGCCCGGCGGTCGGCCACATCGGCATGATCGTGAGCAATGCCGCGCGCAAACGCGTCTGGCGGCCGCTCGGAACCTGGCTCGAAGACCGCTTCCGGACCTGAGTCGTGCCCGACCTTGGTGGCGCCCCGGGCCGCCCTTGCCTCGCCGGATCGGCCCGTGCGAGCATTATCTCCTTGTGCACCAAGCGGCAGGGGGCCTATAACTGTCTGATTGTGCACTGCAGCAAAACGTGGTTCGGCGGCAAACTCCGGCACGCTGGCTGGAAGCGGCACGACCTCAAAACGGGAGAAAACTGGCGATGACGGAAGTGGTAATTGCCGGGGCCGCACGGACCCCGGTCGG
>JAAUYK010151121.1_pt1 | contig 11078 bp, 6 predicted proteins | sample 7278021 | NCBI WGS metagenome assembly JAAUYK01 (sample SAMN14350223, study PRJNA611818) | marine sediment metagenome | isolation source: surface marine sediment (1.8m) | place: French Polynesia: Moorea | collected 2018-08
CCGGAAATCGTTATCTTCACCCTTTCCAACCCCTGCACCCATCGTGGGGTGGATACTATGGGGCGGGGGGGGGGGGGCCAAGCGGGGTTTAACGATTCCATCCACCTGTGTTCTGGTCCTAATTGCGTCCCGTTATAAAAGTGGGCAGAATGCAGAAACGGACAGACCACGCCGCGGGCTCTCCAAATGCAGCTAAACTTGGTCAAAGAGAGCCCCGGCCGCGGCCGGCCAATTGAGGAAAACGAGCCTTTTGCAAAGCTGCAAGACGCTGAAGCGAATGAAGCTATAAAATGGCCCGACCGAGTGTAAACAAAGGATGGGCCAATTAAATTTGGATTTGCCATCCTCCTACCTGCGTGACCCAAATCTAAAAGTACGTACGCGTACGTACATTTACGACTCTTCGTATACGGCAAGTTCCTCGGAGGGAATTATCGATCCCAAGGGGTGCCAGACTTTCCATCATTATCTAAATGATTGGATCAGACCAAAATAACGCCCAGCTTTTGTTTCGGGAATGCGAATTTTCTTCTTTCCTGTAGAGTACATATAAGTCAGTGTAAGTTGAGACCTGTACGGACTTGGACAATGCGACTAGGTCGAATAGCAAGTATACGTAGAAATTAGCAACCCCGTTTGCGCAAAAATCCTCTGCACCGTCAGCTCCAAACTAGGTCAGAACGGCTAGCAGGCAACCTGGCCCTACTCGTTATTGTCTATCAGTCGCCGATCTAGGAGAGGGAAAGAGAAGAGAAAGAGTGATCGACATAGCTAGATAGAGCTGCCTAAAAGAAGTACTTACTTACTTTTAACCCTAGATTCATTCTCGCCGATTCGGGAGCGAGATCTCTCCACTCACTCGGACTGCTGCGCGCGACTCAACTCAGACTGCGCGGCGCGGCGTGCGGAACAACTTAATTATTAAAGATGTCTGTCTGGCGGGCGGACGTGCAACACGCGCCCCGCAAATACTTTCCCTCTCTCATGCGCGCGCATCAGATAATTTCCCTATTCTTGCTGCTGCCCTCACCCACCTGCGGACGGACCTCTCTCGCTCGTTTCTTCGTGACATCATCGTCATCATGCAGCATGCGAATGAGAGAGAGATTCCCAAGAATGGAAAGTTTCGCAATGTTTTTTCCCTAGGCCTGCAGGGCGCCATAGAAAAGCATATTTAATATTGAGTCAGAAAACAAGTTTCACACACCAAAGAGTTTTTGAGCGTTTTGCAATTTGTCCGGACCTATGCCTGAAGATTTTCAGGAAGCAAATAAGTCTACACCACTGGCGCATCTTAATCTCTCGCTCGCTACCCTCGTCATCTCCGCATATCCACCCATCCATCCATCTGCGGCGACGCGGCTATGTAGTACTAAGAGTAGCTGCAACTTTGCGGCATAAACGTACACTCGCTCGTGAGATCACATCAAATCCACGTAGACAACTTTCTCTCGCTAGCGGCCACTCGCTGCCAAAGAGCACATTTCGCAATTGGGGCATACACGTACGTAATCCATATGTCCCTCTCTGTCGAACATTCGAGTTCCGCATCGCTCCCCGAATTAGAGCCTGACCTCTGTCGTCGTCGTCGCCGCCGCCGCCGCCGCCGGATTTGCAATTAGCGTCGCCGTCTGATATTCATCTCGCTTTTTTTGCGTCAGCAAGCCAGTCACATCGCATTCTCCATCTCGTTAGCTGCATTGTCGCGTGGGAGACGCCTGCCTGTCCGGGGACGATACGACGCGGACTGATCGCCGCCGCCATCGTCGGGGCCGGCGGCGAGGCCAAAAGTAGCCAGATTTGACGCTGTGAGCAGGCGGAATAGGGAAGAGGATCGAATCAATGCGCGACACGGACACAGCAGATGTGATTTCGCTTTCCCTTGTCGTGCTTCATATGCACAAAGACCCGGAGCTGGCAGGTGATAACAAAGCGTGGATTGTTACGCGTATACTGTATCGTTCGCCGCCTTTTGCCTTATGTCCGTTAGGTTAAGAGGGCAAGGCTGGTTTTGCCTGATGGTCGGTCGGCTGTTAACGACTGCGGGGCTGGAAATGGCCAAAGAATTGCCGCCATAAAGTGGTGATGGTGGCAGGGCCGGCAAACCAGCGTGAGGGAATGGCGAACGGAACGAAACGAACGAAACTGCCGAGATAGCTATAATTTTCCCCGACCGACTGGCCAGCCAACTAACTCTCCTCATAAAGGCGCTGACGGCATGGCTGGCTAGGCGAGCATTGTCTCTGCGATGGGCCCTAGCTCTCGCTGCCACTGCTGCTAGTCATGCCCGGCCGGCCAACATGAGCATGTTACAATTACCGCCACGCACTCGCCATCAGCAGGCAGACAGGCGGACTAAGTGAGAAAGAGCTAGAAAATGGGCCCCTCCCTACCTGATGGCTCAAACGACCGACAGAGTGAGTGAGCATACTCGATTTTCTCTTTTCTTTCGTAGCTCCACAGGTACCAGGTAGGTGTCGCGCGGAACACGAGGGAAGGACCATCTGCTGCCCAAGCTAGATTCTGGGCTTTCCTCTGAAGCGCTAATTGTAGGGGCAGCAGCTAGCTAGGCACGACGTGGGTGTAGCGATTTCCATCTAACGGAAAACTTAACAAGTGAAACCACGGGACGGGCGGGCTTGTAACGTATGCTCGCTCGCAGTGCTTCAGCAGATGCAAAACAGTTCGGATAACTTCGCACATAAGTGGAGTAACCGGCGGATTGCCTCTGAAATTGCTCCCCATATCGCAGCAAACATCCTTTCAATCTTCAGCCGAGTGTATTTAGTAGTTGACACCCTTTGGATTCTGAGGCAGCTAGAAATATATTATAGATGGCTTTAGTGTGCAATAGATAAGTGGGGCAACAAAATCGTCAAGTATTTGGTGAACTGGCCCAAGCCGAAAGTGAAACTTTCAGCATTCGCCCGACCGCCGCCGTCAATTAACGGAAAACCTCGAGAACATGACTTCGATCTCCGGTCCGGCTATCTGGCTGGCTGACAGCGGCACTAAAAGCCGAGCAAGCCAGAAGGAAGCTTAATTGCAGGGAAATTAAATCAAGGTCCGTCCTACACACTCGTATATCCTCCACTTTGATCCCTGCATCAACTTAAGCTCGCTCGCTCAAACGTACTTTACGACGAAATATTTTGCAATGATCCCACCAGGGTGGACCGCTAGCTAGCCTGCCCCCAACGTTCGCCCGGCGCTCTAATTCAGCTTGCACATTCGTATTGTGCAGACCGCAATTCGGCGGCGCAAGGGAGGAGAGGGCAGAAGCGTCGCACCGTTCGTTCTTTCGTTCATACCTGATAGCTTTCCGGGTAGGCCTGCCAAACATCTTGTTTCGAGAGCGCAAAACGGTTCATTAGGTCTTTTGTAATGGTTCTGCGTGCTGTAACTCGGAAGGAGGCCGGACTATGGCAATAAAACGCTTGGCGATCCTCCGCGCACGCTGCCCGAAGGTCAAGATGATCACTTATAATGAACGCTACCTGCTTGCATGATCAAACAAGAAGGCGGCGTTTCCGGTCGTTGGCAGCACTTGATATCACACAAAGACAAAGAGGAAGGCGAAATTTTACGAGGAGTGCATTGACAAAGTAAAGTGCTAGCTAGCTAGTGCACAGTGGCGGCCATGAAACTGTCGGAAAATTGGACACCTCGCGAAACAAAGAGGGAGGAGGAGCAGGCGCGAAGCCGGGCGTTTTTTCGTTGATCAATAGCTATCCGGCCGGGGCCACTTGTTGTTCGTGCGTGTGCACTTCACGCAACGGCCAGAGAAAACACCTGCAGCGGGCGGTGTCAAAGGCGACAGAGGGAAACGCGTGATTCATCTCCGTACGCGTACGTACTTACTACGACGCAAATACGTTGCTTAAGGAATTTAAAAAAACAATATATGTACATAGAGTTCCCTTCTTTACACGCGCGGGGGCAGATGTTTTCGTGAGTCCCTTCGCCTAGCTTTATAACTGCAGACTTGAAGCCGATCGAGTGCGTAGCGCCAACATTGGCCGCAATGACAGCGATGGAGCAATTCTAGGCCGTCCCGCCCGTCCGCGCGCCCGCGGCTAGCTAGCTAGCTAGCTGTCGACGATGGAATTTAGTGGAGGTACGAGAAGTCGAGGAATGTTTCCTTCCCTTTGCGCGCAGATCGATCGAGTGCCATAAGGTTCAATTGTCCGCGTCGCATCTAGCCCAAAGCACGTACTTACTCACTTAACTCGCCACTTCCGCCGATCGGCCGAGAAGGAGCTAGGAGGACAAATTAATTGGAAGTAGGACGTCTTGGAAAGAGATCGAGCCAGACTCGGCTCTTGGATCCATTTACGCCCCGAGCTGGAGAATCAATTGGTCCGCCCGAAATACGGTGAACGGCAGACGGTGGAGAACCCAATGTGGCCGTTGCTGATTTTATCGATCTTTAAAATGGTTCGGCGTATGTAAATATACATGCAGTCCATCCACTATGGCGATATTTCAAACACCTGATCTAGATCGCGTCTTGTGCTTACAGAGTCGTACCCAGTTAGTTCTTGGAATAATTTGCCATTTACTTTTATTTCAGATGTCATTTAACGGCCGTCTGAACCCGATCCTGAACCTGTCCCAGTCGTCGGACGCGCACAGCTCCATGACCCTAACGTCGTTCTCGAACCTGAGCCTGAGCAGCGACCTGGTCTCCGCCACCTCCTTGAGCCCGCTTGATGCGCACGCCGCGCTGTGCGAGCGCCTCGCCACCTGCCAGTCGGCCCTGGCATCCAAGGAGCGCCGCCTCCGCCGCCTCAGGGAGCAGCAGGACGAGCAGCTGGCCTCCGTCTGCCGACAGATGATGGCCTTCGAGTGCGGGTTGAGGAGGAAGCAGCGAGAGCTGGAGGTGGCCATCAGGCAGAAGGACAAGATCATCAGGGAGCAGAACCTTATCATCAGGTTTCTGATGGGCAAGACCGGAGCGAAGACGAGGAACATTGCGCAGCTGAGGAACGAGGCCGTCGCCAAGATTCCGCAAATTGTCCCCGCGGAGGACGAGTCGTCGGCGGCGGCGGCCTCCACGCGCACAGTCGTGGAAGTCATGCCCGAGCCAGGCCCACATTCGTTGGGAAATTCTGGCGACGTTCGACGTCGACCGGTTCCTTCCGTCGCGCCTCAACTCCACCTCACCACGATCCGTCTGAGCGGAGTCGGCGGAGGCGAGCAACACCTCACCTCGATCATGGAGACCGCAAGCGAGAACGGCGGCGACTCCGACAGTGCAATAATTCTGGACGACTCTGCCACGTCCTCCTCCACGCCCTCGTCCACCTCTTCCTCGATGAAGAGCGGTTCGACGATGGGCGGCGGAAACGGGGCTGCACCGGCGGACAAGAAGCCGCAGTCAGAGGGGCTGCTGCAGCGGAAAGCGGCGAGCACCGACAGTAGGAGCAGCGACGACAGAGGGCCCAGCCTGAGGCGGTCTCGCTCCAGACTGAAGCGGATCAGCCGGTCCGTCTCTGATGTGATGACTGCCGAGGACGATGCAGTCGACGAAGACGACGAAAAGGCGGCACACTCGGACAGCGGCGGCAGCGCGGGTGAGCTGCCCAAGTCCGGCAGGGTAGTCAGATTGGTCGACGACAACGGAGACGACGAGGAACTCTCCGAAGACTACTCGACCGTGGAGGAGGAAGAGGAGGCTTATTCTGCCTTCGAGATGTCCAACTACCGCGGCTTCCTCCTCCGCCACGGGAGCTTCGAGCGCTACAAGAGCCGGGCAAAGGAAGGCAGCGACGACGTCGTAAGGGAATCCGCTGGCACTGGCGCCGAGAGCCCGGTAGTCACCGTCGTGAGCAGCTGCAGCAGCGCCAGCAGTTGCTCTCCGTCTCCTACGGCCTCCGTGGGCAGCCGACAGATTCCGTCGATCAACCACCGCAGCGTCACGAAGCCGCGAGACGTCAAGAACCGCAATAACAGCAGCAAGGCGAGGATCGGGGGTGGCGTTAGCAGTGGTGGGGCTGGCGCGGGAAGCGCCCGGCCGCTGAACAATTCGTCCTCTGCCGCCGTCAGCGAGAGCATCCGGAACTTCGTGGAAAAGCGGGGCAGCGTCTACAGATCCGTATTTCTAGACAGTACACAGCCCGAGATCGCGCATTCTTTCGCATGAAAGGAAGAACTGACGGACTGCATGAGGGAGGCAAGAATCTATCCTTCAGTCAGCAGAGCAGCGTGTGATGTAAAAGTCGATCCTCGATGAACGCTGGAACGGCGGCCGGGGAAAGAGAAAATTCTTGAATGCCGCAAGCTCGTTGCTTGCTGACCGTCAATACCGCGGAGTAGGAAAGATCTTCTTTTGTATCTCTAGCGCTATATACTAGAACACAATAAACGTGCGTAACCGGAATCCTAGCTTCCTCTTCGTCCGACGGACCGCGTACATACGCCACCATATGCAGTCAGCCACGCATGCTCGTGCCAAGGGAATGAATGACTGGATAGCTAATTAGAGTTTCAGCCGGCCTTCCTCTCTAAAACGCGGCAGCCTAGCTGGCAGGTCCATCGGACAGGTCTGCTGCCCCGGGCGATGCGAAAAAATGTGCATGCACGCAATGAAAACTAAATCTGACAGCTAAATGGCGGCCTTCGCGGCGCCACAATGGAGCCCACTTAGTACGCAGCCAGCTACGTGTCCTGCGTATGAACCTCGCTACAGATCAATGCAAGGAGTTAGAAGCGATGATACTTCCATTAAAAGGTGTACCGTATAGGTGGCCAAATTCTCATTTGCCGGCTTTTAAGAACTGAAAAGGCCTCATTATGTCGAGCCCTTAGCTTCCCGGTCTCCTCCTCGTATCCACGCCCCTCACTTTACTGGACTCCGCAACAGTAACGATCAAAGGACTGACTCCATGGCGCCCAAACGACCCCCCCGAACTATCGGTTGCCTTCCTGTGTATATCGCCCGCGCTTCTTGGAGCTAGCTCCATACCACAAAGCTCTGAGCATGCATGTCTAGCGGCAGTTTATAAGGCAATGCACACCCACAACGAGCGAGCAAGCTCTTGGAATATGGGACCCATGTGTAACGATTGGCTTGTTCACCGGCCGACAAAGCGATAAGTGGCATGCAATCTCTGACAGATAATTCATTTACCAGTAGATGGGTCACACAAGGTAGTGCAGCTAATTGCAGGGCGAACGTTCATGGTCATCATCCTCAAGGTGGCAAACCTTTCAACTGTTGCGTTCAATTAGGAGCGCAGGTCTCATAAAACTCGTAAAAGGGAGCGGCATAAGGCAATCCCATTGCCCGTTGACTAAATACGACAACGGCGAGCGAGATGGATTCGTAGAGACGGGGCTTAGAAAAGAGGGTGCACACATATTGCTCGACTGAGCTCGTTTCGGAAAGAGTGGATCGAATAATATCATCTGCTGCGGATTCATTCCAAGAATCATTTTTGCCGCGACCGTGGCGCACACGGCTGACGCGACGATCGCGATCGCGGCGGCCAAAAAATTCGCAGCCGTCGGAATCTGTAAAATGTGCCCGCGCGATCGATACACTCATAAGTCCGCCCGAGACGGACGGAGCAGAGGTCGGGCAGGCAGAAGAATGAAGACACATTTGGAATGCAGTTCGTCACTCTAGCCAGTATAGCCGCGCTCTCCCGACATAGGCAGATGGACAGATATAGGATCGATTCCCTGCCTCTATCGTGGCTGCTCCTGCGCAATCGACTGATCGTCAATCGCCCATCAATCCTCGTTCGTCTTCTCCGGCTCTGCCCGCTCCGCTCGGAACATGGTGACAACGAGAAAAATGTCTGTGGGCATTACGTAAAACAGATATAGGCGGCGGCCGCCGCAGCCAGTTGTTGGGTCGAGAGCGCGAGAGAGAGAACAAATCTGGGCGATGTCAGCACATCAGTTCGCTCGCTCGGTCGCGCGAGTGGCCAATTTGTCCTGCGGCAGCGGCGGTGGCCTAACGAAAAAGGCCCCGAGTTCCAGTTCAGGCAGGCAGGCAGTCGATCCATTTTTGTCACTCATTCGTTCTCCTCTGAAATTACCCTGCCTGCCTGCTTGCCTGCCTAATAATCCCCTGGAGCACTGCCCAACCCAAACGGCCACTTAATTAGCCGAGTTTACGGGGTGGCGATGGCTGGGCACTGAAGGCATGACGGTCGCGTCGCGTCGCGTGGCGGCGGCGTCATACCGTCAGCCCAGGCGGGCGGGCGCGCAGTCGATCGTCATTAGGCCTCTCAAACAGATGGGGTGTTGATTAAGCCTAGGCGTAATCATGCGCTTGCTACAAGGCGGTGGATGGACGTACTAACGAACACGTACACCGTTGACATTTCGGCATGAAGCTCGTATTGATCGTCATTCGATCGGGCGAAGAAGTGCCAACCAGACCGGCCATTGTCAACGAGAAGACGGGACATCCGTGCTTGGCACGTTGGTAACGGCATCGTGAACGTACTCATCCCGCCAGGCCCGTTAGATCGATCGAGCGTTTGTGCAGTTGGTTGCGTCTCTTTATGCCCGTTTCTCTTTATGCGCGACGCGGCGGCGACGGCGGCATATGGAGAAACCGCACGACAGATATTATCGACGGAGAGCGCAAAAAAAGGAGGGGGAAGAAGGGAGAGCGAGCGATAGAAAGGAACTCTCATTATAGTCTGCTCAATCAAACCGCATGAGCGCCTAGCTAGACCCAGCCGAGATTACACACGCCGGCTGCGGGGACGGCATGGCGGACGAATGCAAAAGAGTAGCTGGTTAGATTCGGCATAGACGCACACTGGCTGAAGAAGAGAAAGAGAAGATTAGATCTAGTTGGGGGAGTCAGAAGAAAGAGGCCATGAAGTAGCGGAGAAATCTCGGCAAGAGTCTGCCTGCCTTTGGCGGCTAAGCAGGCGGAGGAAGGAAGGAAGGAAGGAAGGAAGGAAGGAAAATTGTCTTTCCTGTTGTTATCCTGACTAACAGACAGGGTTGCAGGCAGGGCAGCATACGCATGTTCTTGCTATATCGTCTAGACTACCCCTCCCTCCCTCTCATCTGTTGAACGTCTTCGAAGTCGATCGAGTTGCTATATAACTCACGGCCGGTTGGCCGGCCGGTATTGCCAAAGCACTATTGCGCAACCTGCACCTAGGCGGCCAATTACTCCGCGATCTCTCATTTCTTTTAATGTCCCGCAGCTGTCGCTGCCAGGACGAGCTGGCAGGGCTCGTGCTGTGTCAAATTATTGCAGCTCCGGAATAGATCGAAGTCCGCCATAAAGCCGTGGCTGGGCTGGGACTTCAGTCAGCTAGGAAAAGGCGTCGGGCCTTAATTCTTGCACTCGTACTATGGAAGGCGTGCTGGAGCACTTTCATTCTATCCGTCCGGCCGAGCTCCGCGAAAACCAATACGCAATAACGACGCGCACTTCCCGAGATTGGAAGCTAACCAGGAAGATGCGTCCGAACTACTTGCGCCCAAGTGTCTGCCACATCACGAAGCTCATTTTCCGACCAGCTGCAATGTAGCTGGAAGGAGAAGAAGGACCATTCCAGAATGCGATTCGTACAAATTTGCCCTTTGAAATAGGTATCTATCTGCATCAGATGGAGTGCTGGCTGCTGTGCGTTGATTTCACGAACACTCTTATACTATGCATGCATGACTATGCAACTTTAGTTTGACTTCTTCTATTGCATATATACTACATATATGAACTTACTACACAGACACGCGCATGTGAGGGTTTAAATGTCAGTGCGCACAATGGACCTGCCAGCGTAACAAAACGAGAGGGTTTATCATTGTCGCCGCGGACGGACGGACGGACGGAAGGCAATTGCCGACATCAAAAGGCCTCCTCCCGGCTTCCTTGCTTCTTCGCCCGAGTCCGGCCGACACGGCGCGGGCAGCAACCTAGCCGCCGCAAGGATCGAGTGTTACGTGTACGTACCCCACACCCCCATCATCACTGTCCCCTCATTACTGCATGCAACGGATAAGTCGAATACATGCATTATTTTATCGCAACTGTATACTGCCTTCTTCGATGATGGGGTCAGTGTATGTATGTAAGGCCCTTTCTTATTGTATTCAGAATATTATGCTAATTATAGTAAATGAAAATGTACCTAAAACATTAAATACGAAACTAAAACATGCAATAATACTGATACTTATGTACAACACTGTGAGCCTTCCAACATATGCTCAGGCGGCATTAATTCCCTCTCTTACGTCCCCTCGCCACAAGGAACGATCGGGGTTGATTAATGCAAATTAGAGTGTGTTATTATCTCGGCGTGGGACTTGGCGAATGAAGAGGCGTCGACTAGCTGGATGGATAGATAGATAGAGCTAACGACGAAGCAGCCAGCCAACAGCATTAATAACATGCATGCAGGCGGGTCTTGTCCCACGTACGCGTACGTACGACGCACAGCCAGGGTAATGAGAATGTGGTACGTAGTCGCGAAAGATCCAGTCAATTTAAGTGGGCGTAAAACTTGTACTTTACTAAAGACGAGCCGCTTAAGAAGTTAACGTGTACTGGAGTGCAGCTAGGACTTGGACTTGGAACCAAGAACGAGCACTGACTGACCAATAGTTGGCCACTTAACTCCATGGCGTCTCTAGTTCGCCATTTATTTCACTCCCCAAGTCGGACGGACGCGGACGTGGCTCAAATGCCCCATCATTCCAGCAGCCGGCCGGGCGACCGGCCAGGAAGCTAATGGGGCGAAATTAGCCTTGCTCTACGTACAGCTAGCAGTTGGCCAAAGTGGACGGAGTCACGCACGCATGCGAATGCCGCAAATAGCGTGGTCACCCAGCACGGATGTGTGTCCGTACTGTATGTATAGCTTCGATCGAGGAGATCGCGGATCTTCTCACAGCTCACATATGGTCTCGGCAGGCAGAAGGATCCCTATTATTGCCATTATTCTCAGTCCCGCTCAGGGGTGTCATACTTAAATGAGTGGAACTCTGAAGACGATTGGGCACTCTGAATGAATATAGTCAATTTGGTGATGCTGTACGCACTGTTATCTTGTATCGGTTTTGTATTTCCCCACTGTACGTACATATGACAC
>JAAUYK010006341.1_pt1 | contig 11077 bp, 13 predicted proteins | sample 7278021 | NCBI WGS metagenome assembly JAAUYK01 (sample SAMN14350223, study PRJNA611818) | marine sediment metagenome | isolation source: surface marine sediment (1.8m) | place: French Polynesia: Moorea | collected 2018-08
AAGGTGCTGATCTGGACGGTGGGCGCGACTGCGGTGCTGGTTGTCGCCGTCGTCGTCGCCTACATGGCCGGAGTGTTCCAGCCCCCAGCACCCGTCTCCTAATCGATTGCCAAGATGACCAAGCCGCGGCCCGGGTGGCGCGATTGCCGCTGCCCGGGCCGCGGTCCGTTGCGGCGCTGGGACGGCGCCGGCATCCCGCAAATGGTGGTTGCCGGCGAAGCGGATCGCGGGGATTTTAGACAAATCCTGCGGGAAAAAGAAATGCCACTCAACAACCGAAAGTTAATCTCCACGGGGCTTTCTGGGGCCCAGCCTTGGAGGTCGAAATGTTGCAGCGCTCCGCCCTGACCCTGTTCCTTGCCGTCATCGCGGCGGCCCCGGCCGCGGCGCAATCGGATCCGATCGAGGCCCTCAACTGGCAGAGCCAGCGACTGGCCTACGAGATCCCCGGCTCGAAGAGCACCTATAACCTGGGTCCGGACGAGCGAATCGTCATCGGGAAGCAGGCCCGCAAATTCCTCGAGCTGACCCAGGGCATCGACGGCTGGCCCGATGTCGTCGCCTTGATCGAGTCGACCGGCGGCACGACCGCCGGCAGCTTCATCGACATCGAGTACCACGAAATCGGCTTTCTCGAAGACGAAGACTGGCAGGACGTCGCGCCCGATTCGCTGCTTCAAGAGATCATCGACGGCACCCGGGAATCGAACCCGATCCGGGCCGAGAACGGCTATCCGACGCTGGAGGTCCTGGGCTGGGCCGAGGAGCCCTACTACAGCGAGCGCAACAACACGGTCTACTGGGCGACCCGTTTGCGCGACAGCGAGGGTATCGAAGCGATCAACGCGATTGCCCTGAAGCTGGGTCGCCACGGCTATTCGCGCCTGACCTGGACCGGCGATCCGCAGCAGTTCCAGGATGCCAAGATGGCCCTGGGACCGGCCCTACGAAGCTATGACTATCAGGAAGGCGCGCGCTACGCCGACTTCCGGGCCGGCGACGCCGTGGCCGCGGTCGGCCTGGGCGCCCTGGCGGTCAGCATGATGACCGGCAACAAGAAAGCCTGGGGCACCGGCATCTTCGCTGGAGCGCTGCTCCTGCTGAAGAAGTTCTGGTACATCCTCCTGCTGCCCTTCCTCGCCCTCGGCCGGCTCTTCAAGCGCAGCTGACTTGGGACTGGGACCCGCAAACATCGAGGGCCGGTGCCGCGCACCGGCCCTTTCTGCTGTCACGCCGGTTCGTCGTCACTCCGGCTCGCCGCGGATTTCGGGATGCTCTGTCAAGAGGTCGTCCCGCAGCCTTTCCATCGCCGCCCGGTCGCCACGCGCCTCGCGCGGCAGCGGCACCTTCAGATCGGCGACGACCGAGGCGGGCGAGGCTGAAAGCTGGACGATGCGGTCGGCCAGCAGCAAGGCTTCGTCCAGGTCGTGGGTCACGAAAACCACCGTGGTCGGCCGCTCCGCCCAAATGCGGATCAGCAGGCTGCGCAGCCGTTCCGCGGTCGGCCGGTCCAGGGACACGAAAGGCTCGTCCATCAAGAGCAGGTCGGGCTTGATGGCAAAGGCTCGAACCAGGGCGGCGCGGCGTGCCAGGCCGAGCGACAGGCGCTGCGGATGGACGTCGCGGAACTCCACGAGGCCGGCCACCTCGAGCAGATGCTCCAGGAAGGCCGGATCCGCCTCGCCCGCCTCGGCCAGGACCAGCTCGACGTTCTGGATCACGGTCAGCCAGGGCAGCAGGCGGGGCTCCTGGAAGACGTAGCCGATCCGGGGCGCCGCCACCGTCGGGCCGGACCAGGCGACCCGGCCCTCGAAATCCTTGTCGAGCCCGGCAATGAGGTTGAGCAGGGTCGTCTTGCCGCAGCCAGAAGGCCCGAGGATGCAAAGGAACTCGCCGCGCGGCACGGCCAGGCGCAGGTCCTCGAGGACGCGCCGTGGGCCGGCGTCGCCGCGCGCCGGGTAGCCCTTCTCGGCGATCTCGATGTCCAGCCTAGCTAGCGGCGCCATCGGTTCACCCGGCGCTCGAGGGGTTGCAGGCCGGCCAGCTCGATCACCTGGACCACCGCCACGAAGGCGAGGGTATAGGCCAGGATGGCTGCGACATCGAAGAGCTGGAAGAAGACCTAGAGCTGGAAGCCGACCCCGTCCCTCCGGCCAAGCAACTCGACCACCAGGACGATCTTTCAGATCAGCGCGAGCCCGGAGCGCGCCGCCGCCACCACGGAGGGGACGAGCTGCGGCAGCACCACGTAGCGCAGCACCTTGGCCCGGCTCAGCCGGAAGCTGCGCGCCATCTCGAGATAGCTCGGATCCAACGCCCGGGCCCCCTCGCGTACGGTGACCACCACGTTGGGAATCTTGTTGATCGCCACCGCGGCGATCGCCGCCGCCTCGACGAGCCCGAACCAGACGTAGCAGAGGATGATGGTGACCAGGGCCGGCAGGTTCAGAAAGAGGATCAGCCAGCCGTCGAAGATCCGGTCCAGGAGCCGCGAGCGGCCAAGGGCGATGCCGATCGCGACCCCCAGGGCCATGGCAAGCAGGAAGCTCGCCGCCACCCGGGCCAGGGTGACGGTCAAGTGATAGAGCAGCTCGCCGCTGGCCAGGCCCTCCGCCAGGACATCCAGTACCGCCAAGGGCGGCGGCAGGACCCGGCTTTCGGCCAGTCCCGCCGCGATCTGCCAGAGCAGGACCAGGGCCAGCAGGGACAGGCCGTAAAGGCCGAAGCCGGCACGGGCAAACATAAGGCGTCAGTAAGTAACGTGCGGCCAGAAGGTCCCCGGCGCCAGCTCGGCCGAGGAGCCGACCAGCTTTTCGCCGCCGTACTGGGCGAGGATGGCGAAGAGCTTGGCGGCCTCTTCCCTCTGCTCGGCCCGCCAGTGGAAGGGGATGCCGTGGCGGAAGCCGGCGCGCAGGGCGACGAAGGTCGCATCGTCCTTGGCCCGCATCAGGGGGCGCAGCCGCTCCCACTCAGCATCGGAGATGCTCATGATGCGCTTCGCCTCGCGGGTCGCGTTCACGAAGGCCATGATGTCGTCACGCTGCGCCTCGCCCTGGCTCTCGCGAAAGACGTAGCCGAGCAAGGGCACCCGCGAGACCAGCCCTAAGCTTTCGGCAACCTCGTTGACCCCGAGCAATGGCCGGAAGCCGCGGGCCTGGAGCCGGGCCGCGAAGGGCCAGTAGTTGATCACCGCGTCCAGGCGTCCGGCCTGAATTTGCTCGTTCAGCAGGGGCGCGGCGGCGAAGACCTTCTCGACCTCGCCGTCTAGGTCGGTGCCCAGCTTCTCCAGTCCGTAGCCGCGCAGCAGCAGCCAGCTCTTGTCGAGCGGACCGCCGGCGATGCCCAGGCGGCGACCCTTGAGGTCGGCGAGTTCCTTGATCGGGGAGTCCCCCGGGACCATCAGCGAACCCAGGGCGGTCGAATAGGGCACGAAGGTGTAGTCGGCACCCTCGGCGCGCTGGCGCGAGACCCAGATCCAGTCGGTGACGATCACATCGGCCTCGCCGGCCTGCAGCGCGACCTTCGAAGCGTTGGTGTTGGCCAGGGCCAGGACTTCGAGATCCAGCTTCTGCGCTTCGGCAAGGCCGTGATGGCCGATGACGTCCATTTCCCAGCTCACGGTACCGAACTTGATGACCGCGACCTTCAACTTGCCCGCCGTCGCCACGGCCGGGGCCAGGGCGATCGCCAGGACCGCCGCCGCAAGTGTCAGTCGAATCGCCCGACAGGACCGGTGGCCAAGGCGCAGCATCATTTGGCTCCCTTCAGGAAACGGTTGCGGACCAGGTAAGAAACGCCGCGTGACCACGACTTATCGGTGTTGCCGCGAATGTCGACGCTCATGGCCCGCAGCAGTTTGCCGGAAGCGACCTCCCGCTCATAGAGGTTGATGTTGAGAATGAGGTTGCTGACTTTCTGCACCGTGCCCGTCACGGCACGCTCGGCCCCCAGCCCCCCGGCAATCTTGGTGTCGCAGCCGTTGCAGCCGTGCAGGTAGCCGGCCGCGTCGATCTCTCCCTGGACCGGGGTGAGGTCGATGATCCGGTAGCGTCCCGAATCCGCGAGCATCTGGCGCAGCAGGTCGCTGATCAGCCCGATACGGGCCGCCTCGTCGGCGCGCGGACCTTGAGTTTCGCCCTCCAGGCTGGTGTCGATCAGCTCGAAGTCGAAGACCGCGAGCGGCATCGCCTCGACGGCCGAGACCGGCGCGACAGGGTGCAGTAGCAGCGTCAAGGCCAGGCAGAGCACAACCAACAAGGGGCGCCGCGCGACGCGCGGCGCAGAGCGCTTGCTCATCTCTCCTCCCCTAGTGACGGTTTGATTTTCTTCTTGCAGTTAGGATACATTAAATTTGTTCAAAAAGCAGTCCTATGGGGAGGAAATGCCGAGCAATTTGGGGAGGTACCCCAGCACGGCGGGTTGCGACAGGCAGTTCTGGCGACAGGCGACGCGGCGGCTGAAGGGACCCCTGGGCAACAGAACTTGGCTGGGGATTCGGCCGGCGGGAACAGGCATCCTGGCCGCCATCTTTGGCCTCTGTGCCGGCCTGATGGTGCCGGCCGCCGCCGATGCGGCGGGGCTGGATGTCGCAGTCGTCTATCTCACGAAGCAGGAGAAGCAGAGGCTCCCGCTGTCCCTGCTCGATCCGGTCCTGGAGGACGACGGCGTCTGGGGCGCCCGCTTGGGCCTGAAGGACAACCAGACGACCGGCCAGTTCCTGAAGCATGAGTACCGCCTGATCGAGTCCGTGGTCGACGAGGACGGCGACCCGACCGAAGCCTTCCGTGGCCAGGCGGCCGAAGGCGCGAGGCTGTTTCTTGCCGACCTTCGAGCCGAGGATCTGGAGGCCGTCGCGGCACTGCCCGAGGCGGCCGGTTCTCTGATCTTCAACGTCCGGGCGCCCGACGACGCCCTGCGCAACGAGGGCTGCCGCGCCAACGTCTTCCACATCGTGCCCAGCCGCTCGATGAAGACCGATGCCCTGGCCCAGTACCTGATTTGGAAGAAATGGAGCAAGTGGCTGGTCCTCTACGGCAAGACACCCGGCGACCGGGCCTTCCTCGAGGCGCTGCAGCGTTCGGCGAAGAAGTTCAATGCCAAGGTCGTCGAGGAACGGCTGGTCGAGGAGGATGCCCCTTCCGCCCGGACCGACAGCGGCCACGCCCAGATCCAGAAGCAGATCCCGGTCCTGACCCAGGGCGCCCCGGACCACGACATCGTGGTCGTGGCCGACGAGGGCGATGCCTTCGGCGAATACCTGCCCTACCGCACCTGGGACCCGCGGCCGGTGGCCGGCACCCAGGGCCTGATCCCCACCGCCTGGCACCGCAGCCACGAGCAATGGGGCGGCACGCAGATCCAGCGTCGCCTGCGCAAGATCGCGGGCCGCGACATGACCGTGCGCGACTACGCCAACTGGGCAGCAATGCGCAGCATCGGCGAAGCGGTGACCAGAACGAACTCCGCCGAGCCGGAGAAGATCCGTGGGCACCTGATGGGCGACAAGTTCAGATTGGCCGCCTTCAAGGGCACGCCGCTAACATTCCGGCACTGGAACCAGCAGCTTCGCCAGCCCGTCCTTTTGGCCGCGCCGCGCAGCCTGGTCTCGGTCTCGCCGCAAAAGGAATTCCTGCACCAGCGCACGCCGCTGGACACCTTGGGCTACGACGAGCCGGAGTCCGGCTGCAAACTCCAATGAATTGAACGCCGCGCGAGAAGACGCGGACACGAAGGGAGGAAAGTGACGTGAGACTTCATCTGGCAATCGCCGGGATGGCCCTGCTGTTAACGCTGCCGGGCGCCGAGACGGCGGCACACACCGTTTACGTCTCGAACGAGAAAGGCAACTCGATCACGGTCATCGATGGCAAGACGCTGGAGGTGACCGCCACCGTCGACGTCGGCCAGCGACCGCGCGGCATCGCGCTCAGCAAGGATCAGAAGTACCTCTACATCTGTGCCAGTGATGACAACCACGTCGAGGTGATGGATCTGGAGACCCTGAAGATCGTCCGCACCCTGCCGAGCGGGCCCGACCCGGAGCTCTTCATCCTGCACCCCAGCGGCAACCCGCTCTTCGTCGCCAACGAAGACGACAACCTGGTGACCGTGGTGGACGTCGAGAAGGGCAACGTGCTTGCCGAGATCCCGGTCGGCGTCGAGCCTGAGGGCATGGGCATCAGTCCCGACGGCAAGGTGATGGTCAATACCTCCGAGACCACCAACATGGCGCACTTCATCGACACCTCGACCTACGAGATCACCGATAACGTGCTGGTCGACAGCCGGCCGCGCTTTGCCGAGTTCACCAAGGACGAAAAGTACGTCTGGGTGACCTCAGAGATTGGCGGCACGGTCAGTGTCATCGACACCCAAAGCAAGGAAATCGTCCACAAGATCAGCTTCGAGATACCCGGAGTCCGTCCCGAGGCGATCCAGCCGGTCGGTGCGCGCGTCACCAGCGACGGCAAGATCGGTTTCGTGGCGCTGGGGCCGGCAAACCGTGTCGCGGTGATCAACGCCGAGACCTTTGAGGTCGAGGACTACCTGCTGGTCGGCCAGCGGGTCTGGCAGCTGGCCCTCAGCGGCGACGAGAAGACGCTCTACTCGACCAACGGCGTGTCCAACGACATCTCGGTTATCGACGTCGAAAAGCGCAAGGTGATCAAGTCGATCACCGTGGGACGCTTTCCGTGGGGCGTGGTGGTCAAGGACTGATCACCCGTCTTTCGAAAGGTCCCTCACATACAAATCCTGTACTGAAGCACAAGAAGACGAGAAGGAGGCATCATGCTCGCAAGGAATGTGTTTTTCGCCCTGGTTCTGGCCCTAGTGCTATCGCCGCTGGCCGGCAAAGACGCCGCGGCGCAGGCCGGGCTCCTGACCGGCGGCGCGCAGAAGCTCGACCCCATCAAGCTGTCGTCCGGACAGCCCCTGACCAAGGGGCCCTATCAGCTGGAGTCGGGCAAGTACTACGAGATCGACATCGAGGCCGACGGATCGGCGGAACTGGCGATTTCCGGGCCGGACTTCTTCCGCAACGTCTGGGTCGACGAGATTGTGATCAATGACATCGAGGTGCGGCCGCTGGGCGTCGACAGCCTGGAGTTCGACGACGAAGGCACGGCCGAGATTTCCTTCGTGACGATCCGGCCCGGGACCTTCATCCTACGAATTCCCGGCACCACCGCCGAATCCCAGCAGGCGGTGTTCAACGTGAAGTAGACCCTGACACCAGGGGAGCAAGGTCAGCGGTGAGCACGGCCGAAGCGATCGCCGGAACGACACCGGAAGGCGCAGCGGCCGTGCCAGCGCTGGCGGTCGAGGAGGTCAGTCACAGCTTCGGCAAGCGCCGGGCGCTGGACGAGGTTAGCTTCGCGGTCGCGGCCGGCGAGTTCGCCGTCTTGCTGGGCCAGAACGGCGCCGGCAAGACCACGCTGTTCTCGCTGATCACCCGGCTCTACGACAACCGCAGCGGCGCGATCCGGGTCTTCGGTCATGACGTCCGGCGAAAGCCGTCGGAGGCCCTGGCCCGGATCGGCGTGGTCTTCCAGCAGCGCACCCTGGATCTGGATCTCAGCGTCAGTCAAAACCTCTCCTATCACGCCGCATTGCACGGAATGCCGAAGGCCCTGGCACGGGACCGGGGTGCGGCGGAACTGGCTCGGCTCAATCTGGCCGAGCGGAGTGGCGACAAGGTCCGGCAGCTGTCCGGCGGTCAATTGCGTCGCGTCGAGATCGCCCGCGCCCTGCTGCATGAGCCGAAGCTGCTGCTACTCGACGAGCCGACCGTCGGGCTCGACATCGGCAGCCGGCAAAGCCTGCTCGACCACGTCCGCGGCCTGGTTCGCGAGCAGAACCTGGGCATTCTCTGGGCGACGCACCTGATCGACGAGGTCGCCGAGGACGACCGGGTGATCGTCCTGCACCAGGGCAAGGTCCTGGCCAACGACCGCGCCGAGGCCGTGGTCCGCCAGACCGGTGCCGCGGATCTGAAGGCGGCCTTCACGGTGCTGACCGATGCGGGCGGCCAGGAGCGGGCACCGTGACCGCCGCCCAGTACCTGCGTTGTATGCGGGGCATCGTCTGGCGGGAGGCACTGCGCTTCCTACACCAGAGGGAGCGCTTCGTCGCCGCCCTGGTGCGGCCCCTGGTCTGGCTGTTCATCTTCGCCGCCGGCTTCCGGGCGGTGCTCGGGCTTTCGATCGCGCCGCCCTACGAGACCTACGTGCTCTACGAGGTCTACATCACTCCGGGGCTGATCGGCATGATCCAGCTCTTCAACGGTATGCAGTCCTCGCTCTCGATGGTCTACGACCGCGAAATGGGCAACATGCGTACCCTGCTGATCAGCCCCCTGCCCCGCTGGTACCTCTTAAGCTGCAAGCTGCTGGCCGGAGTCTGCGTCTCGCTGCTCCAGGTCTATGTCTTCCTCTTGGTCGCTTGGGCCTGGGGGATTGAGGCGCCGCCGCTCGGCTACCTGACGATGCTTCCGGCCCTGATCCTCTCGGGCATGATGCTGGGCGCGCTAGGCATGCTGCTGTCCTCCTTCATCAAGCAGTTGGAGAACTTCGCTGGGATCATGAACTTCGTGATCTTCCCGATGTTCTTCGCCTCCTCTGCGCTCTACCCGCTGTGGCGGATGCGCGAGTCGAGCCTGCTGCTCTACCAGATCTGCGCCTTCAATCCCTTCACCCACGCGGTCGAGCTGATTCGCTTCGCGCTCTACGGTCAGACGAACTTCTTGTCCTTGGCCGTGGTCGCGGGCTGCACCTTGCTGTTCATGGGCCTGGCCATCTACGGCTATGATCCGGGACGAGGGATGATGGCGCGGCGACGCGGTGCGCCGGCCTGATCGAGGGAGTTCATCGCAATGGTCCGAGGCAAAAGAGTGAAACGACGTCGACATGGCAAGGGCCTGCTGGCCGCAAGCCTGCTCGTACTTGCCGCCCCCGCCACCGCCGCCACCTCTGCGGATCCGGACTGGCCCTGCGTGCAGCGCAAGGTGCCGGAGGTCTCCGCAGGCATGGTCTGGGCCGGCCCGCCGGTCGAGGAGCTCGAGCAATCCTGGAAGGACGACGCGGAGGTTAGCCAGCTGGCCGGAACCCTCGCCGCGCGGCGCACGGACATCGAGGCGGCAAAGACTGCAATTGCCGACTTCGCCACAGCCCTCGGGGCGGACAGGAACGAGCGGCTGACCCTGCTCTTCGCCGCGACGCTGGACATCATCAACAGGGAGCGGGCCTCGATCATCTCGGGCATCGGCCGCTACACCCGCAGGCAGCGGGCCCTGGCCGACAAAATCGGCCGCGTCGACGGTGAGATCAAAGCGCTACCGGCCAGCGACAGAGAAAGGCGGGAGGAACTCGAACAACAGCGCCTCTGGGACACCCGGATCTACGAGGATCGCGAGCGGTCGCTGACCTACATCTGCGAACAGCCGGTCCTTCTGGAACAGCGGGTCTTCACCCTGGCCCGCGAGATCATGGGCCACCTGCAGTAGCCCAGCGGGCTTCCGCCCATGTGCTAGAAGGCGCCCGGCTCCGGCTCGCTGGGCTCCAACGGCAGGCCGGCGGCGCCCCAGCCGTCGGTCCCGTCGGGATACCAGTAGACCTGGGAATAGCCGTAGGTCAGGGCGCGCTTGGCTGCGTTCCAGGACATCCAGCAATCGGCCTGGCAATAGAAGACCAGCTTGCGCGCCGGGTCGCCCTCGGTGAGCCGGGTCAGGTTGTCGCGGAAGTAGGCCTCGACACTGATCGGCAGGACGCCGAAGCCGGTGTTGGGCAGCCAGACGCTGCCGGGAATGTTGCTGCGCGGGCGGGGGCGCCAGATCGTCCCTTCCTTGAGGCCCTCGGGCTTTTGCGGCCGCGGCAGGACGTCGATCAGGACCGCCGCGCCGGCCAGGGCCTCGACCTCCTTGGTGGAGACCACAGTGGCGCCCTTCAGCGTCGCCGGCACCGGGGCGCGGAAGCGATCCATACGGTAGCCGTCCGGCTCCGGCACCGGCGCATCGGATTGCGCCTTGCCGACAATCGGAGTCGCCAGTACGGCCAGGCCTGACGCCAGCATCCATAGCGCTGAGGCAAGACGCGGAGCGCGCTGCCGCATCACGCGCTCACGGCGCGATCAGCTTGCCCTGCTCATCGAGCAGCGGCACGCCGTAGTCCTTGAGGATGGCGTCAATGTCGGAACGGCGGCGCTTGATGATGTCGTTCAGCCGCCGTTTCCATTCCGGCTCGTTGAATCGCAGGCCCATGGTGATGCGGTAGTCCATGCGCACCGGCCCGCCGTTGGTGAGCAGCGGCACGATCTTGAGCGGCACATCTTGCTGCTTGGCGTAGTAGCCGGCGATCGGCCCCCACAGCAGGCCGACGTCGATGTCGCCTTTGGCCAGGTCTTCGACCAGCTTGCGGCCAGGATGATCGAAGCGGGTGTCGGCCTGAAGTTGATAGGGACGCACCTGACTCATCAAACCGTTCAGGGCGACCATGGTGGCGGGCGGCGTGCCGGCCACGAGACCGATCCGAGCCGATTTCAGGGCCGGGTCGGAGAGCGAGACGACCTGGGGACCCCCGTCGTCTCGCGAGAGAATCACGTAGGCCGATCGGTAGTAGGGATTGGTGTTCTGCAGCAACTCGAAGCCGAGCGAGATGCCGATCACGACGTCGCAGCGTCGCGCCATCAACGTGTTGCGCACGAAGCCGGTCGACTGCGGAAACCAAGTGTATTCCACCGGCACAGAAAGCTCTTCGGCGACCAGTTCGGCGATCTTGTTCTCAAAGCCTTCGCCGGCCTGGTTCGAGAACGGCAGGTTTGCCGGATCGGCGCAGACTCTCAGCGCAGCGCGATCGACCGTCTCCGATGTCTGGGCAGCCGCGGGAAGTACCGCTGCTGGGCAAAGCAGGAAGCCGAGCAGTACGACCCCCGACAGGCGACTTGTCATCGCTTCTCTCCCTACCAAACGATTCCGCAGAGCGACCGCGGAAGGCGGTCAGCTCAGGCAGTCGATGTCACGTTCCTTGGCTTCGGCGGGCTTGGCCTCCTTCTTCGGCCGCCCGCGGCCGAGAGCGCCGTCGGC
>JAAUYK010058580.1_pt1 | contig 11077 bp, 9 predicted proteins | sample 7278021 | NCBI WGS metagenome assembly JAAUYK01 (sample SAMN14350223, study PRJNA611818) | marine sediment metagenome | isolation source: surface marine sediment (1.8m) | place: French Polynesia: Moorea | collected 2018-08
CCAAGTCCAAACTACTACTGTAAGCTTCACTAAAGTGATGTCTTGGTTCGTACTAACGAATAATATCTATCCTTTATTCCTTGTATATCTTAGCTTACGAACGTCTTCATGTAGTACTACGAGTATCATCACATCGACCATTTTAGAAATAACACCGTAGTGGAAATAGCTGCGTATTTGGTGTTTGGCCTGATATAGTCAACGGCCTTATCTCGTACATGTCATTACTTTGCATTACCAAGCTTAATTCTCAGAGCTACATGTAGTACATTGACAGTCATATTTCCTCCTCCTGGGATTGGACCTCATAGCAATTGTAGCGCTAGAGAACGAGAGCGAGAGCGAGAGCGAGAGAGGGAGGGCAGCTCGCCAACGCCAACGTGACGGGCTGACGGCCAAGGTGGGCAGAGGCGAGTCGAGTCAGCTCAGCGGAGGTAAAGGTGGGGAGGGGAGGCAGAGAGAGAGAGAGAGAGAGAGCGAGACGAGCTGCCATTGGCTTCGCTCTCTCTTTCTCCCTCTCTCTCTGCTACGTCGTCGTGCCCTTCCCTCTGCCGTGGCAGTCGGGGCCCTCCTCCCTCGACAGACCGTCTGGTCTGCCCATTCCGCCTGATAGTCAAGCCTTTCGGTCAGGAGCCTTACAACGCAGGCAAGGAAGACGCCAAATCTTCAAAGAAGATAAAGCATCTGAGGAGCAGGAAAACGGGAATTATACAAGTTATCTTACATCTAGTACACATTTTATCATTTGCAAAGAAACGTATAGGGAACGTGTTAGATCCGGCGACCCCTCAAGATATAAACTCTCCGCTTGCTCTGCCCATTCTGCCCGAATCCAGGTTTGCCCCGGGCCCGACGGACGACGCCATTAGCCTTCAAACACCAGGGGAAAGGCTAGAACGACAAAACATTGATCAAACAAATTGACAACCTAAAGCAAGTTGTCAAATCGTCCTATCTCTCATGCACAACCTGTGTGGTGCGGCCTGCAAAATGCTATTCGCTCACGAAATAGCGCCTAATACACCTACATAATTGGATATTTCCTATTAATCACTACTTCAGTTCGCGTTGCTTTTCCTCTGTTTGGCGACCCAGCCTCCGACGGTCGACCGGGGCCAGTAAGTCGGCCCCGATCGCTCGCTCGCTCGCTCGCCTCGCTTAATTCTCTACCTCTAGCTGGCTTGCTTTGGAACTGGAAGAACCCGACGGTGGTGGCGGCGTCCGCGTCCGTCCGCTCCGTAATGATGCTGCCAATCAGGTCACCATGGGCCCCAATTAATGACAATGGCAAGAGCGCACGACATCGTGAATCTCTTGGCTCTAAAAGCGACCATGATAAGGATTATTTTCTACGTTTTATTGCAACGACTAAAGCGTCATTTATGTAGGGCCACCCTGTAAGGCGTCATCGCCACACCGCCGGCAGCGCAGGCCGGGACGTCGGACGGACCGACGGACAGACGACGCGAACGGAGGGACGCGGCGCCGTCGACGGTCGAACGCCGCTGCTGCGACGACGCGACGCTCGGCTGTCGCCAAAGAAGGTGTGCCAGGAGTTACCTTTCAATCAGGCCTAGGCACAAATCTTTCCGATGCTATAAATTTAGGCAGTAGTGCAACTTTTTATGCAAATCAGTGACTTCAGTGTATTTCATACCCGGAGGAGAATGCAAGGAAATTTATTAAAATGAACAACGTTAAAAACGCCATGGTTTACTTTTTCCCAGCTCTCAGCTTTCCCTGCTGCAATGTTGCCAACGGCCGGCAGCTGGTTAATTGCATGTGGGGAGCATTAATTAATTGGGAGGAAGTTCCATTCATCATGTGAGAACGTCAGTCAGTCAGTCCCCGCCCCCGTCAGTCACTCGGAGAGAGGAATGAAAGAAGGAGGGGAAAAAATCCGCCAGCTAGCCGCATGGGGAATATATCTCGATGATGGGGTCGGAAGCCAGCTCGGCAGAGTTTGAGAGGATTCATCCGGGGCGCTGAAAACTTGCAGAAAGTTAAGGGAGTTCCTTCTCCCTCTCGGCCTCTCCTCTCACTTTCTCTTTTGCTCGCTCCCAGTCCCTCGCTCATCCCATTAATGTTTGAGGAAGTCAGACATTGAGGTTTCTTTGTTCTCCGCCCTTTTAATGCGGCCCCTAAGAAAGAGCAGCCAGGAGATTGGAGGGGGGACTGGATTAATCAAGGAGCCTGTCGGTCGGGTCACCGGGGAGGATCACAGCCCACCAGTCGTTTCTTTCTAATCCAACACTTTTACGCGGGATGTAATTAAGTTAGTATCCATCCACAAAGTGAAAGATGTCATGCACTTGCAGTACTATATGGACTTGCGTTAGAATGATAACAATCTACGCGTCCAGTACATACATATACGTACAGTACAAACGGTACGTATACGTTTTCGTAGCCCACGACAGGCTTGCACGTAACAGAGATTGCAAGCGCTCCACATGCGAATCTTGCGTCCTTTTGATTCTCCGTGTAGCATATCACTCTGATGGCCATGCGTACTAGAAACTGTACCACACTCGACCGAGCGACCGCCTGCCGTGCATGCGTGCGTGGGTTCCGCTTCCCATTGGATCGAGCGCCCGCCCGCCCGCAAGCGCAACTACCTATATAGCTATGTCCGAGCGCGCGCCGGCATCATGCAGAAGGAGGAGGAAAGAGAGAGCGCGCGTTTCGAAAGCAAGAGAGCGATCATGGAGTCGTCTCTCTCTTGCTGTCCCGCCGACACGAGCGCCTCTCGCTCTCTCTCTCCCTTCCTTCCGCACGTCAGTCTCAAAGTCCACGTGCTTTAGAACAGTTGGAAGTAAGGCCGGGAGAGAGGAGGATCGAACGTACAGCAGCGGACTGAGATTTCTCTGCCACTTATAAGAGCCAGCCGGCCAGCTGAAAGTTTCCTAAAAGGGCTCGAGCTAGGTGCTCGGTCCAATTCCGGCGTCTGTCGAGATACAGCGAGGTGGGTCTGACATATAAGCAGGAGAAAAAGACAGCGAGCGGTGTGTTGGTGCCTGCCTTGGGCTTAAGGTCGCGACCAACCGACAAACAAATTGAACTTGACAGTCGGCGGCGAGAGAGGGAGGAGGAAGCTTGATGGAAAAGCCTCTCCTGCCATTTCGTCTCCTAGCTCCTCGCTGACAAAAAGGGCAGCTGGCGGCGACGAGACGACGCGACGCTGAAAGCAGAAACTAATTAAGGTAAGACCGGCCGACGAATCCCACCGGCAGCTGCTGGAAGGGCGCTATAGCGTCTCTAGAGACGCTATAGCGCAACTTTTGCGGACACTTTTAGGCTGCGTCGCTGCGGGGTTGGAAGCAAAGTCGTTGGAAGAACATGGCGCGTGAGCGCGGCTCATGCGACATAGGAACGGACGAAAAAGCCGCGGCAGCCTTTGACTTCGATTAAAGCACATTGCGTAAATATCGTACGATGGTGCGTCAATTGCGAATACAGGCCGTATCTGTTTCCGCTCTAGTAAATTGCAAAAAAAGCCGACAAAATCCGCGATGTCTGGTCCGGTCCGGCCTGACTGCTGCACGTTCGTTCGTTCGTACGCGACCTGGTTTCGAGATAATGGAGGCGGCGGCGGCAGTGTTTGTACTGGTATAGCACGCTTGGGCCCTCTTCCCTCCCTCCCTCTCTCGCTCTCTCGCTCTCTAGCTCCGCGCTATCTAGCAACCATTCCGGTTTCATATGCGCGCATGCACTGACTCGACTAGCTACGAGTATGTACGTACGTATGTACCATTGCGGGCTGGCTATGGGGGTACGTAATATTTATATGTGGGCCGTTGTACGTCCGTAGCTAGTGGGCCTCTGGTGGCCTTGCTTGCTTATGCATTAGAGAGAGAGAGAGGGAGCAGAAATCGGCTGGTTGGCCGGCTGCCGCATTGTGGCCTCATTTCGAGCCATCTTACTACTGCTGCTACCATTTCTCCTTTCTCCATCTCGTAATTATTTCCTCGGACGGGCGCACTATCGAGGAAGATATTACGGAGACGATAAGCGTCTGGTTTCTGTGACGGGCGCCTGGCTGTCTGTGGCCGAATACTCGTTACTTCCTTCCCCCAGTTATTCGGAATAAGCGTGCTAAGGGTGAGTTACGTCAGCGAGCAATAAGAGCGCGTAAAGCGCTTCGTTCGCGCCATAAAAGAAAGCGGACGCGCATATCATTTGAAGGGAAAAGTTTTTCCCTTGGCATGGGATCCCCCGGCCCGCTCGGCCAAAGTACACTCGCCTCTGTTTATTTTCAAACAACGACGCCTCCCTATAGCTCCCTCTCGATCCCTCCATCCCCACTTCAGATCCATGGTTATGACTCCTTCAAACATCCCCCTGCTGCATGGAAAGTCATTGCATTATGAAACACCCTATATTCTGTATAGACGACGCGACCAATTTATGATATGTAGTAGTGCTCCCATATTTGGCGTTATCACTTCGGTCTGTCGGTCGGCAGTCATGAGTCATGCGTACGGAGTCTGTCTTTCAATACCCTGTCTGGAGAATGTTAAGCTGGAGGAAATAGAGAGAGAGAGAGAGAGGCACTTATCAGTATGTCTGGTTGCCGCCGTTATTATCGCAGTCGGCGATCAAAGAATATAAAGTAACGAGAAAGCTAACGCACATATAGTAAACGTCGCTTACTTACGCGCAGTTTAAATGCGAGCTGCAAACTTTTGCCCTGCTGCAGCAGGGGTGAAATGCAAATGAGTTTGTCTCGGAACTCATGACTCCATCCTGGCCGGCTAAAAAATGCAGCTTGCGGAACTTGGCGAACGTGACATGCTTTCTTATATAGTAGTACTTCTACTCGAGTTTAGATTGGAGATGCAGCCTAGGTCTGCACCAATCCTTTCAGAGACCGACCGGCCAGCTCTTTTTCCCTTTTCCCGTCTTCTCGATCGTCCGGAAGACCACTTGACCGATTGAGAAAGTTGACCCATTTTCATTCCTTCTCCTCTCTTCCTTCGTCCGTTCCAAGAGGGCCGCCCATAAAAAGCGGGCAGGCAGGCAGGCAGGTCCTGGATGCATTGCCTTGGAGACATGAGGTTTCTCCGAAGGGAAAGAGGGACCTAGACGTTTGTCGCTTAAATAAGTTGATGTTGTAGACTCACGGTGCCTTCTCTGTGCTATACTCTTTTTTTCACGGCTAATCCCGTCTGACTTAACTGGAGCTGGAGCATCATTGAAAGGAGCGCGCGGCCGGTATTAGCCACCGCTACCGCCGCCGCCGCAAATCCGTCCATCCATCTGCCGAACGAACCAACCAGGCGGGCGGGGAACGAAACAGGCTTAGCTAAGGGGGCCTAAGTACGTGTATGTACGTAGTAAAAGATATGTTCAATACATATATAGAACTTAACGCTATTTACATGGTTTGTTGTTGACTAGAATGTACTGGAAATGTTTTACCTTGTGCCATATCCCTTTACAATCCCACACGAGGCGTGATGACGGCCGGAGCTTCGAGTCTTCCCTCAATGAAGAGTGATGGCAGCTATAGCGGCGCGGCAAGGCTCCAACAGCTAGAACGTTCGAGTCACTCACGTTGCATCTATCTAGACGCTTAACTTTTGCCCTAGCTGCACGTGCAGTGAAAATTTTCCGGCCGTAAATCAAAAGACAGCCGCGCCGCCCCTTTCAACGCTCTCTGTCTGTCCGTCCGCCCGCGCCCGCTTTCCGGATGCTGAGAGGCCGAAGCCGCCTTCACTCGAGGGAATGGGAAACATATTAGAAAGCATGCAGTGGGATCCATCCGACGGAGGGAGAGTGGATTGAGCGAGCATATTGGCGCAAAGTTGGGGAAGGAAGGAAGCGGGGAGTTTGTGGATATAAGGGGGGGTTCGAACGCGCGCTCGCTCCCTTAAAGCGACCCGCTCGCTCTCTCTGCCGTCCCAGATGTGAGCGTGGGCCCCCCTTTTCCTTCCTTCCTCCCTTCCTTCCTTCTTTCCGTCTCTTACTACGCTTCCTTCTCATACGTACACTGTACAACTGCATGTTACTGCCTGCCTCCGCCAGATATCTATAATTTATCAGCTAGGCAGGAGAGAGAGAGAGAGAGAGAGAGAGAGAGAGAGATCGTACTACTGCTGCTGATATCGCGTCGTATCGTCGTCGTCTCTCCGACCGCAAGATTGAGAGATCGAGGGCGAGCACGAGCGTGGCTTGAAAGCAGCGTTGGAGCGACTGAGGCGAGGATCATCCGATCGAGCAACGTACTAGCTTCTTTGATGCTCGTGTCCGTCCACCCTGTGCAGTCATCGGGATCATCTCGTCTTTCGCGTCTGATTTGGCCTCCATGCCCGATATACCCACCCAGTGGCGGCCGGATACGTTTTCCCCAGCATCGAAGATCGAATTGAAGACACGATAGATGGAAGAAAATTAATTGGCATCATGAGTGAGCGAGCGAGCGAGCGAGCGCGGTCGAAGTTTTTTGCAGGTAGACCTGAAGCGCAATTTCTGTCGAATGGCCGCGGTCTCTCTCGCTCCCCCGCCGGCCGCGGCCTCCGCAGTTTTTCCCGAAACTTTGCAAAGTTCTCCCCGCCCGCCAGCAGAAACCGCTCGCTCTCCCTATCCGCCCGCTTAGAGAAAATTAAGCGTGGCCACCGACTGTCCTAGCTAGCTACCTTCTGACCGCACCTCCTCTTTCGTCTGCTGGCTATACCTCGTCCTACCTACCTTCCATAAGCCCGTGCGTCCGACTTTCCTAGCTTCCTGCCTCCCATAGCTTGCTGCCTCGGCTCCCTTGGGCATATAGGACTACAACCACGGGAGGGAGGGAGGAAGGGATACTGACTAGGGCTTAGTGGTCGCCGGCCGGTCTGATATGTATGCACGCGTGGGAGGCTTTGATTTCAAAGTAACGACCTTAAACCGACGAGCCGACCGACTTTATAGTAGCATGGGCGCGAATGAAAGGAAGCGAGCTATAGCTGAGCCGCGTCCACATGAACTGCTTGGTCGTTGCCTCTCTTCTCTTCCCCCTCCCTCCCTCCTCAATCCTCTGTGTGCATGCGACCCGCATGCGGTCGACTGACTGAGGCCGTCGTAGAGCCAGAGTCAGGTAAGCCTATGGAAGGAATGAAGGAGTAGACTTTCAAAGGGGACGGGGGAACGAAATTAGATTTTCGATCAGCTCACCGCGGGCGGGCGCGCGGGCACCAGGTGCTCCCCTACATATATTCTCAGTTCCTGGCACGCAGAATGCTATACGTAATTGAGACTAGCTACTATATACGTTCACGTGGGCTCTAATGGAACACTTTTGCGTGTGGCGAGCGAGCGAGAGGCTACGGCGGGCACGCGTCAATGCTCCCGGCCTCCTCACTCTTAGTTACTGCAGATGTGTCGCCGTCTCCGGCCTCCTTTTGTGAGAGGCGGCGGCGGCGGCACCGTTGCTCAGTCTGCCGTGACATTACGCGACATTGCATGCGTGGAGAAGGGAAGAAAGAATGGAGGCTGGCTAGCTCTTACGTGGAAAGCGAGGGCAATTAATACTTTTCACTTGCAATGTCTTCTCCGACTCGTACGTGCGCAAAGGAAAGAAAGGCAGAAGAATCCCGGCGGCGGCGACGAAGTTGGGCGTACAGTACAGGCGAGCGAGTCTAGCTGGCTATATTTCACTTTGGGAGGAGGAGCAGCTAGGCAACTTCCTTCGCGCCCACTCTCAGCTCAGAGAGGAGAGGAGAGGAGAGGAGCAGGAGGCAAAAAGCCGAAACTTCTACGTGTATGTGCTGCTCGATAATAGACGTTACAAAGATCGATGTGACGCCATAAAGAATGCTACTATACGCATGTACGTACATGTCAAAGCCACGTACCAGACTGTTATGTGCCTGTAATTGGGGCTGCATTGTTTGCCGCTGCCGGTCCCTAATGGCTCTTGTGTCTGCCCGAAAAGTTTGTTTGCTCAGGGTAATTCTTGTGTACGCAGCCAGGATATCGAGAATCTCCTTCTATAGCTAGTGGCTCCCTTCGTTACATGGGACACGTGCCGACCGGAATTTCGCAGACTGAATTCTTTCCTCGTCATTCTCGCTCGCTCGGTCCTCCTTTGTTGTTCGGGAGCGAGTGATCCATTGGTTCGTTCGCCTGTAGACCGGGAGCGTGACAAATCTGTTTCGCTCTCTCGCCCGCTCGCTCTTTCATCTGGCTCCGGCATGTCCCTGCCCATCCGACACCGCTCCATCATTCTCATCGCTGCTGCTGTCTCTGAGATGCTGCAGCTAGACAATGAGCTACGTACGTATAGGGATCGTAAATTTGCCTATGGAGTCTCTGATGCATACACGCTCTGATTAAACTAATTGGTCAATTCCTTTCTTCTCCGGAGCGTGAGTCATGCGCGTTGTTGAAGTGAGTGGCCAAGAGTGAAGAGGAGAGAGGAGGCGAGATGATGATGAAAGATCGCCCCGCCTCCCTCTCTCTCCGGCCATTCTTCTTTTGTTGGCAAGGGTTGAGGCGGGCGTCTAGTGTAGCTGTGACGATAGCTAGCGGCCCGTATTTGCTTTGGAAAGTTTCCATATGGGCGGAATTAGAGAGCAAAGTCTCATCATCATCCCCTAGCTTCCACTCGCTCCCCCTTTTGGCCGCCGCCCGAGATTCCGGCTCCCATTAACCAAGTCCCGCCCTCAGCGGCCGCCCTTTCTTTCCTAATTCCAAAGCTGATTATTTATTCCAGCACGGATTAGAGGCGAACGCTTCAAACGGCCGTCGGGCGGGCAACTTTTCCCAATCCGCTTTTGAGGCGTATGCCATCTGCCTTTTAGTAGTTGAGGACGGACCGTATGTACGTATGCGCATTCAAAGCACCACGCGTGTACTACGTATGGCGCGTGCCTGCGAGTGAGTGATGTATTTCCGGCGACTGACTGCACTGCCATCATCCCCATGCAGCCGGCCGGCGGCAGACGGGCGACGTCCAATCCGTCACCCAGAAGTGCCGCCTGCTGGGTTTCCACATAAGGAAACCTTCGAAATATGGCTTAATTATTAAACTCACTAAAATTCTCTTTATGCTTATTTAAGTGTCAGGTCTCGCGAAGCCTTTAAAATAGGAACTCTTATCGTGGTCATGATAGAGATCTGCTCTGAGGCTTGCTTTCTCCCTTCCCCCCCGCCCGCCTGCCTCCCGCCTCTTTCTCCCCAGGCGTCATCGTCTGTCAGTCAGTCAGAGCAAGTCGGGCTCGATTGCTGATTGCATCTATCGACGGCTCTGCTCAGTGAGGCGAGGCGATCGCACTCTGGCCTATTGATACGCCAGCCACCTCGAAGGGATGGGGACGACAGAGCGGGCAAAATATTTGAATAGACGGTATCAATCAGGAGATTAGGGCGATGTAACGTTCTATCGCAGTTGATATACATACAGTATAGCGAGCCGTGTTTTGCTTTCTTTGCCATGGATTAGCATGTGCTCGAAATCAAAATCCCTGCAAGTTCGTCGCGAACATATCGTTGCGACTTTAATGAGAAGGCGCACTTTTTGTCATACCGGATATACGTACGCGTACGTACTGTAAGAAATCCACACGCGAAGTAACCCTTTTACATCAATTAAATTTCCGTGTTTTACGCGTATGACTTCGATCTTTCCACCCTGAAACCATCATTCATTATCCCTGGCTGTCAGAGCATTTCATTGAAGCAACCGCCAAAAGGGACGCGTCGCGAAAGAGGATTAATCAAATTCAACCACTCAAAAACCCGCTCGCGCTTGCGGAACTGAATTTCAAAGTGGACTACAAACCGTCGTTTCTTTTAGGGAATACACATCTCATCGTGGTTTTAATATTGATTGAGGCAACCGCCGAAAGCGGCACGCGTCGCGAAAGGGATTAATCAAATTGAACCCCACGCACTCGAAAGAGAAACCACTCGCTTGCTGAATTTCAAAGCAGACTCTTTCGATCCTCGTATTGAGCAATTCTCCTCCTCCTTCTCTCCCAATTGACCAGCTGTCGGCGGTTTGACTGGTGCCGACCCATCCCTCACAACCATCCTCTCCATGCAGACGCTAAGGGTGCTCAGAATATAAAACTACCTTTTGGAAGAGAAAGCGGCTTTCTAGAGCAGCCTTTTGACACTCGTCCCGGAATGGGAATCCTTCCTCCTTCTCCGTCTGGACCATCCGATCGATCCATCCGTCTTCGTCGTCTCTCTCCTCTCTCTCTCTAGCCGACGGCCGAATTTCTAATCTCGCCGAAAACACGCTCTCTCCCTTTTCGCTTCCTCCCATCTTCATCTGAACGTACTTTTCGTGCCCTAAACGAGAAATGAGAGCCAGTTTTATTGGTCCAAGTACGCATTAGGGTTTTCAAATTTGGCTTCATTTGAGCCATTTTTCGCAATATTTTTTTCAACGGTATGAAAAATTTAAGCCAATGTTTGCCGCGCATGCAATTCGTGACCTTAAAGAAGGAGAAAATGAAATTTTCATATTGGTTTCGAAGTGCATTAGCCGGTCGGCCGTACGAGAGTATCCAATCGAATCGGACGACATAATTTCGCGAAATGCAGTTACCCGCTGGCCAGTTGAAAGTTTTTCTATGAAAAGTCGATCCCTGCGCAGGATCGACGCACTTATCGCTTTGCCTTTTTCCTCCGTTCTACTACAGCTACGTATACATGCAGAGCCCTAACGCTCGCATGATTTATGGCGCAGGCCTATTTTTCCGAAAAATATATGTAGGGGGCGGCTCTTAAAACACGAAATAGCGTGGAGGAGTAATTAAGCAAGCCTTGCATTGGGCGGGCGGGCGTCCGCTCTATCTTGTGCAAGCCATCATTCAGACTTGTTTTGCGCCCCCGCCCTCCCTCCTACGGCGGAGGGAGAGAGAGCGGCCCCTCTCTCTTCTTTTCTAGGTAGAGCCACGCCTATGCCTGACTCCGAGAGCTCGCTCACTCGCCAGGGAGCCGGGGGCTTGCATGCACCTTGCTATAGAACGGGTTTGCATTATTTTCAGCACTTATTATAAGCTCATATCCACAGCTTTTAGCTGGAACAGTTATTATTTTCAGCCTTAAGGTCTGTTGACTCAACATTAGAGAGGTCAGGGGAGGTGAG
>JAAUYK010150793.1_pt1 | contig 11075 bp, 15 predicted proteins | sample 7278021 | NCBI WGS metagenome assembly JAAUYK01 (sample SAMN14350223, study PRJNA611818) | marine sediment metagenome | isolation source: surface marine sediment (1.8m) | place: French Polynesia: Moorea | collected 2018-08
CCCCGTAGTTAAAGACGGCGAGAGCGAGCGGCGGAATGCGTAGCTGCCAACGGAGGAAGGGGAGGGAAGAGAGGGAAAAAAGAAAGAGAGAGAGAGAGAGAGAGCGAGGAGTGGACGTCGACGTATTAGGCCGACGGCCGCGCTCGTCTCTCATTAGTCTCACTCTAAATGAGGCGACGTCTTCGCCTCCTCTTCTAGCTACGAGGGGAGCGAGCTAGGCCCGGTCTTATATGGAGAGATCTTCAAGAGGATTCACTCGTGTCCAAACTCAAGATGAATTATGGCACCGCGCCACCCTGTAAGGCCTTTTCAAAGTTCATATGTGTAGTACTATGTACTGCTTAAATCTTAAATACGCCCTCGCTCGCAGTAAATCAGGCGTTCTTTTTTCATTCAACCTTTGTGTATTAAAATAGAGGTTTTAACACCATGATTGACCAAAAAAGATTAAAGTGCTTTTCACTGAGGGAAAAATTATCGAGCTCGAGGAAAGATGGTGGAAAACAGCCTTGATGCTCGATCGATCTTGCCCCTGGGGAAAACAGAATAGCTTTTCTGGACCGACAAGGGGATGAGTTGGCGCCCGCCCGCCCGCCCGCGCCCGGCCGGAACCCACGTCGCGTCGTCCTGGATGCTGAGCTAAGGGAAGGGCAAAAAATCGAGCAGGGCCTGTTTGGCCCAACGCTTGGGCGAGGGAAGTGCAACCATACTTCGCGTACGTACGCATGTCGATATCGGCTTATTAATGGGGGCCGAGTTGCAAGTGGCATTTTGCATCCAAAGACCTTCTAAATTCGAGGTCCGCGAACCTTCAGCGCTAGGCTTGACGAGTTATACTTATCAAAACTTGCAGGCAGCAGCCAGGGCAACCCGTTAAAGTCGAGAGGCGGACTGTATTCAGCTCTCGTCTCGCCCGCGGCGCCATGCAGCCAGCTAGGCGAGGTCAACGTGGCCTTTGACTACCGGCCTCGCCTCTCACTCCTCCCTTCCTTCCTGCTCCCCTTTTGATCCAGCCATCGTGGCCTAAAATCTGCGATGCCATCAGCCAGGAGACAGACAGACAGGAGGCTTTTATCCCGCCCGTCCTCGATCGGATCGAGCGGCGAGCCATATCACAAACTCAAACCTAACTTTAAAGTTGAATTGTAGGTCGAGGTCTGTACTGCTCTTGAGTAGCTTTTAACTCAGATTCGAAACTGATTGAGTAACGGATCGGGAACGGGGACCATCTCGAGCACTTACTTAGTAATAGATGCTTTGGTACGCAACGCTAGAGGAACGAACGACGATAAATCCCGGATTATAAGCACGGTAGGAATCAGACCCCTAGCTACTCTTTCTCCCGTGGGCTTAGCTTATTATACTGTTGCCGACTGGATCGAGATGCAACCTAGTTGCAGCGTGGTTGTCGACCATCGAATTTAATGATCCAAAGTTTTCTGTGCGTTGTCTAACTCATCATTAAAAAGCACGATGCGTGTTTATTTAATTTTCTCCTCGAGGTCTAGCAAAATCGCAGTAATGTTTAGTTTCGTCTAACGATTTTCCCCTTTAGCTAGCTATTTTCGGATAGAAGAGCGCGTCTTCGCAAAAATAGTGGTTATGCCGCTAATTTTACGTGCCAATTGAAAGCTTCATTCAATCTACTAAATTACAAAAAAGCTAACATTTTGTGTTGCCCAAGGCAAGGCGAGGACTAGCACAGTGAACCCTACTAGCTGGCAATAGACCTGGGGAAAAGTTTCTTCCGTGCCTTTCTAGCGAAAAATAATCGGCTATTGGGACTGCCGAAAATAAAAAGGCCTCGCCTCTTCCGTGTCACGAACGAAATATACCAGAGAGCCTGTCCGTCAATTTAATGAAGATAAATGACGAATAGCTCGAGAGAAAGTCTCTTCGGATCGAAACACCAGAGCAGAGGGAAATTGTGGTTCCTATAATGTACTCTTTTCAACCACACTACTTAGTACCCGGTGATCGACGAATTGAACATTGTAGTACGTAGTTGGATAATCCGCAAACGGTAATTGACTTAATTGTACATAATTTCTACCCTACGGGTTCGTCTCGTCTCTGAACTATTTCCATTGCATGTCGATACCTTGACCTTTTTCCGGCCGCGTAGCGGATTTTAGGAATGTTGAAAGTCACGGCATTTCATACCATTCTGGCCTCCATTCAAAGCACATAATCCAAGTCGCACCATTGTAACATTCATTCTATTGAACTTTTAGTTGGGCAACCTACTCATCATCCTGTCCGTGCTGACGACTCCCAAGCTTCGCACTGTGACCAACACGTTCATCCTGAGCCTGGGCGTCGCCGACTTCCTCGTCGGACTCTTCGTGCTTCCGCCCGAGATCATGAAGGCAATGACGAACGGTACGCGAGTTATTCAATTATAAATACGTACCACCAGATCATCAACCTTGTTCAATTCTAGACCGTTGGCTGTTGGGCTGGATGGTGTGCGACGCGTGGATCTACCTGGACATCTGGCTCTGCACGGCGTCCATCCTCAGCCTGTGCGCCATCTCCCTCGACAGGTACCTGGCCATCTCGAAGCCGATCTCGTACTCGCGCATGAGGAGGTCCAAGAAGCTCGCCATCAAGATCATCATGATCGTCTGGATCCTGTCGGCTCTCATCACGTGCCCGCCAATGTTCGGATGGTAAGCAAGCACATTCTGTTCAAGGCTTGCAGCAATAATAGTACGGAGTAACGAGCTAGGGCTAGCTGGGAAGGCGGCGGAGCTCAAGCGCAATGGCAATTTTAGCGGAAACAACAATGGGGCCCGGAGGCTTATTGCCTACGCAGCGGCGTTATATATTGCGTTTTCAATGCCAGACACCAGCAGGCGAGCGAGCTGGTTGAGCACGCAACGCAACTAAAGCGCAAAAACCGTACCCAAACATTAAATCGGTTTCACTTACGTATACGTACTTTTCTCCAGGTCTGACCCGAATCGGCACGGCAAAGACCTCAAGGAGTGTCGCTATAATGAGAACAAGGGCTACGTCGTCTACTCCGCCATGGGCTCCTTCTACATTCCCACGCTGGTCGTCCTCTACACATACGCGAGGATTATCTACGTCGTCCAGACAAGGAACAAAGAGTTCAGAGAAGTACGTGAGCATATAGACTTCTAAAACATATGGTGGAGGGCTTTCAAATCGGAGCATGAGCATTCTTACGTAGCTTTAATTATGCAATGTGCCAATCTCTCTTACGAACGCGTATGTACTAGGGTGAATAGAGAGGCCGACTTAGTCTAAGTACTGCGGAAGGTCTTCGGGGAGCACTGTGACACCAAGTTGAACGAGCAGGCAGCCAAACTCATTTCCTTGCATTGCGCAGTGTGCGTACTAGGTTCTATAGAGGCTAAGAAGGAAAGAGAAGCCGACCGACCGACCGACGGACCGGGTGCAAGCAGCGGCGGCTAAAAAGATTCCTCCCTCGGCGGGCGCGTCCGCGGACCCGCCACGGTTTCTTTTTCCCCAAAAGTAGGACCGGCCGACCGACCGAATGGCACCGGAAAAGTTAGCGAGAGAAAAGCGCGGGTGATACTTAACTTTTCCCCCATTTTTCTACTCTGGTAAAAAGAAGAGGCTTTCGGTTGACCGCTTCGGCTTTCCTTTTTTAGCTCCTCTCGTGCCGGCTCAAAATCAGTGCATGGGATCGAGCGAAACTTCAGTCCATAGTAGAGTGCAGTACGACGAACTTCCCTTCTTTCCCGGCCGGCTCTGTGACGCTCGTCCGAGCTGCCCCTCAAAATCGGTCGAGTGTTCCAACCGGTGACGTCAAATTGCAAAGCTTTCTCCCAAGGCACCAAACGCGCTCCATCCATCTTTTTTATATGGTCCTACATTCAACTTACTTGTGTTATTCAAGATTGCAACGCTGCTCGAAGCAATTTAAAGGGACTGCTCGAGAAGGGAGAAAAAGTCAGAAGGTCGACTGCGCGGTACAACAGATGGAGTACGTACTACGAAATGTCAACCTGACCTCTTGGGTATACGTACTATGCCTGGGTGAGCCAAGCGTGACAAAGATGCACATAGTACGTAAGACTTCTATCTCTGTGGAATGAAGACATGCCCAGTGGGTGTGCATAGAGAATTAAAGGTCACGTTTATTTGCACGAGTTTTCACCATGCACGCAAATGATTTGCTTGTTTTGCGTTTTTCAGCAGGGTCTCCGCAACGCTGGTGGCGACACCGGCGGCGGCACGTCCACTCCCCCTCGTCGCAGCCAGTCGGAGCAACACTCGCGCGTCGTCAACCACACCCTGACGGTTTCGGCGCCGACCAGCAAGAGAAACAGCGTCGACTGCCGCCTCGGAGGCAGAATACAGACCTCGCCGGGAAGCCTCATGAACCACGTGGGAGCCTCGACTAGAAGGAAAGCTGTCACCGACAGTATGGTTGAGGTAAGTACTAAATACATATGTACACAGCTAGTACTGTAGTTGATTTACGTGCTTGAAAGTACAGGACATGCACGTTGAAAAGTTTGCATACAAACTTAGATTTTTCTCTTTGAAGCTAGTCCTTTGAGTGTACAGATTCCCTTTGAGATCCGAACTTCGGGCTAATAGGGCAGCTTAAATTGTGTTCTGTGACGCGTACCTACCTACCTACCTACCCGAACTGCCGAAGGGGCGCATGAAGTTATGTAGGTCTCCTGGAAAGAAAGCCATATACCGATATTGCAAAGACTTCAATAGCGGATTACCGTGCAGGACTCGAAGCTGTCGATCGATTTCTCTTGCAGTCTCTTCCGATCGTGAGAAATTCGAATGGCACCTGCGGCCTAAGCCGGGATCAAGATGGCAGCATCGGCGGCAGCGGCCTCCTGCCGACCTCCTCTCTCCTGTCGGAAGAATCGAAGATTAACTGGCACTTCGTCGACCTCTCGCGGGCGGCCAACAGGGCGGTGACGGCAGCAGCGGCGGCAGAAAAAGCGCTCGAAGATAGCAGTCAGTCGTCGCCGAATCTGAGGGAGAGCCAGGAAGCGGACGCCGTGGCCCCCACCAAAAGCACCTGCTGTCCCACCTGCGGCAGAGACAGGACGGAACAAAAGTCAATCGTCCACATCTCGTACGTCGTAGACAGCGGCGGCAGCGGGGATCAGCAGCCTCAGGTCGTCGAAAGGGCGGAAGTGGCGGTGGACGCCGACGGCGGTGGCTCAGTCACGAGGTCCACGTCGACAAGAACGGTGCCGGGAGCGGGAGGGGGGTCGAGGAGATTGCGGCGACAACGCAGCCAGGGAGGAGCAGTTCCGTCGGCGCCAGTTAGACAGCCTACTCAGCAGCAGGATGCGCCTCGGAGTCGGAGTCGGAGTCGTCCTCAGCTCGTCACCGAGGACTGCTCCACGGGGGAGATGGAGGCGACGGAAGTCAATCAGAATGGCTCCGCCTTCGTTGTCACGTCGCTTCTCTTCAAGCCCCAGGTACGTATGTCAGACGGGCGGGCGGACGGTCTATCAATTTTTTTGTTCAATTCAAAATCCAAAATTGAATTTTCCTCTTCCGTTCCGCCATTCCCTCCTTTAAAATACGTACATGCAGGCGTCGACATGGCTCAGGTCCTCTCGCAGCCGCAGCTGTGAACTGCGCAACACGGTGGCCAAGGTGACGAGCAACCGGCACATCCACCAGCGGGAGGCGCGGACCGCCAAGAAGTTGGCGGTGGTCGTCGCCTGCTTCATCACCTGCTGGCTGCCCTTCTTCGTCGCCTACATCATCACGCCCTTCCTCGAGGAGCCGCTACAGCCAGGCCTATACAAGTTCTTTGTCTGGCTCGGTACGTTATAGTAGCTCTGCTTCCTCTATAATGCATGACTAGTGGAGTGCATGGGCCAAATTGGCCTCATTGTGTATGGTCGTCTAGCTAGCTGGCATCAGATGCACGCGTACGTGCTCACTTCCTCATCCTTTATTGCCGCTTGCTTGAGTGAGAGCCAGTGGGATATAAGGAAAGAAGAATGGAAGATCCCACCTTACAGAAGGCCCCCACTGTGTTTGATTAATGCCCGGAAAGCTACTGGCGCCAATCCCAAAATCCCTCCCTTTTTCCGAGGCCCGAGCCCAGTCAATCTCCCCTTTTCCCATACTTCAAAAGTCCCACGAGGTGGAGGGACTTGCGCCATGACGGACATACTCCTAGAATGTCGCCGACTACGAACAGTGCTCCGAGCGTCGCTAAATTATGCTTTTTCTGCTCTGCAACGAAAAACGTGCGCTAACCAAATGCACTGCCGTTTTTTTCAGGCTGGGGTAACTCGGCGATCAACCCGTTCCTGTACGCGTCGTACAGCCCCACCTTCCGGCAGGCCTTCTTCGACCTGACCTTCGGCAAGCTGTCGCAGCTGTGCCGCCTCTGCTGCCGTCGCGGCGGTCGTTCGAGGGGCGCCAACGGGGCCAACTACAACCAGGCTGGCCAAGGCTTCAAGTTCGCGGCCGCGCCCAGTCTGCAGGAGAGGTCGCCGGCCAAAAGGAAGTCCACTATGATGACGCGGGTGTCCAGAGGGCCCGACAGTGACAGCAGCCACTAATAGGAATTAACTCAGTTAACTGCGTGTATTTACTTAAAACTGACGTCTTAGTACAGTGTTCGATATATAGGTATATGTATATTTAGCTACGTACGGATACAACAGAGCCGTCTCTTATTTATGTACGTAGGTAATAATAGAGTAGCGAGGCCGACCCAGAACAGTGCGGCGGGTCGGCAGAAATAAAAATATAACTTGGGGATCATTGGAGTGGGACTTTGCAACTTTGGTGCTCCCTGATGGGCCCTGCTCTAGCTCTTCTCGGTCGTTTTTGTTCTTGTGTCAACGGCGTCAGTCCAGTTCGGATGAACTCGTAAGTAGCTTCAGCGTCGCCAGGCATTTCTTCCCTCTCAATTACGGAGGGTTTTGAAGAGAAGCGAACACTCGTCAATCGAGGAACGTCGCTGGATAGATTGGGTTCCGATCGATGCGATCACTCCCACCTCGATCTCCGATCCGACCCTTCTTCCCCGGTGAGAGTGATCATGACTGAAGAACCAGGTTCCGTCGAGGGTCTACAATGGATGGAAACGAGATTAGGGGTAAGTAAAAAACTCGCTCACGTTCATTTCTCCAAGAGGAGATCTTCTTCTCTTGGAAAAAGAGAGGACTACGTTGAGCACGCGCATTGGATAAAAATTCAGGTGCCTGCGTACTTTGAAGAACTTAAACGAACCGACGAGCTAAGAGGCTACTGTCAACGGTACTTTCTAAAATTAATTTTTATGCAGAACCAAAAGAAGTACGCTAATGCACTGCATAACGAACAGAAGAACGTCTAGAATTAAACTAAGGTGTGGGCGTTGGAACGCTAGCTGTCAGCCCTCAAAGGAATACATAGGCACAAAGCTTAGTCTGCCCGACTTTGCTCAATCAACTGATGGCTTGGATCTCTTGCAAAAGAGGAAAAGCTCCCACTGAGACGAAAGAAGAGAGTCCAGAAATGTTGGTCGCTCCGTCGGTCGGTCCATCCGTCTGATCTTGGCAAAGAGGGGAAAGAGAGGTAGAGGACAGGGAAAAGGGAACGGAAAGGGAAGAGCAACAGCGAACGAACGAACGAGCGTGAAGAGCATGCTAATAGGGAGCGAAGAAGAAGGTGCGTGCATGCATAGCCCCGGCTGGGTCGGCTGCCTACCTAGCGCACATTATCATCTAGGAGAAGAACGAGTGGTCGAACGAGTAGCTCTTGTTGATTCCCGCCCTGTGCTGGGCCACGGCGGGCGGCGGAGGACGCGACGGCCGGCTACCGGAGGCAGTCATGCGGCGGCCGCTAGGACGACTCTCCGTCGCCGCAGCGAAGCCCAAGACGCCGTCAAAAGAATTAAATTGCTGCTGCTGCTGCGGATGACAGAAGCACTCCTTGGACGAATCCGCTCTACCTGTTGAAGCTGCTGCCGCCGGCGCGATCCTCGCCATCTCGCACTGCTCGCACCGGTCCAGCGCCGGGTGGTTGAGGAAGGTGCACTGAGAGCACGACCACTGCGGGCCCTCCGCGCTCGAAGACGAGGAGGACGGCGCAGCTGGCGGCGGTGGGGCCGGCCGAACTGGACGAATGGGGATGGGCGGCGGGGGACGAGGAGGCGGAGGAGTCTTGGAGGAGCCCTGGGGACCTCGCGCCTCAGACGCGTTCACGCCGCCGCTGCTTCCTGGAAGGAGGGAAAGGCAAGCACAAATTACTCGATCCTACAACCAACCCGTTTGAGGTGCTAGCTAGCTCCTTACCCTCGGTGAAATTCGCTCCGTCCGCGATGAATCGTTCGTAGAACTCAATGCTCGTCTCGCCGAGCGGAACTGAAATGAAGCGAGAAACGGCCGGTCGAGATAACTGCTAATTAAGCTGCTTTCATCTAACTGGCGCTAGAGCGGCTGTCCAAAGGCGAAAAAAGTTACCTTTTCCCTTTGTGATTTTGGTAACTTCCTCCACCATTCCATCACAGATGCTTTGCAGGTCGCCAATCTCCCGCTCCAGACAGTTGGTCGTCTGAGCCTGAAAGGAAATAGTAGTAAAGCTTTGTTACTAGCAGCCTCAAGATTATATCTCTCAATGGGAAGCTTTGGTCGCGAAGGCCGAGCACGTACTGAGTAAAGAAAGATTGCACATGCTACGAGGTTCCCTGTATACACGGACGGAAACTTGGCCTTTTCCCCATTTTTACTGCTTCAATCCGTGGGACGACGCACAGATTGCGAGCTTAAAGTTAAGTAATCGCGCCCAGATCACACTGTCCTCTCTCTGCCCTTCCTTCCTCATTGTCTACTCTGCGTATTTCGTTGGCTACTTCTTTACTTTGGGCCCCATTCCAGCTTCTAAGCAGGCAACCGGGTCACTTCTACATTCTCGACTCTCGAGGGAATCCGTATGGAAAACCGACCGCCTTCGCCGTAACTCACGTTAAATTCTCTTGAATCGCCGCCATTTGCATCTGCAACGAGCAGCCCGGGCGGTTCCTTCCTTCCTGTGTTGCCAACACGCGCAAGCGGCGTCGCTTTAGAAGTGCGCGGCGGCGCAATCTGTCTGCCTTCTTCCATTAATTGCTCGCTCGCTCGGGCTGTTGGTCGGTGGTCGGTCGGTCGGTCTGGGCAGACCAGACATCCTCCTATCCCTGCCTGCCTTTCTCTCCCTCAGCAGGCATGATGATAAGGCAATTAAGGCGCGACCGAAAGTCGGACGGAGACAGACGAGGAGGGGCAGACGGCGGGGAAAATTGCCCCAGTATATCACGAACGATTTTTTGCGAGAACGCCGTAATGGTAGCTCTCTAGCTGGCGCCAATGAACACAGTTTTTATAGCTAGGCAGCATAAGAACACGAATTCTGAAGCAGTTGGGATTTCGAAGTAAAGCAACTCTGGGTCGGCAGGCCGGCGGAAAATCGCCCCGGTTGCCAGCAGCGTCCGAACAGAGTGAGCGACGTGGGCGACGGTTCCAGGATCCAGGCCCAAAGTTTGCGCGGCCTCGACTCAAGCGGCATTCGGGAAAGCCGGGCGGGCCGAGAGAGAGACCGACCGCGGCGACAGACTACACGTTCTATCCTTGAAAGCTTTTCTTCCCCTTTTCATTATTCCTAGACTCGTCCGGTCATGCCATGGGCCGGATGTACTCGTACGGACAGCGCAGCGATCGACCTCCGGACGCCCTGGCCGGCCGGAAGCGCCGATCATGCCGCCGCCACCATTAGTGGGCGTCGACGTCCAAGCGTCGGCGACGAATCCTCGATCCGGGCTACTTTGCCTTGCCTGCTCGAAATCGGCATGCAGCATTAATGAAAGGTCGAGAAACTTTTGCTGGCACGGCTCGAAGAAAGTCGGAAAGTGGCCAGACGTCTGATCTCTTATTGTGCTGCCAGAGTGATAGGGAGGGAGAGTGCCGTAAATCTGCTAATCGGCGTTGAATTCTCGCCTCGTTTTCCGCCGTCCCTAGTGACTATATCAAAAAACGGGGGTCTTTCTAAGTGATGAAAATATGCGATGGAGGAAGATATCAGCAATGATATGTCCTAGAATTAAGAACTTTCCTGTGACGAGATTATTCTTCGTCCTGGATTAAGGACGCCAGGCTATTTTCAGCAATGTTTGCTATACGTTCTTATAAGGGCTACACATATCCGCGTACTTTCCCCGGACGACTTTACAAAGTAGCTCGTTATTCAACCAACTTACCACATCAGTTCTCGTCCCTAGTGAATTTAGCCTGAGTCGCTCCTTGCGCGCTACCCGCTCTTCGAGTTCGCGGACCTCCAGCCGAAGAAGGTGGAGCTTCTCCTTCTCGTCGGCAAGTTGCCGCTGAAGGTTCAGTCGCTGCTCCATCTGATGGGACAACAGGGCTGCAGGAAAAAAGGGGAAAACGACGGATTAGATGCAGTCCTAATTAAAGGTGTAATGTACAGTATGTACATACAAGATTAATTCGGATTTAATTTTTGTCAGAACAAATACTTTTCTAATACGCTGTATGCACACATATGCAATGGTTAGGAAAAATCGCACATAAGTTAGTCTGATGTGTTCGTAGCAGATTTTCTGTTTTAGCAAGGTTTCCATGTACATAGGGTGTGAACGGCAAGCATGTCAATCCCTATTACCCCTCGTAAATGCTATTCTCTTCTCTTCGTCAGCGGGGTGGCTGTTGTACATCCACGGCTGCTGGTGCTGCTGCGTCAGCACCGTGGCGGCGGCCGCCTCCAAGAGCAAGGCGGGAGGCGGTGGGCGACCGTACCAACTCGGCAGAGAGTTATATCTGGGATGACAGAGCGCGGGGCCGTTGCGTCCACCGACAGCCCCTTCCCCGCCGCCGTTAACGTCGCCAACGTCTCTACCAAAGTTGTCCTCCTGCATTTGTTGCGTGCAATAAGCGCTGTTCGATTTTTGTAACAGAGGTAAGTAAAGGGAGCTGGGCCTTTTCTGGGTCGTGACGCCGCTGCCGCCGCCGCCAAGTCTCGTCCCCGACGCCGTCGACTGCTGCTCGATGTTGAGCACCTTGCCGCCGTTCTGGTCGTAGCCGACTCTCAGCACGGAGCAG
>JAAUYK010100261.1_pt1 | contig 11072 bp, 7 predicted proteins | sample 7278021 | NCBI WGS metagenome assembly JAAUYK01 (sample SAMN14350223, study PRJNA611818) | marine sediment metagenome | isolation source: surface marine sediment (1.8m) | place: French Polynesia: Moorea | collected 2018-08
CATGGAGTCATCGCAAGTCCTCCAATCCCAATCGACCAGCAGAGCCTGGTCGCACTCTTCTTCCTACGCGCGCCCACCCGGCGAGCTCTACTTCGGCGGCGCCCGCCTGATCGGCATGCACCCCCTGGGACCCATCTTCCCGGGCCTTGCCCTCGACATCACGGCCATCGGCTGCGGCGAGAGCCTGGACCTGGGCTTCGTCGCCTGCCGGAAGCGGGTGCCCGACCTTTGGGACCTGGCCGACGTCGTCCCGGGGGAGCTCGAGCGGCTACTGTCCCGGCAGCGCGCCGAGGCTTCCTGAGGAGCGCGCCCCGGGCGTTCACCCCCCGTCATCGACTCGCCGTACGGACAGCGCTCGCGGCACCGCTTCCATCGCACGAAGCGCAACCGCATCCGAACGACGCGTCAGCGCGCATAGCCTGCGGGCCACCTCGGGCAGCTCCTGGCCGAGGGGCCTCCTCGCATCGCTCCAGCTCGACCACTCGACCTCCTGGATCGGATCGAATACGGTGTCGGCTCGACGCCGGGCGGCGATCAGGAACGACCGATGGATCGGGGAGACTCGTTGCCGGAACAGGTTCACGGGCGGGCACGACGGCACGCAGAGGCGCAGCCGGGGCGCAGCCCGCGGTCTCGCAGCTCCGTCGAGCTCTCCGTCGCGATGGATGGGCCGGGCGCGGTGGGTGGCGTCCAGCAGATGGCCGACCGGTCCGCGCGGGTGGGGGGGCTCGCGGCGCTCCAGCGCACCGCGAATGGAGGGCGCCCCGACTCGAAGGTCGCCCAGCTCGCGACGAGACCCGACTTCCAGAATGCCACGGCGGTGGCGCCCAACCCTCCCACGATCACCGGCGTCAACTTCGGACCGCGCCCGCCCGCACGCGTCGAGGGCGGCGGCGGAGGCCAGGGCGACCATCTCCTCGCCTGGACCGTCTTCGAGTGGCACGTCGTCAACGAGTTGCGCGGGCGAACCTTCCAGCAGGGCGTTGCGCAGATCCGGAGCATGGCGCAGCGGCTGGAGTCGCTGCCCGGCTTCGAGATGGGATACCCCGCCACGATCGCTCACAGAACCGCCCAGGTCACCGCGATCGTGAACGCCGCGAACAACATCACCAACGGCACGACGGTCGTCGCGCCGATCAACCAGCCGCAGGTGCTCGGGGACCTGATCGACGACTACCTCAGGATCCGGAACGATCTTCACCTGGTCTCGCGAGCCCACACACCGGGCGCGACGCCCGCCCACGTCACTGCGGCGGGCGCGACCGGGCTCCAGAACTTCGCCCCGGTGCACCCGTTGACCGCCGCGGGACTGCTCGCGCCTGCCGACCTGACCCGATTGATCGGCTTCATCGACAATGTATTCGACTACCATGGTCCCGACGCTGCGAATCGTCAGCCGGAGCGCGCGGGGCTCGTGGCGGCCCAGGTCCTCTCCGACGTCTTCGCAGCCTTCCGCGGGACGGTCCTGCCGGCGTGGCACGCGCAGATCGAGGATGCGTTCGAGCAGCACTTCATCGCGACGTACCCATCGGCCGTCGGCTGGAACGCCGCCGACAACGCGACATTCAACGAAGCCTATTCCACGAGCATCGTGCCCTGACCGCCCCTCGAGCGCACAGGCTCCAGAGCGGCGCCCGCCCCGGCTCCACGCTGGGGTTCGTCATGACGCCTCAACCCGGACTCCGGGGCAGAACGCAGCTTGACTGCCCCACCCCCCCGGCGCGCACGTTCGGCTGAGTCGACGCGCCGGGCTTCTCTCGGGGGACGTGCCCCGGCCCCGAGAGCGATTGCCCCCTTTCCCGCGCCGCGCCTAGAGACGCGCGCAGAGGGCGAGGACGTCCTCCATCGGGCGGCCCAGCGCCATCTCGCCCGAGACCTCCCCGTTCTGGTTGCCGCTCTTCATCGGGTAGTCGGGCGCGTTGCGGGCGTGGCGCAGCCCCGCGTAGGGGCATCCTCGAAGGGAAGTTGACACTTCGGGCGCTACCGGACGTAGAATGCCCCCGTTCTTCTCCCTACGCGCCCTCCCACTCCACCCTGTTCCGCAACCGGCGCCTCAACGACTGGGTCGGGAACTGGCTGTGGGCGTACCCGATCTGGAGCGACACGCATCCCTATCGCCCCTACCACCTGCAGCACCAAGCCCGGACGGGGACGCCCCATGACCCGGATCTCGGCCTGGTCGCGCCCTTCCCCATCACGTCGACGAGCCTGCGGCGCAAGATCTGGCGAGACCTCTCGGGCCAGACCGGCTGGAAGTTCGCCCGGGCCGCCGCGGCGCGCAGCCTCGGTCGCTACCGCAGCGACCCGGTGGCGCGGCGCGCCGCTCCGGGAGTGGTGATCACCAACCTCGTGCCGCTGGGGATCCTCACCGCCGCGGGCCACCCGCTCCGCTTCCACCGGATGCTCGAGGAGCGGGGCGTGCTGGACGGCACCTGCACCGAGCGCGGCTACCTGGACGTGCTGCGCCACACCGCTTCGAAGCCCGAGGAGAGCCCCCGCGCGGCGCGATCCGAGGGCGGGACGGACTCCGACACCGTCCCGACGCGCCGGATGCCGCCCTTCTAGCCCTCCCCGGGTCCCCGATTCCGGACACGCCCTCGGCGTCGATCGGGTGGCGGCTCCCCCGGAAGAGCCGGGGGGATTCCCGACGGAGCTAGTGGTGCGAAGCCCGCGCGGTCCGCGCAACCCGGAGGAGAGGTGCGAGCTCCCGGCTGAGTGTCTGCGTGAAGGCAGCGCGCTGCTCGAGGGCGAGGTGGGTGCCGTCCGGAAAATCGAACCCCTGGAGCGTCGGCACATCGACGTGATGCAGAGACGGCGCTCCGAGGACCTGCATGATCCGGCGCCACAACGCCTCGCGCTCGAGAGGGCTGGGATACGCGGCGCTGAGATCCGGATGCTCGGGCCATCGTGCGAACACCACCTCCCCTCCCCGCTCCCTCAGGCGCGAGATCCCCTCCTTCAACTCGTACGCCACGCCCAGGGCCTGCGACGCCATGCCCGCGTCAGAGCCCTCCGACCAGAGCGGGCGCCCATTCTCGAGCCGGGAGATCTTCCCCGCGAGGAGCTGTTCGGCACCCGTCAAACGCGAGTCGATCGCATAGTTCCGATCCACCGCACTCCTGTAGGCGCCCACCTCCGGCAGTTCTCCGCGGAGCACGACGGCTTCGGCGATTCGGAGCGGGTTCGCCTCCCAGCTGAAGACCCTCGAATGCGTCTGAAGCAGCGTGCTCGCGTGCCGTTCGATCGCCTTGAGCCAGCTCCAGTCGTCCTCATAGAACGCATTCAAGAAGCGCTGGTCCTCGCGATGGATCGGCAGGAAGCTCTCGACCGTCGCGTCGACGATGACGCTCCCCGTGAAGCGCTCGTCCTCGATCAGGCTCTCGAGAGTGGCAATCGGATGCTTGCCGGGCCAGGCAAGCTGGACGATCTCTCGGCCAGGGAACTCCTCTCGCGCCGCCGGAAGATCGAAGGCCGTCAGGATTCTCGATGTCCCCACGACGACGATCGGGTCCTGGCTGCTCACGCTGCGCTCACGCGCGACACACCAGAGCTCGACGCCATCGTCGACGGTGGGTGGGAACCCGAGCAGCGCAAGCACGGTTTCATAGGTCACGAGCCAGCCCAGGGAGGCCACACCTGCCAGCCGGGCGACGCGGCCGTTCGCGGTGCTCGGCACCCGCTCGCTAGAACTGGAAGTAGATGAAGGCACGGTTGTCACCCGACATCGTGACGACGCTGAACGCCATCCCAGACGTGACCAAGGCCACCACCCAGCCCGGAACGCGCCCCGCGACGTCTTCGAGAGACGTGCCGCGCAGGAGCCAATGCACGCCGCAGATCGAGGCGACGCACGGATAGGTGAGCATCAGCTGCCGCGTCGTCAACTCGCTCTCGACGCCCGATCCAAGGCCGAGCATCGCAGCCGCGATCTCGAAGGCGCGATCGAAGTCACCCGCTCGAAAGAAGACCCAGGTGAACGTCACTGCGGCGAAGGTTGCGGCTGCGAGAACACTCTGTCCCACCGGATGCCTCCACGCTCCCCACCCACCGAATACGCGTACCAACGCTCGCTCGACGACCAGGTAGGTCCCGTGCAACGCGCCCCACAACACGAAGGTCCACGACGCGCCATGCCACAGCCCGCCGACGAGCATCGTCAGCCCGAGGTGGAGCACGGTGCGCAGAGATCCGTGCCGGCTCCCGCCCATCGGGATGTAGAGGTAGTCGCGCAGCCAGGACGAGAGGGAGATGTGCCATCGTCGCCAGAAGTCGGAGAAGCCCACCGCGGCGTAGGGGAAGCGAAAGTTGTCCGGAAGCGAGAAGCCGAGGATCAGGGCCACCCCGATCGCACAGGTGGAGTAGCCAGCGAAATCACAGAAGATCTGACCGGAGAACGCCAGGGTTCCCGTCCATGCAGCGAGCGCTCCGACCTCACCTCGGCTGTCGTAGATCTCCTCGACCACGGGTGCGAGCAGCCCGTCGGCGATGACGTCCTTCTCGAACACGCCCAGCAGGAGCAGCGCGAGCCCCCAATAGCGCTGCTGAGGCCTCACGCGGCGCTCCACCTGGCACTGCGGCAGGAACTCGCGGGCGCGGACGATGGGACCGGCAACCAGCTGAGGGAAGAACGTCACGAACAGGGCGAAGTCCCGGAGATTCGGCCAGGGACGGAGGTTCCCGCGGTAGACGTCGATCGAGTAGGACAACGTCTGGAACGTGAAGAAGGAAATCCCGACGGGAAGCACGATGTCGAGCTCGGGCGGGTGGTACGCAATCCCCGCGCTCGCGAGCATGGAGACGAAGTTGTCGAGCAGGAACGCGCCGTACTTGAAGTAGCCGAGGAGACCGAGGTTCGTGAGCAGGGTGAGCGCAAGGAACGCCCGCCTCCGCGCCATCGACTCGCTCTCGTGGATCTTCCGCGCCGCGTACCAATCGATGAGCGTGGAGATCCAGATCAGGACGACGAACGGCGGATTCCAGGCGGCGTAGAAGGCGTAGCTCGCGACCGTGAGGTTTCGCTTCTTCGTGTCCCACGAGAACGGGCCGTGGTGCATCGCCACCACCGCCGCCAGGAACACGAGAAATGTCAGCGAGTTCAAGAGCATCCGAGTTGCCGCGTCCCCCGTGGGCGAAGCCCCGGATCACCGAGATGGATGATGCCCGGCCCGGCGCGGACCTGGAGCACGCCCTTGCGCATCGGCTGCACACGAGTTCCGCTTGACATCCCCCGGAGGTCGAGCCGTCCCGACCACCCGGCCTTCGAAATTCCGTGAGCCGCTTCAATGACTTGTGGTCCAGGCCGGCGATCCCCTCCCCGCCCGGGAGCCCTGGGCCGGCATGCCCCGCGTCGGGAGTGATCGGGACGGCAGGGCTGCGGGTGGTGACCCGTCGCCCCGGCCTCCCCCCCATCCATCCCGGGATCCGAACCGCCCAGGGTTTGGGCCTCATCCCCCCCGCACCGCTGCTTGACATAGCGAAGAGGGTTCAGTGAAGAGCGTCTAGTGCCCCCTCCCAGGCGCTCGGCTCTGCGCGAGCGCTCGCCGCGGTTCGTCGATCGCGGTCCGCTGCGTCAGTAGCTCACGACGAGGTCGCCGTTCTCGTTCCGCAGGTACTCCCGGTAGATCCGGCCCGTCCGCGTCGAGTAGATCGCCTGGTGGATGGGGAGTCGCGACGTGAGGAGCTCTCCCGCGCGATCGAGCAGCCGGGTCTCGATCACCCGGGTGTAGCGGCGGTCGTCGTACCACATCTCTGGCACCCATTCGCGGTCTTCGACGCGCACGATGGCGACGAGGTGGTCCTTGCGGAGCACGCGCTCGCCGGTGGCTCCGTAGTAGCTCTCTTCGAGGACGCTGTCGGACGGCCGCGTCCATCGGATGCAAGCGACGCCATGGGCCGTGTCCTCCACCGGGTGGCCGGATGGGTCGAGGTAGCGCTCTTCGGCCCGCTTCCCGTTCTCGTCGTAGGTCCATCGGGTGACGGCTATGCCCGAGGTCGAGTCGATCGCCAGCTCGCCCCCGGCGTCGAGGTGGCGCCTCTCGACGGGATTCCCGCGGTCGTCGTACCTCCAGCGAATCGAGGCGACCCCGAGCCGCTCGGCGGGCTGCCCCGAGCTCCCGTAGTACTGCTCCGCGATCGGCGCACCGGTCTTGTCGTGGACCGTGGAGACCGTGACCGTGCCGGCTTCGTCGGCGACAGGACGCCCCTCACCGTCGTACAGGGTCCGCTCCGTGTGCGTACCCGCGCCGTCGGAGCTCTCGCAGAGCGAGGCGGCCGTGCTCTGGGCGACCGGCGCCTCGGCGGCTCGTCTCGGTCGGTCGAAGAGCGGGTCGTGCGGAAGGGCGCGGAAGCCCAGGGAACGCCGATCGTCACCGTGTCGCAGGCTCGCTGGAGCGTAGCGGCAGGTGATGCTCGCCACCTTGCTCGCGGGCTGGAGGAGCGCATCGAATCGCTTCTCCGCCAGTAGCCTGCCCTTGGGGTCGAAGGTTCGGAGCACTGCAGCGACCGGCCGCTTCCTCGCGAACTCACCGTTCGGCGCGCGAAACAGCGAGACGGTGGTGCGTCCGTCTTCCCTGGAGAGGAAGAGGGCCGAGGAGACGCCGTGTCGGTCGCTCGTGCGTGCGCCAGAGGGGTCGAGGAAGGTCCAGAGGCGAGCCCCTTCCCGTTGCTCGACGACGACCGAGGCGACGTCGAGAAGCGGATCGAGAGCCAGCTCGGCTCCACGGTAGTGGTCGATTCGGAGCAGCTCCCCGTTCCGGCTCCGGAACCGGTAGTGGCGCTGCGACCCCGCCTCTTCCTCGTCGAGCCTCTCGCGCCCCTCGATCGACCCGTCGTCTCCGAAGGCGGCGCTTCGGTAGAACGCCGGCGGCTCGCCCGCCTCGCAGCCGAGCCCAAGGAGCGCGAGGGCGGCGACGCACACAGGCGGGATCGGTCGGCAGCGGTGCAGCGGGCGGTCGCCCCCGCGCCAACCGTTCGGACGGCCTCCGGCGCCCCCCGCGTGACGAGCGCAACGCGACACGCCCCCAAGAATGCGACGCCGGCGCCCCTGCGTCCACCGCCCCCGCTTGCCAGCGTCGTCGAGCGCCCACGGCGGTAGCAGGGTCGCGCGCCATCGCCCCCTTGCGGCGTACTGGACCGAATCCTGTATATAGGAGGCAGCGGAAACGCAGCTGATTCTACCTGTGCTCCTGGCGGGAATGGTCCCGGTCACCCGAGGCATTTCTCGCGTTCGCCTGGTGCCTCATCGTGGGTCGCAAGCCGAGCGCGCGCCGCCCGGATTCGTGACGCCTTCTCTGAACCGCCTCGGAATGCCACGGCAGATCTCGGGCCAGCCCTCAGCGCCCCCTCTTCTCCGACAAGCACAGGCCAGCGGAGTAGCGCACCAAGTGAGATAGCGCGTCGGGGAGCTCTAAGTCGGCCAGGGACTAGATCGCGTTGATGATCGACTCTCCCTTTTGGACGATCTTGTTGAGCAGCATCACCACCAGCTTCGAGCTGTAGCCCACTGCGAAGCACATCAGCGCGACTGGGTCACCGCTCCCGAGCTTCGGCTTTCCGTCTTCACCCACGGAAACGAAGACGACTGCCAAAACGATCGGAATGATGGTCCCCAGCACGATCCGGGCAGTCATCCCCCTTGCAGTCGTGACACTGTCGCTGAGTAGATTCTCCTTCTTCGTAAAGGCCTCGGTCACGAAGAAGACCAGCGCCCCTGCAAGCCCGAGTATGATGTAGGTGAGGATCCCCTCGACACCGAAGAGGCTCGAAATAGCTTCCCCAAGATTGCCGCCGAACATCCACAGCCCAAGAGCGACGATCGCGAAGACTCCGAGACCGATCACGGTCAACCTGATGCGGCCCGGTCGTTCCATGCTCGAGAGCTGCCGCTCGCGATCGAAGATCCGCTCTTCAGCGGTTCCGCCCGTCAGCTGAGCAACAGGGGCGGCACTGTCTGAGTTCACGATCTCCTGCTTCAATTCCAGGCAGGAGGTCATCAGCTTCGTCAAGGGCGAGTCGTCCTGGCGAAAGACGGAACGCTCGTTGTTCTTGATGGACAGCTAAATGCTGTCGATCAGCTCCTGGATTCGCTTGAGTGCCTCGTCCCTGTTCATCGTGCTCCTCCTCGTGGATCACCACGGAACTCCGACTTCGAACCTGCAATTGGTTTCGCCCAATCGGCTGCAAATGCCCAATCGCCAGAGCGCACCCGAGCGGCGCGTGGGTCCGACACGCAGCCTGATCTCCACGGGAGCATGGTCGCTGCAGCGGCGCTTCCCAGCTGAAGCCTCTCGGATTCGTAGCTCGTCATCGGCTGGGCTTGCCGAGCGGACGGCGGCGTCAGTGGACAACTTAGACCAGAACTTCGGCGGACCGAAGCTGTCCGCTCGTAGAGCCTACTGGACCGAGTACTGCGTACAGGAGGTAGCGGAAACGCAGCTGATTCTACCTATGCTCGCTGCCATTCCATGAGCCGCTGGCCGAGACCCTTCGAGGGCGCGTCCTTCACGGCGCGACCGGGCCGTCCACGGCGACCCTGCGCCGTGTCTCGAGCCCGGATCTCCCTGCGGGCGAGCCACCGTGATCGGCAGCGCGGGACGGGCAAGCGCGATCGGATTGCGCGTCACGGCTCCTCCAGCGCCATTCTCTGCCCCGTCACCGCGACAGGTCGAGCCGCGGGCACCGCTGGTGCCCGGAATCTGTGACTGCTCCCCCGGCAGAGCTGGGGGCATCCAGGTGAGCCGCTCAAAGCGGCTGGACCGCGCAGGGGCATCCCCGAAGGGAAGTTGACACTTCGCGCGTTACCGGACGCAGAATGCCCCCGTCTTTCTTCCTACGCGCACTGCATGGCACACTGCGGCTACGAGCCCACCGCCTTGCTGCGCTCGATGGGGTCTCTGCGCGAGGGGGTGCGGGCGTTCATCGAGTCGCTCTGAGCGCGGGCGCGGTTGCCGGAGACCGACGGGCGCCTCAGCCTGAAGTTGGGTCAGGGGCCGTCGAGGACGGTCTCGGCCCAGAGCTCCGTCGTGAGCCAGCGGAACAGCGGGCGTGTGAGATCGACGCGGCCCGCGACATGGGCCCCGATGCACGCCTCGAGCCGTTCCGGGTCGAACCAGCCGCGACGCCGGCAGCGATCATCGCTGAGAACGGGCCGCAGCAGGTCGTCCGGCCGCTCGCGGAACCAGCGCGCGAAGGGCGTCTCGAACGCGTTCTTGCGGCGCATCTCCAGGACCTCGGGCGGGAGTTCGCCGCGCATCGCGTCGCGCAGCACGAGCTTGCCCTGGCCTCCGCGCGCCTTCAGGGATCCGGGCAGGCGAAAGCCGAGCTCCACGACGCGCGGGTCGAGGAACGGCACCCGGAGCTCGATCGAGTGAGCCATCGAGAGCGCATCGGCCATCTGGAGCAGCCCGCGCAGCATGCCCGTGTGGGAGCGATGGAGCCGACTGGTCAGGGCGTCGGCGAAGTGGCGACCCTCCTCGGTGTGGGCTGGGGCGGCTGCTGGCTCCCGCAAGGGTCCCGTGTAGACGGCCTCGTCACCCCGCCAGCTGCGGTAGCGGTCGTGAACCCCCGGTACCAGAGCACGGGCCGTCCACTCGAGGGCGGTGCGCGCACCCCAGAGCGACACGTGGCTGCGGAGATCTCCCATGGCTGCGCGCCAGTCTCGTGCGCGGACGCGATCCAGCAGCACGTAGGGGAAGTCGATCCACTCGTAGCCGCCCAGCAGCTCGTCCGCGCCCTCACCCTGGAGGGCGATCCCGACTCGACCCCGCATGGCCTGCATCACCCGGTAGAGAGGAACGGACTCGGGGTAACCGCACGGAGCGTCCAGGTGATGGACGATCCGCTCGACCGCCGCGGGCAGCTCCCCGACGTCCGTCTCGACCTCCTGCGTCCCGATCCCCAGGTGGGCTGCGATCCGCGCGGCCGCCGGTCCCTCGTCCATCGGCTCGCCGGGGTAGACGGCGGTGAAGGCCGTGATGGCCCCGGGCGCCTCGCGCCGTGCGAGCGCCGCGAGCGTTGCCGAATCGATGCCGCCCGAGAGCGCCACGCCGACGGGGACATCGCCCCTCAGGCGGAGCCGCACCGAGTCCCCCAGCAGGGCCCGCAGCTCCTCCGCCGCCTCGTTCGCGTCGATGCCATCCAGGGGCTCCGTGGGGTAGCTCCAGTACCGCTCGAGTCGGAGGCCGGAGCGCTCCGCGTGCAGGTGATGGGCGGCTGGGAGCTGGCGGATCTCCTCGAAGAAGCTCGTCTCGCTCTCTGCCGATGCATTGCTGCGCAGGAAGGTCGCCAGGCTGGCCGTGTCGGGCCGCGCCAGCTCGCGGCGCGCCACCAGCAGCGCCTTCGGCTCGGACGCGAACAGCAGCTGGCCCCGATGCAGCGCGTAGTAGAAGGGCTTGATGCCGAAGCGGTCGCGAGAGCAGAACAGCGCGTCGCGCTCGGCGTCGTAGAGCGCGAAGGCCCACATGCCGTTCAGCCGCGATACGGCCGCCGGGCCCCACTCGCGCCACGCCCGGGCGACGACCTCGGTATCCGAACGCGTTCGGAACGCATGGCCCCGGGAGGCCAGCTCGCTGCGCAGCTCCTCGGCGTTGTAGACCTCTCCGTTGTAGGTGAGGAGAACGCGGCCGCCGTCGATCCGGAAGGGCTGGTTGCTCTCGGGCCGCCGGTCCACCACGGCCAGCCGCACGTTCCCGAGCGCCCCGCCGGCGAAGGCGACCGAGCCGCTGGCGTCCGGCCCGCGATGGGCGATGGCCCCGAGCATGGCGGCGACCTCGCTCTCGCGAACCGGGGCGCCGCTCGAGAGATCGAAGATTCCGGCGATTCCGCACATGCCTGGCAGGGTCGTTCCAAGGAGAGATGGAAGCGCCGCCAAGATACCTCCGGCGCGGGCCCGATGCGGGGCCGGCCCTCGTGCTGCTGGACGCGCGGCGGGAAGCGCGTGTCGTCGCCTCCTGCTCCGTTGGCTACCGCAGTGCTGCCGTCGCGCAGCGCCTCGGGGCGGCTGGCTTCGAGCGCGTCTACAGCATCGAGGGCGGACTCTTCCAGTGGGCGAACGAGGGACGCGCGCTGCGCCGCGG
>JAAUYK010178649.1_pt1 | contig 11071 bp, 8 predicted proteins | sample 7278021 | NCBI WGS metagenome assembly JAAUYK01 (sample SAMN14350223, study PRJNA611818) | marine sediment metagenome | isolation source: surface marine sediment (1.8m) | place: French Polynesia: Moorea | collected 2018-08
AGACCAACCCCGACTTCGCCTGGGCGGCCGTGGTGTCGCTCACGGGCCGGACGCTGGCCGAGGCCACCGGGCCGGGCGTGTTGCTCGAGCCCGCCGACGTGCCGCCCGACCCCGTCGACTGGATCTCGGAGCGGGTGGTGCGCTCCCACCAGGGCGGCCGGCCGATCCGCGAGTTCCTGTCGCCGCTCATCGAAGGGGGCGAGCGCGTCGCACACGTTCGCGTCGGCTTCTTCGACCCCACCTGGACCCTCTTTCTCGAGCAGGCCTCCTTCTTCGGAATGCTGGCCCTCCCGGTGTTCCTGCTGGTGCCCATCGCCTACTTCCTGCTGCGGCGCGAGATCCGCCCCTTCGCCGACGCCTACGCCCAGCTCAACGAGAGGCTCGAATCGCAGCGCTTCGATCGGGTGCAGATCGAGGCCACCGGCGAGGTGGGGCAGTTCATCCGCGGCTTCAACCGCTTCATGGAGCTGGCCCAGACCCGGATCGCGAAGCTCGAGAAGGAGCGCACCGGCGTGGTCGCGTCGTCCAAGGTGTTGGCCTACCAGAAGGCGCGCATCGAGGCCGCGCTCGAGACCTTCCCCGACGCCACGCTGGTGCTCGACGAGACCGGGAGCGTGGTGTTCGCCAACGGCAAGCTCGAGCCCATTCTGGGAGTGGCGCCGGAGAAGGCCGTGGGCCACCCGCCTGCAGAGTGGTGCCGCAGCGGCGAGATCGTCTCCCTCCTGGCCCGCTACCAGGGCTCGGGCGTGTCCCGGAGCGACGCCATCGAGGTGGCCGAGCCGGAGGCAGGGGAGCGCACGCTGGCGGTGAGCGCCCACCCGCTGGCCGCGGGCGACGACGCCTCCCCCTTCTCGGGAACCCTGGTCGTGATCCGCGACGTGTCCTCCTCCGCCCACGAGCGACGCGCCCAGGGCGAGTTCGTGAGCCACGTGGCGCACGAGCTCAAGGCGCCGCTCAACGTCGTGTCGATGTACGGCGAGAGCCTGGCCGGCAGCGAGGGCGACCAGGAGGAGTTCCGGCTCGAAGCCTCGAACGTGATCCGCGACGAGGTCGAGCGGCTCGCCACGCTGGTCAACACGCTGCTCACCATCGCCCGCATCGAGACCGGCGCCACGGTCATCGAGCGACAGCGTGTGCGCCTGCGCGACTTCATCGAGGACGCGGTGGCCACGGTCTCCCGCAGCGGCCGAGGGGCGGATCTCCGCTTCGCGCTGGAGCTTCCCGGCGACCTCGCCCCGATCTACGTCGACAAGGACCTCTTCCGGGTCGCCTTGAACAACCTGCTCACGAACGCCATCAAGTACAGCGACGAGGGGGGCGAGATCACCGTCTCGGCGGAGGAGCGCGCCGGCCGCGTCTCGATCCGCGTCCGCGACACGGGCGTGGGCATCGCGGAGCCCGACCTCCCGCACATCTTCGACAAGTTCTATCGATCACCCGACGAGCGCGTCCAGAAGCGGTCGGGCCACGGCCTGGGCCTGGCGCTGGCCCGCGAGATCGTGCAGCTGCACGGCGGCAAGATCGTGGTCGAGTCGACGCCCGGCGACGGGTCCGAGTTCACGATCGTGCTCAAGACCCGCGCGCGTCCGGCCGGCGAGGAGGGCGGCGAATGAGCTCGGTGCTCGTGGTGGACGACGAGGCGGCGGCCACGCGGATCCTCAAGCTGCAGCTCGAGAACGCGGGCTACGAGGTGGAGACCGCGGGCAACGGGGCGGCGGCGCTGGAGAGGTTGCGAGCGCGTTCCTTCGACGTGGTGGTGACCGACGTGAACATGCCCCGGATGGACGGCCACGAGCTGTGCAAGGCGATCCGCGAGGAGCTCCCGGAACGGGACCCGGTGATCTTCATCCTCACCGGGCGGCCCGGCGAGGGCCATCGGCGCCGGACGGTCGAGCTCGGGGACGTCGAGCTGATCGAGAAGCCGGCGAGCCTTCGCCAGCTCATCGGCCGGATCGGCGAGAGGCTCGCCGAGCGAGGGACGGAGGCCGCGCCGTGACCGAACGCCTCGTGAAGGAGCTGGGCCTCGACCGCTACGGCAGGATGCTGCAGCGCGCCGTCGGGAGCGAATGTCCGGTGGCCTTCTGCGACGCGGCGGGCCAGCCCCTCTGGGCGAGCGACGGCGGGCCCGAGTCGCGCATCCGCAGCGCCCTGCGCGGCCTCGACGACACCGACTGCGTCTTCTCGGACGCCCCGGTGCAGCGCATCGACCTCGAGGCGGAGTCGCTCTTCTGCGCGGCGGTCGGCCGCGACGACGGCGAGCCGGTGGGCTGGCTCGTGACGCTCGCCGACCGCGAGCTGCCCGACGAGCGCCGCGCCGCCATCGCCGATGGCCTCCCCGACCTCGCCCTCTGCATCGCGCGCGAGTACCGGCTCAGCCAGGAGGCCAACGCTCTCGCGCAGGAGCTCTCGGGCCGCTACGAGGAGCTCAACCTCATGTACTCGCTCGAGGGTCACGTGCGGGCCTTCGAGGAGGGTGTCGCCGGCGTCGAGGCCCTGCTGCGGAACCTCACCGAGCGGATCGAGGTCGACCTGGCGGCCTTCGTGGTCTCCACGCGCGCCGAGCCGATCCACGCCGTCAAGCCCATGAAGGCGATCGAGAACCTCGACCTCGTGCTCACCGCGATCCGGGGCGACCTCTTCCGCTTCGTGTGCACCGGGGGCGCCGCCCTGGCGATCAACGCCCCGGACGACCCGCGCCGCTCCTATCTGCTGGCCAACATGCGCCACCGCGTCGTGGCCTGTCCGGTCCTGGATCTCGGGAGCCGGGCCATGCTGGTGCTCGTGAGGATGGAGGACCGGCCCGAGTTCACGAACGGCGACCGCAGCCTCGCCAAGGTCATCGCCAACCAGACGGCGATCATGATGCAGAACCACCTGATGCTCGGCAGGCTCGAGCGCTTCAGCGAGCAGATGGCGCAGTCGCTGATCGAGGCCATCGAGGCGAAGGACCCGTACACCCGCGGCCACTCGGAGCGGGTGCAGACCATCTCGGTGGCCATCGGGAAGGCGGCGAGCCTCTCGGGCACGACCGTGGAGGACATCTCCTGGGGAGCGCTGCTCCACGACGTCGGCAAGATCGGGATTCCCGATTCGATCATCTGCAAGGCCGGGGGCCTCTCGAACGACGAGTACACCATGATCAAGACGCATCCGGAGCGCAGCTTCGAGATCCTGCGGCACGTCGAGAACCTGAGGCGTGGAGCCGTCGACGCGGCCCGTCATCACCACGAGCGCTTCGACGGCGGCGGCTACCCGTCGGGCCTGCGCGGCAAGGCGATTCCCGTGGAGGCCCGGGTCATCTCGATCGCCGACACCTACGACGCCGTCACCAGCTCGCGCTCCTACCGGCCCGGCTCGGACCACGACTCGGCCATGCGGGTGATTCGCGAGGCCGCCGGAAGCCAGCTCGACGACGATCTGGTGCGCGTGTTCGAGCGGGCCTGCGAGGCCACGCCGGAGTGGATCGCGAGGAGCCCGGCGGCGCCGCCCGAGAGCCCGGATGGGTGAGGTCGCCCGCTCGAGGATCGGCTCCACCACCCATCTGCTACCCGACGGCTCGCTCAACGACGGGCCCCGCGTCGAGCGGCTGCGCGAGGCGATCGAGGCCTGCATCGCCGACCGCGAGCTCCGCATCGTCCTCGACCTCTCGGAGGCCCCGCTGCTCGACAGCGTGGCCCTCGAGGCACTCGTCGACGCACAGGACCAGCTCGTGCGTATCGGCGGGGGGATCCGCATCGCGCACCCAGGCCCGGTGGCCCGCGACGTGCTGCGCATGACCGGGCTCGACGACCACCTCGCCGTGCTCGAGGCCGAGCCCGCCGCCCCGGCCCCGGTCGGGGGGGAGTGGAGGCGCATCGGCGAGATCCTGATGGAGCGGGGTCTGGTGAGCGAGTCGGTCATCGAGAAGGCCCTCGCGCTCCAGCACGAGACGGGGCGCCGCATGACCGAGGTCATGGTCGAAGAGGGCTGGCTCTCCGAGCAGGATCTCCTCGAGGCCCTGAGCCTCCAGCTCTCTGTTCCCTTCGTGCGGCTGCGCGCGGGGCTCTACGACCCGAAGGCGGTGCGCGCGATCGATCAGCCGGTGGCGCGCCGGCTGCGGGTGCTGCCCCTCTTCCGGGTGCGCGACGTGCTCTACCTGGGCACGGCCGACCCGCAGTCGATTCCCGTGGCGGACACGGTGGAGGACCTGACGGGCTGCCGCGTGAAGCCGGTGCTGGCCTGCTCGGAGGAGATCCTCGGCATCACGGCGGACGCCTACAGCGATGCCGACGACCTGTCCGAGTACGTGGGCGACCTCGAGAGCGACCTCGAGCTGGTGGAGGTTCGCAGCGCCGAAGACGAGGCCGCCATCGACGAGATGGCCGCCGGCAACCCGGTGATCAACCTGATCAACGGCGTGATCCAGCGGGCCATCCGCGACCGCGCCAGCGACATCCACATCGAGCCCACCCGCACGCGTTGCCGCATTCGCCTGCGCGTCGACGGCATCCTCTACCCGATCATGGCGCCCTCGATCGAGGTCCACCCGGCGCTCGTGTCACGCCTCAAGGTGATGGCCCGGCTCGACATCGCCGAGCGCCGGCTGCCCCAGGACGGGCGCATCCAGGTGGTCACCGGCGGGCGGAGTGTGGACCTGCGCTTCAGCTCGCTGCCGGGGATCTTCGGCGAGAAGGTGGTGCTGCGCGTCCTCGACAAGAACGAGTCCATCCTCGACGTCGAGAAGCTCGGCCTCTCCGAGGCCAATCTCGCGCTCCTCCAGCGGCTGCTCGCGCGCAGCTACGGGCTGATCCTGGTGACGGGCCCCACCGGGAGCGGAAAGACCACCACCCTCTACGCCGGGATCAACCACCTCGCCAGCGACGAGAAGAACATCGTCACCATCGAGGATCCGGTCGAGTACCAGATCGACACCATCTCGCAGAACCAGGTCCGCGAGAACATCGACCTGGGCTTCGCGAAGGTGCTGAAGCACGTGCTCCGCCAGGACCCGGACATCATCATGGTGGGCGAGATCCGCGAGCGGGAGACGGCCGAGATCGCCGTGCAGGCGGCCCTCACCGGACACCTCGTGCTCTCGACGCTCCACACCAACGACAGCGTGGGGGCAGTGACCCGCATGCTCGACATGGGTCTCGAGCCCTTCCTGCTCTCCTCGGCGCTGATCGGCGTCGTCGCCCAGCGCCTGATCCGCATCGTCTGCCCCGAGTGCAAGACGACCTACATCGCGCCACCCGGCTCGCTCGAGCCCCACGGCGTGAAGACCAGCAAGCGGGTCCGACTCGCGCGCGGACGCGGCTGCTCCACCTGCTACGACTCGGGCTACAAGGGCCGCATGGCGATCCACGAGATCCTCGAGACGGACGCCGACCTCCAGCAGCTGATCGTGACGCACCCGTCGCGCACGGAGCTCGACGCGTACCTCGAGGCCCACGGCGTCCGCACGCTGCTCGACGACGGCATGGAACGCGTGCTCGAAGGCCGCACCACCGTCGAAGAGGTGCTCCGCGTGGTGGCCAGCTGATCGTGCCGATCGAGATCCACAGCGCCGCGCGGACGCCCGCGAGCGAGGCCCGGGCCCCGCGCCGCAGCGCCGCCGAGATCCGCATCGGCGCGCCGCGGATCTGCACCCGCGACCGGATCTTCTTCACCGAGCGCCTCGCGCTGCTGCTCGAGACCGACAACCCGCTGCACGTGAGCCTGGGCGTCCTCGAGGAGCAGTCGGAGAACCCCCTCATGCGGACGGTGATCGGCGACCTGCGCGAGGGCGTGGCCGGCGGCATGAGCTTCTCGCAGGCCCTTCAGAAGCACCCCGAGGTCTTTCCAGCGGCCTACGTGAACGTGGTCGCGGCGGGTGAGCAGGGCGGCTTCCTCTACCGGGTGCTGGAGCGCCTGCGCGACCTCGACGAGAAGCGCGACGAGCTGCGCTCCACGCTGCTCTCCGCCTTCTCCTACCCCGCCTTCCTGATGCTCTTCTCCACGGCGGTGGTGGCCTTCGTGCTGGTCGTGGTGTTCCCGAAGTTCGGAGAGCTCTTCACCATGATCTGGGACAAGCTCCCCGTGACCACCCGCTTCCTGATGATCGTCTCCGCCGGGCTGCGCGACTACTGGATCGCGGTGCTCTGCGGCCTCGGCGCGCTCGGGGTGCTGGGCTGGCGCTGGGCGACGCGCCCCCGGGGTCGCGCCGCGCTCGAGGGCCTGGCGCTGCGCGTGCCGGTGCTGAGGGAGATCCTCGTGCTCTTCCAGCTCGTCCAGTTCATGCACGTGCTGAGCCTGGCCCTGGGCAACGGCGTCCCGATGCTCCAGGCGCTCCGATCCTGCCGCGCCGTGGTCGGTGGTCACGCCTTCGGCCAGTTCGTGCAGCACCTCGAGGCCTGCGTGAACGAGGGGCGCGGCATCTCGGCGGGCTTTCGCGAGGTCGACTTCGTGCCGCCGCTGGTGAAGCAGATGATCACCACGGGCGAGGAGACCGGTGGCCTCGTGCGCGTGATGGAGCGCATGGCCGCCTTCTACGAGCGCGAGTGGAAGAAGCGCCTCACCACCCTCGCCAAGCTCGTGGAGCCGGCGATGCTCGTGATCATGGGCGTGGTGATCGGGCTGATCGTGAGCTCGTTGATTCTACCCATTTTCAAGCTGTCGACTACGGTGCACTGAGCCGGTTTTCCCCTAGCTGCGCCGACGCGCTTCAGAGGTCCGCGAACGGCGTCGATAGGTGGCGAGGGCTCCTTGGGAGCCTGTATCGGGGAGTGCGCAATGTCCGTTGGAAGACCTCTGGGAAGGCGTGACCGCGCGGGCTTCACGCTCGTCGAGCTCCTGATCGTGGTGATCATCCTGGCGATCCTGGCCGCGATCGTGGTGCCGCAGTTCGTGGCCTCCACCGACGACGCGAAGATCGCCGCCCTCGACTCGAATCTGCGCAACTTCCGCTCCGCCGTCGCGCTCTACAACCAGCAGCACGGCGAGTACCCCGCGGCGAACGGCGACGGCTCGAACGGCCCGAACACCGAGGCCGCCTTCATCTCGCAGCTCACCACCTTCACCGACGACACGGGAGATTCGAGCGCCACCAAGGATGCGACCCACATCTACGGGCCGTACCTCACCCGCGCGGGCATGCCGACGGACCCCTTCAAGCAGGTCGCGACGGTCGAGGTCGTCAACGCCGGCAGCCTGCCGCTCACCGCCACGGCCGGCGATCCCGGCGGCTGGAAGTTCGACACCGTCACCGGCCAGTTCATCGTCAACCACACCGCCTACGACGACCACTAGCCCCCGGCCAAGGGCGCGCACCGCGGAGTCGGCCGTGCGGCGTTCACCCGGGCACGGCTTCAGCCTGGTCGAGGTGGTGCTGGTGCTCTCGCTCCTCGGCCTGGCCGCCCTCGTCGTGGTTCCCGCCGCGCAGCCGGGACGGGACCTCGCCCTGGAGAGCGCCGCCGGCGAGGTCGCCGACGCCATGCGCTTCGCCCGCAGCGAGGCGCTGCGCACCGGCGAGCCCCACGGCTTCCGGACCGTGGCGAGCCCGGACCGCATCCAGGTCTATCGCGTGGACCCGGGAACGAACCCGCCCACGCCGATCTACGACGTCCGGCACCCGCTGACCCGAAGACCCTACGACGTGGCGCTGGCGGACCTCGCGAAGGGGGCGACGCTCACCCGCACGACCACCTGGACGGGCACCTGCAACGCGCCCACCTACGTGAACTTCGACGCCGAGGGCTCCCCGCGCTGCGGCGACCCGATGGCGGTGCTGCTCGAGACGGGTCGGCTCACCCTCTCGCAGGGCGGCGCCAGCCGCGACGTCGTCTTGCGCGGGCCCGTCGGCCGGGTGGTGGCGCCGTGAGGGGCGCACGCAGAGCCGGCCGCCGGCGCGAGGCCGGCTCGAGCTACGTCGAGGTGCTGATCGCGACGGCGCTCGTGACCGTCGCCCTGATTCCCGCTCTCGACGCCCTGATCGGCGGGATCCGGGGGGCCGGCATCCACGTGGCGAGCGTCGAGGAGCACTACCACCTCCTGGGCAGGCTCGAGGAGCTGCTGGCGGAGCCCTTCGACGACCTCGACGCCGCCGCCACGGCCGCGGGGGGGCCCACCGTCCCGACGCTCTACTCGGATGCCGGCGGCACGCCGCGGCGCCGCCTCGTCTTCCTGGCGCGCTACGACGGCGACGATGCCGACGCGGACGGCGACCCCTTCACCGGCGGCGACGACGGGCTCCTCTGGATCGCCGTCGAGCTCGAGCACGGCCCGCGCCGGCTCGAGACCCTGACGAGCCGCTAGCGGGAGGAGCGACCATGGCCGGAGCCTCCCGGACGCCGCTCCAGCGCGGCGGCTACACGCTGGTGGAGATCCTGGCCGTGGCGGCCATCACCGCCGTGCTGGTCTCGGGCCTGATGGGCGTCGTGTCCGGGGCCCTCGGCGCCCATCGGGACAGCCACGAGCGCAACGCCCTCGCCCGCGACGCCCGCTTCGCCATGGAGCGCATGGTTCGCGCCGTGAGTCGGACGCAGGGCCTGCTGCTGCCCCGCGTGGACGATCCCGCCACCAACTGGCGCGAGCACGTGCGCGAGCAGTCGCTGCCGCCGGCTCCGCCGGAAGGCGACAGCACCTTCGCCACGGCGGTGCTGGCCGTCACCCTGGCCCGGGACGTCGACCTCGACGCCAACGGCATCCCCGACGCCGACAACGACGGCGACGGCGCCATCGACGAAGACCTGCCCGCCGACAACCACCACGACTTCGCGCCCGGGATCTCGGGGATCGACGACGACGGCGACGGCGCGATCGACGAGGGCAACGCAGACGACGACGACGAGGACGGCGCGACCGACGAGGATCCGCAGGGAGGGGGCGACGAGGACGGCGACGGGAGCGTCGACGAAGACACCGCCTCCGACGCGAACGGCGACGGCTGCCCCGGGCTCTGCGGCGTGGACGACGACGAGAGCGGGCAGATCGGCGGGGGCAACAGCGACAACGACGACGAGGAGCCGGGCACCTTCGAGGACTGGCTCGACGTCGTCGCCTTCCAGCTCGTCGGCGACACCCTGGTGGAGCGCACGCCCGTGCCCTGGAACGAGGACGGCATCGACACGCCGAACGGGCCGATCGACGGACGCGACTTCGTGGTCTCCGAGATCGCGGAGAACGTGCGCTTCTTCCGCGTGGAGCGCGTCGCGCAGGCGGACCTGCGCGCCCAGCTCGTGGACCTCACGCTCACCCTCGCCACCGATAAGGACTCGGTCACGGTCCGGTCCCGCGTGCGCGTGGGGGGCGGGTCGTGAGGCGGCGCGCCGGCGGCTACCTGCTCGTGCCCCTGGTGCTGATGCTGGCGGTCGTCTCGGCCGTCGCCTTCCTGATGAGCTTCGAGGGGAGCGTGGGGGCCCGCCTGGAGGCCGGCGAGGCCGAATCGTACGCGGCGCATTTCGTCGCGCACGCCGGTCTCGAGCACGCGCTCTGGCAGGTCACCAGCAGCCACTGCGGGGGCGACCTCACGCTGGCGACGACGCCGCTCGGCGCCCACAGCTACTCGGCCACGGTCACCGCGGTAGGGTCGACCAACCCGCACCCGCTCTCCGTGGATCAGGACGCGTGGATCCGCAGCGACGACCCCGACATGAACAACGACGGCGCCGACCAGCACATCCGCTTCGAGAACGGCAAGATCGAGCAGGCCCTCTTCCGCTTCGACCTCTCTCCCCTGCCCGCGGGCGCGCGCATCGTCTCGGCCTCCGCCCGCTTCCACGTGGAGGGCAACGGAGACCACCCGGAGGGGCCGATCACGGTCCACCGGGTCACCACGGACTGGACCGAGACGGGAGTGACCTGGGAGAGCTTCGACGGGGGCTTCGATGCGGCGCCCCTGGCCACGATTCCCAGGCAGGACACAGATGGTGTCTGGGTGTCGGTGAACGTCACCGCCGCGGCGCAGGCCTGGCTCAACGGGGGCGAGCCCAACCACGGACTCCTGCTCCGCTCCGAGGCCGAAGGGGTCCACGCGAAGTACACGAGCCGCTCGGGCGGGGCGCCACCGATCCTCGACGTGGTGGTGGCCACCGGCGCCCCCGCCCCCGCCAGCATCCAGGCCACCGGCACGCTGGCGAACGGCGTGAGCCGCACCCTCGCTCGCGAGAGCCCTTCCTTCCAGGCGGCGTCCGGACTGGAGATCGGAGCCGACCACGGCTCGGGCCGGGACACGATGGTCAAGCAGGACGAGCCGACCTGGAATCTCGGGGCCAACGCGCTCCTCTGGGTGCAGGACACGAGCGGCGGCGTGGGCGATCGCGCGCTGCTGCGCTTCGACCTGGCCGGCGTGCCGACCAACGCGCGCACCGTCTCGGCGACGCTCTCGCTCCACCAGGGCTGGTCGGGGACGCCGGGCGGAAGCGTCGGCGTGCATCGCATCCTGCGCGAGTGGGACGAGGGCTCGAGCACGACCGGCCCCGGCTGGGGTGCCACCTGGAACGACGCCGAGAGCGGAGAGCCCTGGACCGCGCCCGGCGGGGACTTCGTGGCCGAGACCTCCACGCAGACCGCGATCCCGTCCGGGGGTGTCGGCCGCCACGAGTGGGACGTGACGGCGTTGGTGAACGCCTGGACCAGCGGCACGGCACCGAACCACGGGCTGCTCCTGGCCTCGGCGAGCAGCGGCACCGACGTCGGCTTCGCGAGCAGCGACGACCCCGATCCCAGCCTCCACCCGAGGCTCACCCTCCAATACCGCTGCGAGTGCGGCGACCCGTGCCTGGCGCCGCGGGGGGGCGGCGACCTGCTGCTGGTGGTCGGCAACCAGTGGAGCCCCGCGGCGAGCGACCTGCGCAAGCAGGAGGTGCTCGAGCGCTGGGGCTACGACGTCGACCTCATCGACGACGACACCTCCTCCTGGTTCTTCGACTGGGCCTTCTTCTCGAACGACGTGGTCCTGGTGTCGTCCACGGCGAGCGACTCCCAGCTCGCCGGCAAGGTCGCATCGACGAGCCTCGGTGTCGTGACCGAGCTCGGCGACCAGAACGACGAGCTCGGCCTCGCCACGGGTGCGGGCGAGGTCGTAGAGGGCCGGAGCCTCGCTGCGATCGACGTG
>JAAUYK010086366.1_pt1 | contig 11070 bp, 7 predicted proteins | sample 7278021 | NCBI WGS metagenome assembly JAAUYK01 (sample SAMN14350223, study PRJNA611818) | marine sediment metagenome | isolation source: surface marine sediment (1.8m) | place: French Polynesia: Moorea | collected 2018-08
CAATGCGATCTGGTTGCCGTCCCAGACCATGTCACCGACGCCGCCGGATCCGCCGCCGGCGCCACCATCGTCAGCTCGCAGCGTAACGCCCGCGGCCGGCGTCGACTCCTGTATCAGGTCCGTCCAGATCTGACCTTCGACTTCGAGATCGTTCTGCACACCCAGGTCGGCGCCGTTGGTCGCAGTGTCGCAGTCGATGTTGTCGAAGATGTTGTTGTTGGTGCGCCAGTAGCCGACGGTCACGATCTCGTCATCGAGGACCGCGGGGCCGGCGATCAGCATCGAGCGCGGTGAGTACGTCGCGTTACCCGCACCGGGCACGGCCAGTGCGAAGCGAATATCGTTGCCGGCGTCAGCGAACGCGAACTCGATGTTACTGGTTACCGGTGTCGTCTCGTTGTAAATCAGCGTCGAGCCGTCGAGATCGAGCGACAACGCATTGAATGCGGTGCGACCCCAGATCGAGTCACCGATCTTCATCAGGCCGTAGTCTGTTGGATCCCCGATAACGATGTCTTCCTGGCCGAGCACACCGGACGCGAACGGCGCGAAGGTCTTGATGCCAGTGATCGACTGGTTGCTGACGAAGTCGACGTAGCGCGTGTCGAAGATCGTGGTGCCTTCGAGCGTGTCCGGTGTGATGTAGCGCTCGGTGTCCGTACCGGCATCGACCTCGGCCTGGGTCGCGCGCTCGACGAATCCCGGTACCGTCTCGGTGGCGATTGCGTGCAGCGTGCCGTCGGTCTGCGTGCCGTGCTGCGTGGCGTTGATGACGCCGACGGTGATGTCATTTGGGTTGACTGTGATCGAGGTATCGCCGGCAACGATGTCGAAGCTGCGGCTGGCGCTGATATCGCCGCCACCGGTTAGGCCTGCGCCTGCGGTCAGGATGACGCCGGTGTGATCGGTATTACGCGTCGATGCGAGATCGAGCTGCACGTCGTCCGCATTGACCGTGATACCGGTACCCGCGCCGACATCGAACGTCCGGTCGGCTGACAGATCACCGCCACCCGTCAGGCCTGCGCCTGCGGTCAGTGTGCGAGTACTTGGTACGCCACCGCCGGCACCAGCGTTGATTGCGAATATAAACCCGAAGACCCGGTTGGCTGTCCACGTGGCCGACGCCCCTGTGTCGTTCACCGTGATACCGAAGTTCCACCACGTGCCGTTATCGGTGATGCTACTGATCGTAACCAGTGCCGCCTCGTCCGCATCGTTGGCGTTCTGCAGGTAGATCTCGTCACCGATACTCAGTGCGGAGAATAACGAGTTGAAGTCGACACCGTTATCAGTGATGTCGCTGATGTAGAGTGCCGTGGCGCTGGCAATCGTCGTGTTGTTGAGTCGGAAGTTGCCGCCGCCAGGATCCGCCGCGGCCGTGTTAGTGCGGTAGCGCCACGCCTGCGTAAGCGTTGCGCCACCCGTGCCATTCGCTGCAGCCGTGATCCGTCCGTACTGATCGACCGTGAGATCGGTGTTGGTGTAACTACCCGGCGTAACGGCCGTGGTGGCCAGATCGATGTCGTCGGCGTTTACTACGATGCGATCCGAGCCCGCCGTACCGATGTCGAAGGTTCGGCTGGCTGTGATGTCACCGCCGCCGGTAAGGCCTGCGCCGGCTGTCAGTACGACGCCGCTGTGGTCGACGTTACGATCTGATGCCAGATCCAGTTGCACGTCGTCCGCGTTGACGACGATGCCTGTGCCGGCGCCTACGTCGAACGTGCGATCTGCGCTGAGATCGCCGCCACCCGTCAAACCTGCACCGGCGGTCAGCGTCCTCGATGGTGGGACGCTGGCCATCTCCTGGCTCAGCGGTTTTAAGTGGATGGTCTTGCTGTTCATCTAGTCTCTACCACCGAGTCGATGAGACCGTTCTGGTTGCGGTTGATCTTATAGCGCACCGCGCTGGTGTCCGGCTCGACCCGGTCCTCGATGGCTTTCTGCAGTACGCTGATCGCCTCCTGCATGACGTTCAGTTGCGCCTGGGTCTGGCGGATCATCTGCTCGTTGCTGGTCGCAATGGTCTGGGCCATCATCTCGGGACCGTCACCTTCGGCTGCAGCCATGTTGCGGTGCACCTCGTCGTGGTCCTCCTGATACTGGGTCATCTTGGCCGCAATATCCTCGACCGCGTTGACGCGCTTCCAGATCTCCTTGATGTCCTTCTGCATCTCGCCCTGTATCGCTCGGATCTCATCGAGCTTACCCAGCAACTGGATCAGGTCGGCCGGCAAGTGGCCGACGCCAGCCGGCTCCATGCCATCCACATCAGCCATTCTTACGCGTTTCATGCGAGGCACCCCCTCAATGTTTCGATGACGCCTTGACGTTTATCCAGTTGCCGAAGCGCGATGTCAGCTTGCTCCTCGACTTCGATGATCTCGCCGGTCTCTGCTACCTCGACCTGGGAGACGACGTTGATGCGTTCTAGCGGGACAACCTGCCGTAGCTCCCGTCGGGCGTCACGGAGTATGGCAACGATGTCATCGTTATTGTATTTCAGATCCAGGCCGGCAGCGCGCAGCAACTGGCGGATCGATTGAACGAACCGCTTGACCATGCCCTGCTGCGGATCCGTCTCAGCCAGATGCGCGATGTGCTCCTCTGCGAGCTCGCGCTGGCCTTCCGGTTGTGACAGGTCAATGTCCGCGTACGCGCGCGAGCGTGCACGCATGGCCTCGATGTCCGCGTCGCTCATGCCGGCGTACACGTCATCGAGCAGATCGTTCAGTATGCTCTCGTCCTTGTACAGTGCGCGCAGTCCCTGATGCGCCACACCCTCGTGTAGGATCGTGCGCGAGATGTCGTCTACGTTGCTGTGGTTATTGGCAAACACGTAGAGCTGGCCGTCAAAGAACGCGCCCTTGGCGCGGAGAGCACCGCGGGCGCGAAGTGCGCGACTGAGATCTGTCGGTGCGTCCTCCGGACTGGCCAGGATCCGCGGCCGTAACTGTACCAGCTCGGTCAGCAGGGGCTTCACAGCCTCTCTGGCTTCGGTTACACCGACAGCCGCCTCAGGCGCCGCCGTGACTTTCTCCATATCCTTGGCTGTGCGCTCTTCCTCCATGGCCGTCTGCTGCTCTTCAGGCGACGGCTTTGGTTTCGGTACCGCTGGTATCGGTCCCAGCATGCTGGCTGCTACCGAGGCGGACGGGATCCGAACTTGATCTGCTGTGGGCTCAGCTTCACCCTCGACGCGGAAGCGAACAACCGGCTCCCTGTCACGCGCGCGGGCACGTGCCTGTGCCTGAGCAGCCTCGACTTCCTCGGCAAACGCTGCCTCGCCGGCGAGCGGCATGGTTTGGCGAAGTTGCTGGTTGACTGGTTGGGTCTGGTCGCCGCGGTCAAGCCATCGGGTGAACTGCTCCTTGGTCATGGCAGTGACCGGGCCTACCTTCCACCCTTTGCTGTAGTTGCGCTTGTATCCGCGCACCGCATCCATCTGGTTGGCGTAGCCGATCATGACCTTGTGCTCGTCGAACTGACCGGTGTTCTGGTTGACCTGATCGACGACGAATACCATTGGGCTCTCGGGCTGATCACCGATGAACGCATCGATCTGCTCACGCGGACCCTCGGCACTCTCGGTGCCGCGGATAAAGCCGTAGTGATCGCGCATCTTCTGGCGCCAGCCTGGGCCTTCGCGCACCGTGCCCTTGGGGTTCTCGATGGCAACCCGGACTCCGGGCATGTCGAGATCCTGCGGACCGAGCTCGCCCTTCTTGTACTGGCCAGTCTCAAGCTGGGCCTCCGTGGGCATAGGTACGTCGCTGAGCGGCGATGTCGCAGCCTGATTGGCCTTGGCATCGATAATGGCATTGGCCTCCTGAGTGGGCCTCTCGGCCGGCAGGGCTGGCTGCTGCGCCATGGCTTCCATGGTCTCGGCCTCGAACGGTCGCTCGATCTCGGCCTCCTCACGGCGCGCCAGACGCGCTTCCTCGCGACGTGTGACCTCGGAGGGTGGCAGCACCTCACCTTCAGGCGTAACGCGTAACGCGGGCGCTGGCAGCGCTGGAGGCGCCTCCTCGACGACTTCAGGCTCTGCGGCTTCTACCGGTTCAGCTTCCGCGGCCAACGCCGCACGCATGCGCTCAAGGCCTGCACGGGTCTCTGGCTCGATGGCCTCGGCTATCGTGGTAGGCGCAACCTCCTGTGCCTCGACAGCTTCAGCCACTTCTTCCTGCGCGGCAGTCTCCTGCTCTGCTCGCTGGACCTCGGCTTCTTGACGTCCGACTTCGCGCTCTTGGGCAACCTGGGCCTCGCGCTCTGCGAACATGCGTTCTTTCTGTTCGGCAATCTTGGAAAGGATACCCTGGCCGACGGCAGCAGCACGCTCGTCGAAACCAGCCTGCGCCAGTCGTGCCTCGGCCTGCGCCAATTCAGCCAGTGGCGCCATGCCCGGACCCTCACCGGCTTCGGCCCGTTGGGCGCGTGCTTCACGTTCTGCGAGGATCCGCTCTTTGGTAGCTGCGACGTCAGGTGCCTGCTCTGCCATGACAGCAGATGCAGCCTCAGCTTGATCGAGCGCGTCGCCACCGGCAGCAGCGACCTCGGCCCGGGCCGCATCGAGCTGCGCTTCGAGGCTTTCAGGGCCACCACGTTCGTCTGCACGCTGCGCCATGGCACGGCGACGTCCCGGTAGCAGGGATCCGATAAACTCGACGAGCGCGCCTGTGGTGAAGCCTACGCCCGACGCATACGGTGCACCGGTCCAGAGCTGACGCTCAGGATCGTAGAGATCCTGCGCAGTCAGGTTTTCCATCACCGTCTGAAAACCGTCCTGAATACCTTCCTCGGTACCTTGTATCACCATGCGACGGATCGCCGCGGAGATCTGACCGCCCGAGGCCTTGTCGGCCCGGTTGAAGAAGTTGGCAATTGGCACGGCTTCCGAGGCGCCGGCTATCGTCGTGTACGGCGAATAGGCTGCATCGAACGCGACATCGATGTCGGCTCCCGCGCGCAGCGCGTTCTCGAAGGCCATGGACTGCTGGATCGTAATACCGAGGCCTGCGGTCGGCGTGGCCTGGATAGCACCGATACCGACACGTCCGGGCAGCGTGGCTGTCGTAAGGCCTGTACGCGACACCACCGCCTGGGTGGGCCCGCGCGTGACCGCGAAGGCGAGCATAAAGCCACCCATAGATCCGAGGCCACCGAATACGTCGGCCAGGAACTCGTCCTGATACTCGGGATTTGTCGGGAAGTAATCGCGCACCGTCTGGTCGATGGTCTCGCCGGCGCGGTACAGCGGCCGCTCGATGGTCTTACGCAGCTCGTCGTTGAACTGGGCACGCGCCTTGCGTCGATTCTCTTCGAGCTGCTCGCCTTTGTTCTTCGGTCCTTCGACGTACATGTCGATGTATCGAGCCGAGTTGACGTTGGCCAGGGTGCCGTACTTCTGCATGCCGCGACTGATGTGCTGGACCTGGGCATCGAATTTTTCCTGGCCCTCGGGCATGGCATCGATGCGATCCATTTCATCCATCCAGCCGAGCAGATCTGTGTCGGGTGCGAACCAGAGCTGTATGGTCTTCGGGATCCCGGCGACGACGGACGAGAAGTCTCGCACCAGTCGGCTCGAATACGTGCGCGTGCGGCCGACATCGAAGTTCTCACCGGGTGCTGGCAGCACGACCGGATTGACCTCGACCGGCTCGCTGGGCGTTGCCACAGGTTCGAGTTCAGGATCCAGGCCGGTGTAAAGCAGGAGCTGTTCATCGGTGGGCGTTATGCCGCTGTTCGGATCCCATGGCTCCGGCTGCGGCTCACCTCGAATGGTCAGCGGTTCGGTAATCTCGATGCGTTCCGGCTCAAGCGGTGGCAGCTCACCAGCCTCACGCATTTGCGCCTCACGGCGCTCTCGCCGGCGGGTACCCGGTAACTTGCCGGTGATACCCGGCGTCTCTCGCAGCTCCTCCTCCGGCGTCAGGCGCTGAATAACCTCAGGCTCAGGCGGTGGCTCTGGCTCTGAGTACTCGGAGTACGCGAGCAGCTCCTCGTCGGTAGGTGGGCGACCGCTCTCGGGCGTCCACGCTGGAAGTTCAGGTTGTGGTTCGACTGGGATATCGGCTGGCGCTACATACGGCTCAGTGATGACGTCAGGCGTTTGCGCGCCGATCTGGCTCTGCGCGTACGCCATGAGCTCGTCATCAGTAGGCGGACGTCCGCTTTCGGGTGTCCATGGATCCAGCCCGTCGACCATTACTCAGCAACCGTGCTCGGAGCGGTGACGGTGGTGGCATCTCGCTGCTGCATGCGCTGCTGGAAGCCACGACCGTAGGCTGCGAAGTACTGAGGCGGTACGTGATGGAACAGCTTCTGGAATTGGAATAAGCGATCCATCTGTTCCTGCCGGGTGTTCGCCGTCGTCAGCCAGCCTATGAGAGCCGAGCCGGCGCGGATCCGTTCTGCAGTCGGCTCCATGGCCTGCGTACTGGGTACCCAGACAGAGTTACCGTCAACGTTCTTCTGCGTGTACGAGAGACCGGTCATCTTGTCCTTCAGCACTTCCTGACGGCGGACAGCAGGTATCGGCTCTCCGGTCATCATGTTCACCGAGGCCTCCCGGCCTGGGATGGTTTCGAGCTCGAACACCGGTTCCTTGATATCGAGGCGCATTTGCTCAGAGGTCAGTTTGGCTTTCTGACGCATCTCCTCGATCTGGATCTCATGCGCCTGCTGCTTCGCGTCTGCTGACGCCTCGGCGTCGATGCGAGTGCGCAGCTCGGTCGCCTTCTGCGCGTACTCATCTTTGCGTGCAGATTCCCGGGCTTTGATCTCTGTCTGCAGTCGCTCATTAGCAGCCTTGTCACGCTGCCGCTGCAACTGGATCTCGCGTGCACCCTGCGCTTCCGCAGCTTTCTCTTTGGCCTTGTAATCCTGCTGTCGGACCATGCCTTCGCCAAGACCTTTAACGGCGTATCCGAATGCGAGACTACCCATTACAGATTACCTCCCGTTGGTTGAGCCTGCGGTGGTGCCGCCGGAGCTACTGCTCCCGGCATGGGTTGCGGTCCGCCACGCGCACCGGCTGGCGGTGTAGCCGCATCCACATTGACGGCAGCTTGCTCCTCTGCTGCACCCTGCGGTGTCTGGAAACCCTGATTAAGAATGCTCTCTCGTGCGTCGAGATACTGGCCAACCTGATCAGGATCAAACCCTTCCATGAATTGGGACAGTTCTCTGTCGTCGGCACCGAACATCAGCATTACAGACTCCCAGGTGGCACCCAGCATAGCCTGCAGCTCCTGCTCTGAGAACGAGACACCGTATCGAGCCTCAGCCATTTCGGATATTGCGTCTACGGTGTCCATGGTGATTTGCGCCACCACGATCTCGTCCATGTCGACTTTCTCGTCAAGCTGTTGAATCGTCAGCGCCGAGGCCTTGGTGACCGATCCGATCCGGTCGCTGCCGTCCATCTGCTGCATGACGCTATCGGCAATGTTGTCTTCCTCGTAGAGGATCTTGTCCAGCGCCCCGCGCACGCGCGCGTACTCGCGTTCCTCGGCTTCGGTCGCCGGCTCCTCATCCATCGAGAAGTCAGGCTGGTAGGCCTGGGCACTGTCCGGCGGCATTGCATCGGTGTGTCGACCCGGCAAGTCGGATGTCGCAGGTACCGTGTCACCCAGTCCGCCGGGTGCCGGCTGGCCCATGGCGCCGGCTGCAGGTGGCGCTACGGTAGGGATCGGCGCATCGCCACCGGGTGATGGTGCCGGCGGTTGCATGGCACCGGGTTGTCCGGCTGCACCCGGTTGCGGTGCACCCGGAGGCGGTACTTGAGCGGCCGCTTGTGCAGCCCTGCCCAGCATCCCGGGCGGTTTCGGTGGTAAGTAGCGTGGCATATTAACCTCCTACAGGTACCGGCTCACCGGGGAGCGCGCCCTGAGTTGTCATTGGCCCGCCCGGACCGATGGGTCCGCCCGGGTTGTAAATGGGTTGGTTACCGGCACCACGCGGTGTGCCGAAGGATCCGAAACCAGACGACCGGGTCAACTTGGCCAACGCGTTGTTTGGATCCTCCCACGCGCGCTGGATACGAGACTCGTGTTCATACTGCATCTTGAGCTCTTGCTCTCTGGCGTAGCCTTCACCCGCACCTTTGATCAGATCTGGGATAGCCGGCGCGATGAACTCTTTGGCAAATTCGCCGGCCTTGGTCAGCCAGCTCTTGCCGGCTTCGGCACCAACCTGACCAGCGGCCTGTCCGGCTGTCTGAGCAACCCCTTGAGTTGCGCCTTGAGTTGCGGCCTGGGTTAGCGCACCGCCCGACGCCAGTTGCGATGGCGGTGCCACCGCGGTGGTGACCTGACCCATGCCGGCAGCTTGCTGGATCCCGGCCTGGGCCTGCTGCGCTGCACCGGATCCCAGTTTGCCCGCGGCACCAGCAGCACCTGTACCGGCTTGCGCTAACGCTTCGGTACCTCCCATCAGACTCTTGGCCTGATCGACTGGGTTGGCCAGTGCAGACATGAAGCCTTTGGCGCCGGCAACGAATTTATCCATGAAGGTGGCACCCTGCATCTGTGCTGCTGCACCCCAGCCCTGAACAGCGCCGGAGATTGCCATGGCACCGGTGAACAATGCCGCCCCGGTGAGCAGTATCTTGCCCCACTTCGAGTTGGCGATTTTACCCACCGCCCTGATGGCGCCTTTCACCAGTCCTTTGACGCCTCGAACGATACCGCTGAAGGCTTTCTTGATCCCCTTGGTGATCGATTTGAATGCCTTCGAAATTCCGCTAAATAATCCCATTGTTCTACCCTCAGTTGTACAGTAGGTATGCGCCACCGTGACGCTTGAATCCGATGAGCTCGGCCAGCCGCAGCGTGCGCGGATCGAGCTCGATGTCCGGCGAGAAGCCGGCTACCTTGATGGCTCTGCGCGACCGTACCCAGTCGCGGAACCGTCGTAACATCATTGCCCCGGCCGGCGGCACATTCGATAGCCACAGCATCAGATGCGAGTTCTTTCGCTGGGCCCATGCGTTGTCCGACGTGAGTGCGATCAGCGCACCCTGGAGCTCACCGTCCTGCTCTGCCACCACAGCGAAGTGCTGCGCCGAGCTGATGGCGTCCGTGGCCAGCGCGCGTATCTTATCGCGATCTGGCTTCATGTTCGGGTACCGGGCCGTCTGCTGCACCGCTACCGATACCAGTGCGCCCAGGTCCGCGAGTGTTGCCGGCCGGATAATCATGCCTTCACCAGTCGAATAATCGAGCCAGCCATATCCCACTCCCACCAGCGCTCCTTGGTCGTGAATGACTTCGGATTATGATGGTGGTTGTTATGCCAGCCCTCGCCACAGTTAATCAGCACCGACCACCACGCGTTCGTCGACTTCCCGCCGTCAGCGTGGGTCTGATAGCCTAACCATGGAATGTGGGATATGTAATTGGTGAAACCGGACACCAGCATCACCATCACGCTCGGCAGGCAGAACCCGTAGAAAATCCCGTCGATACGAAACGCCGAATACAAAAGCGTCACGTAGATCAGCAGGATCAGGAAGTACCATTTGTGCATAAAGACGACGTACGGTTTCTCCAACAGATCGCGGATCTGCCTCCACCTTTCCTCGCCGTAGCTGTACTTCACGGTCAGCGTTGGCCATGCACCATGCACTGGCGAATGTGGATCCCTCGGGGAATCCGGGTACTTGTGATGAACGCGATGCATAGCCGCCCAGCCGAGCGCGCTTCCGGAGCCACTCAGGCTCCCCAACAATGTAAACAACACCTCGATCCATTTGTATCTAAACCTGAACGTGTTATGTGAATGAAACCGGTGGAACGTCGCGACGATCCCGGGCGCAGCCATGAGGTAGTAAACCCCGACCGCAGCCAGGAAGCCGTTCAACGTCCAGTCGACGTACATGAATGGCAGCACCATTACCAGAAAGCAATTCAGGAAGAATAGCTGCCGTACCTGTTTTAACTCAGCCGCGAACATGGGTCTTCTCCAGTATGCCTTTGCTGATCAGCCAGCCGACCGCGACACAGGGCGGTCTTAGAATCGCCTTGTACACGCGCTGCTGCAGCGTCAGCGGTTTGCCTTTCATCTCCCGACGCAGTCGATCCGTGCGCACCTTGACGATATGGCGCATCACGCGCGCGACGCGCGGGTGATCCTTCAATCGCTTGGCCAGCGGGTAGAACAGTTTGTGGTAACCCAGCTCGGCCAGATCACCGTTGCCAACCGTGCGGTCGTGCTTCATCCAGATGTAACCGTAGATCGGGTTCAGGTTGTAAGCCTTGTTCAGCGCGGTGCAAATGACTTTGCCGGATCCGCCGCCGCCACCGCCGCCACCGCCGCCACCGCCGCCGCCACCACCGCCAGGGCCGTCGCCCATCTTGTTGTGGACCAGCATTTCGTTGGCGTAGTAGGTGTGGTTGCCTGACAGCATCAGGTTGTAAACCTTAGTCTCGGGATCCGCCCAGTGCGGCTCGATCTTTTCAAGCTGGTACAGCGGGTCACCCAGTCGCTCGATGCAGTCGCCTTCACGCAGCAGCTCACACTTGACCTCGTGCTCCAATGCTGCGGCCTCGACGTCGATTGACTTCCAGCCGCTACTGGTCATAAACGGGTGTTCGCTGGTGACGAACGGCTTGCCGTCGTTAAATGCGTAGAGCTCACGAGATCCGAGATCTGGTATCTCGATACCGGTAACCGTGTTTTCGACGCCACCCATGCCAAGCACGGTGTCACCCACCTCGATGTCCGAGATCTGCTTGCTGCTGCCGTCTGCCAGGGTAACCAGGGTATCCGGGGTAAAACAACATTCGCCACCCTTGCGGATGTTTTCCAGCAATTTGTTCTTGTCGCTTTTCTTGTCGTCCTTTTTCGTACCATCCTTAGGCGGTTTGATGCCTCCAGTCCGCGTAAGATCTGGCACGTAATCCGTGAAGTTGGTATCGAAGTCCGACATGTCGGTGCTGTCCATACCCTGAATAAAAGCCAGCGAACCCTTCACCTGACGTAACTGAGTCTGCACGTACTGTGCGACCCGGCTCGGGCTGATGTCCTTGTTCGACATGATCTGGGACATGCCGGAAAGATAGG
>JAAUYK010064754.1_pt1 | contig 11064 bp, 13 predicted proteins | sample 7278021 | NCBI WGS metagenome assembly JAAUYK01 (sample SAMN14350223, study PRJNA611818) | marine sediment metagenome | isolation source: surface marine sediment (1.8m) | place: French Polynesia: Moorea | collected 2018-08
CGCAGTTAATTGCGTAACTCCGGGGAAACTGCGAGAAAACAGTGATAATGCATCGTAAACGACATGACTATAACTTACATAAACGCGGTACTTCATTATTTCTTGTCTAATGGTTCTGTAATTTCCCTCGCCGATGCAGACAGTAAGCTCTTTGACTACGGCGGAGAATGCATCGCAAGTTGAAAGCCGCAATGGTTGCACCGGCGGCCGAAGGCGGGTACGTTTAATTAATTAATTTGCATACGTATACATACATATACGTAGACGGTGGGCATAATAAACTTTATTGCGTAGCCATGCCGATTCCCTGTCTCCACTGCTTCCTCTGAGTCGCGGGGCAACATTACTGCGAGCGTTCGGCTTCCCTCTCAGGTTCACAAATCCAGAGGCCACGGAATGTGCCCTAAAGAAGTTCTTTCCGATCGTCTTTCTTCTAAGCTTTTTAAGTAGGTTTAACATCTTTTGGTGTGTATCTACTTCTCCACATGCCTAACAGTCTTCATTACAGTCCTTTTTCTATTGTCCATCATCGAGCACACGTTTGTTCCGATGGATTACGAGGCTCGTCATAACGTCACAGTGCCGGGTACATGCGAGTACACTTAAATAGTACTAAAAGAATTTTATATAAGAATTTTATATATTTTGATTTTTTATATCACAGAAATCTTACACTGGGATGGAAATCAAAATCCTTGGGATACGGGAGCCCTCTATTCAATGTATTTCTTGTCTATTTTGTCTCCAGGTAAATTATTATGCACGTATTCGCATTACTATCATAAAGCTCTTGTCTGTTAGCCATTTACCTTCTTCTCTTCTATCGGGGAATGGCGTCGGACTTAACCTCATACTTGACCGATTACAACGAGACCGTCCAGAGCCTGGTAACACCAGGTAATGTAGCTACTCTCTTACAATGTTTGAGTCTTGAGTCTTAAGTAAATTCCTCATTTAGCTGAGATTAAGGAGGCCTACAAGAAATCCAAGCTGGAGATTCTCTTCTGGTTCGCCATCGTTCTCGTCGCCGGCATCGTTCTGGGTCTTGTGGCCGCTTTGCCGCTCGGATTCCACGACTCCAGTGCCTCGGCTGTGGCATACAGTACGGTTCTTCTCGTCAACTTCCTCTTAATGTTCCTACACCCAGTTGTAGCAGGGATTCTCTTAATAGTCTGAGAAAATGTGGTTTAGATTACGGACAATGCTAAGCATTTAAATTGTGATTATTTCCGACGACTATTGAAGAGATCGATCACCCCACCTGCAGTCTCCTTGCTCTTTCTCCTCCAAGTCTTGCACTGCCAAGAGATCGCGCTCGATCGCTACGCCAAGAGAGTGACTACATTGAAGACTGCCTTCACCGGAGGCATATCTGAGGCGGCCGAGGTCGGCGTCGGCCTCAGCCACCTGACTGACCGCCTGAACGGCGTCTGCGGCTGCTACATCGTCTGGGAGTACGCGACCAACCTGCTGACCATCACCGTCTCCGTCTTCTTCGGGAGCAACATGGCAAAGCTGCAGACTGCGGATAACTTTGAGTACGTGTTCAACTGGAAGAACCACTGCTTAGCCTATTCTTTAATCATGCACTAATCGTAATCAGACTGCCCCTCTGCCTGATGTCACTGGCGCACATCTTGCAAGCATTCTACGGTACTGCCAAGCTCATGAGCCTGCAAGTGAGGGAATTCCTGTTGACTGCTGCTTAATTGCTGCGTTAAAGCTTCGTTTATTCCTCAGGGCCTTGGCCAAACCATGAGCGACCACTACGGGACCATCAGGAAGACTCTGATAAAGCAAAAGTTGGCAGACTATAAGCAGCTCTCTGACGTCGAGGTGGTCAGCATGGACACTCTGGTCGACTGCTTCTCGAAGCCGTCACCAATGAGGTCCGAGAACGCATTGAAATGTGAACGCTCGTAACACTCCTTTCTCTTCTACGTAGACCTTTGGACATGTTCAACTTGAACCGGGCCTCAACGGCCTCCATCGCCGGCGTCATTCTTACCTACATGATCGTTCTCTTGCAGATGAAGCTTGCTGCTGGTGGAAATTGATTAAGCACTGCCTTTATTCCTAATCGCCCATATAATTGTTAATTGTGTCCTCCCCACATGTGTGTGAAAATACTAATCAAGTTTCTTTGCTAACTCTGCTTCCCGTTGCACACTTAATTCTCCTTCATCCCCTCAATCCGTCTCAGTTGTTTCCTCCGCAGTCGCTCCACAAAAGCGCGCTCGGTGAGCGCGTGCAGCTCGCACACCGGCTTCGATTCGTCCACCTGAGAATATGAACAATATAACGGCAGTTGTAAAAATGTTTAGTTTTCCTTGCCTGATATCCGAGGACGGTGGGCGACTTGTCCCTGAACTTGACTCCGAGCGCCGCCTTCTCCGCCACACCGATCACGCAGTCCGACTGCAGACGGGCGTTCATCTGCCGTAACTTCTTCACTCTCTCCCGCATTTTGTCCCGACCGAAGGCAGCTATCTGCTCGTCCAACCTCTTATTGAAGTGATCGTACAGAAGGTAATCTGCCCAAAGCCACCTAAAGAATAATCCGAATAGCACTTTTGGAAACGAGACTTGCCTTCGAAATCATACTTCTTCAAGATCTTCCTTGACGCCGGCGTGATTTCCGATATGTCCTTGTCCCTCCTGTGGTTCTTCTTCAGGTAGGCGACGTCCTCTAGGGGCCAGCAGAGTTTGTCGGCGAGCAACACGAGTCCCTCGTCGAAGCGCTCCGCCGTCATCGCGAGGTCCATCTCGGCGTCCAGCTGGGCAATCTTGGCCAACACCGCGGTCCGGTTCTCCATGCTCGTCGCGGTCATGCCGAAGTCGTACAGCATCTAAAATATATTTAAGTGCTTGAAGTGCCCTTCGGCCCGTATCCATCTGTACCTGGTTCTTGCCAAATTCAGGCCTGAAAGATACTTGAAATTAGATTAAGCCGAATCTTATTTTTCAGGCCTACCTTTTCGAGTTCCTTTTTGCTTTATTGGCAGCCACCTTGATTGCGAACTCGTTGATATTCATTCTAAAGTTTAACCTACTGTAGTAGAAAATTGCTAAAAATGAATATGTCCCAATCAAACCCAAACGTCCTGCGCAGCTCCATGTACACGAACATGGACTCGAACGAGGCGACGGGGTCCCTTAGTATCGTGAACACGATAGGCGGCAGGCCTTCATCGCCGGACAGCACCTTTTTCACCTCCGGAAAGTTCCAGACGCTGTGGAAGGCAAACACATCCAGTTCGAGGCCCTTCCACATGCCCTGAAAAGAAAGAGAAAAGAAATTTATGAACTGGGCTATGTAATTGAGCTTCTTCGTGCCAAGTACTTGCTCTTCGATCATTCCCGCCTGAAACGTCTTTGACCCGGCGTAGAACTCCCATCCGTCGGCGGGCAGGGCCAAGTTGAGGTTGTGCGCGTGCGCGTGGCGGAACAGCACGTTCTGCACCGTCGTGCTGCCCGTCTTGTGCGTCTTGGCGAACGCGATCTTGGACGCGGGCAAGCAGTATCGCATCTGGCGTTCCTCTTCGTTGGGATGCTTTTGCCCGGACACTTCGGCGTCATCCATTTTGACGGCCAAGACCCGAGTGTAGACGAATACCTAATAGGTAAAATTTCGTTTTGATTGCAAGGGAACCATGCAATCAAAGCTGGGTGCTTTCCTGTGCCGCTACCATGAAACCCGTCATGGCGACGAAGACGGCCACGAGGCACCCGGGCTTCATTATGCAGCACTGCGAGACGAAGGACGCGGTGAGGAGGCAGGCGAGGACGACGAAGGCGGCGCAGAAGAACACGCTCACGACGCTTTCCGCGCTCATTGCTGCATTCACCTCAAGTAACATTTGCACAATTTGAACCGAAGCCGGAAATCGTCCATCCGGCGGTGCGCGAATGACTGAACGGACCCCATCGAAGGGCGCATCTCGCGCGCACTTGTTGCTTATTATTTCTACTTATGTCTCTCTGACAAATTCGTATGTATGTTATATGGAATTCTTATATGTAGGATCATCTATGCATTGTCACACCCGCGTCCACGGAGTACGCTCTCCCACGGCTGGCAGCGCCGTTTCCCACCATTGACGACGACGCCGCGACCATGTCCGACAGTGGATCTTCGGCTGTCTCCGATATGACGGCCGGAGAGAGCGTGGAAGCCGATGACAGCGAGAAGGAGGATCCCGTTCCGGCTGCTGCCGGAGACTTTCTCAGCAGACGTTGAGAGTGCCGACTGAAGGTCTGGTACCTGAGAGATCGTGGTCTAATAAAGTGCATATACATAGAGCGGCAGTGCCAGTCATACTATACCATTCAGGAGTCGGAAGCGTTGATTCCGCCTTTAACGTTTGTGTTACACCTTCCGAAGCCAGGTGGTGATGTCTGGCCAGTGGCCGACGAGTTGGGGTGAAGAATGCCTTAAAAGGTCAAACAGATATTATTTTAGTCGCGCATTAATTATATGTTTCCTAGCTGTTATTGTCTTGCACTCACGTGGTTGGGAAAGGACTCCTTCAAGTAGCTTCGCCTACATACGAAAACACTCCTTGAAACACTTTCCTCTGGCAAAAAACACTTACGATTCCAGCTTTCTGCCGTTCTTGGTCGGCAATATGTCGGCGGAATGCTGCAGCGCCCTGTGTCGCAGCTCCCTCGCGTTCCACATCGCGCCCTCGCCCGACGACGAAACGCTGCCGTTGCCCAGTTTGCGCCTGAAAGTCGGTCTGCTGCGCGACATGGCGGACAACGCTGCCTCCTCCGAGGACGCGGCCGTCTCCATGGAGGACGGCGGCGGCGGCCTCGCCACGCTCGTGTCGAACGAGGAGGACGAGGAAGACGCGGCCGGGGGAGACTCCTCGCCGTCGCTGCCGCCGCCCTTCCCGACCAGGACTGTGTCTCGGTTGCGCAGCTTCTGCTGGCCCATCCTCTTCGCACTGGAAGCACATAGGGGTATAGGTCCAAGCGGTTAGGACAAGAAATTCCCCATCGTACCTAGAGTGGCCCTCCTCGACAAGAAATGGACTAATCATTGCTTGCGGATCGGCATCGCCTTACAGTCTGCTTCGAGTCGAGCGCCTACGTTACAAATACTCTGCGATGCATGACGTGTGTGGAATATATTGACTAATCGCGTCGAGGACAAGGGGTTTGCGGAATGGTAGTCAACAGTATCGAGTACGACGTATGCTTATTCACTAAAAGAACTAAGAAAGTGGCGCGTATATATAGCTTACATCATGATCTGCGAACCCTTGGGGCACCTTGGCACCTTGGCGCACGCACGGCATGTACGTAACTTGATGGAAATGTGGAAAGTTCCATGCGCCGCCCCCCTCACGCGATGCTTTGTGGCCGGCGGCCTCACTACAGCCGCCGACGAAACGAGCGGAGGAAAGAAGCTGATTATGCTGCGTTCGGAAAAACTCCTGCGTGCGATCAGGAGAGGACGACCGGTCGGTTTAAGCCATTTCCCAGGGGCAGACCGCAAAGAGCTAGACGTCGTACACGTAGTACGCGAGGCTCCAGAATTTTCTGCGTCGTCTGAAACGGCGACTGTACGAGTGGGTATTACATACGGGAATAAATTTGCCAGGAAAGAACGAGGTACATCTACATAAGCAGTAATGCCAATCGAGGATCATGCACTGTACGTATACGCGCTTATAGTATACGCGTACGTAGTGACACAGGACGTACTATGTCGCTAGTACATTAAGAAGTAACGCTTAATTTGAGGCATGATTAAGTTTCAATATAAAGCTTTAATACGTAGAACCACATTCATTTACTTAACATATTAACCTTAGACGAAATGTATCCCTCTCTTGTTGAACGTATGCAGCAGCTTCATGAAGTCGTCAATGTCCATGGTCCTCGCCCTCTTCTCCCTGAACTCGATCTCGGCGAGCGCCTCGTCCACCATGGCCTTCATATCCACCTTGTCTGGCATCTCCTCCCCCTTGACGGAGAGGTGCACGCGGTAGTTTTTTTCCAGCATCATGAGCGTCGGCGTCTGCGCGAAAGCCGCCCCCAAAGTCTTGTTCTTCCTCACGAAGGCGATTCTAGTGAGGCCGTCCCACTCGCGGAAGTTCACGGGCGGCGGAGGGTTCCTCGGCTCGATCCGAACCACGCTCGACTCCACCTTGGGCGGAGGACGGAAGTTGTTCTTGCCGACCTTCAAGAGATGGTCGACCCGGGCCAGGAGCTGCGTGTTGATCGACAGCCGGCAGTAGAGCTTGTCTCCCGGCTGTGCGACGAGGCGCTGCGCGAACTCCCTCTGGAACATGAGTACGGCGCACCTGAAGAATGGACGGTGCAGGAGCAGCTTGAATACGAGGGGCGAGGAGATCTGGTAGGGCACGTTGGCCACGCACACGTCGAAGAACGGGAGGTCGGTCTTGATGGCGTCGCCCACCAGCAGCTCGAGCTTGGCCTGGAACGGCGTGCCCTGGACGCGCTTCTTCACCTCTGCGACCATTCTGGCGTCCACCTCGCACGCGATCACCTTCTTGGCCTTCTCCAGGCACTTCACCGTCAGGTTTCCCGTGCCCGGGCCGATCTCGAGCACGGTGTCGCCCGACCTGAGGGCCGCCTTCGCCACGATGCTGTCGATGACGAGCGGGCTCTTCAGGATGTGCTGGCCGAGGCCAGTGTTGAAGACCATGCCCTGGCGGGCCGACGCCGCGTCATTGGTCGACGCGGGACGGCGACCGGCCTTGCGGACGGACTTGTCCTTCGGCATCGCGATCTCGTTTGACTTTTTGGGTGACACGTGCTTGTTATTGTTGTTCAATGTGGTGTTGCAGTTGCAGACGACGTCTGCTTTAAGCTCCGCTTTACTACAGAAAAGGGCGGGAAATTCAAACACTAGAAAGTGCCAACCTTGTAACTACGTACAAGCTTCAAGAAGCGTTGTCCCTATAATCATGTCTCTACATACACTGTGGTAATGCTAATCATAAATAACACCCAGCTACTGTTTTATTGTCTACTAATTTGCTCGAATTATACGTATACGTATATGGATAATGTAGAAATGCATAACAGCTCGACTGCCAGAAAGACCTGAAATTGAACGTGCACGGCCATTTTATGCAGCTCCGAATATTGTTTTTCGATGCGAAGTGAAGTGCATATATGTGAAAAAAGACAAAATCAACCGTGTTTTGGTTACAGCGCTTCCTGATTGTCTTGTACGTACTTAAGTCGAAATGTCAAGTTTCCGGTCGCTGTTGTTGCAGCATGAAGTGAATGCGCATAGTTGCAGTTTACACTGGAGTAACTTGGTAAAATTCAAGATCGACTTTAATTCTCACACTTATTTTGGGAGCTTGTTTAAAGAGCTAGACACGCGATACGTAAGTTCTACGTAGGCATGCTGACGCGTACGGACAGCAACAAAAAACACATGCGCGCATAGTTTATTAACTTCTCGCCGAAAATGCACGTAGCTTCGCAGCGCGGTCATTAATTCAACTCCCGGCCGGCGACGCATAAAATACTCCGAAGTACATTTATCATCCATAACAGGCCTCCTGCATGGCCATACCCTGTTAATTATTGACTGTTGCATTTTTGCCCCGCGAAGTTCGCTTTCCACAACTACATATATTATATTTATCGACGGCGAGTTTACCTAGAAAGCCACACGCGAAGAGCAAACCGATCGACAGGCTGAATAGAGCTGTTATCCTCCTGCTGTTTCCATCGCTCGCGGCCTTTGAACTGAATTTATAACGAGACGGACGCGGGCCGGCGCTAGATAAGGACAATAACACTTTAGTTTGCTCGCGTCTGCCGTGAAAGGCGGACGTTCATTACGTATACCAACGTCACCTTCTTGAGGAAACAGACCGTCCGGCCTGGGAACAGTAATTTAGCCCTTCTATGTATACTCGTACGTAGATTGACAAAGGACCCCACGCGGCGCGGCGATCGTGCATGAGCCGGCGACGAATATTTAGTGAAGGTCGCGTCGACGGACGTAATAGCAGCAAAAGCGACCATTAAGGAGCCACCGAATTGAGTTGTAACATGAGGGCGGCGAGGTCGTTTCTCCTGCTGACGGCGGCCTTCTCAGGGAGCTGCTGCCGCTGCGTCTTCGCGGCCCCGCCCGACGCAGCCTTCCTCTCGGCACTGTCCGGGGCCATCGTCATGTCGAGGCCCATCTTTATTTGCGATTGGGTATGTCCGAGTGAAAGTTTGAACCACGCTTGCAAATTACCATTGCAGGGTAACACGACCCTGCGGGTGAGAAGAGGCCTCCTTCGTGACCTGGGACTCGGAACAGCCTCCCTGCGGTCAAACCTTCCCAATGATTCGGACAGAGGCCCTTTCCGGGTCGGGAGCGGATATGTGTGTATGGACCATCTTGGGCCGCACAGCGTGTCGGCATTTCTTAACCAGACGCCGGAGGTCGGTTTGACGGAGCCGTGGATCGTAGCAGTGTCGACTTGGCCGCTCGTCAACCACCTTGACCCTGGGCTATTTGTGGCCGTCAATCGCCGAGTTTATATTCTCGCTCTGGACACCGCCACCATGTACGAAGCGTACACCATCAACGAGGTGGCCGTGGCGAGAGAAATTGGATCTTTTTCGTCGCGAAATGAAGTTAGAATTAAAATAAAACCATTAATGTGTTTCATTAACTAGAGTTATTGCAGTTTAGTGTAAAAGCAGAATCGTCATTGACACAAAGGCGGTCCGCCAACCTGATGGGTCAGCAGCTCCGGGTCTTTGTGGACGAACAGCCGCCTTTTAACATATTTAGTAGGGAAATTATCTTTGCTGATTGTATCGTCTAATTATTCTTGACCAATTATTCTCTCTTTAGCTCAAGATGCAATTAAAAACTTGCCCAAAGTAAAGACTGATTCCGGAGATGTTCTTGAGCTTGTCGACGGCAGCAAACTGGACGGAATTTTCTTTCGGGTCCTCAGCGATTTGAGGTTCAAATTTGGACTTGTCCTATTTGCTGAATTCATATCATCCTTCATTTTTAGGCGGGCCATGAACTTCACGTACGTCCTATACCGGCGAGAGGACCGTAAGTGGGGCTCGCAGGATGCAAACGGGACTCTGGACGGCATGATCTCTACAATGCAGAAGGGCGAGGGCGACCTGATTGCCGCCTCGCTCACTATGAGAGCATACCGACACAGAGGGGTGGATTTCCTGGTACGGATTATAACAGCCTGTTGAAGCTACGTAGATTAGGGGAGATCCTATATGAAATTATGAATATGGACTCCTAGATTCCGTTGGGCACGGAAACCTATGCGATATTCATCAAGCGCGTATTCGAGGAGAATCTGGACTGGACGCTGTACGGGAACCCCTTCAAGATGGACCTCTGGAAGTTCCTGTTCGTGTATTCACTTGCCTGCACGGTGGCCATCAAGGCCCTCGAGGTCGCCGTCAACAAAGACAGGTGCGTAAAACGTGGCTGACTCAGCCTTTTATACAAGGAAACATTCATCAATATAGCGACCAGTCAATGATCGGCTTCGCCGGCGACCTCATCAACATCTACTGGATCGCCTTCCGGTCCAACCTGGGCGGGCAGCCGCCGGCGATGCGCGGCGACAAGGTCTTCTCCTTCAGGGCGATGCTCTTCGCCATCTTCTTCGTGGCCAACATCGTCTTCATGTGCTACAGGGCATCGCTGACCTCAGAACTGTCAAACAGGAAGGTCAGGATGCCGTTCTACGACCTAGAGGGGGTGCTACATTCGGACTTCCAGTAATAAAAAATTACAGTACTTACAAATTGCAGAATAATATGCACCAATTAATTCAATAGGCTCATTGTGATGGGAAACGGCATAACTGGTGCTATGTTCATTAATGCCCAGGAAGGGACAGTCTTTGATTGGCTGTACAAGGTGGGACTGGACTTAATTAAGAGAGTGTTGAGATGCGGTAATATGTTTTTATCCAGAAATTCTTGGAGGGCCAGGAATCTCTGTACACGTTTCCTTCTTTCGAGGAATCGCTCAAGAATCTACTTTTAATGAAGAGGGCCGTCCTCTACGACGTCATGGAGAGCGTGTTCTCCATAGAGGAGGCCAGGTGCGAGGTGCTCATGCCCTGGAAGACTGACTACCCGGACCACCTGGGCATGGCCCTGCCAAAGAACAGCCCTTACTACGAGGTGCTAAATAGACACCAATTAATGTGTTCGTTCATTCAATGGTATACTTTTCTAGTTGCTCCGCTATCAGACCCTCCGCCAGATGGAGGTGGGCTCCTTCCGCGCGATCAGCAGCCGCATGAAGCGCGGCGAGCCGGTCTGCGGCGGCCACAGCTTCTCCATTGCGCTCGGCTTCGAGAAGCTGGTCAGCGTGTTCGCGATCCTCTGCGCCGGCTACGCCCTCTCCACAACGATTTGCGCCGCCGAGGTGTTCGCCGGCTGCGGCGGCGACGCGATGCTCAGGCAGAAGGAGAAGAGCTTCATGTATGACGGGAGGCAGCGAGAAACGGAGATTGGGGCGTGGATAAAGGCCAGGAGGCGGCGGAGGAGAAGCTATTAATTTGCTTTAATTCAGATTAATATCGAATAACTTACGTACACATGGGTGTAGTATATGTACATGTACTTCTATTTGAAGTATTAAATTTTCATTACTTGTGACATAAATGCAGTGTACGTTCGCGCTCAGTTCCCTACAATTTATGCGAGCCTTTTGTGGAACACGGCCGGAACTGATACTTAAATATTTTTTGGCCAGGTTTGCCGGCTTTAACCACGTGAAGGTGGAGTCATTGAGTGGTTTTCGATTATGGGCTCCGCCTCAATTCCTTCAAGCAGCCGTGCAGGTACGCCCCAGAACGCCTTCCTGCGAAAGCTTAAAATATTTACTACCGATCGGTGTGCGTACGAAGAAACTTTCCAGTTGGAAGCACGTTGTTGGTGATGTTGTTCATCGTCGCCCTGCTCTCGGTGCTAATTGCCGCCGTCGGTCCGACTTCCATTACTCTTGACCAAGACCTTTTTAATTCATTGACCAAAGAACTTAAAATGTGGAGAGTCACCGTTTATAATTGCAAC
>JAAUYK010026351.1_pt1 | contig 11063 bp, 8 predicted proteins | sample 7278021 | NCBI WGS metagenome assembly JAAUYK01 (sample SAMN14350223, study PRJNA611818) | marine sediment metagenome | isolation source: surface marine sediment (1.8m) | place: French Polynesia: Moorea | collected 2018-08
ATCAAAATAATGCATTATTTTAATATACTGTATACTAAATTTTTTAGGCGACACAAGTTTTTAGAAATTACTGAACAGTTCTCAACGGGAACAATGTTTTCAGGGCCTTTTTTAGAGGCTCCAAACTGTCAAATCTTAACCAGAATTTTGACCTTTTGCCATCTCCAATGTCTGTCTCCAGACGAGCCGATCTATAATAGTTTTTATGTTTGGACTTCTCCATTGACATGCAAAACCAAGCGTTAGAGTGTCCCAGTTTCACCTCCATTGGCTGATGTAAAAGGGCCTTCAAAGAAAATGTGTCCCTGTCAAGAACCCTGTCAAGAGCTGCCAGAAGTGGTTCCAAAACCAAAATGGAAAGGAACACATTGAATTCCTAAAAACAAAAAAATATGAAAATAAAATAACAATAAGTATGAAACCTCAAATATTTTACCTGATATCCATTTGATTTTCTAGTGAACACGATGACGTCATCGTCACCAACTTTGTTGACCTCCAGTTCTAGTTCTTTGTCTGGTTTGATAGGTGTCTAAAATATAGGAAAATATATAAATAACGATATTGAACATATATCAAAATATTATTATAACTTACTTTGTACTGTATATCATATTTCTGGCGAAGTGTCTTGATTGCCAATCCTGAATTAGTTTTTCGTTTAGCAATTTTCTTGACCTTCATAGAATCCACTTTTGCCTTTTTTTGGTTGGGCAAAACAAAATTAGACTGAAAAAATAAACAACATTTTAATATGAAATATATATAAAAAGATATTTAAACTAACCTTTTTGAAGACTTTCCTTTTCAAGTCTGATTTTGATGGGACATTATTTTTTTTTAAAATAGTATGGGTTGTAGAATTCTTCTCTCTTTTAAGAAATTGAGAGACGCCAGAATCAAAATACTGTTTCTGACTGCTCAAATTGTCTTCGTCTCCCTCGTCCAATTCCTCCTCCTCATCCAAGTCCTCTTCACCTTCATCGTCTTCTGACTCAAGCATCTCTTCATCATCATCATCATCTACATAATCCTCATCTGACTCGTCTTCAAAGTCTTGACCTGGTTGATAGGTCTTGTCTTTCATTTCATTATCGTCCATGTTGGACTAATATTAAACCACAACTAAGAAAGAAAAGCCAAACCAGGCCTATTTATATACCCATAACGAAAAGTACATAATAAAAGTAACATATGTCAGTATCTAAATTACAATAGACTTATTAGTATATAAAGTGTATATTTTAGATATGATATTTTCTTCAGTAATGAGAATGATAATTTCACGTATAAATAAAATCAATATCAACAACATAAAGACACATATTTTGGTCCAATTGTTACATATGTACACAGAACGCGAATGTTTCAAACTCTTAGGAATTTGCTCATTTTTATGAATATCAGCTAATTGAATAGCCTCCATAATAAAACTTAAAATATGAGATGTACATGTAAAATGAGGTCGAAGCCATAAACCCACTTATTAATTTATTATTCCTTGTTAATTAAATTACTTGCTTCAACATGTACAGTACACACAAAAACACAATTAACTTTTATGACTCTTTTGCAAAAAAAGTAGCCATAATTTCACTTAACCTCCATATATATATATATTCAAATGTAAAACAATTTATGACTCTTTGTTAATGGAATTAGTGTATAGTACACTAACAAGGCAATTAACTTTTTTTAAAAAAATCTGACCATAAATTCACTTTTTTAAATAGTTGGTAAATTAAAGTCATTTTTACTTAAATACCTTCATGAAAAAAAATAAAAAACAAACACTCAAATACAAGCATATATTTTTATTAACATTAAAATCTAAATTTTACATAACACTATTATTACACATTGGGCATAATTCATTATTTCCAAATTGATCTACTTTATAATGACCATATGCAACACTACATATACCACATGCAAATATGAAGCGTTTGTCATCAAAACTGGACATTGATGTTTTGTTCAATTTTTGAGTTACAATTTTATGGTTATATGATCTAATTTGGTATTGTGAAACGATATTGCCTTGAATATTAAGTAGGCAATCAAGATAAGACTGAAAAGTTAAATTTTTTTGATAATTATATGATATTCCTTTTGCTTTTCGAATTGTTTGATTATTATCAAGTTCTATACAATATGATTTTGAGCGCAAAGCTAAAAAGCGAATTATTTTTAAAGCTGGCATTTCATTTTTCAAGAATCCGAGTGCATTTTTTTTACTAACATCATACAAAGGATGTGAAATTGGATAATTACTAAAGTCAATCAAATCAGAAATGATTTCAAAAGTATCCTTATCATAGTCTTTAAAAAATTTAACAACTTTGAGGACAAAAGAATCTGTATCTGAATAGATGCATTTCATTAAAGCAAACCTTGGCCTTAATTTATCATAATACATTTTGTACATGGCTAACTTTGAATTCTCTAAAATCGTAAATGCAGTACAAATCGGTTTTATCATTGAAACGCGTTTTTGCTTTTTAAATATACAAACTAAATTTTCATTCAAAACGCGAAATGAAATAGTACCATTTTCTGAAATATATTTGCGACAAAATGAAGGATTTGTCACAAAACTACATGAAAGTCGATCTCTGACAGTTTCTAAAGTCTTACCAAAAATACTGTTACATAACGTTTTGAAGATAGAAGCTTGAAATTTTGAAACACTTGTTCGTCGTTTTTCAGTACAGTATGTAATATAATCAGCAAATATTGCTTTCTGTTTAAACGAAAACCCAGTATGAATTTTTTTAAGTACTAAGCCAAGAGACAAATAATACTGTAGATTTGCAAAATGGACAAGATATTCTTTTTTTGATTCTAATGAAGCAATTAATTTTTCTGCCTTATAATTACTTTTATTTTGTAAATCAAAAAGACACTGCTTAGCATAAGGGCTTAATAAATCATATGAAACTGTTTTAGATATTGGGGCAACAGGGAAACTATCGTGATCATCATGTAACCTAACAGGATAATCGAGATCTACTAATAAAATATAACCTATTTCGCTTTGTGTATCAATATTAAGCCAATCAATTTGTTCTAAAACACTCAGATCTACCCATTGATAATCAGAATATGGTAAAAGACTTTTCATACTTAAACCATATAAAGAATTCATGTCTACGTATATAATATCTGTACTTTTATCTTGGATATTATTTTCCATGTATCTATGTCCTGCAAAAACAACTCCCCCGCGAATGTTTTGTTCTAGCATACTGTACATTGTACAATCATGTATGAGTTCAATTTCCAAGCCTGTCAACTTCAAAGCTAAATCCCAAGAAAGTTGAGGTAAACTGATGTAATGAAACAAATCTAATCCCCCATCATTAAATATTATTTCACGAAAATGCATGACAATTTCGCAAAGTAGTATAGTGTCAATTAGACAATATAATTCGGAATATTGTCTCAAATTTTCACACTTAAAAGTATCGAAAACATAACATGCATGTTTATATTCATCATCTGTTATGCCTTTATTTGTAAGTAATGAAAAAAAACTTTCTTTGGGGGGTAATTTCGTCTCATTTAGTTTTGAAAACGATGAAATATATTCATATGGGAAAAACTGTTTACTTAGTAAAAGCTGTATTTCTTCATCCTTATTCTCATCTGAAAAAATAGGGAGACTTTTTAAAATTTTATACTCATAATTTGGTGTTAGCCTTAAGTCATCTGCTAATTTATTAAGTGGCAAATTTAAAAACGCATATGAATCTATAAAGTGAATGCCATATACTGAAAAAGTTTTAAATGACTCACTATTCAGTGGCAAAGCAGATATGTTACTTGGTTTTGTTATCATGTCTAATTCAGATAACACAAAATGGAAGTCAAATTTCATATTATTATGGGCCACTGCAGGTATAAAATATGTTTCCTGGCGTTTTAAATTGCATTTTTGATGGCAACTGCCAAGATATAATCCGTCAACTTTACTGTGATCTCTTACTTTAGGCCCCAAATTACTTTGTTTACAAAAAGGCAATTCGCAAATATAACAATGAGTAGACAACTCAAACTCTTTCTGCTGTTCTGATGTAATTATCATTTCCAACTTATCTTCATGTAACTTAGTTATATATTTATCTTTAAAAGTAAACAAATTATAAAGAAAGTGACGCACACAATCTTGGCCTGTATATACTGATGTCTCCAAAATATTACTTTTATCATCCAGCAAAACTAAGACATATGAGGCTGGAATTTGTTTATTTATAACTTTACTTTTGTGATTGCAAAAAGGCATTTCACTTTGAATGCAATTAAAGCAACGTGAAGATTGATCGGGAACTAAGATACATTCAAAATCATAAAAAAAGACGTAAGGTAAACGAAACTTATTATTAAAATTTCCAAATTTGACTTTTGTTCCTTCAAGAGGCATTTCAACAAGGCAGGGCTTAAATTTCATACAAAAATTTTCATGCAATTCAAACTTTTCAAAACTTTTAAATCCATTTAAGCAATTAACGCAAATGTAACGTTTATCCCTATATCTTAAAAATTCACTCAAATTTGTAATCAACATAAAATGACCTCTTTTCCCATATGACTTTAAAAATCTTTCGCTATTTAACTTGGTCAAATCAGAATCATCAAAATCCGAATCACATGTATCTAAATCAGCAAAAAAATCTAAATTTTCACCATAGGCTCCAAATTCATGAAACTGGGTATTGCGATCTTCTACTTTATGAACTAAAATTTCAGAATAAAATCGAACCCAAAGAACATTGATAATATGGGTAGTTGACTTATAAATATTAGATCTTAATGGGTAAATCTGTAAATTTGGTCTCAGTTGATTAAAAGACTTTTCATAAACAACTTCTAAAACATTAATTTTAAAGTCCAAGTCAGAATTTTGCTCCTCAAAACGTGTTAAATGATGAAGGCTAACAGGTGTTTTTATGCCTTCAATATTTAATTTATGCTTAATAAAATGATCTAAATGTCTCAAATCTTCAGACTCTACAAAATAAGAAGCAACAGCATAAAATAAACACCCATCTTTAAACTGTCTATTATCATTATATATAACCTCAATGTTATTTAATTCACTCACATTCCTAATAGTGACCTTATTCGTTATACATGCCCCATTTAATGGTCTCGCATTTGCAATTTCGAGAGAACATGCTGTTATTCCATGTATAAGCCAATCACTTCCATTTGTCCTCAATGATTGAAATTTCAAGCCAACAGACTCTTTTGATTTTTCAATAAAGTAAGAAATATCGGCTTCATTGAGTATTAAGTTATCTTCACGAGAACTACGACAATAAAATGTGTCATATTCTTCAATCTGGCCATCTGTCATCTTATATATATCGGCATATAACACAAGCCAAACTTTAAAAGCAGTCCTAAATGATAATTGATGTGACAATTCAGCAATGACATTTTGAGTGTAATGATGATAAAACTGATCTACAGTCTGGACTGAACCTGGCCCCTCATATGGTATTTGCATCAAAGTTACATAACAATTTTTCCGAAATGCTCCTTGAACCTCATTAAAACTTGACACTGTGTTATGTTTTGTCTGTTTATGTAACTGGAACGATGGAAAATTTGGAAAATCCTCTTTGCAAATTGGACAACGAAGAGATACTCTCAAAACTAAATGATTTTTTTCAACATGTCTATCACGTTTATGCTTATTTAAAAACTGTAAAGCACAATGTTCACACTTGAAAATTTTTCTATCTGAAACCCTTTCACTTAATATGTCATTATGGGCACGTGAAATATGAAAGTTATATGAAGCTTGTGTTTGAAATTGTAAATTACATACATCACATTTATTGTGGGCAATACGCAAATGTCTATTTCTCAAACGAATTGTCTTAAAAGAAGCACCACACTCATTACACTTTATGGCCATGATTAGTGGAGAGATGAATCAAATAGAAATCTGTAAAATAAACAATATAAAATACAGTTTCAAGATAAAAAAAGAAAGTTTATCTCATAAGTGTTTGTGCAATGCAGAGCAAAGAAAAAAACATTTGAACTTTTGTGTGTTGAAAACAAAATACACATACATTATATTCTCATCTGGTCATGTCAATGTATGTAAAGTCAAATCTTTTCAAGAAGTAACAGAATCTTTTGAGTACTTTTTTCGTAAAACAAATATTGACAAAAAACATATAACCCAAACTTACAAAATCGAGAACATTTGTTGTAATGGTCAAATAAGAAAGAAAGAAAACTTTTGTTTATATAAAGTATATGCAATACTTACCAAGTCAATTCCAATTTCAAATAGCATTAATCAACACTATATACGTTTTGATACGCATATATTTCCAGCTCTTTATGTTTCCACAAAAAATATCAAAGGTAAAATTTTGCTCTTCAATTCAGGTAAATTTGTAATTGTTGGTTTAACTAATTTAACATGTTTACAAATTCAAGTCTCGATATTGAATGCCCTCATCTCAACATTTTATCAGACAATTCAGAAGGAGGTTCTGTGTGCTTAGAATGTGGTCAGGTATTAGAATGTATATATACATGCAACCAAAAGTATATCAGCGAACAAACAGAAAAGGAAAAAAACCTTGAAAATGAAGAAGAAGACAAAATACTGAAACAAAGACAAAGTGAAATAGAACTAATAAAAACCTTACAGGATAAATGGTTTTTTCCATATTGTGTCATTGAAGAAACAAGTCAACTTTTCCTTAAGTTAATTGAAAAGGACACAAATATTAAATGTTATAGAAAAACCTTATTTGCCTTTGCATTCTACAAAACATTATTAAATTATAAATGTTCCCATTCCATTAGTGAAATATGCTTCCTATTTGACTTAACTTCAATTAAAATATTCACACAAATTGCAGAAAAATGTGGCATTAAATTAGAACACAATATCGAGGATTTTCTTAACAGATTTTGTTCCAACTTAGAATTTGATTTTAAGCAACGAAAAAAAGTTTTTATGACTTTGAAAACTATTAATATTAATTTACCTCCTAATATTCGCCCCGAAACTATTTGTGGTATAATATTATTAGACTTTCATTATAAAAACCCCACGAAATGGTCTACAAAAGAAATAAGTGAAAAATGTGAAATAAGTTATCAGACACTCATAAAGAACTATGCATTATTTAAAAATATTTTTATTGATAATTAAAAATCTTGTATTTTTCTACGAAATAATAAATTTATTCTAACAAACATCTGATCAGTGATATCTTCTTCTTTCAATTCCATGTCAAATGGACCACTTTTAAATACAACATTCAAAGTTATTTCATCTAAATATCGTTTTTGAACATTAAAATATATAGGCTGATGACACCGAAACACAAACATACTATTATTATCTCGTTTTAATTTAACATCGCATGAAAATTCTCTTAAACTGGGGGCTGTTTCATATGAGCACATTGGATCAAAAAATGGTTGTTCACCCCCACATACTTGTATGAATGAAGCATTTTTAAAATAAGTCATTAATGCTCTCGATACATAAAGAGAATCTAAAGCAACTTGCCAACTTGTAAAGTCATCTCTCTGATGAAATGAAGGATAAATAGTGGAAGTAAAACTCAATGGTTTATTATTAGGGTAGTTTTTCTTATCTTCTTTATCATCAGATATTAAACGCAAAAATTTAGTATCAGAAAAACTCATAGTCCTAATATGAAACGAACAACTAATAACATAATTTATGTTGCCCCGAAACCGTACTGGTAACTTTAAATTATTATTTTGAGCAGTAAGTAACTTTACTTGAAATATATTATGCTTCTTTAATACAATAGGGAAGTAGGTGGGGAACTTAATATGAGTACCTACGTCAAAAACAGGTCTCAATTCTGCTATACAATTGTCACTCAAATCAGTAGTTAAGCCCGAATCTATTAAACAAACCCTTATCAAATCTAAATTTGCTATTTTCAAATAATGACTATATATTTTAGACCACTTTTTTATTCTTGATGGTAAAATCGGTACAACTTCAAAATATGTTAGTGCTATCTCACACTTCAACTCTTCTTCTAAAGATAAAAAATCCAAATCTACAGTAGATTTAAAATCATGATGATTATTTTGAGCAAAAAAAGTGTTGTCTACATTACTTAAGTTTATATATCTTGAAATTTCAAACATTTTTTTGAAAATATTAACGTATTTATGGAGTAACAATATCTGAAGCTTTAACCCACGAATTATGACTTGAATCAAAATCAAGCCACTTAACAAAATGTTCCAAAACTCCTTTTCTACGACGCGACTTAATAATTTTTTCAACTTTATAAATATCGCCTTTGACAAGCTGTAACTCCTCTGCATAAAAACCTCCTAATATAACTTCATTGTCATGCATATTTTGCAATTCAAAAGTCACAGTAGGTAATGTTTCTAAAATCCTGTGCACTCTGTAGTATATATTTGAGAAAGTTTGTTTATAGCCTCGAGCAAAAGCATTTTTCCATTTCTTTATTCGAACAACCTGACCAACCTTAAACTTCTTTTTAGCATTTCTTGAATACTTATAATTTCGTTCGACTATTGGGGCAATTCTATTTTGTTCTACACGACGAAAATAATGAATATTTTCATCTTTTACAGCTTGAGAAGGTGGATTATTTGCCAAACCTCTATGACTTCTTGTATTATACGTTTTAACCAAATCTTGAAGGACATCTAAATATCTTTGTGTTCCCTTTTCTGATAAATACCTATGAATCAAAGACTGTAAAGTCTGATTAACTCGTTCCACATAAACGGCTTTACCTTCAGCTGTTGGGTGAAATACGCGTATATTATATGAATTCAGTAAATTTTTAACTCGTGCATTCCTGAACTCAAGACCTCTATCTACTGTAAGTTGAACTGGTAATTCAGGCTTCCAAATTTCTATAAGTTCTTTAAAAGCTGCTTCCATTTCTATTGCTTGTTTAGACCTTAATGGTATTACCCAAACAAAACGAGAAAAACAATCTATAGCAACAAGCAAATACCGTACATTATCATTACTTTGCTTTAAAAGACTAATGTCAAGTAAATCGCACTGAATTTGTTGCTTTGGACTTCGAATAGACATATATGGATTATATTTAGGCCTTTTCGTAGCCCTATGTAATGGATACGAATAATTATAACTCAGAATATTCTCATTAACATAAGAAGGTGTTTTATTTAAATATGAGGCTAACAAACCTCTGCTTGAAAAAGCTAACGCATCACCAGGTGTTACATAACGTCGTAAAATTTCTGTTCTATTCATTATCAATTCAATTGCTTAAAAGTGCTTGGTACTCCAAAACTTTTGCCTTTATTTATTAAAACTTGAAAGGGTAACTTTTCTTTCTTTTTCTTAGACTTTTTTTGCTTTATCTTTTTTGCAATAGGCTTCTTTTTCTTTGTTCCCTTCAATGAGGATTTTTTAGTATTTTTCTTAAACTGATATTTTTTCAAATGCTTATAAGATTTAGGTTTTTTCTTTTTACCTTTGCCTTTCGAAGGTTTTTTATTACTTTTCTTAACCATATTTGAATTAGATTTTCCTAAAGACAAAGTTGGAGATGAAATACAAGCAATAAAACCACGATTAAAAGGCATTCTTTATTCACTCATCAATCAATTTTTTCTTCTTCCTTTGCTTTTCACCACGTGGTTGATTAGTAGCTTTTCGTTTATTTGATGATTCATCGGTCGATTTCTTTTTTTTACTTTGCTTTTGGCCACCAGGCTGAGTAGTAGCTTTTCGTTTATTTGATGGTTTTTTTGTAACAGGTGGATTTTCTTCTTCCACTACTTGATTCTTATTCTGCTTATTTCTACTTTTTCTGCTCAAACCAGTATAATCAGCCAAATGTCCAGCTGTTAAATCAGGTTTGGACTTATTTTTTCCGTTTTTATTCAAAGTTAAATCAGTAACCAAAGGTGTATTAGAATTATGATCAGATGAGACCTTTTTCTTATCTTCAATTTCTTTCTTAGAGGCTCTAGTCTTCCTTTGCTTATTATCTTTAAAAGGTACTGTCTTCTTTTCTTTAATAGGCTTATTCTTATTTTTATATTGAAGACGTTTCACTTGAGATGTAGCTGAATCCAAACCGGAATGAGTAGCATCTGATTTCTTCAAAAACTGAATCAAACGCTTATCTGCTTCTCGAACTGCATAACCATATTCAAGAATCGCATTTCTATAACTTGGTCTCAACATATCAATTTTTTGCTTAATTTTCAATCTCTTTTGACGACCTAACGATGATGATGAAGTATTCCTATATTGAGACAATAATCTAGCCATCTCAGCTTCAAGTCTTTGCATCTTAACCTCTAACTTATCAACTTCTTTTTGTTTCTTTTCAAACTCATCTGATTGGATAATCTTTTCACTCTCCTCCCCCTCCTCGCCATGGTGCTGTTGTTCTGATTGGTCAATCTTTTCCTCATCAGACTTGTTTTGCTCAATATCTTTCGTAGAATTCTGATTTGATTCTACTGTACCTGTTTCAGTTTGCGTTTGTTCATTCTCAACTAATATAGAATTAGGATCAAAAGCTGATAAAAATTCTTCCTGTTGGCGATCCAATGCGGCCTGATCACGCTCAATATTTTCTTGTTCAGTTTGCAATCTTTCCAACCTCTCCAATTCTTCTTTTTCTTGCATTAAATAATCAATAGGATTATCCAAAAGAGGCATTGAAGTTGTCATACTTTTTTTGGGCTTTTTTTTTGAACGAAAAAATCTTTTTCTATTCTTAATCTTATTTCTCAAATGAGCCTTTACGTATGAATCATTAGCTTTTAAATTTTGACGATGCTGATTTGCTAACCTCTCTGTCTGAACTTTACTCAAATTATGAGGTTCAGATATTTCATCCCATTCAAAATCCTGAAATTGATCTTTAGACAATTTGGGAGCTATTTCTTCTAAAATAGAATCTTTATCCTGAATCACCGACTCTGCTGTAAAATATTCATCTGAATCAGACAAATGAGATGTGTCGTGAATGGAATCTGAAAACGACTGATTGAAATTTGGATTA